>Ga0209101_1001361_pt1 | contig 18209 bp, 17 predicted proteins | sample ConPoolayeCmetaG_FD_185481 | JGI IMG/M metagenome (GOLD analysis project Ga0209101, IMG submission 185481) | Hot spring microbial mat communities from California, USA to study Microbial Dark Matter (Phase II) - Cone Pool mat layer C metaG... ...
GCCGCTTCTATGGCGGTTATGCCGCTTCTATGGCGGTTATGCCGCTTCTATGGCGGTTATACCGTAGCCGACGCATCCCGATGCGTCGGTATAAGTATAAGGACTGGGGAGCCGAGTTGAAAACTGTTTTTTCACAGGTTCAGTTTTATATCCCATGGGTCAACATTCCGGTGCGAAACTCGGTTGTGGCAACCTGGATCATGATGATCATCATCGTGATCGGAGTGGTGCTGTTGTACAAAAAACGGCCCATCGTCCTGGAAATGTTGATCGACCTGACCGGTGAGATCGCTGCCAGCTTTATCCCCGGCCCGTCAGAAGCCTATGTGCCCTACCTGGGTTCTTTGCTCGTTTTCATTGCCGTGTCTAATTTTTTGGGCAATCTGCCCCTGTTGTTTACACCCACACGCGACCTCAATACGCCGTTGGCGCTGGCGTTGGTATCCCTGGTCGTCTCGATCGCTTTTGGCCTTCGAGCCAGGGGAATCAAACTTTTTTGGCATCCGTTGGTCATCTTTGACCTGATCGGCTATCTCAGCCGTACTATGTCGTTGACTTTGCGTTTGTTCGGCAACATCATTGCCGGTGAGGTTATTGTGGCCGTGATCTCGGACTTGGTTCCGGTCGGCGCCCCCTTGGTCATGGTCGCATTAACCGCCATCGGCACGTTGATGCAGGCTTATGTGTTTACCGTGCTCAACGCATCTTATATTGCCAATGCCGTGAGCGATTAACATCTCTGGATTCTTGCATAGGGATATGTCGGCTATGGGCCGTACCGTATATACGGCCGTATTGCCGTAGTACCACTGTAAAGCGGCATCCCAATGCCGCTTCTCGAAATTTGTCTGGAGGAATTGACAATGTTTGATTTGGAACCGGGAACATTGATCACCGTACTCACCATTCTCAGTGCGGCGGTGGCGATTGTGCTGGGGACGATCACACCGGCGGTAGTCGAAGGGCTGGCCGTGCTCAAGGCGCTAGAAGGAATGACCCGTCAACCGGAAGCAGCCGGCTCGCTGCGGGGTACGTTGATCATTGCCATGGCGCTACTTGAATCGACGGCTATTTACGTGCTGCTGATCTGCCTGATCTTGCTTTTCGCCAACCCCTTACTAGATCGGTTCTTTCCAACGGGTTGATTCGCTGAATGGCCAGATGGTGTAAAACCGGCAGCGCAGGCAGGTTTTGTTTGCAGGCTGCTGTTTCTCGGATAGGACAAACCTATGCTTGAATTGGATTTTTGGACCGTCATATTCCAGGTCGCCAATTTTACCATTTTGGCCTTGTTGCTCTACTGGTTGTTATTCAAACCGATGAAAAGGATGATCAACGCCCGTCAGGAAGAAAAGGAACGATTGATTCGCGAACTGGAACGCGAACGCCAATTGCTTTCGGCGCAACGAGCCAGTCTGGATGAACGACTGTCGCGGCTCGACGAAGAAGCCGCCAACATCCTGATGCTGGCCCGCGAACAGGCCGAAGCCGAACGTGCCGAATTGCTTCATCAGGCCCGTGCCGAGGTCGAACAGATCATGGCCGAAGCCCACACCGACGCCTACCGCATGCGCAAACAGGCAATTGAAGCCTTTCACAACGAGCTGATCGAGGCGCTGCTTGACGTGAGCGGGAGCATCATCGCCAATCTGATCTCACCCCAAATGCACGATTCATTGGTACGTCAATTAACGAACAGCATTTGGGAACTGGGGCGCACCGAAATTCAACGGGTGGAGACGTTTCGCCAGGCATTGGGTAGCCGTGAACCGACCGCGCACATCACTTCGGCCAGGCCACTGACCCAAGAACACCAGGGGCTGTTGGCACGCACACTGACTGCTCTGGCCGACCGCCATGTGAACCTCGACGTGCGTGTGGATCCCCAGATGGTGGCCGGTGTGCGTGTGCGCATCGGCGATCTGATGGTCGATAGCTCGGTGCGAGGACAATTAGAAACGCTGCGCGAACAGGCGATACGGGACCTGGAGGAACGGTTCGCCCATGAGTGAGTTCAATTTGCGCCCCGACGTGGTGTCGGTCTTGCACAAACTGCGCCAATATGCCCAAGGTCTCGATCCAGTCCATGTGCGTGGTGTATCGCTGATCAAACAATTGAGCGACCGGACGGCCGAAATTTTGGGCACTCGTCGTCTTCAGCCGTCGGTCAAGCCGGTTCTTGAGACATTGACCACACGAGCTCAACAACTAAAAGCCCAAGTGCGATTCACCGATGTAGGCACCGTCCAGCAGATCGGCGATGGGGTGGCACGACTTTCCGGCTTGCCCAAAGCACGTACCGACGAACTGGTCAATTTTCCCACCGGCGTGCAAGGGATGGTGCTCAATCTGGAACGTTCGGGCATTGATGTGATTCTGCTCGGCTCGGACGAGGGCATCCAGGGCGGCGACCTGGTGACCGGAACCGGGCAACGTTTGCAAGTGCCGGTCGGTCGCGTACTATTGGGGCGGGTGATCAACCCGCTCGGTGAGCCGCTGGACGGTCGTGGCCCGGTGGAAGCGGCCGAGCGGACATTTTTAGAGCGCGATGCACCCGGGATCATCGACCGACAGCCGGTGAATCAACCATTGGCAACCGGCCTCAAGGTTATCGACGCGCTGGTGCCGATCGGGCGTGGACAGCGCGAATTGATCATCGGCGACCGGCAGACCGGCAAGACCACCATCGCCGTAGACACCATTCTCAACCAAAAAGGGCAAGATGTTTTGTGTGTTTATGTGGCCATCGGTCAGAAAAAATCGACTACCCTGGGAGTCATCGAAACCTTGCGCCGCTACGACGCGCTCGAATATACCATCGTTGTCGCTTCCGGTGCAGATGACCCACCGGCATTACGCTACCTGGCGCCGTATGCCGGCTGCACAATGGCCGAAGCCTTGATGTACGACGGTGAAGATGTGCTGATCGTCTACGACGACCTTTCCAACCACGCCGACGCTTACCGCGAATTGAGTTTGCTTTTGCGCCGCCCGCCGGGCCGGGAGGCCTATCCGGGCGACATCTTTTACCTGCACGCGCGTTTGCTGGAGCGAGCCTGTAAACTAAACGAGGCACGTGGCGGCGGTTCAATCACCGCCCTGCCGATCGTCGAAACCCAACGCGGCAACATCTCGGCCTACATTCCAACCAACCTGATTTCGATCACCGATGGACAGATCGTGCTCGATACCGACCTGTTCAACCGAAATGTGCGTCCGGCGATCAACGTCGGCACCTCGGTATCGCGCGTTGGCGGCGCAGCGCAAACCAAGGCAATGCGTGAAGTGGCCGGCAAACTCAAGCTCGACCTGGCCCAATATGCCGAAGTGGCCCGCTTTGTCCGCTTTGGCACCGAAGTCGATGAAACAACCCAACGTCAGATTCAACGTGGCCTGCGCCTGGAAGCCGCACTCACCCAGGACGAACATCAGCCGTTGACGCTGGCCGATCAGGTGCTTGTGCTCTCGGCGGCCGTTGGTGGCTATCTGGATCAGATCGCACCGGAAGACGTGCCCGAATTCGAACAACAACTGGTGGCGCTGTTTGCGGCAGAACATGCCGAAATCCGGCACAAGATCAACCAGAGCGGCCTTTTGAACGCTGAATCGCGCGAAGCGCTGACTCAAACACTGACCAGATTCCGCGCCTACTGGGCGCAAAGGAGCCGTTAGGATGAAAATGGTCATGGCCATCGTCCATCGAGACGAGACGGCGCATTTGTTGGAAGCGCTGATCGCGGCCGGACACACGGCCACATTCAACGAAAGCCGGGGCGGCGTGCTGCGCCAGGCCAGCAATACCTTGTTTATCGCCGTGCAGGCCAACCGGCTGCAAGAAGTGCTGGACATCATTCGGGAAAATTGTCGCTCCACCGTTTCCACAGATCTGGCGCAGAGCGGTCAGACCGATACGGCATCGTCCACGCGCACATGGACACAGGTCGGCGGAGCCGTGGTGATGGTTTGGAGCCTCGATCAATTCGAGATTTACTAAGAGCCTATCCGAAAAACCGTACGAGCGGCATCCCGATGCCGCTTATACCGACGCATAGGGATGCGTCGGTTACGTTTTTCGGATAGGCCAAGAGGCCGCCGAACAAGTCCATGTTTACCACAAAGGACACCAAGGACACGAAGGTTTGCGATGTTTTAAAGATACTAGAGATGCTTTGCGTCCTTTACGTCTTGGCGGTGAGAGGTTTTTTCAGCACGCACCTGGCCGGCAAGTGGCAAAAACCGTAGCCGACGCATCCTGTAGCATCCTGTAGCCGACGCATCCTGTAGCATCCTGTAACATCCTGTAGCCGACGCATCCCTATGCGTCGGCTGCTCCGGAAATGCGTCGGCCGCAAAAGCAGAGAGTCAAATGGCCGATCAAGAACATATCCAGGCTCGCTTGCAAAATATCCGTGCTGTCGAGCCGATTCTGAGCGCAATGCGCACCATCTCACTGGGAAGTTGGCAGGGGGCAATCAACCGCCAGGCACGTCTCCGGCCATTTAGTGAACGGCTGCTTGCCCTGTTGCCGCCCATACTGCCATACCTGGCACGTCGCCGTCGCTCCAAGACCGGGCCGGCTGCCGGACGGATTGCCGTGCTGGTCATCGGCAGTGAACGCGGGCTGTGTGGCGCGTTCAACCTCAATCTGGCTGCCTATGCCCAGACTTGTCTGGCCCAACGCCGCACACAAGGGGTGCATATCGAGCTGGAAACGCTTGGACGACGCATCAAGCGTATCCTGACCCGGCGCGGTGTTGAGATCATCCAGGCCCGTTCGTTGCCCACCACCTCGCTGCCGGGACGTGAACTGGCTACCTCACTGGTCGATCGCTGGCTGGTCCGTTATGAGGCCTACCAGATCGATGCCGTAGACATAGTTTACAATGCATATCGAAATTCTACATTATATGAGCCAACTACGGTGCGTCTCATTCCGCCCACTCTGCCGGACATCGACGTACAGCGACAAGAGTGGCCGTCTCCTTATGTCGATACCGATCTCCTCTCACTTTACACACACATCGTGCGGTTGTGGATGAGCACCGAAATGTATCGCATTTTGCTCGATTCGGCGGCGGCCGAGCATTCGGCGCGTTTTCGGCTGATGGAAGGAGCCACGCAAAACTGCCAACGGCTGATCGACGAACTGACCCTGGCTCTTCAATCGGCCCGCCAACAGGCGATCACTGCCGAGATGCAAGAGCTTGCTGCCGGCGCAGGATTGATCGGCGGGAGCAAAGGTTAAATCAATGCCCAACAGGGCCATCCATTTTTGTGCACAAAGGAGTGACAATGACTAAACCGATCTTCAATTGGATTACTCCCCAAGACCTTACGCTCAAACGCACGCCCTTATTCGACGAACATCGTCGTTTGGGGGCCAAATTGATCCCGTTTGCCGGCTGGGAAATGCCTGTCTGGTACAGCAGCGTTGGCGAAGAGCACCGTGCCGTCCGTGAGACGGCCGGTTTGTTCGACGTGGCCCATATGGGCACCCTGGAAGTCGCCGGCCCGCACGCCGCCGAATTTCTCGATCTGGTCGGCACCAACCGTGTCTCAGACATCAAACCGGGTGGCTCGCGCTACTCGACCCTGCTTGATATCAACGGCCAAATCCTCGACGATATGTGGGTTTACCGTCCGGCTACAGAGCGCTTTTTTGTTGTGGTCAATGCCTCTAACTGGGACAAAGACTGGGCCTGGCTGAATGCCGTCAATCAAAACAGGGTGGTTATCGATGCGGAACGTCCAGATTGGGGCTGGGAAACGCCGGTGGTGCTGCGCAACCTCAAAGACCCGACCAGCGGTGACGATCAACGGGTCGATCTGGCCTTGCAAGGGCCGCGATCGCTCGAGATTTTGCTGGCCTGTGACGAGAATCCTGCTGTACAGAACGGCCTCAAGGCACTGAAACGGACCCAGTTGATCGAGACATGCTTTGCCGGGATGGAGTTGCTGATCGCGCGCACCGGCTATACCGGCGAACCGCTGGGCTTCGAGTTGTATGTCCACCCCGAACGGGCCGTTGAACTGTGGCGGCTGCTGTTGGAAAAAGGCCAACCACTGGGCCTCAAACCGTGTGGTCTGGCCGCGCGCGACAGCACACGCATCGAAGCCGGGCTGCCCCTTTACGGGCATGACCTGGGTGGCCCCCTGCACATCACCCCAACCGAGGCCGGATTCGATCGTTATGTCAAATATGACAAGGCGTTCTTTATCGGCAAAGCTCCTTATGTGGCTTACCACCAAACTGCCGAGCGGCAAATGGTGCGCTTTCAAGTTGAAAAGGGCGCACGTCCGTTGCGTGGTGGCGAGCATGGTGAGCCGGTGGTCAGTTCACGTGGCCGGGTGATCGGCACGGTGACCAGTTGCGCGCCGGTCGGCGAAGCACAGATCGGCCTGGCGTTGGTCGAGGCGCGCTACACCGAACCGGGCAGCGATGTGTTGATCTATCCGGAAACCAAACGCGCCGTGCGCAAGCTACCGCACGAGTTTGAATGGGGCGATATGGTGGCCTTGCCGGTGCGTGCCGTCATTTTACCCCGTTTTCCACAATAAAAATGGCACACGGATGTACACGAATTTGACAGATTTTCACAGATAAAAACTGGACTCTGGCGAATCTACGTCTGGTCGTAGGGCCGAGGCTTTAGCCGGATTTTAACCATCAGATGTAGACCGGCTGAAGCCTCAACTCCCGAAATCGCCAGAGTCCAGGATAAAAGCCTGGTAGCTGCTCGGCCTATCCGGGCAGAGCGGATCCCAATCTGCTCTGGAGTTTCGGATACAGACCACTGACGATGTGGCGAGGCCGGAAATCTACTCCGTGCCTGCCGAATTATGAATGATTCCGCAGGGGAGCAGTTACAAACCCGTTAATCTGCTCAATCCAGGTCTAACAGCGAAGGAGTGTCTATGTCTGATCGAGTGCTTGTTTTCTTGGGCAGTCCCCGCAAACGGGCCAACAGCACACTGCTTGCCGGGCAAATTGCGGCCGGCGCACAGGCTGCCGGTGCCGAGGTTGAAACGTTCACCTTGCACGAGATGGACATCCGGCCTTGCCGCGCATGTGAAGGGTGTCATCGGCCGAACAGCCACGGTTGCGTCATCGATGACGATATGCAGGCCCTCTACCCCAAACTCCGTGCCGCCGACGCCATCGTGATCGCCAGCCCGGTCTATTGGTTTACCGTCTCGGCGCAAACCAAGCTGTTGATGGATCGCTGGTATGCGTTGGAAGGGCCACAAGGCAACGCCCTGCGCGGCAAGCGGTTCGCCATTGCCCTCACGTATGGCGACAGCGATCCGTTCACGTCTGGTGCCGTCAATGCCCTGCGCACCTTTCAAGATGCCTGTCGTTTCATCGGCGCCGAAATCGTCGGCATGGTCTACGGCACGGCCTCTCAAGAAGGCGAAATCGCTGCCAATCAGGCTCTGCTGGAACGCGCCTACCGGCTTGGACAACAACTGGTCAAACCGGCGTCGTAGCAACGTTGCCCCACAGGCAAGATTTGTGCCTGCCAGGTGACAATCCGGCGGGCACTTGCGTTGTGGGGTGAGGATGTTCAACCGCTCACGTATGGGATGGTCATCGGCCCTTCGGGCAACACGCACATGCGCGGACCATACCGGGCGATCAGTTCATTCAGCATGGCCTCGATCGCCCGGCAAGGTGTCATCATGGCCATGCGAATGTCCTCGTCGCTGAGACCATCGGCATAGACGTAAATGTCGGCATGCAGGCAAAGCCGGGCGTGCAAAAAGGCCTCCCATTGGTCGTGCATACGAAAACCGGGAGCCAGCACGCGGTCGAGCAGTGCCTGCGGCGATGTGGCCTCTTGCAAAAGCTTTTTATAGTTGCCAAACTCGGGCACGCCATCCCAGCATTCGCTGGCAATTAAAATTGCCCCACCCAGACGGGTGACCTGTGCGGCTGCCGAAATCCCCTTGACCGACTGGTAAAGGTTGAGGTCGAGCGGATAACCCGAATTGGTGGTTAACACCACGTCAAAGGGCGCATCGACGGCGACCATGGCCATCTCTTTGGCCTGCGCAACTCCGGCCCGATGGGCGGCAACCAGATCACCGGCAAATACACCGCAAATTTCTCTCTTTTTGTTCAAAGTGACATTAAACAAAAAATCGGGGTGGGTAAGCCGGGCCACTTCGAGCATTTCTTCCCAAATTGCGTTGCCGTTGGTCACCCCCCAGGTCGCCGTTGGCGCAGAAAGCATCGGCCCGTTATGGTTGTCCAGGATGGTCTCCATGCCGGCAACGCCGGGCAAAACGGCTTTCGGCCCACCGCTGAACCCGGCAAAAAGGTGCGGCTCGATGAATCCGGTCAGGATTTTCACATCGGCATCCAGGTAAGCGCGATTGATCCATATCGCATGCCCATAGCTCGATGTACCCAAATTGACCATTGTGCTTTTATCTGTTGCGTCATGCTGGACGATGCGGTAGCCATCTACCACCGCATTACCGAGCATGGCACGCAATTCGGCCTCGGTGTTGGGGCGATGGGTGCCCAGCGCGTTGATCAGCAAGATGTCGGCGGCGTCCACCCCGTATGAGGTCAGCTCGTCCAGCAAGACAGAGAGCATCCGTTCGCGTGGTTGTGGACGGGTCAAATCGCTGAACACGATGGCAACTTGCTGCCCCGGCGAAACCAGCTCCCTCAGCGGGGGGCTGTCAATCGGCCTGCGCAATGCTTCACGCAGCACACCGATTTCATCGGGCAGGCCGGGGAAAAATCGAGGTTCTATAACGGTAATTTGAGCAGTTGAAGGCAAATTGACGTTTAATCCATTTTTTCCATAGGCCAGGTGCACGTTCATCGCAATCTCCCGTCCATGTAAACCGGCTAAGGATCTGTCCGAAAACATAGTCGACGCATCCCTATGCGTCGGTACAAGCAGATTTCATTGTACACAGGTTCAGCGCGCATCGCAAGTCTCGCTCAGACACGGTCTGGAGATCGGCCTGAGCGGCAAGGCCACAGGTCGCCGCCGCTCTGTGGACCGTTCCCGATACAAACCGTCCCAGGCCGTAACGACCAAATTTTTTTGCGTAAACCTGCCGAGATATGTTATAATGAACGAGAAATTATATGTCTCCACAACGAGTTTTTCTGGTCCCAATTGGACAACTTTTGCCAGGAAACTGAATCGGGCATCAATGTAAGAGGTGTTTGATGGCAGCTGGGGGAGTGACAAGGCGAGGAACCACCCATCTCATCGACATGGGCGCCGAGGTGATGCTGACACCCGGCACAGTCTTGCAAAACCGCTATGAAATTCTCGGCGTAGTCGGCAGTGGCGGCATGGCCATTGTGTACAAAGCGCGCGATCGCCGCTTTGAAAAGGCATCGAGGATTTGTGCGGTCAAAGAGATGTTCAACGCGGCAGCCGATGCGCGCCTGCGCGACCTGTATCGACAACAATTCGACCGCGAAGCGAACGTGTTGGCCTCGCTCAACCATCCGGCCGTGCTCAAGGTGTTCGACTATTTCAGCGAAGGCGAGCGGGTCTACCTGGTCACCGAGTTTATCGAAGGCAAAAGTCTGGAACAGATCATCAACGAAAGCAACGGTCCGATTGAACAAGAAAAAGTGATCGATTGGGCCATTCAGATTTGTGACGTATTGATTTACCTGCATAACCACAAACCGAATCCGGTGATCTTTCGCGATTTAAAGCCCTCCAATGTGATGCTCAACGAATTTGGGCAGATCGTGATGATCGATTTTGGCATCGCCAAGGTGTTCCAGGGTGAACAACGGGGCACGATGATCGGCACCGAAGGGTACACCCCTCCTGAGCAATATCGCGGCGCAGCCGAACCACGCGGCGATCTGTATGCGCTCGGCGCGACTATGCACTATTTGTTGACCAAACATAACCCACAGGAGGAGCCCCCCTTTACCTTTCACGAGCGCCCCATCCGCCAGATCAACCCCCAGGTTTCCGAGGGGTTGGAAGCGGTGGTCATGCATGCTCTGGAATACGAGATCGACAAGCGCTTTGCCTCTGCCGAAGAATTCAAACAAGCCCTTTTGGCGCTAAGCCGTCCTTCCTCCCTGATCGCTGCGCCAGATGGGGGAGTGGCTCCGGCACGGGCCCAGGCCGGTGGTGTGCCGGCGACGGTGGCCTTTGCCACTTCAACGCTTTCTTTTTCTGAAACGGGCAATGTCTTGCCGGTTTGGGAATTTGCCTGTGAAGATGAAATCACCTCATCGCCAACGGTAGTGGACGGCGTGTTGTATGTCGGCTCTTACGATCACAACCTCTATGCCCTCAATGCCAAAAACGGCTCTTTTCTGTGGAAATATCCCACCGAAGATGGCATTTCCTCATCGCCATGTGTGTGGGAACACCTGGTCATCTTTGGCTCTGAGGACCGGATGATCTATGCCCTGACCAAAGAGAACGGGCGCATTGTGTGGACCAGCCCGACCCGCGATCGGGTGCATTCTTCGCCACGAGTGGCCCTGGCACACGTTTTTGTCGGCTCCGACGATCACTGCCTGTACAACCTGGACGCGCGGAACGGCCGTCAGGTTTGGAAATTCGAAGTCGAAGATCGCATTCGGTCTTCGCCTTGCATTCACGAAGGCATTGTTTATTTTGGTTCAGATGACGCAAGCGTCTACGCACTCGACATTCAAACGGCCAAACTCAAATGGAAGTGCTCTGTCAACCGCCCCGTTTTGTCGTCGCCAACCGTGCATGAGGGAATGGTTTTCATCGGCTCGATGGACTGGAATTTGTACGCCATCGACGCCCAGGCCGGATGGGTGGTTTGGAAAACGCGCACCAAAGGCCGTATTGTTTCCTCGCCGGCAGTCTCGGAATCGCTGGGATTGGTGTACATCGGCTCGCAAGATGGCCATGTCTATGCCTACGATTACAGCAGGGGGCGAGAGGTTTGGCGTGCCGAGACCAAAGGGCCGATCGGCTCATCGCCGAGGGTAACCGCTGAGGCTGTTTATATCGGCTCTTCGGATGGACACTTGTATTGTCTGGATGCGCGCAACGGTGAGTTGCGTTGGAAATTTTATGCCAACAGCGGCATTGTCTCGACGCCGGCCTTTGCCGACAATATGGTCTATGTCGCAGCAAGAAATGGCCGGGTTTATGCCTTTTTGCCCTGAGCAGGCAATAGCCATTGCAAGAGATCACAGGTATGTTCAAAAGATTTTTTGGTAAAAAACGGAGCACTTCAACACTGGTGCCGATCGTTGAAGAAAAGGAAAGCCTGACGATCATCGTGGGGGCAGCCACCGACAAAGGTCTGGTTCGAGATTACAACCAAGACGCGCTGTTTACACTCAGCGCACAGGTCTCTCAGGGACAAGACCTGTTGCCGATTGGGCTGTACATTGTCGCCGACGGGATGGGCGGTGAGCAAGACGGTGATCGGGCCAGTTCTTTGGCCTTGCGCACGGTCGCCAACTGGATTCTGCACGAAATTTACGAACCCTTTCTGACGCTGGGCACGGCAGCCGGCTTGCGCCCGATCAACGAGGTCTTGACCGAGGCGATTGTGACCGCCAACAGCAAAGTGCAAGAGCAACTGCCGCATGGCGGCACAACCCTCACCTGTGCCTTTTTACTGGGCACCAATGCATTTATTGCTCACGTCGGTGACAGTCGAGCTTATTTGATTTCGCGCAACAGCATCCGTCAACTGACCAAAGACCATTCATTGGTCAACCGATTGATCGAATTGGGCCAGTTGACTCCCGAAGAAGCCAAGACCCATCCGCAACGCAATGTGTTATACCGGGCCGTCGGACGTTCAGGCAACCTGGAGGTAGACACCTATTTGCAGTCGTTGCCGACAGGCAGCTCTTTGTTGTTGTGCTGTGACGGTTTGTGGAGCGCGGTCACCGATGACGAGATTCTGGCGATTGTCAACGATTCTGCCTCACCGCAGATGATCTGTCGACGTTTGATTGCTCAAGCCAACGATCATGGGGGGGAAGACAATATCACCGTTGTGCTGATTCAGGTTAAAGGTTGATTTGCATTTAGAACCCGTCCCCCAAGCCGTGTAAGCAACATTTCTGTGCCGCTTACCGACGCAGAGGGTATCTCGGTTATGGCTTGCGGACAGGCTCGAAGAAAGAATGGGCGATGGATGTTCCAGATTACTATGCAGAGCTAAATGTCAGTCCTACGGCAACGCCACAAGAAATTCGGCAAGCTTACCGTGCCCTGGCCCTCCAATTCCACCCCGATACCAGCACCGCCCCCGATGCCGAAACACGTTTTCAGCGCATTCAACAAGCTTATGAGGTGCTCAGCGATGCCGAGAAGCGAGCCGCCTATGATCGTTGGCGGGTTCAAGAAGGCTTGGCCCAAGAACCGGCGCTGGTCGTCAAACACACGATAAGCCATCCAACCATTCCTCGCCTCAACGAAGAGCAGGTAGTTTACCTGTTGCTCGAAATCTATCCCCGCCTTGACCTCGAAATCAAGCGGTTGCCGTTGAATTTGAGCCTGGCAATTGACCGCAGCACATCGATGCAAGGCATTCGGCTACAACGAGTCAAAGACGCCACCAATTTCATCATCGATTTTTTGGATGACGCCGACGTTTTTTCATTGATCACCTTCAGCGACCGGGCCGAAATCGTCTTGCCGGCCCAGTCAGGCATCAACAAAGCCTATGCCAAATCGCGGGTGAGCACCATACGTAGTTCTGGTGGCACCGAAATTTTGCAAGGCATGCTCGCGGCATTGAGCGAAATCGACCGCTGGCGATCGCCGGATATGGTCAATCACCTGATTTTGTTGACCGACGGACAGACCTACGGCGACGAGGAGCAATGCATTGAAGAAGCCAAAGCGGCCGGCCTGCGCAAAATCGGCATCAGCACGATGGGCATCGGCCAGGATTGGAACGACAAATTGCTCGACGAAATCGCCCGGCAAAGCGGTGGCATGTCGATGTACATCGATTCGGCTTCCAAAGTGACCAACTTTTTCCGTGATTGCATTCACAACCTCTCGGCCATCGTGGCCCGCGATCTCACCGTAACCGCCCGACTGGCCCCCAATGCCCGTTTGTACGAGGCTTTTCGGGTATCACCTTACCTGGAGCGATTACGCCCGGACGGTGAAACGATCAATTTGGGACAATTGGGCACCGACCAACCGTGTACCTTGCTGTTTTCGGTGCTTGTCAATGCCCGAGAACTCGGCCGGCTCCAGCTTGCCCAACTTGACGTGATTGCCGACATCCCCGCCCTGCGGCGGGTGAGAGAAAAAAGCCGAACCTATATCGAGATCACCGTATCCGATCAGGCCGGAACCAGAGGCCAGCCGCCGGCCAGCATCGTTGGCATATTGAGCAAACTGGCCATTTTCAAAATGCAAGAAAAAACAATGGAAGAACTGGAACAGGGACATATCGAGCGGGCCAGCCAACGTCTGGAAACGATGGCGACCAGGCTGCTTAATTTAGGCGAGAACGAACTGGCCAAGGCCGCATTACTTGAGGCCGGCCGACTTGCACGCACCGGACACCTGTCACCAGAAGGGCGCAAGCGCATTCGCTATGGAACGCGGAGCTTGTCGACGCTGCCCAAGGAGATCGGTTATGATTAAATGTCCATCATGTGGCAAAAGTCATCCTGAAAATACATTGTTTTGCGACGAGTGCGGCGTATATATGTTGGCGGAGGGGCAAAAAAGAACCAATTCTTTAGATGTCAAAGATGTTTTATGGATGGAAACAGATCTCGAAGCGGCCGATGCTGCACAGACCACCAGCTCACCGCCGATCAAATTGCGCGCCATCATCCTGGACAGTGGACGCCAGATCGAAGTCAGTGTCGACAAAGAGATCAACATTGGTCGTCTGGATGCGACCAGCGCGACCTTTCCGGAAATCGATCTGACCGCCGATCAGGGGCTGGAAAAGGGCGTTTCACGTCGCCACGCGCGGATTTCACGGCGCGGCGCCGGATTGTTTATCGAAGATTTGGGCAGTGTCAACGGAACGTATTTGAACGGACGTCGCTTGACCCCTTATCTGCCCCATGCGCTGAGCGACAACGACGAAATTCGCCTCAGCAAATTGTCCATGCGCATTCGGTTAGGTTGAGCGACGGTGGTCAATCGGCCCAATTTGTGGTGAAAGGAGTGCGTTAATGCCCATAACCGTTCTTGTCCACGTCAGCGGTGAAGACCCCTTCCTGGCCGAAGTGGAGGAATTGCCCGAAATGACGGCGCAGGCCGTGCTTTTTACCAACCCGCGCAAGCGCGACGGTAAACCGTTGCACTATGTGACCGATGAAGCCATTTCGGTCATCTTTCCCTGGCATCGGATCAGCTTTATCGAAGTAATGCCTTCCGAAGAAGAGCGCGGCGAAATGGATCTCTTCTTCCGTACCTGACACAGGCGGCAGCAGCACAATGGCCGACATTTCTGAAAAAAGATTGATTTTAGCCGTTGACGACGAACCTCGAATGACCCGCTTTATCCGCATGAACCTGGAATTGGAAGGTTATCGGGTCAGCGAGGCCACAAATGGTCTCGAAGCGCTGGAAAAAGTGCGCGACGAGTTGCCAGATCTGGTCTTGCTCGATGTAATGATGCCCGACATGGATGGTTTTGAGACGCTCCGTCACCTGCGTGAGATTTCGAACGTGCCGGTGATCATGTTGACGGCCAAAGGCGAAGAAGAAGATATTATCCGCGGATTGGAATTGGGCGCCGACGATTATGTGACCAAGCCGTTCTCTGCCCGCGAACTGATCAGTCGAATCAAGGCTTTGCTCCGGCGCAGCGAAATGCCGCCGGTGATGGAGAAAAAGGTGCTCAAGATTGATGACCGCCTGTCCATCGACTTTCAGCGCCATGAGGTCATTGTCGACGGTCAACATATCAATCTACGGCCTACCGAGTATCGTCTGCTCTATCACCTGGTCAACAATGCCGGTTGGGTGATGAGCCACGAGACGCTTCTCTCCAAAGTTTGGGGTTACGAATACCGAGACGAATTGCAATACCTGCGCCTGTATATTCGCTATCTGCGCGAAAAGATCGAAGTTGACCCGGCCAATCCACAATACATTTTGACCGAACGCGGAATCGGTTATCAGTTTGTCGATTTTCGCCAACAAGAGGATAAAGATTAGCCCGGTTGGCCCTTGCCAGAGTCCTGGCAAGGGTAGCCACAATGTGAATACGGAGAGCATCGGCCCACCACCCGATGTTCTCCGTGTTTGTGTGTCAGGAGAAAGTTGCTTGCTCGTTGAAACCCATCCGTCCATTCAGGCCTGGGATGCGTTCGTGTGCCGGCACCCCGACGGACACGTGTTGCAAACGTGGGCCTGGGGAGCACATCAATCCGAGTTTGGCTGGCAGGTCGAGCGTGTAGCACTGACCCAAAACGGTGAAATCGTTGCCGGCGCCCAAGTGCTCTTTAAATCGCTGTTGCCTGGCATAACCCGCGCCTATGTGCCCAAAGGGCCGCTGATCGATCCGGATAATGAGGCACAATGCAGACGCCTGATCGCGGCGTTACATCAAATTTGCCGCACCCGGCGGGCCATTTCGCTCAAATTAGAACCGGATTGGTGCGTGATCGAACGGGCCGAACCGTTGACCCGCCTGGGATTCAAACTCACCCAGGAAACCGTACAGCCGCCCCGCACCATCTTGATCGACCTGACGGGCAGCGAAGAAGAAATTTTGGGCCGCATGAAAAGCAAGGTGCGCTACAACATCCGTCTTGCCGAACGCAAAGGGGTGCAAGTGCACATGGGCACGCACCAGGATATGGCCGCCTACAACCGGTTACGGGTCATCACCGGCGTTCGAGACGATTTCGAGGTGCATTCGGCAGCTTATTATGACCGTGTGTACGATCTTTTGATTTCGTCTGGGCTGGCCAGCCTCCTGATCGCCACCTATGCCGGGCAACCGCTGGCTGCGATCATCGTGGCCGCCTGCGGCCACAAAGCCTGGTATTTGTATGGCGCATCCGACAATGCCCACCGCGACAAAATGCCCAACTATGCCTTGCAATGGGCCGCCATCAACTGGGCCAGAAAGCGCGGATGCACAGTCTACGATCTGTGGGGCGTGCCCGATGAGGATGAAGCAACCCTGGAAGCCCAATTTTCGGAGCGTGAGGACGGGCTGTGGGGCGTCTATCGCTTCAAACGAGGCTGGGGAGGACAGGTAGTACGCTATGTCGGCGCCCTGGACTATATCTACAATGTGCCATTGTATCGTCTTTATCGTTTGGCTTTACGGATCAAGTATCGATGATGCTAACCTGTCGTTCGATCACCGATGAAGGGGACTGGAACACCGCTCTCCTCTCCTTGCCCCACCCCCACGTCTTGCAGACCTGGGAATGGGGAGAAGTCAAGCGGCGGCATGGCTGGACACCCACCCGTTTGCTGTGGGAATCGGCCGACCGGCCGGTCGCCGCGGCACAGGTGCTGCGCCGACCGTTGCCGTATACCCCATGGGGACTGCTGTATGTGCCCAAAGGCCCGCTGTTGGACGATGGCAACTTGGAGATCTGGGAGCCGGTACTCGACGGTCTGGAACGGTCAGCCCGTCACCAAAAAGGTGTTCTGATCAAGATCGATCCCGACACCAACTCGGCAGCAGTGGTTTCCCGGCTCGCCCAACGTGGATGGCGATATTCGGCGCAGCAAATTCAGTTTCGCAACACGGCCCTGCTCGCTCTCGACGCGCGTGAAGAAGAATTGCTGGGGCGGATGAAAAGCAAGACCCGCTACAACATCCGTCTGGCCGAACGGAAAGGAGTGCGAGTGCGCACAGGGACGGTCGCCGACATAGACTTGTTTTACAGCATGTACGCCGAAACTGCCCAACGCGATGGGTTTTTGATCCGCCCGCTGACGTATTATAACGATGCATGGCGGATTTTTATGGACAAAAACATGGCACACATGCTTCTTGCCGAGGTCGAGGACAAAGTGGTCGCCGGGCTGATTATGTTCTGTTTTGGCACAACAGCGTGGTATATGTACGGCGCATCACGGGATGTCCACCGTAATCTGATGCCGACTTATTTGTTGCAATGGGAGGCGATTCGTCTGGCCCAGGCACGCGGCTGCACACGTTACGATCTGTGGGGCGCACCCGACCGGCTCGATCCGAGCGATCGGCTGTGGGGAGTATGGCGATTCAAAGAAGGGTTGGGGGCGCAATTTACACCGCATATCGGCGCATATGACTATGCCCCTTCCAGGGTGCTTTATTGGGCCTACACGGTTATCATGCTCAAGACCCTAAAGGTCTTGAAGACCTTTAGGGTCTTGGGCCGTCTCGACAGGCCTGCACAAAAGTCCGAAACAGGTTGAGCATCCGTTCATCGGTGAGGACAAGATTTTCGGGATGCCACTGCACGCCGACAAAAAAAGGCGCACCGGGCAATTCGATCCCCTCGATAACCCCATCCGGAGCACGGGCCGTGACAACAAAACCGGGAACCGTCTCTTTGACCGCCTGATGATGACGACTGTTGGTCATACACTCGCGTGTGCCGATCGCCTGGTGCAGACGAGTACCGGCCTCAATACGAACCCAATGAGCGTCCGACCGGTCTGGACAAGCATGCGGCAATGCGTTGCCGATTTGAGCGGGAATATCCTGGTAAAGGGTGCCGCCGGCTGCGACGTTGAGCAACTGAATGCCACGACAAATGCCCAGGGTGGGCATCCGGTCGGTCAGCGCCCAGCGGGCCAAAATCAGCTCTGCCTCATCCAGGGCCTCGTCAACTTGTCCCAACTGCGGATGCGGCACTTCACCGTAAAAGGCCGGGGCCACATCGACGCCACCGGGAAACAAAATGCCATCCAATCGATCATAGATTGCGCGCCAGGCCGCCTCACCCAAAGCCAACGGGATGAGGATCGGCGCACCCCCGGCCAGGGCAATCGAACGACAATAATCGCCATATTGGCCATCGATAGGTCTGACCGCCCCATCCAGATGTATCTGGTGGGCAACAACGCCGATCACCGGCAGGGCAGAAATGGTTGGTTGGCTGCACATCAATTCATCTCCCGGCCTCGATTTCGGCTCATAAAAGAAAAAGCGTGACTACCTACGTGCCGACTCAAGTCGCCCGCCATAGGCCTTCGGCCTGCGGTCGGCCTGCGCCGACCGGGGGCGTCGGCGCAAGCCGACGTCCGGCACAGCGTGCCCGGAAA
>Ga0209101_1001362_pt1 | contig 18183 bp, 16 predicted proteins | sample ConPoolayeCmetaG_FD_185481 | JGI IMG/M metagenome (GOLD analysis project Ga0209101, IMG submission 185481) | Hot spring microbial mat communities from California, USA to study Microbial Dark Matter (Phase II) - Cone Pool mat layer C metaG... ...
AACATGAGCTCGCCGCTGGTTGATTGCGTGCTAGATGATCAATGGCGTAGCCGAATCAGCGCGGTACATTCTTCGCTTTTGGATGGCGCTGAGTCGGCTTTGGTCATTCGTATCCCACGCCTACAGCAGATTTCATTTTACGACATGTTGCGCACCAAGACTTTACCGGCGCCGGTAGCTGCTTGGTTGGCGGAACTGGTTAGTTGCGGTGAGGCTAATATCATGGTGTGTGGACCGACCGGCTCGGGAAAAACCACTTTGACAACGGCCCTGTTAAGCGCGGTGGGTTCAGACGAGAGAATCTGTACTATCGAGGACGTGCCGGAGATTTTTGTGCCCACCATTCACCTGGAAAAACTGGTGAGCCGGCCGGAGAACTCCCAGGGCGAGGGGGCGGTGGGTATGGATAAACTGCTACGCGCCGCGTTGCGCCGCGCTCCGCACCGCATTGTGGTCGGCGAAATACGCGACCGTGAAGGGCCTCTTTTTCTAAAGGCTTTGGAAACAGGCCATGCCGGTTCAGTCGCCACCATTCACGCTGACAATCCACGCGACAGTTTATGGCGTCTCTTGGATGTAGTGGCGGCCTATGAGGACTCCCCGCAAGAGAGTTTGCAGCGCCGGATTGCCCGCTCCTTGCACATTTTGATCTCTATGAAGAAAGTGAACGGCCGCCCGTGCATGATTGAAATTGCGGAAGTCCGTCCTCCGGTGGCCGGTGAATTCGTGGTAAAGACCCTGGTTAAGTTTGTGGGGGAGAACGGCGGCAAGCGCCAGTGGCGCATTATGGCCATTGAATCAAACTGGATCGATCGACTGGCCGAGCGCGGCATGGAGCTAAGGCCTGGACCGGCTCTCTTGCCGTATGATCGCAGCCAGGAGCTGTATCGTGATGTTGAGGAGTAGCAGGAAATGCGCGAACGCGACAGGCTCGGTCTCTTGAAGCAACCGAGCGCTCTTTCAGTGCCTGAGGAAGATAAAAGCCGTAAAGCGGTCCCGCGTCGCCGCCAACGTAGGGAGCAGGCGCAGCTTTCCTGGTATGCACGAAAGCTGAGCCAAGCAGGCATTGAGATCCCGGCGCGGGTTTACGTTGCCATCGCCGTTCTAATCGGCCTGGCAGCGTTATTTCTTGCAGCTAATCTGGGTTGGTTTTTGGCGATTTTTGTCGCGGTGGCTTTGACACATTTCTTGCTCTTTGGCTATTTGGAGGATCGCGCCGTTAAGCGTAAGAAAAAAGTTATACCGCAGCTTGCGCCGTTTATTGACGGGTTGGCCTCGGCCTTGTCAACGGGCTTCAATCTGGAGGGGGCTTTGGCCCAGGCTACTCAGGGTGTGCCGCCCGGCCTTTTACGGGATGAGCTTGATCGTATGGTGAAGGCGTTGAGCGCCGGCTTCACTGTTAGGGAGGCAATCTCGCTGCTTAAAGAGCGTATCTCGGGGCGGGAGATTATCTCGCTCGTGGTGGCTCTGAGTCTTTTTTCGACCATGGGGGGAACGGTGTTAGAACCCTTTCGACGATTGGCAAAAAAGATTCGCGAGCAGCAAACAGTGGTCGAGCGCGCTGGGCGCGATCTGGTCATGGTTAAGCAGGCTTTTTATTTGATTTTCTTTCTGGCTCTTGGCGCTCCGCTGGTGTTAATGGCTGTACAGCCGTCTTACTTGAGGGATGCCGTGCACGATTCGTTGGGAAGGTTTATCTTGCAACTTGGCGTGGTGCTTATTTTAGTGGCGCTCTTGGGGTTCAGGAAAATTACTAACTTGAAGCTTTAGTGGGCAGAAATTATGTCTCTGGCGCTTGTATTTCTAGCGGCATTTCTTTTTGGCTGGTGGGCTTATTACGAAACCGTCAGCCGGAAGCGTGAAGCCAGCCGGCTGAGCGGAAAAAGCTCTGGATTGCTGGAAGAGGTGGGTCGCTATTTTAACCGTTTGGTTATTAAATTCGGCAGTCAACGCAAGAACAAGCAAACCTTGGGGTATCTAGCCTCCAAGTCTGAACGAGAAATGACAAAGAAATTGGTCGAAGCTGGGCTTGAAACAGCCTCCGAACAGGGTAAGTTTCTCTTGGCACGTAATTTTTGCTTTTTAGCCGGGCCGCTCTTGGGAGCGACGGCTTATTTATACATCCTGCCCTACTATGCCACCATCATTACTCTGGCAATGTCGGCGGTCGGCATCTTGCTTCCGATGCTGTGGCTTAGAGCCAAGAAGAGTGCCAGGACTGAAGATATCCAGCGCGAACTGCCGTTGGTGTTGGATTTGACAAACCTTGGGACTAGTGCCGGCTGGGATACGGCAGCAGCCTTGGAGCGGGTTATCGACTCGCTGTACCCGGAATTTCCTAAGCATGCTCTAATAAGGGAACTGCGCCGGGCGCGTCTGCTCATCATCAACGGCTATACCTGGAGTGAAGCGCTTAAGCGTCTGGGGCAGAAGCTGGACGATGATACGGTGAAACGGACCTGCTTGGCCCTGACCCAGGCCATCAAACAAGGGGGAGATCGCACTAAGCAACTGGAAGCAATCGCTGAGGATGCGCAACGCATCTTCTATGCTCAGCTGGACAAACGCCTGGCAGCTTTACCGGTCAAAGCTCTCTTGGTAACCATGCTGTTGATGATAGCCTATTTCATTATCTTATTAGCGCCGGCGGGCGTGCAGGTTAAAAGTATGTTAATGAAGTGAACTTGCTTGTGCCGGGAGAAGAGCGAAGTGGTTGATATTGGGTTGAATCTGGCTGCTTAGGATGTGGCAGGTTCTAACCCACTGGGGCTGAAATGGATTATAATGGAGTAAGAGGTTGGGAACTCGATCAGCAAAAAAAATGAAGCAGCGCGGATCAATCACCCTGATTCAGGCCGCTTTAGTAATGGCGCTTGGTCTGGTTTTTGTTTTGGCGGTGGCCGGGCTGCAAAAAGCTTTAGGGGGAGCCGCTGTCAGGGATAAATGCCTGATAGAGGCAGCCGGTAAAAGCATTGACTTGGCCGATCCAACCTTGGATGTTGCCAAAGCTTGCAAGAAGACCCCGGCAACACCCGCTTCCGAGGGCACTCCTTTGCCTTCCCCTTGAATTAAGATTTTAGGTGTAGGTCTATGTTACTTATCATGCTGAAATCAGGCGTAAAAAATCAATGCGGCATTTCAGACGTTGTTGTGATGGGAATAGCGCTGCCGGTTTTGATTTTACTTTTAGCCGGTGTGGCCGACCTGGCACGGGTACCGGTGGCGAAAAACCGTTTACATACTGCGCTCTTTGTGGCTGCGTTTGGGGCGGAGGAGTACGCCGCCGGTCAGAATGACGGTCCTTTGCTGGATATCTTTACGCCGGCCGGTAATAACCTATGTGATAGAGTTTACCCGCGTGGGAGTTGTACTACCGATGGTTTGGGAGCTCGGGCCGGCTTTTTCAGCATGGAAGTGGCCAAAGCATTGGTCCAGGCGGCCTGTGAACTAGGGCGTAAGATATTAAAAGAAGATGCCAGCATGATCTTCAATTATGATATTGAAAGAGACGGCGGCCTACAGTTTGGCTTGGTGCGGTTGTCTGCGGGGGCGTTGAACGGAGAATTGGATGCTGACCCGCAGCTCATCGCGTTGTCGGACGGCTGCGGTACCGCCTTTTCCAAGGAGGACATAGGAGGCCTGGATGCATTGCTCATAGCCAAGCGCATGCGGCAGGGCTTTGCCGAACTTGGGGCCGGGGCCGGGGCGTGGAAGATTCAAGATGCTTTTGATGTGAGCGATCCTGCTAAGTGGTTGAATGAAAGAAAACAGTGGCTGTCGTCCTATTGGTTGGTAGGCATCGGTCATATTAAAATCAAGTTTTTAATGGGAAACTTTTTCGGAGAGTCTCGTACCGTAGTAGATTACTTTATCCGACCCTTTACTGTTCCAGCGGGCATTCAGAAAGGGAGTTAGGCGGCTTATTTTTAAGTACAGGGTGTCCAGAAGTCGGCAGCTGCCCTATTTCCGGTTGCCATTTATCAAATTAACATAGGTTTTTTGTTCGCTTGCATTTTGCGGGCGTCTTTTAAATACTGGGGATGTCTATATTTATTTGCTTGTTTTTGTCGCCTTATGGCCAAAGTTCTTATAGTTGAAGACTCAGCGTCTCAAGCCGCTATTATCGCCGAGTTGGTGCGGGGAGCCGGGCATGACGCGTTGATCTGTCAGGACTTGACCAAAGGCATCGCACAGATTCTTCAGTCGGTCAGCCCCGATATTGTCTTGGTTGATCTTGTACTTTTAGGACCCGATGGAAAACCCGTAGCGGATGGATTTCAGGTTTGCCGGGAAATCAAGCGGGTTTCTAAGGGCGCAATTGGGGTGGTAGTGGTCAGCGCCCAGGGCGATGAGGATTCAGCCGAATGGGCCATGCTGCAGGGAGCCGATGCCTTTTTGCAAAAGCCGTTTGTGGTGACGGATTTGATTAACGTTATTGATCAGATCCTCGCCGCGGGGCGAAGATGATTTATGCAACTCGTTCTAATTGATTTATTTCCAGATTCAAAAGCGGCATTGTTAGGCCGTGTGCAGGAGGGACTTCGGCAGGCTGAGATTCACCGGTTTGAAGTTGTCGAAGTGGCTGCGGAAAACATAAGCCAAGTCAATTGGAGTGTTGTGGTGGGGTGCCTCTTGGGACCGGGCTGTTATGAAAGTCTGGGCGGATTGGTTGAAGAGATCAGGGCCGCATATCCAGTCGGGCCGATCGGGGCTGTTTTGGAAAGTGATATTTATGCTGGCGAGGGAGTGGGCTTGCGCAAGCGTTTGGGCATTGTGGTGATGGCAATCAATGATCTGGCTCAGATTGCCAGCTTTTTGATTGACTGCGAAAAAAACATGCGCGGCCCAGCCGGCGGCCAGCGCAATCGGGGGGTAGTAGGGGTTTGTCAATTCAAAGGAGGTGTAGGCACAACTACACTGGCGGCGGCTTTAGCTAGTTGTTGGGCCAGGCATGGCTTGCATGTGGTTGCGCTTGATCTGGATGATGTCAATCCGCAGTTGACGGCCTGGGCCAGGGTGGTGTCACAGCAGAGGCGGGTCGTGGCTGAGTTGTTGCGCACGGGTGATGTGCCGGCCGCCCGTCTTAACGAAATTGTGCATCCAGTTGAAGGATTTGAGGGGCGTTTTGTGGTGGTTGGGCAGCCTGAAAACTATAATGAGGCTTTTCACATGAAAGCCAATGTTTTGGAGGGCGCGCCCAGCGCCAGTGAGTTTATCGGCGCTTTGTTTGGGCAATTACAGTCCGAGTTCGACGTGGTGGTGATCGACATGGCTCGTTCATGGGGCATCGCGGCCTTTGCCTCATTGCCGTTTTGTCAGAGTGTGTTGCTGGTGACTGATGATGATGGAATGTCGGTGCGGCGGACTTTGGACGGATTGGAACGACTTAAAAATGAATCGGAGGATCCGGAGGAATTTGATTTAACGCGCTGGTCACTGGTGTTAAATGGTTTTACTGGCCGGCTTATTTCTCCCAAGGAAATAGCGGCCGAGATACAAGAAATGGAGCTTTTCTCAGCGGAATCCAATTTGTGGACTGTGCCGTTTTCGGAAAGCGGCCGGCAATGGGGCGCGCCAGGGCAGACGTTTTTTGAGACGGCCGATGAACGGGCCCGTATGGAAGTGCGTAAAATCGCTCATAGTCTGATACCTTTCAAATTTGAGAAAGCCTCGCAGGGCTTTTCCGGCAAATTGCTGCATAAGCTGCAGACGCTGGTGGGAAAGGAGTGAATAGGATCTTTCGCTCCCAGCCTTGTTTTGTGGATAATGTTCATTGACCCATCAAGCATGAGGAACTGGAAGGGGTAGTATCGATGGCTATAATAGACACCTCCTTGGAAAAAGAATCGCGTGACCGGTATTTAACTTATGCCCTAAGTGTGGTTTCAGGGCGGGCCTTGCCTGATGTGCGGGATGGGCTGAAGCCGGTGCAGCGCCGGATCCTTTATGCTATGCGGCAGAATCTGGACCTCACGCCTGATCGCAGTTATCGCAAGTCCGCGGCGGTAGTAGGCGAGGTATTAGCCCGTTTTCATCCGCACGGCGACATGGCTTGCTATGAGGCCTTGGTGCGTATGGCGCAAGATTTTTCCCTGCGTTATCCTTTGATTGATGGACAGGGGAACTTTGGCTCGTTAGATGGAGATAACGCAGCCGCTTACCGTTATACGGAGGCGCGTTTGCGTCCGATAGCTCTGGAAGTGATTGGAGAAATCGATCAGGAAACGGTCGATTTTCGCGACAATTTTGACGGCACCCTGAATGAACCGCTCGTATTGCCCAGCCGGGTTCCAAATCTTTTGATTAATGGAGCAGCAGGCATTGCGGTCGGCATGGCGACGAATATTCCACCGCACAACTTGCGTGAGACGGTCAAGGCTTTGCTGGAATTGTCCCACAATCCCGAAATCAGCAATGCACGCTTGGCGGGCGTGATTAAAGGACCGGATTTTCCAACCGGCTGTTTAATACTTAATTCCCGCAAAGAGCTGAACGATATTTATAAGACCGGCCGCGGGGTGGTGCGCATGCGCGGCGAATGGCACCTGGAAGACGGCCCGCGGGGCAAGCGTTTTGTGGTTATCACATCCATCCCCTATGCATTGAATAAAAGCCAGCTCGTGGAGAAGATTGCTAACTTGATTGTTGAAAAGAAAGTCCCGCAGCTGGTTGACATCCGGGATGAATCGACCAGCGAAATCCGTATTGTGTTGGAACTGGCCGGCGGAGCAGATGCACAACTTGCTATGGCCTATCTTTTCAAGAACACGCCGCTGGAGAGCGGCTTTGCTGTAAATCTTACGGCGTTAGTTCCGACTCAGGGCGGAGCTTGTGTGCCAAAACTTCTCACTTTGCGCGATTGCCTGCGGCACTTTTTAATTTTCCGTGAAGAGGTAGTACAACGGAAGCTCCAATTTGAGAAGAAGAAATTAAGCGAGCGTATCCATATTTTACAGGGGTTGGTGAAGATTTATGATGCTTTGGACGAGGCCTTGAAGATTGTCCGTAAAAGCGAAGGGCGGAGTGATGCCGCTAAGAAACTTGAGGTGCGTTTTAGGCTTTCGCAGGCTCAGGCGCTGGCTGTAGTGGATATGCGCATCTATCAGTTGGCCAAGACCAGTATTGAAGAAATACGTACTGAACTTGCGGAAAAGAGCAAACGGGTCAAGCAAATTGAAAGCATTTTGAAAAGCCGGGATAAGGTGCTGGAAATTGTAAGGGCTGAGTTAGCCTTGATTGCCGAGAAATACGGCGACAAACGACGCTCCCGCTTTGCCGGCGAGGAGAGCGAGCTGGAATTCCACGCCGAGGACTATATCGTGGAGGAAGACGTCTATGCCATTGTGACGGCCGACGGCTGGATTAAACGTATCCGGCAGGGCAATGAGCTGGATTCTACGCGCTTGCGCGAAGGGGACGCCATAATGCGTGCGCATCCATTGAGCACCCGCGATGCGGTAGCGTTCTTGACCAACAAGGGTTATTTGTACGTCTTAAAGGTCGTTGAATTTCCATCCTCCAGCGGTTATGGTGAGCCGTTGCAAAAGAATTTGAAATTCCGGGATGGTGAACGGATCATAGAGAGCTTTGGAGTCAAGGTTAATGGAGGCAAAGAGAGCGCCGACTATGCTTGGATGGTACGCGACGGGGAACAGGTGTTACTTGCGTCAGGTCGTGGGGTGGGCTTTATTCTGAAGCTGGATGGTTTGGAGGGTGTAAAGAGAAACGGCAAGCGCGCGATTAAACTAAGAGGCGGGGATGAACTGGCGGCGGCTTGTCTCTGCGACCCTGCGGTAGCCGAGGAGGTGTGCCTGTTTACAGCGCTGGGGTCGGGCCTGCGTATTAAACCAACAGAAATTCCACAACGTGACTCGGCCGCGGTTGGAGTGTGTTTGATGGGAATACGAGAGGGGGATCGTTTGGTAGGGGGTTTTGTTAAGCGTGCGGATGAGAATCCAACAGAAATTCCACAACGTGACTCGGCCGCGGTTGGAGTGTGTTTGATGGGAATACGAGAGGGGGATCGTTTGGTAGGGGGTTTTGTTAAGCGTGCGGATGAGAATCCTAAGGTCATTCTTGAGCTTGCTTCGGGAAAGGATACAGAAATAAGTTTGGCGGACGTAGCAGCTGGGCGCCGGGCTCTTAAGGGCAATAAGCTTGTGAGCGGGGATGAAGTCAGGCGGGTGACAGTGATTTTTGAGCAGCCGCCGGCATCAGAGAAACAGCCGAGCAAGCTTTATGAAATTAAGGGCTAGCGAAGTGTCGAGAAACATGCAAGGGAGGAGGTTTTATAGATATTCTTTAGTGCTGGGTGGTGATGAGTATGCCAAGGGCAAGTGACTATCGGGCTACTGATATCGAAGTCTTAGAGGGTTTGGAGCCGGTTCGGCGCCGCCCCGGCATGTATATCGGGGGTACGGAAGGACCCGCCGGTTTGCACCAGCTGGTGAGGGAGCTTATCGACAACTCAGTTGATGAGGCTATGAACGGTTATGCTGACACCATCAGGGTAACCTTGCACGGCGATGGAGAAAGCATTACGGTCGAAGACAATGGTCGCGGCATCCCAGTGGATGTTCACCCTAAGTACAAGAAGCCGGCGTTGGAGTTAGTGTTGACGACTCTGCACTCGGGAGGCAAGTTTTCCGATCATAATTATATGACGGCCGGCGGCTTGCATGGTGTGGGGGCATCGGTGGTTAATGCCTTGGCGGAGCATTTGGAAGTCTGGGTTTTCCGTGATGGGCATGAATGGCATCAAGAGTTTTCGCGTGGCAAAGCTAAGAGCTCGCTTAAGAAAGGCAAACGGGTCGATACCCACGGCACTAGAATATTTTTCCGCCCGGATGGCGAAATCTTTCGCTCGCGGCGCTTTTCGGCCGAGCGTCTGGAGCGCATTGTTCAGGAGAAGGCGTTTCTTAACAAGGGTCTTATTCTGATTTTTAGGGACGAGACCAGCTCCGTGGAAAAGCGTTATTGCTACCCCGATGGCTTACGGGCTTTTTTAGCTTCTTTGCTGGAGCGGCAGAAGCTGCAGCCGGTTTCCGGTGAAACTTTTTACCTGGAGCGGGCCAACGGTTTGAAGATCGAAACGGCTTTTTGCTGGACGGAGTCGACTAACGAGAAAATTTATTCCTATGTAAACGGCGTGGGCACGGCCCAGGGCGGCAGCCATGAGGAGGGCTTTAAGGTCGGGTTATCTAAGGCTGTCCGCAACTATATGGCGGTTCATGAGCTTACTCCGCGTAACATGAAGATTAGCGGCGAAGATATCAGAGAAGGACTGATTGCAGTGTTGGCTGTTAATGTTCCCGGCGCCGTCAGTCAGCTCCAGTTCCAGGGGCAGACTAAGGATCGGCTCAACAATCCGGAAATCGCCCCGCCGGTTGAAGCTTTGCTCAGGAGTTTTGAGAATAACTTGAATTCGCTGCCACAGGTCGCGGCCGGGATCGTGGAAAGAATCATTTGTGCGGCCAAGGCTAGAATAGCAGCTCGTGTGGCTTCTGAAGGAGTTCCCCGCAAAATAGGTGTCAGCCACCGCTTAAACCTTCCCGGCAAGTTGGCGGATTGCTCATCTACCCGTCCTGATAAGTCTGAAATTTTCATAGTGGAAGGCGATTCGGCCGGCGGCAGCGCCAAGCAAGGGCGTGATCGTGAAACGCAGGCGATTTTGCCGCTTAAAGGTAAGATCTTAAATGCAATTGCCGCGCCGCAAGCTAAGTTGAAAGACAACCGGGAACTTTTCGACTTAGTCTCGGCGCTTGGCTGCGGTTTCGGCGAGCAGCTTAATCTGGATAAATTGAGATATTCGCGTGTGATTATTCTGACCGATGCTGATGCGGATGGGATGCATATTGGAGCGCTGTTGATGGCGTTTTTCTTCAAGTTTATGAAGCCGTTGGTGGAGGCCGGGCATCTTTATTTGGCTTTGCCGCCGCTTTACCGTATTAAGATTGGCTCAGGGGCCAAGGAGGAAGTGATATGGGTGTATTCTGAGGAAGAGAAAGAGAAGCTCCTTAAGAAAAAGTTAAAAGGTGGCGCCTGGCATATTACGCGTTTTAAAGGATTGGGCGAAATGAACCCCAAAACGCTTTGGGAGACTACTCTTAACCCGGCGACTCGTAACCTCTTGCGGGTACAGCTTGGCGATCAGTCTCAAGTCGCCGCCACTTTTGAAGGTCTGTTGGGCAAGGAAACCGGCGAGCGCTATCGTCTGATTCAGGAAAACGCCCACAGGCTTACGCTTGACATATAAGCGGAGCAGCTTTTTATGAGCTTTGCTGCGGCTAGTAGGCTCTCGATTTTCTTGGTAAAATCATGTTGTATTTACATTTCCCGTATCTCTAGTTTATAGCAAATGAATGACCGTTCGATGGAAAAAGGCGCCTGGAGCACGGTGGTTTTTTTGTGTGCTGAGGCGCTTAATTTCAACAAGAAGCCAGTTGGGTAATTCATGACCGTAGATGTTTCAAGTATTTTCCTTGAGCTGAAGAGGAGCGCCGCCAGACTGGGTGGCTGTGATCCTTTATGGCTCAAGAACGAGCAGGTCCCGGCGTTCAACGTAGTTGAGGGCATAGAAGCGGGGCTGAATGGGCAACGCGGCCGTGTTCAGAACACTTCACAGAGACTTCCTGAAATGGTTTTGTTGCACGGTCTTTTTGGGGCGCTTTCTAATTGGGATGGTACGTTGCCCTTCCTTAAAAAATATTGCCGACCGATAGCCTTGGAATTTCCGTTGACTAGGGCCCACCGCTCTGAGGTTAAAGTCAAGGCCCTAAGTGTTTTTACAGAATTCTTTATTCGCAGCCGTAATCTTCAGCCGGTGGCGGTGTGCGGTAACTCTTTAGGTGGTCATGTAGCCTTGCGGTTAGCCTTGGCTTCCCCGGAAATGGTGGATTGTCTTATTCTGTCGGGGGCCTCCGGGCTCTATGAGCACTCGGTTGATACCTTGCCGGTGCGGCCCGATCGTGAATTTATCCGCGATCATATGTCGCGCGTTTTTGTTAATCAGGAATTTGTCACAGAGGAGGCGGTAAGCGAAATATATAGCATCCTGTCCGATCGGAGCAACGTGCTGAATATTATCCACGCCGCGCGCAGCGCAAAGAAGGATAATTTGTTGGATCTCCTGTCCGGGATTCAAGCTCCCACCCTGCTTTTGTGGGGCGAAGATGATGAGGTTACTTCGCTGGAAGTCGCCGAGACATTCCATAAGAACATTCCCAGGGCTGAGCTTGTAACGGTGAAAGACTGCGGCCACGCCCCGATGATCGAACATCCGGAATGGTTTGCAGAAGAGGTGGGTAAGTTCCTTAAAAAGCATTCGCGCTATTACCGGTCTAATAGTGATAATCAGCAAATATAATCTGCAGTTTGTTGTGGATGATGCTGTTTGATTGTACCAAGGGGTCGGCCCTTGTCGGCTTTTCTTTCCACTAGGTAGGAGTTAAGATTTAGTATAGTTGCCACGGCGTTGAGCATTTGAAGGAGAAGTACATATGGAAAGAGACAAAAGCAGCGCTAAGTTTCCGTTTGGTTCTAATATACCGCATTTCAGTTTGCCTAATGTGGATGGTCGCGAGATTGGGGAGGACTATTTCAAAGGGGCCAAGCTTTCTTTGGTGGTGTTTACTTGTAATCATTGTCCTTATGTCAAGGGCAGCGAAGCGGCTTTGATAGCGCTTGCTAAGCGTTACGAAAGTTCCGGTCTTAAAACTATAACCATTAACTCCAATGACGCCGCCAAATATCCTGAGGATAGTTTTGAAAAGATGAAGGAGAAAGCGCGAAATCTGTCTTTGCCGTATCCGTATTTATATGATGAAAGCCAGGAGATAGCGCGTCTTTTTGACGCTCAGTGTACTCCGGAGTGTTATCTGTTCGATGACAAACAGAAGCTTATCTTTCACGGCACGATCAATGACAATTTGCAGAACTTCTCCCTGGCGAAGAAGCATTACCTGGCGCAGGCTATTGCTCAAGCGTTGGAGGGGAAAACGCCCGATCCTTCCTTTATTCATCCAATCGGCTGCTCCATCAAGTGGAAATAAAAGGCCTAAAAAAAAGTTAAGTGGGCGGGGGGGCCCACTTAACGAGGAGTCAGGCATTCAGTTACCGCGAAGATACGGTTGAATGAAAGGGTACTTCTAGCTTATGCGAGAAACATGCCAGCGTCTTGGAAGGGGTCTAAGCAAAAAGTCACCGCTTTTTTGGTGACATAGTCCAATTTTATGTCAGCTGTGATATGCATGTTTTGGTAGGCTAATAGCCTTATAGGACTAGAGGTATTGATTTGATTCGGCACTTGTCAGCGGGACGGTGTGTGCATGAATATAAATATTAAAGCACTTCAAGCGCTTGCTGCGACCATCCGTGTTCTTACCGGGGAAGCGGTCGAGAAGGCTAAGTCAGGGCATCCTGGCCTTCCTATGGGCGCGGCAGACTATACGGCCTTAATATGGGCTTATTATCTTAAATTTGATCCTCATGAGCCTACTTGGCCGAACCGAGACCGCTTTGTGCTTTCCGCCGGCCATGGTTCCATGTTGCTTTACCTGCTTCTTCATCTTTTCGGTTATGAGTTGTCGTTAAGTGAAATCAAGAACTTCCGACAATGGGGCAGCCTTACCCCTGGTCATCCGGAGTTTGGCGTTACTCCCGGCGTAGAAACAACCAGCGGGCCTCTCGGTCAGGGGTTTGCCAATGGGGTGGGGATTGCGCTTTCCGGCAAGTTGCTGTCTGAACGCTATTCCAAGGAGCTCTTCAATTACAATGTTTTCGGTCTTGTTAGTGACGGTGATTTAATGGAGGGCGTTGCTGCAGAGGCTGCCTCACTTGCCGGTCACCTTGGCCTCAGCAATCTTATTTACTTTTATGATGATAACCGTATCTCGATTGGCGGAAGCACCAGCGCATGTTTCACTGAATCCGTGGTGAAGCGCTTTGAGGCTTATAAATGGTTTGTGCAAAGCGTTGACGGGCATGATATCGCCGCGGTTAAAGACTGCCTTGAGAGGGCTTTGTTGGAAAAAGAGCGGCCGAGTCTTATCGCCGCCCATACCACCATTGGTTTTGGAAGCCCGCACAAGGCCGGGACGGCGGAGGTGCACGGCTCTCCATTGGGGGAGGAGGAACTGAGATTGACCAAGGAGAATCTGAACTGGCCCGCTGGCGGGCAGTTTTTGATTCCGGAGGACGTGCGTTATTTTTGTGCCGAGCGGGTGATGGAAAAACAGCTTGTACGGCAGAAATGGCAGGCCGATTTTAAAAAATGGAGCAATGAAAATCCGAAGTCGGCCAAAGCTTGGGCGGCACAAGCGGAACGAGGCATCCCGGATGTTTTGCAAGGGGACCTCTTGCAGACTTTAAGCGGCTATAAAAAGGAAGCCACCCGCAGCCTTTCCGGGCGCGCTCTTCAGGTGCTATATAAACATGTGCCCTGGCTGATTGGGGGCTCGGCGGATCTGGAGCCCTCCACCAAGACTTTGCTTAAGGATTCCCCTGAAATTCAGGCTGGGAACTTTAGTGGAAATAACATTCGCTTTGGCGTGCGCGAGCATGCGATGGGTGCCGTGATTAATGGTCTAGCTTATTGTGGTTGTTGGATTCCTTATAGCGCTACCTTCTTGGTGTTTGCCGATTACATGCGTCCTTCTATTCGCCTGGCTGCGATGTCTAAGATTCAGTCCTTGTTTTTGTTCACTCACGACAGCTTTCAGGTGGGTGAAGACGGACCGACTCACCAGCCGGTGGAGCATATTTTCAGCTTGCGTGCTATTCCAGGCTTAAGGGTTTACCGGCCCGCTGACGGAGTTGAAGTTGGGATGTGTTATCTATCGGCTTTACGGCATCGTGACAGCCCAAGCGCCTTATTATTTAGTCGGCAGGACCTGCCGGAATTAGAGCGAAGCCCGTCTTTCAAGGCGGAAGAGATATTGAAGGGCGCCTACCGGATTTCCGGCCGTGAACGGGATGGAGTGCTAATCGTGGCGACTGGGTCGGAGGTTTTTTTGGCGCTGGAGGCGGCCAAGCTCTTGCGGGCCGGCGGTGTTGAAGTGCAGGTGATTTCCATGCCTTGCCGTGAGTTGTTTTTGGTGCAGGACAGAGCCTGGCGGGAAAGTTTACTGCCCAAGCAGGCGAGGAAGATTTCTATCGAGGCTGGGATTACTTTGGGTTGGGAAAGAATCGTGGGCTGTGATGCTTTGATGATTGGATTGGAGCATTTTGGAGCATCAGCGCCTGCCGGGGATTTGGCTGAAAAGTACGGTTTTACGCCTCTGGCTATCAAGCAGAGGATTATGGAGTGGCTTTAAATGGCGGACTTTATGAAAAGACTGGTGTCGAGTGAACTTCCTGCCCATGTGGGTGAAAAAGTACGTCTGCGCGGTTGGTTGAATAATGTACGGGCCCTGGGACGGATAAATTTTTTGATTTTGAGGGATCGTGCCGGCTTGGTGCAGGTGGTGATCGAAGACAAGCAGGAATATAAGAAGATTGCCGCCTTGCAACCGGGAACAGTCTTGACGGTTCACGGCGAGATTGTCAAATCTGAGCATACGGCTTTAGGTGTTGAAGTCATCCATCCGCTCATTCAAGTTGAGGTTCCGGTTCAGGAAGTTCCACCTCTTGAGTACTATCGTCCGGAGATAAGCGCCGACATCGAAACTATTCTGGATCATCGTCCCATTGCTTTAAGAAATGCCGGACTACAGGCTGTATTTAAAGTTCAAGCCGAGATCGCCTTGGCTTACCGGGACTATATGCACGATCAGGTTCAGGCGGTGGAATACTTCCCGCCCAACATCATCGGTGCTTCCTCTGAAGGCGGGGCCGAGATATTCACCGTGGATTACTTTGGTTATACCGCCACATTGGCTCAGAGCAGCCAGCTCTATAAGCAGGTTATGGTAGGGGTTAATGAGCGGGCTTTTGCCATTGCGCCTTTTTTCCGGGCCGAGAATTCAAACACCATACGCCATCTTACCGAAGGCAAGCAGCTTGAGTTTGAGATGGGTTTTTTTGACCATTGGCATGAACTGCTGGATATATTGGAGGGCTTTATTAGGTTCATGGTGGCTCATTTGAATGAGCATTGCCGGAAGGAAATAGACGTTCATGGTGGCTCATTTGAATGAGCATTGCCGGAAGGAAATAGACCTGTTAGGCGGTTACCTGCTTAAAGCCCCGCCGGATGTCAAGTTTCCACGTTTGACGGTGGCGGAGGCCAAAGAGATTTACCTAAGACGCACCGGCCAGGACGAACGCCGGGAGCCGGATTTCAGCCCGGCCGAGGAGCGCGAGCTTTGTAAATACGCAGCGGAGGAAATAGGCACCGACTGGCTCTTTATCGTCGATTGGAAGACGGCCAAGCGGCCGTTCTATGCCTATCCCAATGACGAGCATCCTGAGATTAGTAATACCTTTGATCTGCTGGGCGGCGGGATGGAAGTAACCTCCGGCGGACAACGGCGGCATACCTATGAGTCAATGGTTGAGGGCATCCGCTCCAAAGGCATGGATCCGGCAAATTTCAGCGATTACCTGAGCATTTTTAAGCACGGCATGCCTCCGCATGGGGGGTTTGGAGTGGGGCTGGAGCGTTTGACTATGGTCGTTTTGGCTTTGAAGAATATCAGGGAGGCTTCACTTTTTCCTTCAGATCCCCGGCGCATTGCTGGAAAGCGGATTAAAGCCGGCCTCTTTTTTGGCGGGGAGAATGTGCGCAATGAAATCGTGCGCCTGCTTAAGAAAAACGGGCTGGAGTATCAGCATTTAACGCATGGCGCTACGCTTACGTCGGAGGATTCGGCGCGCGTACGCGGCACCAAACCGCAAGAAGGAGTAAAATCGCTGATCTTAAGGGGCAAGAGCAGCAAGAAAAACTATCACTTTAATGTACCGGCCAATCTGAAGCTCGATATGAAGGCGGCCGCGGAGCTTACCGGAGAGAAGTGTGAATTAGAAGAGGCGGAGGTGGTCAAGAAACGCTTTGGTTTGCCGGTGGGCGGGGTGCCGCCTTTTGGTAACTTGCTGGATCTGCCTACTTTTTTTGATGAGCGGATACTTAAAGAAGAGCGCTCAGCATTTAACTGTGGTTTGCAGACGGAGTCTATTATAATGAAAAGCAAGGACTTGGCAGCCCTGGTTCAGCCCAAGCTGGGATCCTTTGCTAAGGAGTGAATGGCTTTTTTGGCCGGTAGCTCAGTTGGGAGAGTGGGTGACTGTTAATCACCAGGTCGTAGGTTCGAATCCTACCCGGCCAGCCACACAATTTAAGGCCCAGCCGCAATATTGCATGAAAATGCAATATTGCGGCCGACTTGGCTTCGCCGATCCGCGCAGCGCGACTCGAGCTACAGCGGGCTTAGGCTTTGTAGGTTTTAAAGCCCTCACTCAGTTTTCCTCTCGCCGGGCTCACTTGCCAAAACGCCCATCTCTTTCAGCCCTTGGCGCCGGTGCAAACAGCCAACCGAGCCGAACTTCTTTGCGACGCGATCGTTTGAAAGCAGCATCAAGACGGAGTTCTTACGCCCGGTGCACACCTAACTCAAACCAGTAGAACTTTGCTGCCGTTTTCCGCCTCTTTCGCAGCGAGGTGTGGTATGGTTCCAGAAAAAAGCCAAGCAGAGTGTCCTCAAGGATGGAGTAATAGTTTGAAATTATCTTTGGGTCGACCAGGACATCGCGTGCTATTGCCGAGTAACTAATCAATTCAGTATCTTGATGTGCCGAAATTTCCAAGAACCTCCTCAAGGGCGGCAAGTTTCTGATGAGCTGTTCGATTAGAATTTCCTCCTTTAGATAGGTTTCGGCGTAGGCCTTGAGAAAAAGCGTCTTCTCGCGCGCGCTTGAGCCGGTTAGTGCAAACTGTTGGCGGCGTTTTTCGATAAGCAAATGGACCACATCCAGCAAAGCCGGCACTTTCTGAATCTCGTCTATTAGGATCCAGCGTTTTTGGGCTTGTTCAACAATATTAATTAGCGTTGACGGGTTGCCCTGAAGCTGGGCCAGGGTTTCATCACCTAGCAGGTCGATTCTGAGCGTTTCGGCAGCCGGAAGCGCGCCGCCAAGATAGGTGGTCTTGCCAGTGCCGCGCGGCCCAAAGAGAAAAAACTGTTAGACGTCGATAGGTTAATGATTCTAGAGAACATGATTCAAAAAAGCACTACAAATTTGAATCGTGGTCGAGATCGTGAATTGCGGCCAGGAGTCAACTCGCCTCTCAAAAATGGCTTAGCTGTTTTGGGCGACCCGTCGGTATTCTCCAAGGCCAAAGCCAAAATCTTAAGCGCTTCATATCCGCGCTCGGCATAGATTCCGGGCTCCTCGCCGAAGTCAGCTTCAAATCGCTCTCTGAATTCAGGCCGCTCAGTCAAACCAACGGCATACACCTTACCGGCGACATCGGCGGCCGATAAAAGCCCCATCTTCAGAGCATCGCGCCATCCTAGCTGCTCATAATTGCAAAGTCCAAATGAAGTTGGTTCCTGGCGCGCACGATATTCGCCACATCCGAGGCGGCGCCCGTAATAAATATGGCATCTGCTTCGGCTTTCTTGGCTTTAAGCAGGATTGTTCTTAAAACGGCGGACTCCACACCATAGTCAAAACTCTCTTTGCCCGCCAGGCTTGCGCCCGCTTCTTTTAAAGCCCCTTCAAACACCTCACGGTGCACCCCCCCCAGTCGCCGTTGGGGGTTAATACAAACCCCTTCTTATAGCCTTTTTCTTTCAGCCAGGCTGCCACCGCCGGCTGCTGTTTAGCGCGCGGTGGACAGAGATTAAACACCCCTTCTAGCAGCCCGCCGTTTATATCCGAAGAACCCGCCGGAATCAGTGCAACTGCATCTTGGGAGGCCAAAACTGCGCGCACGGCATTTACCTGAAAGCTCCAAGTCGGCCCGACAAAAAAGCGGTAACCGCCGGAAAGTAGATAATGCATGCTGGAGGCAGTTTGAGCCGGATTGGTCTGATCGTCTTCAAATTTAAGCTCAACATCCCAGCCTTCGGCCCTAAGCTCCTTTGCGGCTATTTCAAGCCCCCGGCGGATGGCTTGCGCATGGTAAGCAGCCGAGCCGCTTAAACCAAGCACGGCCGCAGCCTTTAAGGTTTTTACAGGCGGCGGAGAAGCCAAGGTCCATCCAACAACCGCGCTCCAATGAATAATTGCACAAGCACTGGCGCT
>Ga0209101_1001364_pt1 | contig 18151 bp, 12 predicted proteins | sample ConPoolayeCmetaG_FD_185481 | JGI IMG/M metagenome (GOLD analysis project Ga0209101, IMG submission 185481) | Hot spring microbial mat communities from California, USA to study Microbial Dark Matter (Phase II) - Cone Pool mat layer C metaG... ...
GTTTGCCGTCGATCATGGTGTTGTTCTCCCCTGAAAATGCTGACGCAGTCCGTTTGGCCCCCATCAAGATGCCCGAACCAACCCGGCGGTGCAAGGCCCCCTTGATGCACTTTCTTAGCGCGGGCTGCGCCCGCAACCGATTAGTGAACAATCACTGGACGCCAGGCTCGCACGGCAGGCATGGTGTAAACAAAGATGGCAACCGTTGACCGCGAAGATCGCCGGCAAAGGGTTGTGCGACGACGCCCGTTCACGGGCGTTTGCCGCCGCAGGCGGTCTTAAACGGGAACCAGGACATCGCGAAAATTGCGGGCAAGAGGTTGTGCGACGACGCCCGTTCACGGGCGTTTGCCGCCGCAGGCGGTCTTCGGCCCGGCATTCATGCCGGGTATTCGCAGGGCAACGCCACGGCGCGAGGCCCGTTGACGGGCCTTCTCGCTTGGACAAAACACGGAGCGCGGGTGTCTCGCCCGCAATTCACGAAGTGCGGGTGTCTCGCCCGCAAATCACGGAGCGCGGGCGTCCCGCCCGCAAAAACGAATGCAGGCAAGATGCCCGCGCTCCGAAGAGGAAGCGGCCTAAACGCCGTCCGCGACTCTGGGAGCGCGGGCGTCTCGCCCGCAATTCACCAACGCACCGAGAAGCCCCGTCAACGGGGCTTGAGGTTCAGCGCGTGATCGAAACCGTTACCCGGCGTCAAACGCCGGGCCTCCAGACCGCCTACGGCGGAGAAGGCCCGTCAACGGGCCCTCGCATCAGGCGATACCATGTGACCACCAAAGGCCGAGAAATCATTATGGCCTTGTGCCGCTCACAACACGTAACGTTGCAACAACTTAAGGCCTTTGCCGCGTGGTATCTTTGTGAACATTTTCACAATGCCTGGGCTTTGTAGTACAGGACACGTATTGCTGACGACGTTCACAGCCGACCCATGGCCTTCAGCGTGGCGATGTCCTGCGCGAAATCGGGGACGTCATAATGAACGGCGATCCTGAGGGCCGACAACAGGTGTTGGAACTGAACTTGCGTCATTCCCGCCAGGCGCGCGGCTTGTCCCAGCGTGAGCTTCTCTCGCTCAAACAAGACGACGGCCAAAGTCTGGGCCATTTCCTGTTCGGTCATCCGGGCCGACTGGAGGACCTCGTCGGGAATTACGAAGGGCATTGGTTAGCGACTCCTAAACCAGTTCTGCGATAGCTCTTGACCGCGCGCAGCCCGAAGCGGCGAGCGCGTCGAGAGCCGACACGCCACAACCAAATCTGCGCGTTGGGGATTCGAGCCGCCGGCCGATTCGACATACCGAGAGTGTCCGTGTCGATTTCGTCCGCGCCGGTTTCGATATCGATGGCCGCGAACTGGCCCTCGCGCGAGGCTTGCTCGCGGAAGCGAATTCCGCACTCGCAGAACTCGTCGCCGCGACGGCCGAATTCTCTTTCACGGCGCCGCGGTCGCGTCGATGCCAAGATCGGCCTCGTCTTGGCCCCCCCTTACGATACACCGACCGGGCAGACGAGTCCAGTCCCGTTCTATCGCATCCCGACGCGGCTGTCTCCATCTTGGATCAGGGATTTCACGTCCCGACGCGGCAGTTGGAGGGCCTTGCGCGCGGAGGACTCGACCAGCTCGCGGAGCAAACGGTAGTCTGGATCCGAGGCATCCCGGTAAACGACTTTCGAGCATTTGCCCAGGCCGGCCGCGGCTTTGGCAAGCGGCGCGGCGAGGAACCGGCTTTGCTCGGGCCGGAAGAGGTCGATCCAGTCGAGGCGGGAAACGGCGGCCGGGTCGTGGCATTCGGCGCAGCGGCGGGCGTGGACCGCGGCGATCTTTTGCTGAAGCTCGGCGTCGTTCGCCAGATCGTAGGGCATCCGCGGCAGGCGCTTGTTGATGAAGCCGTCGTGGTACGGCGCGTTGGCGTCGATCCACGTGACCAGCCGCAGCCAATCCTCGTCCGAGATCTTGTCCCGCCTGTTGCGAAAAGCTTGGACCAGTTTGCTCCGGTGGGAACCGAACTCCAGCGGCATGGTGATTCGGGCGTCGTCGCCCACGTTGGACCAGGCGACCAGTTTGTTGGCGTAAATCGTGTCGTAGGCCCGGTTGTGCCGCGCGGTGAGTCCGCCCGAAAAGTCCAGTCCCGCCGCCGGTTTCAGCCCGCCGTGGCAACTCGCGCAGTGCTTGTCGAGAACCGGTTGCACGTCGCGGAGGAAGCTGATGGGCCGGTCGCCCCAGGGCGGCGGGGCGGGAATGGACGGTTCCCGGGTCAGGGCGATCGAAAAGTTCGGCGACGCGCCCGCCTCCTCGCGCGTCTCGTGGCAGCCCACGCACGCGCGGACCTCGCCCGGCTGAAAACTGATGAACGACCGCATCCGACGCAGTTCCATGTGATCGGCGTCGAGGAGCTGGAAGTAGAGCGGCGTATCCACGGGCACGCGGAAGTGAGCGCTGCCGTCGGCCTCGACTGGCGCCTCGCCAATCACGCGGACGGGGTTCCAATTGATCATCACCGACTTGACGTCCGGCTCGTAACGCTGGCCGCCGTACGTGTTGCAGTACGGCCAGGCGATCCCCTCGGCGATGCGGATGTATTTTACCCGCGACGGCTCGATGCCCGGCGCCCCCTTGGCCGCCTGCTGCACCGAACACGTGGCGTAAGGCACGCTGGGGTTGGTCATGTCGGGCAGGATCGGCGGGCGAGGCCGGGGACGAAGCGGGATGGGATGGAACGAGGAAATGTCCGGGTCGCGATAGATCAATTCCTTGGTGCCGTACACGTCGATCAAGTACAAAGCGTACCCCTTCGGATCGATCTCCTGGCCCACGCCATAGCCGTGACCAAACGCCCCGTAGGAAACCAGAAACTCGCTTTCCGACAGCGGCCAGGGGTGCATGTAGTAGCCGGTCGTGCCCATCACGCCGCCCTCGGGCACCGCGCGGCCGCTCATTCCGCCCTCGGGCGGGAGCACGCCGGGGGTGACGATGCGGATCGCCTTGGGGCTGTTCATCCCCTCCCGCGGATTGATGAGGATCACCGGGCCGGCCGGCAGCGTGTGGTGGCCCGTCGCCACGCCCACCAGGCGGTTCGACCCCGGAATCGAACGGCAATCCTCCACGGCCCAAGGGTCATTCAGGTGCTGCTTGAACAGGGCGTCGGCCCCGGTGCCGTCGGGCCGGATCGTCCAGAGCGACTGGATGTGGGCCCAGCCCCGCTCCTGATACTCCCAGCGGGTGTAGCCGATCGTCCCGTCGTCCAAGGCGTGCGGCAGGTAGTCCCCGTCCTTGGTCACGCTCATGCGGCGGATGTTCGAGCCGTCAGGCCGCATCACGTAGAGGTTCGTCGAGGTCTCGTCCTTGTCGTATTCGTTGCACTGGAGCGAATAGCCGCACCGCTCGGAGACGAACACGATGTCGCCGTTCGGGCAATACGTCGGATCGAGATCGCTCCACTGGCCGTGGGTGAGCTGGCGCAGCCCGCTGCCATCGACGTTCATCTCGAACAGATGGATCGGCTCCTCGGACCGCCGCAGGTCGAAACTGGTGCGTCGATCGAGCCAGCCCGGCGGCGGCTCGTTCGATTTGGCCTTGGCATAGCCGAAGATGATCCGGTCGGCGTCCCACCACAGGTCGATGCCGTGGACGTGCCCTGGCCCGAGGCGGCCGTTCAAGAGCGTCGTTACCTTGCCCTGCGCCTCCGGACCCGCCATGGAAAGAATGCAAATGTCGCCGCCCGGCCGCGACACCCAGGGCATGTGGTTCAGGCACACGTCGGGATAGGTTTCCTGCGTGAACCGCTTGACGAAGAGCAGCTTGTCGAATTGCAGCCGCGGATTGGCGAAGGCCACGCGTCGGGCCAACCAGCGGGCCTCGCGGCAAAGGGCCTGGCGGGCATCGGGGGCGGGACCCTCGGCCTTTTCCTTCGCGCTCAGCGCGTTGGCCCGGGCACGGAGTTCGGCGGCCCCGGCGGGGAGCGAAATGCCAAAGGCCCTTGCCAAACGTTCGGCGCGATCGAGCGTCTCCAACAACGGCGCGACGAAGAACGTCCGGCCGAAACGCAGTTTGCCCTCCCCAGGGCCGGCCGACACGATCACCGCGGCAGCGCCCTCCTGCTCGATCGGAAACTCGATCGGCAAGACCGCTGGACCATCGAACTTTTTCGTCAAGACCGTCTGACGCTCAAGCCGATGGGGAGTCAGCACCACAACTTCCACAGTCAACTCAACCGGCGTCGCCAGCCGCTCTTCGGCCCGCAGTTCCAAACTGAGCCGGTTCTTGCCAAATCCGAGCTTGAGTTGCGCCGGCCAGACGATCTGCCAGGCCCGCGCGGCGACCAGCGGCGTCGGCTGGCCATGAAACGGGGCGACCTGGTTCGGGAAGCCGCCTGTTTCCGACTCGGGATTCAAGGCGATCTCCACCGAAGTCACGCCGCCATCGCGGGCAATCCTTGCTTTTTCCGCGGGAAGCGGCTTGCCGTCGAGCGTGACCACGACCCTGTCGCCCTGCGCGGCCAAACCGATCTTCGCGCGGCCAAGCGTGACCAGGTCACCTCCGCGAGACCAGGGGCTGCGGCTGCTCTGGTCGGCCGGCCGGCCCAAGGCCAGGTTCTTTTGCATGGCAGTGTCGCCGGGGGCGTACACTTCCACTTCGTCGAAGTGCATGAAGATCGGCGCGGCGCTGGGCAATTGGATGCGGAGGAATCGGGTAAAAAGCGGGACCTTGCCCTCGGCCGCGAAATCCACCACGAGCGGCTTCTGGTCCTTGATTCCCCCGAAGGCCTTGCCCTTGTTGTCGTAGCAGGGCGTCCAGACCTTGCCGTCGTCGGAGGCAAGGATCACGAGGTTGTCGGCATTGTGCAGTCCCGGCGGATAGTCAAGGCGATTGTAGATCACCACCGTGCCGATCGGCTGCCGCGAGCCGAGATCGACTTGCCACCAGGGGTTCGGCTCCAGGTTGGTGTGGAAGCCGTAGCGGCCGTTCTTCACTCCATCGACCGCCCCGCTCGCGTCCGACGCGGTCGAAGGGGGGAAGAAACACGCCTCGGCATTCGTTGGAAAAGTCGCCCCGACGTAAAGATTCCGCTCATCGGCGCCCAGGCGAATTCTTGGCTGCACCGGCTGGTCGGGCGGACCGAGCGGGACTTCGGCCGCCTGGCGCCAACACGGATCGTCGAGCCGGCCGTCAAGTACCGGGGGTTCCACCTTCGGTACCACGAGCGTGCCACCGCCGGCCGCCGACTCCTCCTCGGGCACGCCCTCCCAAGTCACGTCGCCGCTGGCGAAGCGGAAGACCCCAGGCAACCGCACCTGAGCCATCCGGCACTCGTCTTGCTTCCGCCACTCGTCCTCGATCTGCTGACGAAACGAATCCGCCCAGGCTAGCGAAAACAAACCGGCGGAGAGTGCGACCGAAATGCAAATCGTCCGTACCATATACCTTCCTCCCATGAATCCATCATCCGATCCCGGTCGGCGAGGTGCAACCCGACCAGGACGTTTTCCTCGGCGGCGGCAACCTGCCACGCGCGACTGAAGATGGCAGGGCCTCGCAAGCCCATTGGCAATCGCGACCGTGGTTTCGGGCTACACCCTCCCAGCGGATTTCTGCTCAATGAGACGCCAGCACGCGCGGGCGATGATCAAGCCGTCCGGGCCACGAAACTGCCACTCTAGGTGCAACCGAGGCAACATTCAAGCCGGATTACCATTACTTCGGGGGGAAAGGGTCATGGCATAATTTTCTATCCCAAGCGAGGGAGAAAACTGTCTGTTTTCGGGGGCGGGAATGCAACACTAAGAGTGGATTCGATTTCCTCCATATTAGTGATTTTTGGTGGGTGACTCCTGCGACCCGAGTTTGTCGGCTACACTTTTGCAATGGTGCGACCGCAGCGCATCTTACCCAGCTTTACGAGAGATCGGTCCATGGCCTTAAGAGCGGAAACGCTTGCCAAGCTAGCCAAGTTTGACACGCCGACGATTTGCAATGTGATCGAGTTGTTCGACGTCCGGCCGCGGAACACGGGCTTCATGGATGGCCGCATTCGCGCCAACTTTCCTGAACTCCCGCCGATGGTCGGCTTTGCGTGCACGGCGGCATTTCGCAGCGGGGCCCCGCCCACGAGCGGCGATGCCTACGGCAGCTTCCTCGACCAGGTGCGACAATTCGAGAGCCTTCCCGGGCCTGCCGTGATGGTCTTTCAGGACCTCGACGATCCGCCGGTCGGCGCCACCTTCGGCGAAGTCATGTGCTCGATCTACCAGGCATTCGGTTCCAGTGGCTTGATCACCTCTGGTGGTGGCCGCGACTTGCTGCAAGTCCGCGCCTTGAACTACCCCGTCTTCACCGGCTCGACGATTTGCGCCCACGCGTATTGCCACATTTTGCATTTGGGGCTTCCGGTGCGCGTGGGCGGGCTTGTGGTGCAGCCAGGCGACTTGCTTCACGGCGACGCCAATGGCGTGACGAACATCCCCCTCGACATCGCCGACGAGGTGGCCGACGTGGCCCAGGAGTTCTGCGACGTGGAGAAAATCTTGATCGGCTACGTTCGCGGCCCTGGACCGAAGACCCTCGAAGGCCTCGCCGAAGCCCGCGATGACTTCGCCAACGCGATGGCCCGGCTCCACCGCCGCGTGGGGCGGAAATGGTGAACTTTACCCACCTTGACTATCTTCACGTTAACTGCGTTCGGTCACTCTGGCCTGGACCATAGTTGCAAAATTGGTGCGCAAACGTCATCTTGCTCGAAGAAGAGTTCACGTTCCCGTGGGTTGCAAGGCCCCATCGTGGAGAGTTGGCGCCGCCAACTCGGTGGAAACGTGGTAGCTCTTGGCGAGACGACATCTAGCGATGAGGGGGAAGAACCGTGATGCAACCGTGCAACGTTGGAGGAGGGAAGGTCTGGTTCTCGATCGGATTGGTCTGTTTTTTTTGCTGCTTGTTCGCCGGCTTTGGTCTGGAGGCGTGCCTGGCGGCGGAGTATTCCGCCGGTCCGCAAAAGGCGACGAAAGCGGTCGTCGTCAAGTCGGCGACGGGCACGGTGGCCGTGTACCAGGCGGTGGAGAATCCCGCCAAGCCCTACGTGGCGGTCTTGTGTTCGCCAAGCGGCGTCAACGTGCTCCGGGATTCGCCCGCCGATCACAAGCATCATCACGGCCTGATGTTCGCCGTGGCCGCGAACGGGATCGACTTTTGGTCGGAAACGGCGCAGTGTGGGCGGCAAATCGATCGCGGCGGGCCGCTTGATGACATCACCGCCCAGGATGGCCTGGGCGCGGTGATCGGCCCGCGGCGAATCGATTGGGTCGGTCCTGGCGATGGCAAAGCCGTGCTCCAGGAAACGCGGCGGATTGCCGTCCAGCCGGCGACGCCCGACGCCGCTTTCACGCTCCTGACTTGGGAAAGCGAACTTCGGACCGCCGCCCCCCAACCCGTCACCCTGACCGGTTCGGCCTATTTTGGGCTGGGAATGCGTTTTGTGGCGTCGATGGACGTGGGCGGCGTGTTGGTCAACGCGGACGGCAAGACGGGGGTGTCGGGCACGAACAACGCCCGATCCGCCTGGTGCGCCTACTCCGCCTCGGCCGACGGCAAGCCCGTCACCGTGGCCATGTTCGACGCCCCGACCAACCCTCGCCATCCGGCCACCTGGTTCACCATGGACCAGAGATTTGCTTATCTGTCGGCCACGCTCGACCTGAGCCGGCAACCGCTGGTCATCGAGCCTGGCAAACCGCTGAAACTCCGCTATGGAGCGGCGGTCTGGGACGGCAAGGTCGCCCCGGAATCCATCGCGGCGGCTTACCGAAAGTTCGTCGAGCGGCCCTGAGCCGCGATTTTGCTTGCTGGACCAGATGGCCCGCCGGGACTCATCGCGGCAAATCCCTCAGCATCGGCTTGAGTTCCTCGACGAAATCCCGGACATCCTCGAACTGGCGGTACACGCTGGCGAAGCGGACATAGGCCACCTGGTCCAAGGCCCGCAACTGCTGCATCACCAATTCGCCGATGTAGCGGCTTTCGACCTCGGACTCGAAATTGGCCTCGATCTGGTTTTCGGTCTCGGTGACGATCGCCTCCAATTGTGCGTCGCTGATGGGACGCTTCCAGCAAGCTTTTTCCAGGCCAAGCTTCAATTTATTGCGATCGAAGGGGACCCTGGCCCCGTCCTTTTTGACCACCTTGATGGCCCGTCGCTCGACCCGTTCGCAGGTGCTGTAACGGCGCTTGCACACGAGGCACTTCCGCCGGCGCCGGATCATCGTTCCATCCTCGCTCGCCCGTGAATCAATCACCCGATCGTTGTCGGCTTGGCAAAATGGGCATTTCATCGACCACGCACTCCACCCCGGCCGTCCCAAGACGACAGCGGTTTCCATGAACACTGTTCCACAAGCGCCGCGGACAGGGACGGTCCTGCCCATCCACTCTTCTTGACCTTAATCTCTTACTATAGACGAATATCGAAGTAGAGGGGAAGAGATTGGAGCCCAACCGAGGGAGCGTCGTTGCTGGCGTTATCGAGCAAAGGGCAGCTTATGTGCTCATTGCGGTCGCCAGATCGTGGGGATTATAATCGCTTGGCTCGATTGGCCGTCTGGGCTTGATCGACGGGAACGACGCCATGCGATGCCCTCAGTGCGACGCGGAAATCGGCGACGACTGCCGGTTCTGTCCGAAATGCGGTGAGCGATTGCAAGGCCTTGGGGCCGATTCGTTCGTTGAGCTGCGAGAGGGCGGCCTCGGTCCCGTGCCGCCGAAATTGTCGCCCGGTCCCGCGCCCGGGGGCGCCTCGGCCACGACCTCGGCTCAAGACACCGCCCGCGGCGTGGGTGTCGAATCATCCGTTGCCTCCAATCGACCCGGCGACGCCATCACGCTTTGGGAAGGCCGATATTCCTTTCACGGCATGGTCGATGCAGTCGTCTTGAGCGGACTGGCCAGTGTCGCCGGCGTCGTGCTCGCCATTTGGCGCGGCTGGGGGTATCGCGGCTGGTTGGGGTTGCTTTGCGCCCTTGGCGGGCTTTGGGCCTGGCTGGGCGTTCTCTATCTTTTGAGGCGGTTCCGCCACCATTACCGACTCACGCCCGAGACGTTCTTCCACACGCGAGGCATCGTCATCAAGTCCACGAGCCCAATCGAAATCATCCGCATCGACGACATCGCCTTGAAGCAGACGATTCTCGAACGGATCTTTAACGTGGGCACGATCCGCATCCTCTCCAACGACACTACCGATCCGATCCTGGTGCTCAAGGGAATTCCCGACGTTCAAAAGGCGTTCGCCACTATCGATCAGGCCCGCCGGGCCGAACGCCGCCGCCGCGCCTTGCGCGTGGACGCGGTCTAAGCCTTATTCCCCTGGATTGGGAGTGAGGCTATTGCAGGTTGTCGGGACACGCCACGAGTAGATACCGCAATTGATGGGGTGTCCTCAAAATTATGCATCGCAAGCGTTGAAAAGAGCTTTTGCCGTGCAGGAGAGAAAATTCATGTTTTGGCCGCGCGGAGTGCAAGAGGGCGGGATATCATTGAACTGCCCAAACCAACTATCCCGCAATGTGTTGCTCCATGAGATGTTGCAACGCGGATTCGCGCTATCACCACCCCCTCCGAAGTGCGGGAAACAGGACTTGAACCTGCACGGCCTTGCGGCCACTAGGCCCTCAACCTAGCGCGTCTGCCAATTCCGCCATTCCCGCCTGATGGAATCCCATCGCAGCTATGCATTCACTTTACCTTAACGACGCGGGGCGTCAAGGCTTGGTGCGTCTGAGGACCAAAATCGCGGCTCCTTCCGGGTCAGGCAGGTCAGGCAGGTGTGAGTCTACGATTTCCTCCCGCGCGGCGTTTGCAATTCCCTTGGCGGTGAGGTTCAATCGGGCAGCGAGCCATTGGGCCAGCCAGGCTTCCCGGGCGTTATTCGTCGGGCCATGCAACGCTGCGCGGAGGCCGCTCGTGTAGCAGAAAAGGGTGTCGCCAGGGCGGAGACGAAGCTGGGTCTGTCGATAGACCGACTCGGGACTCTGCCCCAAAACGGGGGCGTCGGAGGCAAGCGATTGCCAACTGTCGGACCGCACAAGAATCGCCCCAGCGTTTCCGGTCGAAGCCAAACGAATCCGATCCGAGGTGGCGTCAACAAATCCGCAGCTCACGGCCGCGGCTTGATCGCCGGCCGAACTAGTCCACTGGGTCAGGTTGACCTGGGTCAGAAGTCGATCGGCGTTGCGATGATATTGCCCGTGGGAACGAAGCAAAGCCCTCAGACTGCTGGCTATCATCGCGGCTTCAAGCGGCGTGCCTGACGCCTCGCCCAACGCAAAGGCAACCGACGAACGCGGCAGAGAGAACCAATCGAAGAAACAGCCGCCCACGCCCGAGGACTGCAAGGCCCAGCCCGCGAAATCCCAACCACGGATCATGGGCGGGACGGACGGAAGTTGATGACGTTGGATGCGTTCGGCGGCATCGAGTTGGCGTTTGATTTGGGCAGCCTCGGCGCCCTCTTGGACAAGGATTTCCCGTTCCAAGTCGCTGGCCAGGCGACCGGCCACCATTTCCAGCATGTTCGTTTCCCGATCGTTGAAGTCGCGCCGGGCGTTGCAGAAAACCCAAAGCGTTCCCAGGATGTTGGTCGGCGTGGCGACAGGGACGCACGCGGCGGAGGCGAAGATTTCGGGCGGGTTCCACTGCTGAAAGAGGGCGACGTCTTCGAGCACCACGGCGTGGCCCAGCATGGCCTCCAGATCGGCCAAGGCGCCGCGCAGGGGACGAGGTGGTCGGGCGAGGCGATCGCGGGGCAAGCCCCAACTGCATCGCAGTTTTAGCGTCGTGGTCGCCTCGTCGAGCAAGTACAGTGCGGCAGCGTGGCAGCCTACCGCCTCGGCGCCGCCCCGCAGCACGGCGCGGAGGCGGCGGGCAAGGTGGTTCCTCTCGTCGGAACGGATCACGACGGGAATGGCGGCCGCGAGTTCCGCCTCCCGCTCGATCAGAGCTTGCTGGGTTGTCAGCAGCTCGGTCACGAGGCCGTCGATGGCGGCGACCAGACGGCAAACCGGACCAGGGGGCGGGTCCGAAGCAGCCGAAGCCGATCGAACCGGACTGAGTTGAACGTGTCCGAGAGTTGCTCCGACGCCCGGGTTGGCCGGGGCGGACCACGCGTACTCAGTCGGGTGGATCGGCTTCGAACCGCGACAGTACTTGAGCGACCAGCCCGTGACTTCTTCAAACGCCTGCTTCAGGCTCGGCAGGCTGGCAACATTTTCAATATCGGGCCGCGGAGGCTCGAAGTATCGCTGGTCGTAAAGTTTGAGACGATTTGTTCGTGAGGCGGTCACGGTTCTATCACCCAGCACGTTTGTTCGCTTAAAATCAAAATTGCCGATGGCCAGCCTTGCTCCGTCAATTCGGCGCCTTCCGTCCAATCCCTATCCTCCGCACAATCCACAACGGCGCTTTGCGGCGTGGATTTTCGGTCTCGTCCAAGCTCGACCAGCGGGCAACTTGTCGGAAAGCTCTGATTTGGCTGTTGGAACCGGCACTTATTCCCTGCATTGCCTGCCTTGCAGATTTTCACATCGGCCCGCATTTGCTCTAAACGTGAAAGTTTCGCCATCTGCCCGCAACTGTGGCCCGGCAAGAATGTCAGCCAGCGTGCCGGTGGCACAAAATATACTCCGCATGCATTGCCAGGAGAGCTTTTTCGCGCGAGAAGCACTCCTTTTTGGCCGCGCAGAGCATAAATCAGCGACCAATTTCAGTTGCCCCGCAGTACTGGTTCCTAAGTCGACAAGTCGGTATAAAATGCCCCCATGCGCGTCATATCTCTCCAATCCGGCAGCAACGGAAACTGCGTGTATGTCGAGGCGGGCGAGGTCGCCTTGCTGTTCGATGCCGGCATCAGCGGGGTCCAGGCACAACAGCGATTGGCCCGTAACGGGATCGATATCCACCAGGTGGATGCGGTGTTGATTTCACACGAGCACGCGGACCACAGTAGGGCTGCGGGAGTTTTCCATCGCAAGTTCAAATTGCCGATCTACGCCACATCGGCAACTTTTCTCGCTGCTTCGACGCGGTACCGCTTGGGCGAAATGGACGAAGTTCGTTTCTTCCATGCCGGGATGACGCTTCGATTTGGTGGCGTTCGCGTCGAAACGATTCCTACTCCCCACGATGGAGTGGATGGCGTGGCCTTCGTGATTGACGATGGTCGGCGGCGGTTCGGGATTTTGACGGATTTGGGCCATGTCTTCAGCGACTTGGATGCGATCATTCGTTCGTTGGACGCCGTGTTGCTGGAAAGCAACTACGATCCGACGATGCTCGATCAGAGCGACTATCCCGAGTCTCTCAAGCGGCGGATCCGAGGGCCGCACGGGCACCTCTCGAACGTCGAGGCGGCCGAGTTGCTGTTGGGGGCGGCCACGCCACGACTTCAATGGGCGTGCCTGGGCCATCTTTCCCACGAAAACAACCATCCCACGGTGGCCCTCGCCACTCATCGCGAGATTCTTGGGCCGGGGTTCCCGCTCCGAGTAGCCACCCGCTACGAGGCGAGCGACGTGATGGAAGTCTGACGGCGGGCGACGGCCTCATGCCATGGACCAGAAAGTTTTTTTGCCGTGCCGCGATAAGGCACTTTTTTTATCCGCTCAGTCCGGCGCCGATCTTTTCAGTTCGCGCTGAACCAAGAAGGTAGTTCATGGCGTCCGTCTCGGTTGTTGATTTCGATCACGACGGAGCAAGACCTACTCGGTGGTGTCGCGGGCATTTTTCATAGCCCCAGCAGGGCTAGTTTTCCAGAGTTCGGACACCCAAGCGTCGATCTCCGCCTCGATCGCCGCGGTATTGCCCCCGGCGGCAGCGAGGCGATGCGCAGTCTTGCTGGCCGCGGCCAAGGCGCGATGGATCGTATGATTTGGGTTGTAGGGGGCGATTCGCAGGTATTCGAACATGCCGGGGCTGCCGAAGCCTTTTCCGCCCCGCACATTGTGCGATGCGACGAGGAACTCGATCCGTGAGCTATTAAGAATGGCGCAAAGATAGTGGGCCTCGTCGGCCGAATCCACGGCCACCAGCGCGCAGGTCTCTTGCGGAACGACCGGGCGCGTGCCAATGCCGGGGTGATGGAAAGGTTCGAGGACCGCTGCCCGGACGCGGCGGTCCATTCTTCGCCACACCACCTTGAACGGCGCCACGGTGTACGGCCCGACGTCGTACATCGAGTAAAACGCGGCCCGCGATTGATACCGCCGATACGCCGCCCGGTTTTCCAGCAACTCGCGGAAACGGCTCAGGTAGGCGTGCGCCTGGGGGTAGTTTTCGCGCAGGATAGGTTCCGCGATGCCTCGCCGCAAATGGACATCTTGCGGCAAAACGATCCATGTGGACGGTCTCGCCGAAAAGCGATCCACGTCGCGCCAGCGGAGGAGGGGAAACAGCAGCTCTGGCTCGATCCAGTGTTCGACGATTTCCAGCCGGTGTTTGCCTCGCTCGGCAAGGTTGCGGACGCGGACCCATCGCGAAGCGTCTGCCGACGGTCCGCTGCCGCATAGGGTTACCCAGTAGACGCCGTTGGCTCCGCCGGTGTTGGCGCCTAGATGTGCCTCGTAGTGCGAGGGACCGATACATTGGTCCACCCATCGGCCAGATGACTGGGGCCGGATCAACCAGGGCGAGGTGGGCCGAGTTGGATCGATCGGGGTTGCCTGCAACGTTTGAACGTCGCCATTGGCGAGGTGTTTCAGATAGGGGACGGGAAAGACGGTTCGGGTTCCCTTTTCCAACAGCAGGGTAGCGCTCCAATTGGAAGTGTTCGGAAAAGGCCGTCGCTCCACCAGGTCGTTGACCCGAAGAACGTTGAGCCACTCCCCATCTTTTCCCAAGCGGAAACGACGGAAGCCATCGCCCGCCCCCCGGCTCTGGAAAACGGTCTGGGTTACGACCATGGCCAGTCGGCCACCTGGCTTGAGGTAACGGTCGGCCGCGGCGTAGATCATCAGCATCGAGAGGTCCTTCTTGCCGCCGCCATGTCGAGCGTCCGTGGCCGAAAGCGTGAACAGGCCGTAGCGTTGCCAGAGCGGTTGGGTCGCCTGGCGGAATTGCTTGGGCAGATCATCCCAAGCGATCCAAGGGGGATTGCCCACCACGCAATCAAAACCTTCCGTCCCGCCCGGCAGACCGTCGTGCCGCCCAAGAATCGAGTCGCCCCAGAAGACCGGAACGTCAAAGCCCCCGTCGCCGGAAAGGAGATCGAGAATCGCGATCAGATAGTTCGCCCGGGCGGTCAGAACCGCCAAGGGATTCACGTCGATACCCACGACGCTGGAAAGGATATGATGGAGCAAAACCTCCCCGGAAAGGCCTCCGTGATGGGACCGCAGCGATCCTGACGACTTGAGGCGTCGAATCGCGGCTACAAGGAATCCGCCAGAACCGCACGCCGGGTCGAGCAGGCGAACGCCCGGCGCTCCCTCGTAGCCGACTTCATCCAGCAACTGTTCCACGAGCCAGTCGGGCGTGTAATACTCGCCCAACGCGTGGCGATACTGCCGGGGAAAGATGTTCTGATACAACGTCTTCAACAGATCGCCAGGGCCGTGCCCCTCTCGGCCGATGCGCGTGAAATCGAATCTGCCCCAAGTCTTGGCCACGACGCGGAGGAACGAGGCGAAGTATTCCGTCGATGCGTCAAGGCGCCAGGCCCAAAGGTCTCGTGTTTCCAACGCCGAGTTCATCCACCCGAATTGGGATTCCATCTCCCGGAGGCGTCGCAACAATTCGCCCGGTCGTTCAGCGCCTTCCAACCGTTCCAGCGGGGACGCGGTTTGGCGCGACCGGGCCACGAACTGCGCGACGACAAATCTCACCACGAGCGCGTAGTAGCTTTGAACGGCAAACAGCAGGTCGAACGGATCATCGCCTGGGCAACCCGGATAGGCCCGAACCATGGCTCGAAGGCCTCGTTCCAGGCGGCGGGTGTCGTTTCCAAACACTGCTTGCATCGACTCCATCCATCGCCGCCGCGCCGCCACAACCTTCGCCGAATGGGCGGCCTTGCCAAGCAATTGCAATACCGCCCTCACGCCCTCCTCCGCACACACCGAGCGCGCCCCGAAGGCCTTGGCCAGCGTGGCGGCATTGAAGTCCCGCTTCTCCATGGACTCAGGCTCTCGATGCAAGAAATAAACGAAGGCCGCGCCCCGACGATCCGCTTGGGGCGCGGCCCCTACCGGGAGGAACAAGAGGATCGATCCGACCTAGGATCGACCGTTGACGGGACCAGGCTCGATGTCCCGCCAATACGCGACTACTTGGTTTCCTTGCTCTCCTTGTTCAACGCAAACGCCTTGTCGAATCCCTTGACGAAAACCATCTGGCACTGTGCCTGAGGTTCAGCCTTGGCCACCTTGGATTGGCAGTTCTTGCAGCAGAAACAGACTTCCACGCCACAGACCTTCGTCTTCGTGGACTCGTTCAATTTGCCGCCGGTTAGAGGGCAAGCGATTTGTTTGAATTGCCCGCTCAAGACAAGCTGCTCGTTCGCCTTGGCCTGATACTTGGCGGTGTCCTCCTTAAACTTGGGAACGCAACCGGAGCAGCAAAAATAGACCTTCCCGCCCTTGTAATCGACGGCCGTGTCCTTGGACGCTGGTTCGCCCGAGACAGGACACTTCAGCGCGACTTCACTAGATCCCGCCGCGCAACATGTCGATCCGGACTGCGCTGCTTTTTCGCTGCCACACGGAGGCGCTGCCTGGTCGCCAGCCGACAATCGACCGGCGCAGCAGACCAGCATTCCGATAACCGCCACAGCCAATGCAAGTCTTTTCATCAGCAACCTCCTCGCGTTGATGAACCGGACCGGGCCGATTGCCAGTCCTCGGTAAATGCCGGACTTTTCAGACAATTTTCCAGCGCGAGCGCGTAGGGTCAAGCACGACTTCTTCACTAACCAATCTCTGCCCTTGGGCAGCAAATCCTCAGCCTGCTTCTCGGTCAGTCAGCCGGGCAAGAGACTTCCCGCTTGCAACAGCGACTACGCCAGAATCCCTCGCAAGGCAATGTCGCCAATCAACAGCTATTCCAATCCACGGCCCCTCCAAACCGTCGCTCAAGCAAAGAAAATCCATTCTCGATGCTCACAACGGTTGGGTCTGGACCAACTCTCAGGTAGTAAAGAAGCATAAGTGAACACCGCTAATGTTGATGGATTTTGGCAAATCCCAACGGTTATCGCCATGCTGCTTTTTTCCACAGCATCCCGTAGTTCGCCTATCTTTTCGGGATGGTTATGACTTGGAGAGCTGTGGTGGGTTGGGCAAATCGAGGAGGACACTTTGGTCAATTGGTTGCCCCCGCGAGATCAGCACTGGAAAAGGTTTAGCGATCGCCCCGAATGCCCGGAATGGGGAATTGCGCGCAGAGATCGGCGATTTCACCGCGGATGCGTCCGGCGGTTTCGTCCAGGTCATCGAGGTGGCGACAGACTTCGTCGATCCATTTGGCGATCAGGTCCATTTCCGCCTCCTTCATACCCATGGTTGTCAAAGCGGGCGTGCCCATGCGGACGCCGCTCGTGACAAACGGTTTCCGTGGGTCGCCCGGCACCATGTTGAAATTGCAGATGATCCCAGCGGCCGCCAGAGCCTCGGCGACCTGCTTGCCGCTAAATGGCCGGTCGCGGAAATCGAGCACGATCAGGTGGTTGTCGGTTCCGCCGCTGACGAGTTGATATCCGCGTTCCAACAGTCGCTCGGCCAACCGTCGGGCATTGCGTTGGACTTGTTGGCCATACGCCCGGAACTCGTCCGTCGCGGCTTCCTTGAAGGCGACGGCCATCGCGGCGATGACGTTCATGTGCGGCCCTCCTTGAAGGCCTGGAAAGACGGCGCGGTCGATGCGTCGGGCAAGATTCAACTTGCTGTTTGGAAAATACTTGTGCTGATAACGGTCCTCGATTTTCGAGAGAATAAAGCCCGCCCGCGGACCACGAAGCATCTTGTGGCTGGTGCTTGTCACCACATCGCAATAAGGTACCGGATTGGGGTGGACTCCGGCCACGATCAGACCGTTGATGTGGGCAATATCCGCCACCAAATAAGCCTCGACCTCGGCGGCGATTTCGGCAAATTTCTCGTAATCGAGGATTCTGGGATAGGACGTTGCCCCTACCCAGATGATTCGAGGCCGCTCACGTCGGGCGATCTCGCGAATCTGGTCGTAATCCAGCATCCCGGTTCGAGGATCCGGCCCATAAGGGACCTGAAGGTAATCGCTTCCGGAGAAATTCACCCCCCAACCATGAGTCAGATGTCCACCCGCGGGAACCGGCATACCCATCACTTTACAGCCATGTTCCGCCAGGGCGCGGTAGGCTGCATGGTTGGCCGGGGAACCCGAATAGGGTTGTACATTGGCGTGCTCAGCACCGAAGAGCGATTTTGCCCGTTGAATCGCCAGCAGCTCGATCTCGTCGACGATCTCGTTACCCTCATAATAGCGGGCCCGCGGATAACCCTCGCAATACTTGTTGGTTAAGATCGAGCCAGTTGCTTCCAGTACGGCAAACTGGGCAAAATTCTCCGAAGGAATCATCTTCAGGGTGGCCGACTCCATGCGGATTTGCTTGTGAAGCATCGCCGCGAGTTCGGGGTCGACCTTGCTCAGATGGGGGGATCGATCAGCAACCATGGAAAGAGTCCTAGACACGATGTATCCCTTGCGTCGCTTTAGGATAACGGTCGGTTCGGGAAGCCACAACCGGCCCGGGCGTGTTGGGGGAAACTATACTCCGCGCGGCCGAATAGGAGTCTTTTTATTCGAGAAACGTCTCATTTCAACGCGTGCGGAGCATAAAGGCCCGTTGACGGGCCTTCCCCGCCGCAGGCGGTCTAGAGGCCCGGCGTTTCACGCCGGGTCGCGGTTTCCATCCCGTGGCGAACCTTAAGCCCCGTTTACGGGGCTTCTCGCTGTCTTCGTGATTTGCGGGCGAGACGCCCGCGATCCCAGATTCGCGGACGGCGTTTAGGCCGATTCCTCTTTGGAGCGCGGGCATCTTGCCCGCATTGGTCGTTGCGGGCGAGACGCCCGCGCTCCGAGATTTGCGGGCGGGACGCCCGCGCTTTGTGTTTTGCCCCAGCGAGAAGGCCCGTGA
>Ga0209101_1001365_pt1 | contig 18145 bp, 14 predicted proteins | sample ConPoolayeCmetaG_FD_185481 | JGI IMG/M metagenome (GOLD analysis project Ga0209101, IMG submission 185481) | Hot spring microbial mat communities from California, USA to study Microbial Dark Matter (Phase II) - Cone Pool mat layer C metaG... ...
CCGTGGCACGCGACCGGCGCCGCACGACCCGCCCGCGTCGCTGCCTCGGCGATTCCCCGTGCAGGAATCGCAAGACCACGTCCTCTTGCAGCTGCGCTGCCGCCTCGCGACTCAGCAGCCCGGCCATCACCCGACCGCCGAGGAGCTCCATCGATCCGACGAACATCGCGGCGATGGCGCGTTTCTCGGCGAGGGGACGGCTCGAGATTCGATCGAGCTCGTGTACCCACAGGTCGATGTGATGCCGGCGACTGGCCAGGCGCACCGCCTCGATGGCTGGATCGCCGGCCACCGACGCAAAGAGGTTCTGCAACCCCCGCCCCCGCTCGGCGATGTAGTCGAGGTACACCTGGTTGGCCGCGCGGACCGCGCGAGCGATGTCGTCCGGGTGCTGGGCTACCGCGCTGCTCAGGCGCGCGAAGAGCTCTGCGCTGAACTCCTCCACCAAGGCCGCGAACAGCGCTGCGCGGGTACGAAAGTGCTCGTAGACCACCGGTTTGGTCACCCCGGCAGCGAGCGCCAGGCGCGGCAGGCTGAGCCCGTCGCTCCCTTGCGTGTCGAGGATCTGGGCGGCCGTGTGCAGCAATTGGCGGCGTCGATCCGCTGCGGTGAGGCGACGACGCTGACGAGGCGCGGCGGCGGTCATGGTCGGCGCCGATATACAGCAGGAAGCGGAGGGGGAAGCCAGCGCACCGATTCTTGTTGACACCCAAACTTTACTTGGAGTAGGTAACTTTTCGTCAACTTGGGGAGGGGCAGAGGGAGGGCAATCCCCTCGTGCGGCACGACGCCACACGAGCGAACAGGAGGGGGACGACAATGGCGCGTGTCTGCAACGAGAGCGGTTCGGGTGTGCACGGCCGCCGCGGCCGGTGCGCCAACTGGCGCAGGGCGCTGCTGCTGTTCGCGAGCGCGATCTGCCCGATGCTGACCGGCCCCGCAGGACCGGTCGCGGCCGCGACGCTGCGGCCCTTCGATCCGCCGGCCCGGACAACCTGGGTCCCCGTCGGGCCGCGAGACGTCTTCCTCGACGATCATCCGGTGCTCGGGGACCGCACGCTGTGGCGGGGACCGCATGGCAACTCGAGCAACTCCGACGAGGTCACGGGCGTGGCAGCGCCGATGTTCAGCCTCGACTGGATCGCCGACCCCCAGATCTATTTCGCGTCATCGGCCTCGGTGGACCGGCACGGCAACCTCTACGCGCAGCCGCTCTGGCCTGGCGAGAACGTCCTCCTCGTATCGTACGACGGCAGGACCGGTGCCCGCCGCTTCAGCATTCCCGGGATCGCCAGCCAATCCGGCGCAGGGGTGCCGTTCCTCACCGACGACCCTGCTCGCTGTGGCGAGCAGATCGTCTTCGCCGCTCAGCGGAGCGGAGCCGTGGCCTTGCGGACCGACGGGACGGTGCTCTGGCAGCAACCCTCGGGGTTGGCGCTGCCGGATCCTTCCGAGCCCATGTCGCAACACAGCATCGGCGAATACATCCAGTTCGGACCGAACTATCACCCCGGGGCCGATGCGCTATTCACCGTCACCGGCGATGGCATCATCGTCGGCTACGACCGGCGCACAGGGGCGCTGGTCCTCGAATCCCCGTACTCGCTGCCAGGCGAGCCGGCTCCGGCCGGTGCGCCCATCGTCGTGCCCCCTGCTGCGCAGGCGATCCTCGACGCGGAGTTCCTCCCCCTGCTGCCCGGGCGGCCCAGCGGCGCCGGTCTGACCGAGATCGTCGCCGTGCTGCTCGGCCAGAACGTGGAGGTGGCCAACTTCTTCTCGATCGATCCGCGGACGGGGCGGATGTGGATCGGTGCGACGGCACCCGACGCCACCGATGGCACGATCGATGGGGTCTCCCGCTTCGGTGCCCTCTACGGGCTGGATGTCGAGCCCACGGGGACCGGCCGCTATCGTATCGTCGAGGCGTGCCGCGCTGACTTCCTCGGCGGCACCGGCACGACCCCCAGCCTCAATGGCGACGGCAGCCGCATCTACCTGGCTGATGCGACAGGAAATCTGCTGGCCGTGGATTCCAGCTGTCAGATCGTCTGGGCCTTCGATGTGGGGGATCAGATCGCGGGCTCGCCATCGGTCTCGCAGGACAACCACGAGCTGTACGTGATGGCCGGTCGCGATGTCGCGAAGCTCGTCGATCGCGGGGACCACGCGGAGCTGGTGTGGCGGAGTACGCTCGACATGTACGCGCTCGATGCGGGCGAGGTTGCCTACAACCTGCTGACGATCGGGGTGACAGCCAACGGGCTGGTCGTCCAGGCGGGAGCCGGCACGGTCGCCGTGCGCCCGGATGGGAGCGAAACGCGTCGCCCCCGGAAGGTCGGTACCGGCCTCCTCGACCGCGAAACGGGCCGCGTGCGCTGGTTCGTCGAGGGGCCGGAGGAGTCGGTGGCAACGACGCCGATCGCGGTCGATGGCTCGCTCTTCATTCCACATTCGCCGATCCGGCGCGCCTTCACCCGAGCGCTCACGCCCTCGGTCACCGGACCTTTGATGGGCGGGATTTCCAAGTACACGCCGACGCGACGCGATCTGCTGGTGCGCGATGCGGCATGCGCTGCAGCCGACCGTACCGCACGGGCGGAGAGCATCCGGCACGACCAGCCGCAGGGCACCGCGGCCGATGTCGCGCAGGTGCGCCACCTCATCGATCAGGCGCTGGCAGCAGGGCCGACGGCGGTCGCGGACGGCGAGCTCGGCGCCGAAACCTGGCGGAGCATCGCGAAGGATCTGCGCCGCGCCAGAGCGCTGATCCGCGTGCTTCACGGTTGGCCGCCCTGGGGGCGTTCCCTCGTCCGCGCGGAGGGTCTGCTGCGCAACGCGTGCCTGGCGCTGCCGGGCTGACCGACATCTCTTGCGAACAGTCTTCGAGGAGGCGGGATGTCCACTGTCCAATACGAAGTGCAGGGCCGCACGGCGATCGTCACCATCGACCGCCCCGAGGTGCGCAACGCCGTCGACGGAGCCACGGCGCAGGCTCTCGCGCACGCGTTTCGCACCTTCGACGCCGACCCATCCCTCAGCGTTGCCATCCTGACAGGGGCCCACGGCACCTTCTGCGCGGGAGCGGATCTCAAGGCGATCCTCGCCGGGCGCGGCAACCGGGTCGCCCTCGACGGCGACGGACCGATGGGCCCGACGCGCATGCTCCTCTCGAAGCCAGTGATCGCGGCGGTCGAGGGCCATGCCGTGGCCGGCGGTCTCGAGCTGGCGCTCTGGTGCGACCTGCGGGTCGCCGCACGGGACGCCGTGTTCGGCGTCTTCTGCCGGCGGTGGGGCATCCCGCTGATCGATGGAGGTACCGTGCGGCTGCCTCGGCTGATCGGTCACAGCCACGCGCTCGACATGATCCTCACCGGCCGCGGCGTCTCGGGCGACGAAGCCCGAGCCATGGGCCTGGCCAATCGCCTGACCGAGCCGGGACAGGCACTCGCTGGTGCCCTCGATCTCGCGCGCCAGCTCGATGCCTACCCGCAGCGCAATTTGCGCTCCGATCGACTGTGTTCGTACCGCCAGTGGGACCTGCCGCTCGAGGAGGCAATCCGTCACGAGACGGCGGTCGGCCTCGACGTCCTCTCGCAGCCGGGCGTTTTCGACGAAGTGCGCGAATTCGTCGCCGGAAAGGGGCGCCACGGGGAGGGCGTTCCGCGCGACGGGGCATGAGGGCCGGAGGGGGCGGGGACACCGGTAGCACCCGACTGCAGGAGGCATGACGATGGCAGTTCGCCCAAGAACTCCGACGGCATTGATGCTCGTGGGGGTGCTCGCCGTGAGCGTGGCCCCATCCGCGGCACGAGACCGCGGTCCCGACGTGCTCGACTGGCCACAACTCCACCGCGATCTGCGGAACTCGAAGTTCGCGCCGCTGGCCGGGCCACGCACTCTCGTCCCGACCTGGCATGCGCTCGACGGGCGCGCTGCCACCACCTTCGTCGCAACGGGTCGCCACGGTCGGGTGTACGCCCTCACCATGGACCCGGGTCCGTGTCATCTGCACGCCCTCGACCGCGAGGGCCAGGTAGTGTGGTGCTCGGACGAGGTCCGGACGCTGTTCAGCTCCGTGGCTACCAGCGCCGATGGCGGTGTGTTCGTCTCCGACGGCACGGAGGTGTTTCGGTTCGAAGAGGATGGCGGGATCGCCTGGCGCGTGCCCGCCTCGGGACCTGCGCTGGCCGTCGTGTTCACGCGCGAAGGGTATCCCGCGATCATCGACTATCGGGCCGTCGCGACGGTCTACGACCCCAGCAGCGGTGCGATCGTCGCTGGACCGCTCGCGCTACCCGTCGGGTTCTTCCCCCGCCCCTCTCCGCTGCCCTCGGGGCTCCAGGCGTTCTCGACGGGCGCGCCGCTGGCGGGATGGGATCCGGCCTTCGTCGACACCTTTATCGATGCCTTCCAGGGCTTCGACACCGCCGTCGGCAACAACGCCCCTGCCGTCCATCCCGAGAGCGGCCGGATCTTCATCGCCGTGCCGGCCGATCCGTCGAAAACCACCGGGCTGCTCTACGGCATCGACTTCACGCCGGCGACCGGCACCACGCCAGCGGCGCTGACCATCGGCTGCACTGCGCCCATGGGACTGCGCACCTCGACGAGCCCTTCGATCTCCGCCGATGGCTCTCATATCTACGCGGGCGACCAGAGCGGCACGCTCTTCGCCTTCGACACCCGCGATTGTGGGATCGCGTGGTCGCTTCCGCTGGGCGGGGCCGCGCTCGCGTCGCCGACCGCGGGGTTGGCAGGGCGCCTGTACATGCTGATCAACGGCCGCGTCACGGCGATCCAGGACGACGGGGCGAGCGCGCGTGTACGCTGGCAGAGCGACATCGCGCCACTGGCGCAGCTCGAGGGCTTCGCCGGCGGCCGCTTCCAGAGCACCATCCCCCTGCGCCAGAACTACCTGTACGGCGCCGCGACGTACTACCGCACCGTTCCCGGGTCGACCGCGAGCGTGCCCGCCGCCAGCGTGCTGGCGACGATCGATGCCGAGACCGGAGCCATCGTTTCCACCGCACAGCTCGGCGAGGAGAGCAATTCCGTGGTCTCCTTGACCCGGGACGGGACGATCTTCGTGGCCAGCAAGCCGATCGTGAAGGCCCAGGCCCTGGGGACGCCATCGCTCGCGCCCCACGTCGCGCCAGCGCGAGCCGGAATCTACGCCTTCGAGCCGGCTTCGTACCTGGAGCTCGCGCTCGAGGGCATCGGGGTGGCCGTGGGCTTTGCCGACCGCGCAGCGGCAGCTCTCAACACCGGAGATACCGAGGCCGCATTGTTCGAGGTCGACCGGGCACTCCAGCAAGCGCGCGTCGTCCCGGAGACGCTGCAACGCGCTCTCGACCGCGGCGAGATCGCGCGCCGTGCGAGCATCCTGGCCTCGGCGCGCCTGCACGCGGCAGGTGTGCTATTGCGGAGCGCGAGCCGAGCCATCGAGCGTCAGGGTCGGGCCTCGGAAACGCTCCTCCAGCTCGCGCGAACACAGCTCGAGGCTGCCAGCGCTACCGTGGGTCGATGAGCTGATCGTTCGTGCGCCGATTGCAGGGCGGTCCCGGACCGCGCTACGAGGTCCTGCCATGGAGCTGCCGCGCTGGGGCGTGTTCGCGTTCCTCGACGGCCTCGGCGGCGAGGACACGATCGGCTTCGCGCGCGAGGTCGAGCGCCTCGGGTACGGCGTGCTCTGGCTGGTGGAGGCCCTGGGCCGCGACGCCCTCGCCCACGCCGCCGCGTTGCTAGTGCGCACCGAACGGCTCGTCGTTGGCTCCGGCGTGGCCAGCATCTGGGGGCGCGAAGCGTCGCAGGCAATGGCCGCGGCCCGCACCAATGCCGAGGTCTCGGGCGGTCGCTTCGTGCTGGGCCTCGGCGTCAACAACCCGACCTCGGCCGCCATGCGCGGGCTGCCCTACGACCGCCCGGTGACGGCCATGCGCACCTACCTGCGTCGCCTCGGCGAGACGCCCTACGGGGCCCCGCCGCCCACCGAGGACCCGCCGGTCGTCGTGGCGGCGTTGCAGCCCCGCATGTTGGAGGTGGCGGCTGCGCAGGCGGCAGGCACGCTGACCTACCTCATGACCCCCGCGCACACGGCTCGCGCCCGCGCCGCATTGGGAACGCGCTGGGTGTGCGTCGAGCAGGCGGTCATCCTCGAGACCGATCCGGTCCGCGCGCGTGCGGCCGCGCGCGCGTACCTGGGCTTCTACCTGCCCGCCATCGCCATCTATACACGCACGCTCGCTACCCTCGGCTTCGACACCGCCGATTTCGCCGGCGGGCTGAGCGACCGCCTGGTCGACGCGCTGGTCGCCTGGGGCGACGCGGCGCAGATTCGGAGCCGGCTGGAGGAACACGTCCGGGCGGGGGCGTCGCACGTCTGCATCCTGCCGCTCGATCCTGCAGGCGGCCTCGTGCCGGATCGCCGCGCGCTCGCCGTGCTCGCGCCCTACCTCGAGCACTGACCACTGCGAACTGGGCAGCCACCGGGACGTCGCTCCTATTTCACCAGAGCAGGGGACCACCCTGCCGCTGCGGCCGGCCTCGCTCCTGCTCGAGAGCTCGGGGGCGGCCCAGGCGCGCTGCGAGCGCTACGACCTCGAGAAACTGCTCGCCGACCCGCCGCACCTCCAGCAAGCTCGACGAGTGAGAGCTGCTGTTCCAAGTGCTCGAGCGCTTCAAGAACACTCCCTGCGCTTCATCGAGGAGGGCGGCCTCCCGTTCCGCGCGCACAGGGGGTTCAAGAAAACCGATCTCGACGTACGGCAGGCCCAGCCGGCTCGCGACACTTCGCTCGCGCTGGTCGCCCCTCTCTGTCTCGTGGTCGGGCTCGGGCTGCTGCCTCTATCGCTGCTCCGCGTGCGAAGCGCATCTACGCTTTCCCGCCGGAGCCGGCCTCCATGTCTCGCACGATGGCAGCAAAGCGCTCGATGGGTTCGAGGTCGTCGAGAACCTCGACGACACGATCCATATCGAGCGCCACGTACTCGTGGACCAGAACGTTGCGGAAGCCGGGAAGCTTTGCCAAGTGCTCGACAAGGTCGGCGGGGAAGCGCGCATCGCCAGCGAGACAACGCACCGCCTCCGTATAGTCCTCGAAGCGCTCTCCACGACGTGCGCACAGCTCGCCGGAGATGTCGATGACGAGCTGACACACGGTCAGCAGTGAAAAAAGCACGTCGTTGTGAAGGCTCAGGTCGCGCCGCAGCGACTCGGCACCGACCACGCGTGGCCGTACGGCGCGCAGATGATCCAGGTGGCGCCGCAGCTCGGCGAGGCGCTCGACCAGGTACGTCATCGCGCGAGAGCGGCCAGTTTTCGTGCGCGCGTCCGTTGCAGGAAGGGCGCGACGTCGGCCGCGCGCAGTTGCACGTCGCGCACGAAGGCGTGCGTACGCTCCTCATCAGTGCAATAGATGCGTCGGCCCTTCGTAACGATCGCACGCCCGAGCTGCGGCGGCGCATCGTTCAGGATCACCACGTCGGCGTCGCGGCGAAGGCGCCCCGCCAACACGGCAGCAAGCCGGACGCGGACATCGAAGCGTTGGCGAGCCGTCGGGTGCACCCTCCAATCGAGCAACACGCCGATGTCGACATCGCTCTCCCGGTGCGCACGTTCCTCGCCGACGCTTCCAAAGAGATATGCGGCGACCACACCTGGGACATGCGATTCGGTCAGAGACCGGCCGACAATCGCAGCGATGTCGGTCTGGGGCGTCACTCGCAGCAAGCCTATCATGCCGCAGCCGCGCTTTCACGGTGACGAGCCGTCCGAACGGGGCTCGCGGCTCCTGCCGGGGAGCGGGCGGATGTCCGCGTGCGACCGTACGCGGTGTCGGCACGATGTCGAGGCTGCGATGAGCGCGGAGGCGGGCGCCCGCGACGGCCGGATTCCGGGCACCTTCAGGCACATGCGATAGAGGCTCGTGCGGGACGAGGACGCTGCGGTTTCGCAAGCGCAGGTCGATGCGATCGTGGCCCTCCTCGACGCCCTCCGGCCGATCTCGAGGCGTGCGCTCGCCGGCGCCATCAACCGTGGCCCCAATCGCCCGGGCGTCGAGACCTGAGCCGGGATCACTGTCGCCGAGGCGTTCGCCTGACTCGACCGGTTCACCTGAACCGCCGAGGCGAGGTATGCGTCGGTCACCTGCTGGATCGACGACCTCGGGGAGGTGCTCGACGAGGACGGTGCGGAGCGGCGTCTCGCTAACCGGCTGGCGAAGCTCCTGCGCGCCCGGCGGTGAAGGCGTGATCTTTCACTCTGACCATGGAGCCAGTCTACCACCGGCGACGCCGTCACTCAGCCATTGCCATGCCGAGTCCGGTCGACTACGACGACCCGTACTGCGATCGCCGCGCAGCGGCTCAACGCATGTGTCTGCTCGAGCGGGGCAAGACCACTTCCGCTGGGCGGCGCAGCGCTCGCGGCCCAAACCGCAGGGCTTAGCAGATCGTCCCGGCGCCGATTGCAGGGCAATCCGCGACTGCGCGACGAGGTCGTCCCATGGAGCTGCCACGCTGGTGGTGCGCACCGAACGGCTCGTCGTCGGCTCCGGCGTGGCCAGCATCTGGGGGCGCGAAGCGTCGCAGGCAATGGCCGCGGCCCGCACCAATGCCGAGTTGTCGGGCGATCGCTTCGTGTTGGGCCTCGGCGTCAACAACCCGACCTCGGCCGCTATGCGCGGGCTGCCCTACGACCGCCCGGTAACGGCCATGCGCACCTACCTGCGGCGCCTCGCCGAGACGCCCTACGGGGCCCCGCCACCCGCCGAGGACCCGCCGGTCGTCGTGGCGGCGTTGCAGCCCCGCATGTTGGAGGTGGCGGCTGCGCAGGCGGCCGGCACGCTCACCTACCTGATGCCCCCCGCGCACACCGCTCGCGCCCGCGCCGCACTGGGAACACGCTGGGTGTGCGTCGAGCAGGCGGTCATCCCCGAGACCGATCCGGTTTGCACAATGCGCCTGCGCCTCCTTGTGCCCGCCCCTGGCGCCGCACGGTCAATGCTCGGCGCCAGGGATCGCCTCTCCCTGCTGTAGCGGCGGTGCCATCTAGATGGCCCTCCTCGAGGCGTGGAACTCTTGGGCGATCCGGTGCCATTCAGGGAGACGGTCGATCACGCCCAGGCGCTCGAGATAGGCCTCGTCTAGCGGCTCACGGACCTGCGTGGCGGCGCGACTTGGCGCGGCCCAGTACTCGTACGCCAGGCGGTCAGCGACGTAGACCGCGCCGAGAATGCCGAAGCTTTGCTGGGGCACCCTCGTCGGGGTGTGGTGGTGGGCCACCGCTTCCACGATTGGATACGGCAGGCCCCACAAGCCGAGCAAATACGCGCCGACGGGACCATGCGAAACCCCAAAGACTTCTTCCTCGACGAGCTCAAGCGGCCGCTCCTGGGCCACGCTGGCGGCCAGCACCGACGCCAGCTGCTCCCGGCATGCCGACGCCAAGACGAGCGTGCCGATGTCGTGCAGCATAGCCGCCAGAAAGGCATCTTCGGCATCCTTCTTGTCGCTGAGGAGACGGCTTGCCAGATGGCCGGCGACGAGGCTATGCTCCATCAACGCCTCGAAGTCGAGTCCCGGAATTCGGGTCGTCTCCCAGGGGCGAAAGGCCTCTACCGAGAGCACCAGTCGCCGGACCATGTTCATGCCGAGGTAGCTGATCGCCGCCTCGATACTCGAGAGACGCCGAGGAACGCCGAAGAAGGACGAATTCACCAACTGGAGAATCTTCGCGCAGATGGCGACGTCCTGTTCGACGAGTTTCGCCACGCTCCTAACGGCCACATTCGGCTCCGCGAGCACCCTTGAGACCTCCTGGTACACCTTGGGCTGCGACGGGAGTGCCTCCATCCCCGTGATCACGCGTCGGATCGCGTCGTCATCGAGCAGCGCATGGAGACTGCAGGCTCGCTCGACGACGTCGGTGAGCACCTCGCTGGGGCAGGGCTTGCTGAGGAACTGGTGGGCGACCGACACAGCGCGCAGCGCGGCCTCGACGTCGCTATGGCCGGACAGAATGATCCGTACCGTGCTCGGGTACTGCACCTTGACTTGCTGGAGGAGGGTCGTGCCATCCATACCGGGCATCCGCACATCGGAAACGATTACGTCGAAGGGGGCGCGTTCGAGCTCGCCGAGCGCGCTGCGGCATCCATCGGCGAACACCATGTCCCACGCACCGCGACGTCCGTGCAGAGAACGGCGCAACGCCTCCAGCACACGTGCTTCGTCGTCGACGAAGAGGATACGCTTCATGCCGCTACCTCCGTTCGAGAGATCGATCCCCCTGTGTGACGTCAGGTGTAGACCCGCATGCCCGGGTCGAGCGCGATCTCAAAGGTCAACCCGCCCCGTGCGTCCCGACCACCGCCGCACGCGCGATCGCAGGCCTGTGTGCTGCGCCACACCCGACCTTCTCCGTCGTGAAGCACTGCTCGAACCGCGCGGAACGGGCGGCTTCCTCGACACCATTAAAATCGGCGGCAGCGATGACGTTGGCATCGAGTCTCTCGAGTCCCATCCTCGCGATGACGGCCGCACATCCAATCCCCACGTGGGGGCATCGCAGCAGCGGACACACCGCCCGACACTGGGCGAGATCCACAACCGCGAGCACGAACCCGACCACCGTCGTGGTCTTCACGGGTCTACCGTCCGGGAGCCACCAAACGGGCCGCCTGCTACCGATCCCCAGAACCTGGATCGTCGCCGCTTTCCCCGCAACCGCGAGCGGAGCCGAGAGCATCCACAGGACGTCACCGCTGCTCGATAGCTGGGCGTTTCGTCTCGCGGCCATAGCTCTCTCGAGGCTACGCTACGCCGCCTGTCCACCTACGGTCTCGTGGGACTGCGCCACTGCTGGAGCCTCTCCGAGCGGCAACCGGAGGATGAACGTTGCCCCGTCACCGACGTCGCTTTCGACGCGGATTTCCCCATTATGTTTCTTGACCACGACATTGTACGCGATGGCCAATCCTTGCCCGGTGCCCTTGCCCACCTCCTTGGTCGTGAAGAAGGGATCGAAGATGCGCCCCCGAACCGCTTCGGGGATACCCACTCCGGTATCGCCGATGCGGATCTCGACCCAGTCCCCGTCGCGCCGAGTACTCACGGTAATCCTGCCCCTGCCTCCTTCGAGGTCCTTGCGCTCGCTGATCGCCTGCGCTGCGTTGACCACGATATTCAGGAGCGCCTGGTTCAGCGGCCCAGGGAAGCACGGCACCGACGGGAGTTCCGGATCGAGGTCGAGGGTCAACTCGGCCACGTACTTCCATTCGTTCCTGGATACCGTAGTCGTCGCGATCACGAGGTGATTGAGGTCGGTCAGCTCGACTTCGCTTCTATCCGGATGCGAGAACTCCTTCATGGCCCGGACGATCTCGGTGATGAGGCGGATCCCTTCGAGCGCCTGGTCGAGTGCTCTTGGAATCTCCTCGCACAGATACGCCAGGTCGACTGTGGGGCTTGCCTCTGTGCCAGCGGGCGTATCCAGTAGACCGGCGATGTCCTCGAACGCATCGCGTACAAAGCGGACGTTATCGCCGATGTACTGAGTAGGAGTATTGATTTCGTGCGCGATTCCCGCCGCGAGTTGGCCGATCGCCTCGAGCTTCTGTGCCTGCAGGAGTTGCGCCTCGAGCCGTCGCCGCTCGGCCATTTCGGACACCAGGCAATCATTCGCCCGCTGCAGATCCGCGGTCTGCACCTCGAGGTCACGCTGCAAGGACCGGACCTGCGTCAACACATTGTTGATGTCGTTGTACATCACGGCGACCTCCCCCAGCTCGTCTCTGGTTCCCAACCGGAAGGTATCCGTGGTGCCTGCAATCAGTGCTGCCGTAAAATTGCGTAGCTGGCTCACTGACTGGCGGATCGACAGATACAATGCGGCGGCGACATAGACCAGCAGAGTCGTCGCCCCAAGCACCGCCAGCAAGGAGTAGTTCAGAGTGCTCTGGTAAGACGCGCCCCGAGCAGCCAACAGTTTGTCCAGCTCGCCGCCCATGGCATCGTGCAGGGCAACCAGGCTGTCGAGCGCTATCATTGCGAGTTGCAACAGCTTTTCGGAGGCGTGCGGATCCGCGGCGGTGTGCGACGAGCGCAGAACGTCGAGAAACATCCGGGTGTCCCGGAACGCGCGCCGCTCGACAGCCATCAAGATCGATGCGATCTCGCCACCTTGAGCGCTGTTCCAACTGTACGCCGTCCCCAGGGTTACCTCGGTGTCCGCGAGACGCATTGCGATAGCAGCCTCCAGGAAATCTCCCTTCAGGCTCGTCGAGGAAGGTGCGGAACCTGGGACGTCCGTGGTGGCGGCGAGCGCCGCCTCCACGGCGAAGGTGAGATGACCGACTATCGACGGAATTCCCCTCGCGAAGGCATCCATCAGCCAGCAGCTGTCGACGTCGGTATCGGAAAGCAAAAGCGTGGCAGCGGAAACGCTTGCGATCCATTCCGCTACCATCCCTGAGAGCGCCGGCAGCACCGCGGCTGCCCTCGGGGACTTCTGCTCGAGAAGGATCCCGTGTACGAGTTGCTTGAGGTCCGCCCACACTTCGCTCGGCACGGACCTGCCATCCGAGCCGCGGAACTCTCGCTCGTACTTGTGGTGAAGCGAATCGACGAGCTTCACCAGCTCCTCTATCCGGTCTGTCGGGGCCCTGCCCACGCTGGACGGAGACAAGCGACTTGAGCCCCCCCCGCTGGCCTCGACCCGCGATTTCACGACCTCGTGGAGCAAGTGGAGGAGTGGCGCGATGACTTCGATGCCACGGCGCTTCCGTTCGCTCATGTCGCGCAGCAGCATCGTATCTCTCATGGAGACGCCCGACGCATAGCCGAAGGGAGCCAGCAGCAGCAGGCCGACCAACAGGAACTTGGACGCGAACCGCAGGCGGTTCAGTGCGCGAACGGCTGGACTTAGGACGGTGGCCAGGAATTGCCGCCTTGCCGAAGAGGGCGAGTCTTGGGCGTTCATGATTGTCCCCCGAGGGGTACCGCTATCGTTCCCTTCGGTGCACACTCATGCCCGACCTTTCGCCAGCAGCAGCGCTCGGCCGCGGCGATGTTCCCTGGCGTTTTCGCCGCCAGTCTCTCCGGCTCGACAGGACCTCCCTCCAAGAGGTCAGCGCTACGTTCGACCTCCCGAATCGTGATTCCGCGGTCGCCCTGGCTTGCGAGGATACTTCGCATCCCGCAGCCGTGGCGGGGCTCGACCGCAGCGACGAGCTGCATGCCGAGCGCCCGCGTCATCCGTTCGGCGATCTTCACGGCATCGACCGGACGCTCGGCGAGTCGGTGGTGCGCGACGATGGGCCCCCGCGCAACGCTAACGGTGTACGGTGTATGCCGCGGTATCCCAGACAGCGCCGCGAGCAGGTCCTGCTCCCCGGTGACCTGAAGCACACGCGGGCGCGTGGGCGTGGGCATCCTTCCCATCCTTAGGTGGCTACCGTCGCGTCGACCGGCCGGGGAACGATCACCCGCACGGGCTCCACCACCCCGATTCGTTCGGAGAAATTTCGGATGCGTTCGAGAAAACTACTCCTCACCGCTTGCCCGCGTGCGATAAGCAAAATCCCGTTCTTCGCCATAAGGTCTTCGGCGAGGATCATGCCGACGCGCAGGTCCCGGAGGCGTACTTCCGAGACGGTGACACCGCTGGCGACCCGCCCCAGAGCGGCCGGGAGCGCTTCGAGAAGGGCTGGATCGTACCACCCGGTTCTTCCGCGCAGGATGTCGAGGATCAGCGTAGGCGGCGTGCCCTGCGTTTCGAGCGCATCGTAGTCCAGCACGATCTTGAGCAATCGTGCCCCGAGCGGAATCCGGTCGCCGGCCACCGTGTTCCTCGGACTTCCAGACCCATCGTAGTGCTTGTTCTGGTACGCGAGGATGTCTCGGATGGGTTCGAGCCGAGGGATGCTGGTGAGCAGTTGGGCCGCCGCTGCGGGCAGACGCTCGACCATCTCCGCCTCGCCCGAGCTCATCGGCTGGCCGTGGTAGAGCTTTGCCTGCGTGGCGGGAGGGAGCGTCACACACCCGATCTGAGACAACATCGCTGCCACTTCGAGTTGCCAACGGTTGCTGGCGCCGATCTGTTCGGCCAGCAGGACGATGTACTGCTTTACGCGGTTCGAACGTCCGAACGCTTCCGGGTTCGCGAGTGCCAAGACGTCGGCGAGTGCCTGAACGCATCCGCGCAGCGTCTGTTCGAGGAGGTCACGCTCGACGTTGACCAACCGATACTGTTCGACACCCGCCCACAGTGCTTGAATGAGCACGTCGGGTGCACAGGGTTTGGTGAGAAAACGGAAGATGTTGCCGTGGTTCACGGCGGCGATCGCAACGTCGAGATCGCTGTGGCCCGTGAGAAGCACGCGCGTAGTGTCAGGGATGCGTGCGCGGACGTGCTGCAAGAACTCGGCCCCGTTCATCCCCGGCATCCGCATGTCGGACATCACCACCGCGAACGGTGCCTGCGCGCCGATGGTTTCGAGGCCGGCCTCGCCGCCGGGGGCAGTGGCGACAGCGAAGTGGGGACGGAGTTGCCGCGCGAGAGCTTCGAGGACAAGGGGCTCGTCGTCGACGCACAAGATGCGCGGTTTCCCTGTTTCCATCGTTACTTCTGGCCCTCCCTCTCCGCGGCAGACCTACCGGAAGCAAGACGCGCGCCAAAGGATTTGGCACAGGGACACTGCAGGCAGACCGGCACGAGAGAGGATGAGGCGCGGCGCAGACTTGGCGCGTGTCACGAAAGTAGCGTTACGAGGTAGATTACCTTACGATGCCTTACCATATATGGTCATGTGTCAGACTGGGTGCGCTGCCGATGGCGCTGAGGTTGCCGATGCCCGTGGGCGGCTCGAGGTGGTGGCGAAAGGGGGCCCTGCAAGGGGAGCCGTGCGTCAGATCCACGACGCGAAACTCGATCGGCTTTTCCGCAGAGCTATTCGCGCGCTGCCGAGTCGTGGCATAGCCGGCTCGCGTTCGCCAAGGGCAAGGTCGAATCGCGCCTCCGCTACACGCAGTGCACCCCGCTGCGTGGCCTCCGCTTCCCGGCGCTTGCCGACCAGCATCACCCGGCGCGTCAGGGTGGACAGCGTGTGCTACAGGCCATCCGGCCCTCTTGGCCGGCCTCGCCCGGCGCAGTGGGAGGGGCAGACCTCACGGCCGGTCACCCCCGCGCAGCCGCCCGCTCCTGCCCGACCATCCCTGGCAGGCGCGCAGCCGCCGTCCGCACGCCCTACAGCACTGCCCAGGAACTCGACATCCCTATTGCCCTCCGGCACATCGCCTCGAACCGCCCGGTCGACGACTGGGGGGAGTGGCGCGCGGACACCACCGCCGTCCAACTCCCTCGGCTCGGTTGCTGCGAAGCACCTCGGCGAGGGGAACCGCCAGCAGCACGGCGGCGAGCTGATAGCGGAAGGCCAGCGTCGCCCCTGCCGCGACGCCGGCAAGGAGCATCGCGCGCGAACTGCCAGCGCGGCGATAGTGCTCGGCCGCGAGCAGGGCTGCGGTGAAAAGGGCCGCGGCCCCCGTGTCAAGCGACCCGTGATGCGACTCGCGAACCGCGAGCACGGCGACCGCCAGCAACAGCGCGGCGACGAGACCCGCTCGCCTGCCGAAGAGCAGCGCGCCGAGGCGGGCCGTCAACCAGACGGTGAGCACTCCGAACAGGCAGGCGAGCACGCGAGGAGGAACGTAGAGCAGGTGCGGTGTCTCGAACGCCGTGCCAACGAAGTCCACGCGATCCACCCACCAGCCTGCGACCCTGCCGAGCAGGTAGATTGCTTCATGGCCCGTGCGCAGCAGAGTGTAGAACCCCGTCGGATAGCCGACCGAGACCGGCTGCCACGATCCGAGCACGAGGCTGCCCAGTGCCAGTGCGGGCTGCAGGTCCTGATCCGGGTGGACGTAGAGCACGTGCAGCGGGTAAGCACGCAGGGCCACGGCGAGGAGCATGACGGCGGCGAGAACGGCCCCGGGCATCGCCCGCTGCCTACCACGAGGGTTAACATGCGGACAACGCGCTGCAGGAGCCAGCGGGCGTCGCAGCAGCGCTACGTGACGAAGCGCTCGAGGGGCGCGCGAGGGAGACCATGAGCAGAGGAAGCTGGTCGCGGCGGGAGGTCCTCAGGAGCGCGGGCGTCGTGGGCGCCGGCATGGCCGTCGGGGCGAAGAGTCGTGCGCTCGGAGCGGCGCCGGCCACGGCAGGTCGCCTCCGCTTTGCCGTGCAAACTCCGCCCCAGCACGTGAGCTACGGCGAGCTGGCCCGGGCCTGGCGCGACGCCGACAGGTTCGGCTTCGAGGCGGCGTTCGTGTTCGACCATTTCATGCCCATCTTCTCCGACCCGAATGGCCCTTGCTTCGAGGGCTGGACCTTGTTGGCGGCCCTGGCGAGCCAGACCGAGCGGCTCCGGCTGGGGGTGCTCGTGACCGGGAACACCTACCGGCATCCCGCCCTGCTCGCGAAGTGCGCCGTGACGGTCGATCATGCGACGGGGGGCCGTCTGGTCCTCGGCATCGGGGCCGGCTGGTTCGAGCGCGAGCATACGGCCTACGGTCTGCCGTTCTACACCACGGCCGAGCGCGCCCGGCGGCTTGGCGAGGCGGTCGAGGTCCTCAAGGCGCTGTTCACGCGCGAGCGGACGACCTACGCGGGCAAGTACTACACGCTCACCGACGCACCCTTCGAGCCGAAAAGCCTCCAGAAGCCACATCCGCCGATCCTGGTGGGCGGCATGGGACCGAAGCTCGTTCAGCCGGTGGCCGCCCGGCATGCGCAGATCTGGCACTTCTTCGTCCGCGATGGCGACGTGGCGGCGGTTCAGCGGCTGTGTACGAACTTTGACGCGCTTTGCCAACGCGTCGGGCGCGATCCAGCGGAGGTCGCCAAGTCGACATCGCTGCGCCCCGAGGAGCTCCGCCGGCCGGCAGGGGAGGTGCGCGACCGCATCCGTGCGCTCGCGGATGCGGGAGTCTCGTACTTCATTCTGCAGCTCGCCCCGCCCTTCGAGGGCGACCTGATGCGGCGCTTTGCCAGCGAAGTGATCCCGGCGGTGACGCGGAGCGCCTAGCCTCGGAGGGGCAGCGGGCGGTGGATAGACGCCTGTGGACCAGATGTGGTACTTGACGTCTTGCATTCCATGGTCTCTGTTGCCGCAGGAGGCAGAGATCCATGGGACACAGGTCAGGGCTGATCTCGGTCGCAATCGGCTGCCTGCTGGCAGCAGCCACGGTCACGGTGACCGCCAGGCCGGCGATCGCGGGCAAAGCGTCGTGTAGCGAGCGCCTGGAGCGGCGAAGCGCCCGGAGCTTCGCTGCCACCCTCCGCTGCCTTGTCCGGGAGAAGGGGTCGGGTTCGATCGATGCGGCTTGTCGTGCTCGGGCGGCAGCGATGATGACCCGAGCGGCGCGGAGAGACGCCGCATGCGCGCAGATGTCTGCCGCGCTTGCCCGGGTCGAGCGATGTACGCAGGTGGTGCTCGAGCACCTCTCGGACAACGGGCGCTGCGCAGCGAAGAAAATGCGGGCGCTCCTCAAATCATCGGTCTCGAGGGCCGGCGTCGGGCGCGGCAGCGATCTGTGCCGTGCGTTCGAGCGGGCGGGACGCTGCGCCGGCGATTGCGTCGCTGTCAGCGAGGCCCTGGAGAGCTGCTGGTTCGGCGTGAGCGCCGCGCGTACGCTGCCGGCGGCCGCTCCGGACGATCAGGTCATTCTATTCGGGGCCTATGGGGGCGATGCCCTGTCCTCGACCACCATCGCCGGTCAGGACGAGGTCACGGTGAGCGCACTGGTGGTGATCGAACCGGGAGCGACGCCGCTGTACGTGATGCTCGCCAGTTTCGGACCCATGATCTGGCGCTTCGAGGGCGCGGTGTCGCGAGTACGCCAGGTCGTACTGCTGGGCTCGGGACCGCGCGGCGTGACGGGAGTCGAGCGAGCGCGCGTGGCCGCTTGGACTGAGACTCATCAGGGGTTGCCAGTGTCCTTCTTCTCTCCCGACTCCCCCGAGGCCGCGGCATTTCGCGCCATAGTCGAGAACGCGCTCGGCCGTCCGATCGACGTCATGGCGGGAAGCTACAGCGTGGGGACCCTCGCGCTGCCTTCGGCGACGGTCACCCCGAGTGCCCGCCCGACGC
>Ga0209101_1001366_pt1 | contig 18145 bp, 18 predicted proteins | sample ConPoolayeCmetaG_FD_185481 | JGI IMG/M metagenome (GOLD analysis project Ga0209101, IMG submission 185481) | Hot spring microbial mat communities from California, USA to study Microbial Dark Matter (Phase II) - Cone Pool mat layer C metaG... ...
CCCCAACCCTCCAGCCGCCGCCCCCGCCGCCGTTGCCCTGGGTCAGCGACGTGGAGGCCAACTCCACCACCGGCCGGGTCTACGTCGCCAGCCCGCGCGGCCACTCCGTCTATGTGATCCAGGACATCATCACCCCGGGAGCCGCCGCGTACATGACCGCCGTCCCGGTGGGCAACTACCCCACCGGCCTGGCCGTCGTCACGACCACGAACAAGACCTATGCCACCAACATGCACGACTGGACGGTGAGCGTCATCGGGGCCGGGAATACGGTCATCGCCACGATCCCGGTGGGGGCCGGGCCGGTCAAGGCTGCCGCCAACAACCGCTTCGGCCGGGTCTACACCACGAACTACTGGTTCATTGACGACGGCGTGACGGCCATTGACAGCAAGACAGATACGGTGCTCTACCACCTGAACCGCACGCAGTCCACCCAGGGCCGCTATGGGATTGACGCGAACCCGAACAACGACAAGGTCTACGTGGCGGCCCGCGACGCCGGCCTCATCGCCATCTTTAACGGCGACTGGCCGTTGACCGACCCCCTGGTCTTCAAGCTGGACCCGCCGCGCGTGCCGTTCATGGTGGCCTACAACCCGACCACCGGCCACCTCTTTGTCACCTGCGGGGCCGATGACCTGGTGGTGGTGCTGGACCCGGCGGTCATCAACTTGCAGAGCCTGCGCACGGCCCGTGTCGGGGGGCAGACGGTCTATCTGCTGGACGAGAGCAGCGCGGGCTGGCTGGCGACGATCCCGGTGGGTGACGGCCCGGAGGAGGGCCTGGCCGTGAACCCCCGCACCAACCGCGTCTACGTGACCAACATGCACTCGGACACGGTGAGCGTGCTCCAGGACGACGTGAACATCGCCAACATCCGCTGGTTGCTGGACATCCCGGTGGGCGATATGCCCCAGGGTGTGGGGGTGAACCCGGCCTTCAACCGCGTCTACGTGGGCAACGCCGGGAGCAAGACCCTCTCCATCATCAACGGCGTCACCAACGCCGTGATCCAGACGTTGCCGCTGCCATAGGACGATTGGTTTGCGACCATCGAAGGGGGCTCGCCCCTTCAGACTATATTGGGGTCCAGGGCGTAGGCCCACCAGTTGTTGAGGAGACCATCGGTCGTGCCGGGGGCGCGGGGCAGATGACGCAGCCACCAGAGGTGATGTGCCCGCATGTCGCCGTGGCCCCACTCGGCGCAGTTCACCAGCCGGGTCCGGCCCCGCCGGTCTGGGAAATGGAGCCAGTCGTCGCAATCGCTGAGCACATAGTTGGGGTTGCCCCAGTCATAGTCGTAACGGCTGTTGGGGGCAAAGTGCATATTGCCACAGCCGGCCCGGCCGGGCGCGATCCGTTCGTGGCGGGTGAACTGCTCCCACAGATTGGCCTCGCCGCGCTGCCTGCGCCACACGTGCTGCAAGATGGACTCCACACGGTGCCCAAAGCTCTCTAACATGCAGCCTGCGTCGCGCTCGTAGTTAAAGCCCATGATCACGAATCGGCGAGTCAGACGGACGTGGGGCAAGGATAGCGGCGGTGCGTTGCACCAGAAAGCACCCGGCCCGGCCAGCCGCGATTCATAGTAACCGGCGTAGGGATAGGCGAACAGCCAGACCTCGTCAATAACGCCTTCTTCCACCTGCTGAGCCAGGTCGAACCCGGCGTCGAGGCGGGCATAGTCGGCCTCGTCCGGCTCGTGAAACCCGGCCCGGTTACGCCAGCAGCGCAAATAGGTGGCCTCGTCGTAACGGTAGCCATCCGCCTTGACCACCCAATCGCCCACCTCGATACGTTGGGCCACCTGGTAACTCACCAGGCCCCTGCTGGCCTCGTGGAGGTCGGCGATATACTGACGGGCCAGGTCGTCTGGATCATGCCAGCCCAAAACTTCCGTGAGCTTGCGCCCGCCAGCCGCGCGGATGATCGGGTTGTGGATGATGAGGGCCACACGGGGACGCAGGGGAGGAAGCGTCTCCACGGCTATCAGGGAAACGGGTTCCTGATCCTGTGTCCCTGGCCTGCGGAGCCTGCTCAACAGACGCATCTACAGGTCCAGCTCCAGCTTGGCGGCCTCGCGGGCCTGGGCCTCGGCGCGGGGGGCCTTCTGCGCGGCCAATAGCTCCTGGACGCGCGCCAGGCCCTGCCGGACGGCCCCGCCGTCCAGGGCGGCCGGATTATAATCAATCGGGGCCAGCACGGCCTGGGCCGGGGCTTGCTGGCCGTTGGTGACCAAGACCTCGGTGCGACGCTCCAGTTTGGCCCGGGATAGAGTACCCATCGGTGTCCTCCGGTTGAAATGAGATAGCCGGTCTTTGGCTTCTGTCTGCTGCGGGTGGTCTACGCGATGCTCCGGGGGGCCTGCACCGTACCTCGGACGACCTGCCCAATGCTGCGGACGGACTGCGCGACGCTCCGGGCGGCCTGCACAGACCTGCGGGCGGCGACGGGGAGGGCCGGGACCCAGTCGCGCGCCTATGCCGGCTGGCCCGACTGCCAGCGGCATGGCGGGGAGCACCCGCGCTCTCCGCTCCCATCGCTGGACGATGGAAGTCAGATGCTCCCCGGCCAAACCACCAGCCCGGCCGCCCGCCCCGCTTGCCAGAGTTCGCGGTCAAACGTAGCCAGGGTGACCGGCTCGCCTATCGCTTCGTTCCAGGATAACGCCGACGCCAAATGAACTGCATCATAGCCGCGCAACTCGTGTTCCCAGGCCAGGGTATCGGCGCGCGCGACCACGGTCTCGGTCAGTTCCAGGCGCAAGAGACGCGGCCAGGCCATGCGGAACGTCTGCAAAACGCCTATCATCTCCTGGCGCGACAGGAGCTTCATTCGCACCACTTGGGCGAACGCAGCGACGACCTCGGCCCGACTGATGAGTGAGGTGCCCACGATCCGGGCCTCCCGGATCAGCAGGCCCACCTCGGCGGAGCCTGCTTCCACCACGAAGCACTTGACCAGGGCGCTGGCGTCCAGGTACACGATGGCGCCGGACTCTGTGGCGTTCATTGGCGGTCCTCGATCAACAGGTCGGCTACCGTGCGATCCCCCTGGATAGAGATCCGCGGAGGCGGTGGGTCAAACTTCTGCCCGTTCCACTCGGCCAGCCCGGCCTGGAGCATGACCTGGATGCGTTCTTCCAATGTCCGCTCGGCCGGCACGATCCGCCCGATGGGTTTTCCCCGCTCTGTGATCACCAACGTCTGCCCGGCCTTCACCCGCTGCATGTACTCGCTCAAGCGCGTCTTCAATTCCCTCACCCCGACGTTCATGACGCTCATTGTATCCTCCGGCGCGGCTATTGTGGCTACATTATACGCGATGTAGGCGCAAATTCACGCTCCCCGCTCTGCTCCCCGCCCGTCTGCCCCACCTTCGGGGGGACGGACAGGCTCTACGCCCGCAAGGCCGCCCCCAAATCCTTCTCCAACCGCTGGACGATGCGGGCCTGGACGCGGGCCACCTCCTCGTCGGTGAGGGTGCGATCTGGCACCTGGTAGGTGATATGATAGGCCAGGCTCACTTTGCCTGGGGCGATCTGCGGCCCCTTGTAGCGGTCAAACAGCTCTACGGCCAGCACCATACCCCGGCCGGCCTGGCGGATGAGAGCCTCAGCCCGGGCCGCTGGCACGTCCTCATCTATCACAATGGCGATGTCCTGCACCACCGGCGGGAACCGGCTCACCGGCTGATAGGCCCGGGCCTCGGTGGCCAGGGTGATCAACTGCTCGAAATCCAGGCTCACCAGGTAACACCGCTCAGCGAGGTCAAAATGGGCCCGCACCTCAGGCCGGACCTCTCCCAGGATGCCCACCGGGATACCCTCGGCGACCTTTTTGCTGGCCCGGTCACCCGTGGTGGCTGGCCCGGCCACCTCGATGATGGCCGTGCGACCGGGATGGAACGTGGGATGGACCACCGGGGACCAGGTCACGTCCCGGATGCCCAGCCGGTTCAGCAACGTCTCCACCGTGCCTTTCAGATCGAAAAAGTCTTGCTCCTCGCGGCTGCCCCAGACCCGGCCGGTGCGCCATTGACCCATTACGGCGGTGAGCACCCGTCGTTCCAGGGGCAGATCATCCGGCCGGGGCAGATAGATGCGCCCTAGCTCAAAGAGGCACACGTCCTTATCCAGGTGCTTGAGGTTGGCGGCCAGCGTCTCCAGCAGGCTGCTCATGGCTGTGGTGCGCAGGCTATCCATCTCGGCGGAGAGGGGATTGGCGATCTGAAGCGGCGGCACAGTCAGTGGCAGCAGGGCGCGATTGACTGCGGCCACCCGCTCATCAGCGGTCGAATCGGGCCAGGACCCGGCCGCCACGACCTGGTCTGGCAAGAGCTTGAGCAATGTGCGGCGGTTGGTCAACGAATAGGTGATGACCTCGTTAAACCCGGCGGCGGTGAGCACATCGCGGGCCACCTCTTCCCAATACAGGGCGGGGATCACCTGGTGTGGCGGCGGCGCGCCGCGCAACATGGTGCTGGGGAGCCGGTCGTAGCCGGTCAGCCGGGCCACTTCTTCCACCAGATCCGCCGGCAGGGTCACGTCGGTACGCTGATAGCGTGGCGTGACGAGCAGGGCCACCTCATCCGCACTCCCGCTCCTGCCGGGTTCCACGCCGAACTCCAGGGCGCGGAAGATGCGTTCCATCTCGCTCACGGAGAAGGACATGCCCAGGAGCCGTTGCACCTCAGTCGGGGTGATCCGGATAGGGTCACGCACTGGCGGGGCCGGGTAGCAATCGGCGATGCCGGGGGCGATCTCGCCGCCGGCGAGTTCGCGGATGAGAGATGCTACCCGCCGGGCCGCCGGCACCGTCTGCTCCGGCGGCAGGCCCTTCTCAAAGCGGCGTTGCGCCTCCGACGGGATACGCAAGGCCCGGGCTGTGCGCCGGATGCTCACCGGGTTGAAATTGGCGGACTCGATCAGGATGTTAGTGGTGCTTTCCGTCACCTCACTGTCCAGCCCGCCCATGACCCCGGCGATAGCCACCGGCCCCACGCCATCGGCGATGACCAGCATCTCCGGGGTCAGGTCACGGTGAACGCCGTCCAGGCTTTCGATGGTCTCACCGGGTCGGGCGCGCCGCACGATGACGGCCGGTCGGCCCCCCTCGGCCGGCGTGCGGCCCTGCCGGTCGCGCAGCCGGTCGTAGTCAAAGGCATGGATGGGCTGGTTGTATTCCAGCAGCACATAGTTGGTCACGTCCACCACGTTGCTGATGGGGCGCATCCCGGCCGCGATGAGCCGCTCTTGCAGCCAGCGCGGCGACGGCCCCACCTGGATGCCCCGGACTATGAGGCCGGTGTAGCGGGCGCACAGGGCCGGGTCCTCGATCTCGATGCTCACCAGTTCGTCCACGGGGGGGCCGGCCACCGGGTATTCGACCTGGGGGAGGCGCACGGTCAGTTCGGCTCCCAGTTGCACTCGCTGGAGGGCAGCCACCTCCTGGGCCACGTTGAGCATCCCCAGGCAATCCCAGCGGCCCTTGATCTCCAGCTCCAGGATCACATCGCCCAGGTAATCGGCCAGGGGTGTCCCCACCGGGGCGTCGGCCGGCAGGATCAGGATGCCTTCATGGTCTTCGCCCAGTCCCAGTTCCCGCTCCGAACAGACCATGCCGTTGGATTCGATACCGCGCAATTTGGCGCGCTTGATGGTGAGGCGTGGCCGGGGCCGCTCGTCGGTATAAGGGTCATAGACGGTGGCGCCGGCCAGGGCCAGGGGGACCCTGTCACCCACGCGCATGTTGAACGCGCCGGCCACCACCGTGGTCTGCCCGTGGCGATAGTCCACCTCTACGATCTGGAGTCGGTCGGCGTTGGGGTGGGGGCGCAAGGCCGTCACCTGGGCCACAAATACCTTATCCCGGTCCCAATCCGCACCCCGGCGGTGGATAGTCCCCACCTCCAGACCGGCCATCGTCAGTCGCCGGGCCAGGTCGTCTGGCGTGGTGTAGAGGTCTATGTAATCGCGGAGCCAGTTGAGGGATACTCGCATGTTGTCCTCCGTCAGGCGTCAGGCGTCAAACGTCAGGCGTCAGGGTGATGACGAGTGACAGATGACGTTTGACGTTTTACGAGAATTGTCGCAAGAATCTCAGATCGTTCGCATAGAACAGCCGGATGTCATCAATCCCGTATTTGAGCATGGCGACACGCTCTGGCCCCATCCCGAAGGCAAAGCCACTGTAGCGGGCTGAATCATAGCCTACACCTTCCAGGACCCTGGGATGGACCATGCCGGCGCCCATGATCTCCAACCAGCCGCTGCCCTTGCACAACCGGCACCCTCGCCCGTGGCACATATGGCAGTCAATCGCCATCTCCACGCCCGGCTCCACAAAGGGGAAATAGTCACAGCGAAACAGGGTCCGACGGTGCGGGCCAAACAAGGCCCTGGCGAACGTGTCCAACACGCCCTTGAGGTCGGCCAGGGTGATGTCTGTATCCACGGCCAGCCCCTCGATCTGGTAGAACATCATCTCGTGGGTGGCGTCCACATTCTCGTAACGATAGCACTTGCCGGGCACGACGACGCGAATCGGGGGCTGCTGGGTCTCCATATAGCGCGCCTGTACCGGGGAGGTATGGGTACGCAGGAGCATCGGCGCACCCACCTGGCCGATGTACATGGTGTCCCACATGTCCCGGGCCGGGTGGTCGGGGGGGATGTTGAGCATCTCAAAGTTATAGTGGTCCCATTCCACCTCCGGGCCTTCCACCACGTTGAACCCCAGCGCCACGAACACGTCGCAGATCTCGCGGATAGTGCGGCTGATGATATGACGCTGGCCCAGCCGGGGTCGGCGGCCTGGCAGGGTCACATCTATGCGTTCGGCCTCCAGGGCGGCGGCGTGCCGGGCGGCCTCCAGGGCCTGGCGTCGAGCGGCCAGGGCGGTCTCCAGGGTCTGGCGGGTCTGATTGGCGGCCTGGCCGATCCGGGGGCGATCTGCTGGTGGCAGATCACCCAGGCCGCGCAACAGTTGCGTGACCACACCTTTTTTACCCAGGTATTTAATGCGCCAGGCTTCCAGGCCGTCCGGGTCCTGGATGGCCGCCAATTCGGCCTGGGCCTGGGCCTGGATCTCGCGTATCCTTTCGAGCATGATTTCTTCCCTCCTCGGTGCCCTCCTGAAAGCCATACCTTCCGATACCGAAATCGAGCCTCAGTAGATGGAAAAAGTTGCTCAAAGCGGGTCTGCCAGGCCCAGGCCTGACTGGGTGACCCGCCGCTTCGCGCTCGGCGGTCTGAGACCGCCGAGGAGCACAAATTTCCATCTGACTTGAAAATGGACTTCAGGAAGGCACGGCTATTGCCTGCTGCCTATCACATTTTCATGCGTTGTGGCGAACGCAGTTCATGATGACTACTGAGCCTTCAGGCGGGAAATCCGGCTGAAGCCTCTACTCCAAGTCCGCAACAAGCACATAAAAAGCCCTCTTCCCTTCAGTTTGGAGAGGGCTTGGAACCGCCGGCCAGACGCTGCGAAAGCCCTCTAGGGCTTCGCAAAGCTCACCGCGTTGCTGTGTTCAGTCAACCTGATCATGGTCTACTCCTGGCGGGGCATATTATAACACCTCCGCCCCGGATTGGCAAGTTGGTCTTATTGGGGGTAGGGCTACTTGAAAGCCCTGTGGGCGGGCCGGCTGTCAGAGCAGTCGTAAATCGGCGGGGTTTTGGCGCAGAAAACGATTTTCGCCGGGCCTGGTCGTCAGGTGGGAGCGCCAGCCCAACCTGGGCCGTCAGCCTATGGACAAAATGGGGCTTTAGTGGTATAATAGGCCCGCACTTTAACAACCTGGCGCGCGGTTGCAGTCCCTTCGATCCGTGCGAGGATACTGAAAGAGCGCGCCTCACGGCCTCCTCAAGCGAGGAGGCCATGTTGCAGTCCCTTCGATCCGTGCGAGGATACTGAAAGCTGGTCTACAACGCCCCGGGGGACCACCCGGTGACGGTGTTGCAGTCCCTTCGATCCGTGCGAGGATACTGAAAGCCCTGGGCGGCCCGACAGTGACCCGCAACCTGGTCGGTTGCAGTCCCTTCGATCCGTGCGAGGATACTGAAAGTCTCCTAGCGCGTCACTGACAGTCACCGGCTGCGGCGTTGCAGTCCCTTCGATCCGTGCGAGGATACTGAAAGCCCTGGGCGGCCCGACAGTGACCCGCAACCTGGTCGGTTGCAGTCCCTTCGATCCGTGCGAGGATACTGAAAGGTGCGAACACCTCATCTTTTACCTCCTTTCACAATATGTTGCAGTCCCTTCGATCCGTGCGAGGATACTGAAAGTCCCTTGGAAGGGGTTGAGCCGCTGGGTTGGGGTCAGTTGCAGTCCCTTCGATCCGTGCGAGGATACTGAAAGGTTCTCTGGACGGGCTTTTTCTATTGGGTGCAGGTTAGTTGCAGTCCCTTCGATCCGTGCGAGGATACTGAAAGACCAGCACGCGAGGCCGCTACACACTCCAATTCGTGTTGCAGTCCCTTCGATCCGTGCGAGGATACTGAAAGCAGACCAGGCCCCCCCACAACACGAGGAGCGGGTCGGTTGCAGTCCCTTCGATCCGTGCGAGGATACTGAAAGTGGCCTGGGCCTGGCGCTCGCGGGCCAATTTTTTTGTTGCAGTCCCTTCGATCCGTGCGAGGATACTGAAAGTGACCCAGAACACGACGTACTGGGACCTGCCCCTGGGTTGCAGTCCCTTCGATCCGTGCGAGGATACTGAAAGCTCCTTCGCCAGGGCCTTCAGGGCCGCGTCAATGCCGGTTGCAGTCCCTTCGATCCGTGCGAGGATACTGAAAGTGAACACCGTCTCTGCCGCGCCGGTCTTCCGGGTGGTTGCAGTCCCTTCGATCCGTGCGAGGATACTGAAAGGGAAAGGGCGAATCATGTGTCTGTCGCCCTTCGTCTGTTGCAGTCCCTTCGATCCGTGCGAGGATACTGAAAGGACCTGGTGGCCCTCCTCGTCCAGGAGGAGCTGGACGTTGCAGTCCCTTCGATCCGTGCGAGGATACTGAAAGCATATGTGTACTTCTCCAGTTCGTAATGAACCGCCGTTGCAGTCCCTTCGATCCGTGCGAGGATACTGAAAGGATTGTCTTCGGCGGCGGTGTCATTTCGGAGACAGAGGTTGCAGTCCCTTCGATCCGTGCGAGGATACTGAAAGGCCAAAACGTCACGCTGTACAAGACGCCGCGTGACGTTGCAGTCCCTTCGATCCGTGCGAGGATACTGAAAGTGGACAGCGCGCATCACAGCGGGATACTGGCCGACGGTTGCAGTCCCTTCGATCCGTGCGAGGATACTGAAAGTCCAAATCGCGCCCGACCAACGACTCTGCGAACCAGTTGCAGTCCCTTCGATCCGTGCGAGGATACTGAAAGTGTTATCCAGCACGCCTCGGAATTGCGCGACCGACGGTTGCAGTCCCTTCGATCCGTGCGAGGATACTGAAAGTTCGCCGCCCTGCGCAAGGCCGAGCAGGTCCTGATCGGTTGCAGTCTCTTCGATCCGTGCGAGGATACTGAAAGCTGTGCGTGTGCCGTGTGTATTTCGTAACTTACACTTGTTGCAGTCTCTTCGATCCGTGCGAGGATACTGAAAGCATGATCCAGATCGAGACCACGCCAACGAGTCTATCGGGTTGCAGTCTCTTCGATCCGTGCGAGGATACTGAAAGGTGAACACCTTGCTCGGCGATGATAGCCCCAGCAAGTTGCAGTCTCTTCGATCCGTGCGAGGATACTGAAAGCCGAATATGCGTCGGCGTCAATGGGGTCGGTCATGAGTTGCAGTCTCTTCGATCCGTGCGAGGATACTGAAAGTCGTAGAACGAGGGAAGATGCTCCTCCTCGAGAGGAAGTTGCAGTCTCTTCGATCCGTGCGAGGATACTGAAAGGGGCAGCCTCCCCCGCCGAGGCCCGGGCCCTAGCCCGTTGCAGTCCCTTCGATCCGTGCGAGGATACTGAAAGGGGTGGGCGACGGCATTGCCGTCGCCCACCCGGGTTGCAGGCCCTTCGATCCGTGCGAGGATACTGAAAGGCAAATTGGCAAATATGCAAAATTGATCGTGGTAGTTACAGCCCATTCGATTTGGCTCATTTGGGGAATATCCCAGATCTGAGACCTGAGACCTGTAACCTGAGACCTGAGACCTGTAACCTGAGACCTGTTGCAGTCCCTTCGATCCGTGCGATAGTAAAGCCCCTCAAACTCAAAACCCGTATCCTGCATCATCCGCATTCCGCATTCCGCATTCCGCAATCCACTTGGGCGCTTGACAAGCCTTCCCCACATTGCTATAATTAGCCCCCGTAAGCGTGCCTGTCTGGCCCCGAGCGCGTCCAGGGGCTTTCATTTTGGGTACGGATGACGAGGAGGAGCAATGGAGTACGCCATTGTGGAGAGTGGCGGCCGGCAGTATCGCGTCAGTGTGGGGGATGTGATTGATGTGGAGGCCCTGGCTACCCCGGTGGGCCGGCAGGTGATCTTGGATCGCGTGCTGTTGTTGGCCCGCGAGGGCCGGGTAACGGTCGGCCGGCCGACAGTGGCCGGGGCGGCGATCCAGGCCACGGTGTTAGAGCACGGCAAACGCCGCAAGGTGACGATCTTCAGATACCGGCCCAAGCAACGCTATCATGTCAAGACCGGGCATCGGCAACCCTACACCCGCCTGGCTATTGACGAGATTCGGGAGCAGGTTGTTTTTGGCCCTGGAGAGAGGGGGGAGTAAGATGGCACACAAGAAAGGCGCCGGCAGCAGTCGCAACGGGCGGGATAGCGCATCGAAACGCCTGGGTGTGAAACGTTATGACGGGCAGGCCGTGCGCGCCGGCACGATCCTGGTCCGGCAACGAGGGTCCCACATCCGGCCCGGCACCAACGTGGGCATGGGGCGCGATTACACACTCTTTGCCACCATAGATGGCTATGTCAAGTTTGAGCCGCTCTCGCACACCAGAAAACGGGTCAGCGTCTACGAGACAAGGGGGGCTAATTTCCGGTAGAAAGGTTTCAGGAGATGAAAAAAGATATTCATCCGGCTTATTACCCGGCGGCCGTCGTCCGCTGCGCTTGTGGCAATACCTGGGTTACGGGTTCTACCAGGCCGGAATTGCGGACCGAGTTGTGTTCAGCGTGTCACCCCTTCTTCACCGGGGAGCAACGCATTGTAGATACGACCGGCCAGGTGGAAAGGTATCTGCGCCGTCTGGAGCAGTTTGAGGAAAAGCGCCGCGTTGTGAAGGAACGCATGGACCGGGAAGAGGCTGCCCGCCAGCGCCGGGAGGCAGCGATTGCAACAGCAGCCGCAATCGAGGTTGAGGAGGATGTAACGGACTAGCCGGTCACCTGGACCGGCGTCAGTCAAGAGGGGCTCTCAGGGGCGGGAGCCCCTTTCGTGTTCTGGCAAGGGGGTAAAATAAAGGGGGCGAGCCAGGCTCGCCCCACAGGAGGGTTGGCGGGGGAAACCCCGTGGTGCCGTGTGCTACTGGGTTTTTGAACCTGGAATACAAGGTGGGTACCTACCTTCCGGTTCGGCCCTGGTTCACGACCGGGGCACCCCCTTCCGAGTTCGGTTCCCTGGTGTATGTTTGTTGGCTCAAAACGCGGTTCAGCATCACGCACACCACAGCGGCTTCCAATATAATGTTAGCACAAAAGTGCTGGCTTTGCAAGTGTTTGACCTGTGCGATGGCGACGGGTCTTGCGCAGGTTTTGTGCATATTTTATGCCAGGAGGTATAAGCATGGCTCATCCCCTCGTCGAGCTGGCCCGCGAGACGATCAACGCCTACGTGCGGCGGGGCCGAACCATCCAGCCCCCAGCCGAACTGACGCCGGAGATGCAACAGCGGGCCGGGGTCTTTGTCTCCCTCAAAAAGCACGGCCAGTTGCGGGGTTGCATCGGCACTTTTACCCCCACCACGCCCAATGTGGCCCAGGAGATCATCCAGAACGCCATCAGTGCGGCCACCCGGGACCCCCGGTTCCATCCAGTCCAGCCCTCTGAATTGGACGAACTGGACATCTCGGTGGATGTCCTGGCCCCACCGGAACCGATCCAGGGCCTGGAAGATCTGGACCCCAAACGCTATGGCCTGATCGTGGAGTCCAGGCACCATCCCTGGAAACGGGGGCTGTTGTTGCCAGACCTGGAAGGCGTGGATACGCCGGAGCAGCAGATGTTCATCACCCGCGTCCACAAGGCCGGGATCACGGACCCCAACGAGCCGGTTAATCTGTATCGCTTCGAGGTGGTGCGCTATCACTAGTCTGCTGGCGTTGTTGCCGCGTATCCCGGCGCATATCGCGTTTCGGCGTTGGGGCTGGCCGCGCCTGTATCCGTTTAACGTCGTCGTCAGCGTGACGTATCGCTGCAACTCGCGCTGTCGGACGTGCAATATCTGGCAGCGGCCCCCGGTGGCAGAGCTATCCCTGGCCGAATGGGAGCGGGTCTTTGCCGGGCTGGGCCAGGCCCCATATTACCTCACCTTTAGCGGCGGAGAACCGTTCCTGCGCCCGGACCTGGCCGACATCGTGGCGGCCGGGTACCGCCTGTGTCGCCCGGCGGTCATCACCATCCCCACGAACGGCTGGTTCACGGACTCGGTGCTGGCCCAGACGATAGCCATCCTGGAAGCGACACCCCAGGCTCAGGTGGGGATCAATCTCTCGCTGGATGGCGTGGGCCAAAAACACGACGAGATCCGGGGCCGCACCGGGTCCTGGGAGCGGGCTATGCAGACATATCAGGCCCTGCGCGAGTTGCGCTACCCCAACCTGATGCTCAGCATCCATACGGTGGTCTCGCGGTTCAACGTGGCTGACCTGCCAGCTATTTCCGAGGGTTTGATGGCCCTCAAGCCGGATAGCTATATCACTGAAGCGGCGGAGGAGCGGGTGGAGTTGGGCACGCTGGGGGCCGGGATCACGCCTGCACCGGACGAGTATGACCGGGCCGCCGCCTGGCTAATAGCGCAGTTACAACGACGGCCGGCCGCCGGGTTCGCCCGTGTGGCCCAGGCCCTGCGGGGGCAATACTATCGTCTGGCGGCGCGCATCCTGCATGAGCAGCGCCAGGTCATCCCCTGTTATGCCGGCTGGGCCTCGGTGCACATTGACCCCACGGGTGACGTGTGGACATGTTGCACACGGGCCGAACCGGTCGGTAACCTGCGCCAGAGGGATTTCGATTTTGCGGCTATCTGGTTTGGTGACCGGGTCCAGGCCTTGCGACACAGCATCCGGGCCGGTGAGTGTGCCTGCCCCATGGCGAACGTGAGCTACACGAACATGTTACTGCATCCGCCAACCCTGGCTCGTAGCGCGGTCAGCTATTTGCTATCGGCGACTGGTCGTTAGTTCGGGAGGTTTTATGTCTTTTCAATCCATGTTTGCCATCACGTTATCGCAGTTCATCATCTACCTGCTTGGCGCTATCGTGTGTGGCTATGTGGTGGAGTGGGTCTTTAGATCGCGGATGTGGCTGGGTTTTCCCGGCGCGGTGCTGGCCGGGTTAGGGGGCATATTCGTGGTGGTCAACGTCTGGCGGCTTAAGCTGGTCCCCTTTGTGATCGTCGAGGGCGTGTCCCTGGCCTCGTTGTTGGTGGGCGCAGCAGGTGGCGCCATCCTGTGGGGCCTGATCAGCACACTTGTGAGAGGCCGGCTCAGCATCTGGAGATACTTATCAGGCAAGATCGTAGCTGCTCAGGCCAGTAACTTCTCTCACCACAAAGGACACGAAGGACACAAAGGATGATCCAGGGTTGTGATAGTCTCCATTCTTCGTGTCCTTTGTGTCTTTAGTGGTCAGTATGAAGCCCTGGCTCGCGGAGCGAGGGCCTGGGAGGTGGAAGATGCCTCTGGCGAATCGAATCAGCGCGTGGATGGCTGCTCAGGTACGCCAGGCCGGAGCACAGGGCCTGGTGGTGGGGTTGAGCGGCGGAGTGGACTCGGCAGTGGTGGCGGTGCTGGGGCAACGGGCCGTGGGCGATGATCTCCTCGGTGTTCTCATGCCCTGTCACAGCCTGCCGGAGGATGGCGAGCTGGCCGGCTTGCTGGCGCGCACCTTCGGCCTCCCGACGCTGACGGTGGACCTGACCCCAGCCTATGACTCCCTGTTGGCCTCGTTGCCGCCCGGTTCCGCGCTGGCCCAGGCCAACCTGAAGCCACGCCTGCGCATGACCACCCTCTATTACCTGGCGAACGAGCGGAACTATCTGGTGGCCGGGACCGGCAATCGCAGCGAACTGATGATGGGCTATTTCACCAAATACGGCGACAGCGGGGTGGATATGCTGCCCCTGGGGGGTCTGCTCAAGACCCAGGTGTGGGAATTGGCGCGCGCGCTGGGAGTGCCGGAGGCCATCGTGAACCGTGCGCCCAGCGCCGGCCTGTGGCCCGGTCAGACCGATGAGGGGGAGATGGGGATCACCTATGCTGTCCTGGATCGGACCTTGCTGGCCCTGGAGCGCGGCGACACCGGCGAGATTGACCCGGCCACCCTGGTGAAGGTCCAGGACAAGATCGCCCGCTCGGCGCACAAGCGGGCCTTGCCCCCTATTTTTCAGCCCTAGATCCATGCGTGTCTCTCTGATCGCCACGGTGCTCAACGAAGGCCCGGCCATCGGCCGGCTCATGGACTCGGTGGTAGCCCAGACCCGACCGCTGGATGAGGTGGTCATCGTGGATGGCGGCTCCACTGATGACACGGTGGCGGTGTTGCGCACCTATGAAGACCGGCTGCCCCTGCGCGTCATCGTAGATGAGGGCGCGGACAATATCTCCAAAGGTCGCAACCGGGCTATTGCCGCCACCACGGGCGACGTCATCGCCGTGACAGACGCCGGGGTACGGCTCGCGCCGGACTGGCTGGCGGAACTGGTGGCACCCTTTGAGGGGGCTGGTCCGCCGGACGTGGTCGGCGGTTTTTTCCGCCCGGACCCGCAGACCACTTTCGAGGTGGCGATGGGGGCCACGGTCCTGCCGGTCGAGGCCGACATTGACCCGGCCACATTTTTGCCCTCCAGTCGCTCCGTGGCCTTTCGGCGGACGGCCTGGCTGCGCTGGCCATACCCGGAATGGCTGGATTATTGCGAGGACCTCATCTTTGACCTGGGCCTGCGCGCGCTGGGCTATCGCTTTGCCTTTGTCCCCCAGGCCCTGGCCTGGTTCCGGCCGCGCAGCAGCCTGCGCGCCTTCTGGAAGCAATACTGGCACTACGCGCGGGGCGATGGCAAAGCCGACTTGTGGCGCAAGCGTCACGCTATCCGTTACCTCACGTACCTGGTGGCCGCCCCCTTGTTGCTGCTGGCCGGTTGGTTGGTCCACCCGTTGCTCTGGCTACTGTTGCCAGCCGGTTTCGCCGTCTACCTCTGGACGCCATATCGCCGGTTGTGGCCCTACCTGGGCGCACTATCGCCCCTGGACCGACTCAAGGCCCTGGCCTGGGTACCCCTGATCCGCGTGACCGGTGACCTGGCCAAGATGGGCGGTTATCCGGTGGGCTGGTGGTGGCGACTGCGGCATTGGGGGCGACCAGAGGTCCATTGGCGAGACGGGATGGGGTAAGGTGCGGGATATGGCTGTGTTCAAGGCGGTATCCAGCAGTTTGGTGATCGTGCTCCTCGGCGGCCTGTTGACCGGCGCCGGCGTGCCGCGTATGGTCGGCCCCGCGCTCCGCAACGGCAGCTTCAACGATCCCTTCATCGAATGGACCATCAACGGTCGGCCAGAGTTCGTGGCCCAGCACTGGACGCCGTATGTGCAGAGCTATAGTGCCGTGGTCCCAGAGTTCAAGCGGAACTCTGACGAGTACCGCGATCCACCCACCAGCCAGTGGGTCTGGTCCAGCTACAACAGCTATCAGTGTGGTCTCTACCAGACGGTGGGCGATCTGATCCCCGGCGAATCATACACGTTCCAGGTATGGATCCTCAGTATCTATGGCGCGGCCGGCGGCCCGCCAGTGCCCGGCGAGAAGATCGGCAAGCAGTTGGCGGTGGACCTGCGCGGGGGCACTGACTGGGCGGAGCCGGGTCTGCTCCGGGGCGCCGAGGATTTCCGCGACCGCCGGGCCTACTTTGCCTATCTGTCTTTCACCGCCGAAACCCCCACAGCCACCGTCTTTATCCACATCAATAACCTGTGGCCGGGTGAGAATTGCCAGGCCCTGTGGGATGACGCTCAGCTATACCCGTCGCCGGTGACCACGACGAATTACTCGCGGGTGTGGCCCCTGCCCGCCTATGTCCCGTCCGACTCGTTCCCGGTGCAGTGGGGGTTGGAGGCAGCAGCGCTCCAGGCCCCGCCGCCCAGCCCGCCGGCTGCCTACTCTTACGACGTGCAGTACCGGGTGGACGATGGCCCCTGGACGACCTGGTTGACCAACACGTTCACCACCGGGGCCACGTTCGGGGCCGGCAACCCGGTGCTGGTGGAACCCCGCCGCACCTATGCCTTTCGCTGCCGCGCCCACGATGCCACCGGCGGCACGAACGAGGGCCGGACCTGGGGCTGGGTGGAGCAGTATCCAGAGGCGCCGGACGCCCAGACCACGGCCGGCTGGATCGTGGCCGGGCGCGTGAACAACAATGCCGGGGAGGCCGTCCCCGGCGCGCAGATCACGGTGACCGGCGATCCGATCATCACCACCACCACTGGCGCGATGGGGGAGTTCCGGATCGGCGTGCCGGTCACCGGCACTTACTCGCTGGTTGTCACGCCTACCCTGGGGGCCAGCGCTTATGGCGACCTGCCCCCGCATCACCTCCCGGTTACCGGCAACGTGACTGGTCTGGCCTTTCTGTTGCCCCCGGCCGACGACGTGGTGCAGAACGGCGATTTCGAAGCGGACCCACCGCTGAGCGGCTGGCATCTGGGGGGCGCTGCGCCGCCCACCGTGACTGTCCAGGCCCACACCGGCCAGGGGGCCGCGTGGTTGGGCTGTGAGGCCGGTCCAGGCGTGGCCTGGCTCACGCAGACCGTGGTCATCTCCGACGCGCTGATCTCGCCCACGCTGTCCTTCGCCTGTGCCTTTAGCCCCACTGCGCCGGCGGATGCCTTTGACGTGTGGGTGCAAGCTCCGGGTGGGACGGTGTCTGTCACACATACAACGACGCCCACTGCCTGGACCTACATTGTCAGTGATGTGAGCGGCATGATCGGTCCCGTGACCCTGAACTTTCGGGTTCAGTGGTCATCGGCTCAGACGCCGGTGTGCGCCTGGGTAGACGAGGTGCACCTGGGTTCGCGGGCCGCGCCGTTCAGCCGCGTCTATCTGCCTCTGGTGCAGCGGGCGAGCAGGTAGGACCGGCCACCGGCCGCGTCGTATCGCCGCCGATGGGATAAGTGACCGTCTCCCCGGCCACGTCAAAGGTTACCGTGCCCTGGGCCTGAAACGCGCCGGTCGCGGAACAGGGTACGGCCACCAGGTAGATCAGTTCCCCGGCGGTCACGCCTGCGCCTGACAGTTCCCAGACCAACACCCACGTGCCGTCCGGTTCCCGGCGCGGCGTGGCGCCCAGCGGGTCGGCCAGAGTTGCGCCGGTGAAGCGCTCCTCCACCACAGCGCGATCGGGGAGGTCGGGGCCGTGCGTCTGGAGCTGCAGGGTTACGGCAAAGCCAGCGGCAGTGCCCCGGGCACTCAGGTCCCGGGTCACGGTGATGGCCGGGGGCGCCAGGAGACCGTGGCGGTTGGCGGCGGCGTAGAGGGCTTCGGCCGGCGTCAGAGCATCGGCCAGGCCGCCCAGGTTATTGGCATCCCGGACCCAGAAGAGCCGGCGGCCGCTTCGCCAGACCAACGTGTCCAGGTGGGCCATGATGCCGTATTGCATACCGGTGGCCCGGTGCCGCCGGGCTGGCAGTCCGTGGAACGTGAGTGAGCTACCCGACTCGTGGTCCAGCCCGCGGGCTGCTGTCGCGTCATCCGGGTACTGGCGGATCTCCATGATGCGGTCGGCTCCGGTGGCAAAGATCACGGCCACGCTCCAGGCATGGTAGGCCCGTTTACCGGCCAGCTCCGGCTCCTCGCCAAAGATCGGGTTGTTCCAACCGGCGGTTGCGGCGGCTTCGGCCAGGGCGCTCCGCTCTGCCGCGCCGGGAGGTGGTGTGGGAGTGGCGGGGGGCGGCGGCACTGGTTCTGGC
>Ga0209101_1001368_pt1 | contig 18136 bp, 12 predicted proteins | sample ConPoolayeCmetaG_FD_185481 | JGI IMG/M metagenome (GOLD analysis project Ga0209101, IMG submission 185481) | Hot spring microbial mat communities from California, USA to study Microbial Dark Matter (Phase II) - Cone Pool mat layer C metaG... ...
CCGCCAGCCCCACCCCCACCACCAGCCAGGCCAGACCCTTCATCGTGCCCATCTTGGGTGTGAGCTCTGCCCATCGCCGGTCAACTGCACCGGCGTCCCTGTCTCCACATCCAGACGATACAGGTTGCCCTCATACTCGATCAGCAGGGCATCCCCCGCCGGCGACCAGGCCACATCCGGAGCAATCAGCCCCATCCACCCCTCCGGCGGGAACAGGCGGCGGCTGTTGCTGCCATCGCGGTCCACCACAAACAGCTCATAGCGGCTATCCTGGGAGTTGCGTGGGCTTTGCGCCTGGCCATAGAGCAACAGCTCCCCCGTCGGCGACCAGCGTGGCCCGGACCACATCCCCACCTCCTCGGCCAGGCGCACCTGCAACGCGCCGTCGGCGCTGACGACCCACAGGCCGAACACCGGGCTATCCTCATCGCTCAGCCCCTCCAGGTCCCCTTCATGCCGGACAAAGGCCAGGAAATAGCCATCGGGCGACCAGGACAGGTCGGGGATCCAGGCCCAGTGGCTTTGGGTGCGGAAGGGAGGGAAGGAAGCCAGTGGCAGAAGGACCCTGTCGGCCACAGCCAGGATGCCCACCTGGTCGGCCTGGCTGTAGGCCAGGTAGATGCCGTTGGGCGACCAGGCATAGGTGCGTCCCCACCAGGCGTAGGGGATTTCGGCTGTGGCCGGCAGCAACAGCTCGACCGTGGCCGCCGCATCGGTCCCCTCCTCCGGCAGGGTCATCAGCCACAGGTCATTGTTGGCCTTCCAGCCTGGCACCCCCCCACTCCGTCCGGCCGTGGAATAAGCCAGCCGCCTGCCGTCGGGCGACCAGGCTGCCCAGATCACGCCGGTCACCCCCAGATACTCCGGCTCCTCACCCACCAGCCAGGTGCGGGCCAGCCACAGCGAATTGAGCGGCGTCTCCCCCTCGCCGACCATCGCCCGGGTGAAAGCCAGCCGGCTGCCATCGTCCGACAGGGCAAAGACCCGGCCGTCCAGATCGCCGGAGCCGGTAAGGTTGCGCCGCAGGTCTGACGAGCGGCGCATGACCCAGGCGTTGCCCCCCGACAGGTAGGCAATCGTCCCCGAAATCGGCACCGGGGCCAGCTCCCCCTGCACCCCCACCAGCAGGATCTCGTCCACCGGCCTGACCAGGACTTCGCGGCGCACCTCCTGACGCGATACCTCGACACCATCCTCCAGTGTCACCCGGTAGGTGATCTCCACCTGGCCATTGGCGCCGAGCTGCAACAGGCGCTGCTCGCCGACCGGGATCGCTTCGCTGCGCATCGTCCGGTGGGCAAAGGGGAGGGGCTGGCGCTCGGTCTCAAATGTCTCGCTGACGCGGGTCACGGTCACGACCATGCCCTCGGCCACCTGGACATACAGGTCAGGCTCCACCCGGTCCAGCGGCCCCAGCGTCACACCGGCGGCCCCCAGCAATTCACCGACCGACAGCGGCCGGCCGATCACCTGCAACATCTGTTCCTGACCGTCGGCCCGCAGCCTGACCAGGATCGGCCTGGGATCGCCACAGGCCCCCAGGAAGGTCAGCGCCCCAAGAAACGCAACCACCATCAAAAAAGCGGTGTTCTGCCCAGCTCCCGTCCGGTTCATGCGTTCCATCCCCAACCGATTATACTCCAAAAATCAACGGGCGGCAAAAAGTTGCCCCGGCTAACCTGCCTTTTGCATTCCCCCCAAAAATCAGGTATAATGGACCTGCCAATCGGAACTGACTCAAAGGGGAGTTGGAAAGGGTGACGCCCATGCACAGGACTGAGACAACAGGCATCCAGACAGGCCGGTCATGCCGGGCACTGCCCAGGATTCTATTCCCTTTGAGCCCCTTGCCAGGTGTAGGGGCTCTGTTCTTTTCAGGAGCACAGGCTTAAGCCAGGATCTCGTGGACAGGAGGAACGTGGTGGTTCAACGAAGGATGCTCGGTTCGGTGATGGTAGTCGGCGCCGGAGTAGGAGGGATGCGCGCCGCCGTGGACCTGGCCGATTCCGGGTACAAAGTGTATCTATTGGACTCAGCTCCCAGTATCGGCGGGATTGTCGCCCAGTTGGGCTTTATGTTCCCCACGCACGACTGCGTTCTGTGCCGGGGCACCTCCGACCACGGCTACGGTTGCTCCCGGCCCTCCATCTCCCCCTTTCTGCTCGACCACAGCCAGCACCCCAACATCGAGATCATGACCAATAGCACCGTGGTCGGGGCCAGGGGCCTGCCCGGCGACTTTACCGTCCAGGTTCATCACCAGCCACGACATGTGGATACCAGGTTGTGCATCAATTGCAACGAGTGCACCAACATCTGCCCGGTGGAGCTGCCCAGCAGCTATCAGGCCGGCCTGGTGACACGCAAGGCGGCCTATAAACCCTCCGTCCGGGCCATCCCCAACGCCTATGTCATCGAAAAAGGCCCCTACTGTCTGGATTGCCGCAAATGTGAGCAGATCTGCCCCACCCGGGCCATCAACCTGGACGAAGAGCCGTGGCTGGAAGAGATCCATGTCGGGGCGATCATCCTGGCCGTGGGCTACAAGCTGTACGATCCCACACCCGCCGAGGAGCTGGGGTATGGCCGCTATCCCAACGTGGTCACCGGCCTGCAATTCGAGCGCCTGGCCAGCCGGTCCGGCCCGACAGAAGGGGTGATCGAACGCCCCTCCGATGGCAAGATCCCGGAGCGGATCGCCTGGTTGCAGTGCATCGGTTCGCGGGACCAGGAGCACCCGTATTGCTCCTCCATCTGTTGCATGTATGCCACCAAAGAGGCCGTTCTGGCCAAAGAGCGGCTGCCCGGCGTCACCTGCGAAATCTTTATCATGGACGAACGGGCCTTCAGCAAGGAATACACCGCCTACTTTGATCAGTCCAAAGAGCTATGGCATGTAGAGTATACCCGCTGCCGCATCTCCGAGATCAAAGAGGACCCTGCCACCCACGACCTGATCCTCCACTATCAGGACACAAAAGGGGTGCTGCGGCAAAAGCGGTTCGACATGGTGGTGCTATCGGTCGGCAGCGAGCCGCCGCCCAAGGCCATCGCCCTGGCGGAGGACATGCAGATCGAGCTGAACGAATACGGCTTCTGCCGCACCGACAAGTTCGAGCCGCTGGACACCAGCCGGCCGGGCGTCTTTGTGGCCGGGGCCTTTGCCACCCCCAAAGAGATTGCCGAAACGGTGATGGACGCCAGCGGTGCAGCGGCCCGGTGCATGGCCCTCCTGTCGGGCAAGTCGGGCACCGAGATCACGGCCCCCACCTACCCGCCCGAACGGGATGTGAGCGGCCAGGAACCCCGCATCGGCGTTTTTGCCTGCTACTGCCATCCCACCATTGACCGGGTCATAGACGTAGACGGCCTGCTGTCCTTTGCCCGCAACCTGTCCGGCGTGGTCCACGTCCAGGCCCTGGAATATGGTTGCCTGGCCGGCGGACCGGAAGCCATCCGCCAGGCCATCCGTGACCATGACCTGAACCGGGTGGTCATCGGCGCCTGCACACCCCGCACCCACCTGGCCCTGTTCCACCACCTCCTCCGCCAGGAAGGACTGAACCCTCAACTGCTGGAGTTCGTGAGCCTGCGTGACAACTGCGCCTGGGTCCACGGCGACGATCCGGTCGGGGCCAACCGCAAAGCCAGGGAGGAGATGCGGGTCGGAGTGGCGCGGGCACGACATCTGCAACCCTACAGCAAGGAAAAGAGAGCTTTTGAGCGCTCGGCCCTGGTGATCGGGGGGGGGCTGGCCGGCATGACGGCGGCGTTGTCCATCGCTGACGAAGGGTACGATGTCTACCTGGTGGAAAAGAGCGACCGGCTGGGCGGCAACCTGCGCCATCTGTACATGACGGCCGAAAGCCCCAACCCCCAGCGGTTGCTCAGGACCCTGATCAAGCGGGTGCACAGCCACGAACGGATCGCCCTCTACTACAACACCGAGGTCATCGGCTTCGAGGGACATGTGGGTAACTTTCGCACCCGCCTGAGCTGCGCCGGCAACGGCGAGCCCCCTCGCTGCTGGGAGATCAGACACGGAGTGACGGTTGTGGCCACCGGCGGCTATGAATACAAAGGCAATGTCTTCCTCTACGGCCAGGACCCCCGCGTCGTCACCCAACTGGAACTGGAGAAACGGCTGTGGGAGAATGTGGACGCAGCGCGAGAGTTGCGACAGGTGGTCATGATCCAGTGCGTCACCCCGCCGGCGCAGGAGATCCACTACTGTAGCCGCACCTGCTGCACCAACACCATGAAAAATGCCATCCGCATCAAGCAGATCAACCCCGATTGTCAGGTGTACGTCCTGTATAAGGACCTGATCACATACGGCTTCCGCGAGGAGTATTACACCGAAGCGCGACAGCGCGGCGTGCTGTTCCTGCGCTACGAGGCAGACGATCCCCCTCAGGTACAGGTCAATTACGGCCAGCTCCAGGTGCAGGTGAAAGATGTGATCCTGAATCAACAGCTGACCCTCACCCCCGACCTGGTGGCGCTCTCCATGGCGACCATGCCGGCCGAGAGCAACCCGACCTTGGCCCGGTTGTTGGGTGTGCCGCTGTCCAGCGAAGGCTTTTTCATGGAGGCGCACCTGAAGCTGCGGCCGATGGACTTTACCCGTGAGGGGATCTTCCTGGCCGGCCTGGCCCACTATCCCAAGTTTATAGAAGAGACGATCTCCCAGGCGCTGGCGACAGCGGCGCGGGCGATGACCTATCTGAGCAAAGAGCGCCTGGAAGTGGGAGGGACCATCGCCATTGTCGAACAGAGCAAGTGTGTCGGCTGCCTGACCTGTGTGCGAGTTTGTCCCTTCCACATCCCCAAAATCGATCCCCACTCGATCGGCGTCGGCGCGATCGTCGGCGCAGCCTACATCGAACCGTCGCTGTGTACCGGCTGCGGCACCTGCACCAGCGAGTGCCCGGCCAACGCCATCCAGTTGCGCCACTACCGCGATGATCAACTGGTGCTGGCCGAAGAACCGATCCTGGGGCAATGGCTGGTAACCAGTCCAGGCAACTGACAGAAAGAAACAGATGAGCGATAACGGGAACAACGAATTCGAACCTGAATTGACCGCTTTTACCTGCATCTACTGCGGCAGTATGGCTGCTGACACGGCCGGGGCGTTGCGGGTCTCCTACCCGGCCAACGTCAAGCTGTTCCGTTTCCCCTGCACCGGCAAGGTGGATGTGGAATATATCCTCAAAGCCTTTGAAGAGGGGGCCGACGGTGTCTATATCGTGGCCTGCTCCATCGGCAACTGCCATCACCTGCACGGCAATGTGCGGGCCACCAAACGCCTGGCCTACGCCCGCCAATTGCTGGAACAGGTGGGGTTGGAAGGGGATCGGCTGGGTATCTTTTACATGTCGGGCAGCCAGGCCCATGCTTTTGCCAACGCGGCGGCACAGATGACCGAGCGCGTCCGCAGGCTGGGGCCAAGCCCGCTGCGAAAGCGGGAGGAAAGGTAACAGGCCACATGGGCTTCCGGCCTGATGGTGCCCTCTATCCCGACAGGAACCCACCGGCCAGTCTGGAAACTCTGGCCGACCGGGTGGATTTCCTGGCACGACTGTGCGCCGCCTGGGACTTTGGCCTACATCCGCGACGATCCCAATCTGGCCTACATTTAGAGCCAGAAGGATAGGGGGAAATTGTGGGAGAGAAACCGATGGCAGAATCGCTGAACGAGCAACCGATCGGCGCGGCGCTCGTCGTCGGCGGTGGCATTGCCGGCGTTCAAGCCGCCCTGGACCTGGCCGAATCGGATGTCAAGGTCTATCTGCTGGAGCGCGGGCCGGCCATCGGGGGCAAGATGGCCCAACTGGACAAAACCTTCCCCACCAACGACTGTGCCATGTGCATCCTGTCGCCCAAACTGGTGGAGGCCGGCCGCCACCGCAACATCGAGATCCTGACCACATCCGACCTGATCCGCCTGGAAGGTGAACCTGGCCACTTTCGGGCCACCATCCGCCGCCGCCCACGCTATATCAGCCTGGAGCGATGTACCGCCTGCAACGACTGCGCTAAGGTCTGCCCCGTCCATGTGCCCAACGAGTTCAACCAGGGCCTGAACAGCCGCACCGCCACCTACAAGCCCTACCCCCAGGCTGTGCCCAGCGCTTATGTCATCTCCAAGCGGGGCACCAGCCCCTGTAAAGCCACCTGCCCGGCCGATACCAGCGCCCAGGGATATATCGCCCTCATTGCCCAGGGCCGGTACGAAGAGGCGCTGGAGGTCATCAAGCAGTATAACCCCTTCCCGGCAACGGTGGGCCGCGTCTGCCACCACCCCTGTGAAACGCAGTGCAACCGGGGGAAACTGGACCAACCGGTCGCCATCTGTGCCCTGAAGCGGTTTGTGGCCGATACCGTGTACGCCCGCTGGGACCAACGCGGAGGACCAGGGGAGCTGCGGGAGCTGACCCCCTTCCCCTGGGCGCCAGAAGAGTTGCCACCGGAGGACAGACGCCGTGTAGCGATTGTCGGCGCCGGGCCGGCCGGGCTGTCGGCTGCCCACTTCCTGGCGCGAATGGGCTACCGGGTCACTGTGTTCGAGGCGCTGCCGGTGGCCGGCGGCATGGCCCGCGTCGGCATCCCTGCCTACCGCCTGCCCCGCGAAGTGTTGAACCGCGAAATTGACGAAATCCTGAAGCTTGGGGTAGAGTTAAAGCTCAACCACCCGGTGCGGGACGTCAACCGGCTGTTTGCCGAAGGGTTTGCCGCCATCTTCCTGGCCATCGGCGCCCACGAGCCGCAAAAACTGCACATTCCCGGCGAGGATGTGGCCCGGGGTGTCTTCCACGGCGTGCCCTTCCTGCGGGCCGTTGCTCTGGGCGAAAAGGCCTACCTGGGCGAACGGGTGGTCGTGATCGGGGGCGGGAACACGGCCATAGATACGGCCCGCACCGCCCTGCGCCTGGGCTCCAGAGAAGTGACCATCGTCTACCGCCGCACCCGGGCCGAGATGCCGGCCAACGCCTGGGAGATTGACGAGGCGCTGGAGGAAGGGGTCAGGCTGGAGATCCTGGCCCAGCCGGTGGAAGTATTGCACTCCAACGGGCAGATCACCGGCATCCGCTGCGTGCGGATGCAACTGGGCGAGCCTGACGCCAGTGGCCGGCGGCGGCCGGTCCCCATTGAGGGCAGCGAGTTCGACATCCCGTGTGACGGGTTGGTGGCCGCCATCGCCCAGGCCCCGGAGATCAGCTTCCTCGACCCCGACCACGGCCTGGAGATCACCCGCCAGGGCACCTTTAAGGTCAATCCGCAGACGCTGGAGACCAACCGGCCGGGCATCTTTGCCGGCGGCGACGCAGCGGCCGGACCGGGGGCGCTTATCGAGGCTATCGCCGCCGGACGACGGGGGGCGCTCTCGATAGACCGTTATCTGCGCGGTGTGCCGCTGCTCACCCCGCGAGAACTCACCCCCCTGCCCACCTATGAACTGTCCGAGGCCGAGGTGGCCGGGATGGTGGCCCGTGGCGAAGTGGAGATGCGTCCCCGCGTGGAGACGCCCAAGGCGCCGGTGGCCGACCGGGTGGGCGACTTTCGGGAAGTGGAGCTGTGCCTGAGTGAGGAGCAGGCCCTGGCCGAGGCGCAACGGTGCCTGAAATGTGGCCTCTGCTCCGAATGTTACCAGTGCGTCCTGGCCTGCAAAGCCCACGCCATTGACCACCAACAGGCTCCCTACGAGCAGGAACTGGAGGTCGGAGCGGTGGTACTGGCCCCCGGCTACGAGCTGTATGACGCCGAACGGGCCGGCGAGTTCGGCTACGGGCGCTATGCCAATGTCATCACCGCTCTGGAGTTCGAACGGCTGTTGAGCGCCTCCGGGCCGACCCAGGGCCACATCATCCGCCCCGCCGACCACCAGGAGCCAAAGCGGATCGCCTTCTTGCAGTGCATCGGCTCGCGGGATAGAGAACATGACTACTGCTCAGCAGTATGTTGCATGTATGCCACCAAAGAGGCGATGCTGGCCCTGGAGCACCTGCCCGGTGTAGAGATTCACATCTTCCAGATTGATATGCGCGCCTTTTCCAAAGGGTTCGACGCCTATTTCGAGCGGGGCAAGGCTCAGGGCATCCGCTATCACCGCTGCAAGATTTCGAGCCTGAAAGAAGACCCCCGCTCCCGCGACCTCCTGATCCATTATGTAACCGATGACGGCGGGCTGGAACAGGACCGCTTCAACCTGATCGTGCTCAGCGTCGGCATGGAACCCCCGGCCGGGGTCCGGGAATTGGCCGCCGCCACCGGCATCGAACTGGACGAGCATGGCTTTTGCCGGACCCGACCTTTCCGTCCGGTGGAGACCAGCCGGCCCGGTGTCTTTGTCTGCGGCGCCTTCGCCGGACCCAAAGATATCCCCGACAGCGTCATCCAGGCCGGAGGCGCAGCCGCCGCTGCCCTGGCGACCATCGGCCAGGCACGGGGCACCCTGGTCCGGCCGGCCGAATATCCGCCTGAAAAGGAGGTGCAGCCGGAGGAGGAGCCACGGATCGGGGTGTTCATCTGCTCCTGCGGCAGCAATATCGCCGGCGTGGTGGACGTGGCCGGGGTGACAGCCTATGCCGCTACCCTGCCCCACGTCGTCCACGCCGAGAACACCCTGTACACCTGCTCCGCCGACTCGCTGAAGCTGATCCAGGAACGGATCGCCGAAAAGGGGCTGAACCGGGTCATCGTCGCCTCCTGCACACTCCGCACCCACGAGCCGATCTTCCGCGACACCATCCGCCAGGCCGGGCTGAACCCTTACCTGTTCGAAATGGCCAATATTCGCGATCAGGACTCCTGGGTCCATGCCCGCTGGCCCGATCTGGCGACGCAGAAAGCCCAAGACCTGACGCGCATGGCTGTGGCCCGCTCGCGGAAATTAAAACCGCTCTACACCCAACAGCAGAGCCTGTTCCACAGCGCGCTGGTCATCGGCGGGGGCGTGGCCGGCATGACGGCCGCCCTCAACCTGGCCGAGCAGGGGTATGACGTGACCCTGGTCGAACGGGAGAAAGAGCTGGGGGGCCAGGCCCGCATCCTGTCCCTCACCGGCGACGGCGGCGATGTGCAGGCCCTATTGCACTCTCTGATCGGCCGGGTGACCGGCCACCCCCGCATCCAGGTCCTGACCGACCACCAGGTGGTGAAATCGAGCGGCTTTGTGGGCAATTTCAAGACGACCGTTGCCAGCCGCTCCGACCCAACCCAACGCCTGATCGAGCATGGCGTGACCCTGATCGCCACCGGCGGGCAGGAATATCGCGGACCTGTCTACGGCCTGGGCTGTGACCCGCGCGTCATCACCCAGGGCGACCTGGAGCAGTGGCTGGCCAATCCCCAATCTCCAATCTCTGACCTCCAATCTGTAGTGATGCTCCAATGCGTCGGCCCGTGGGATGAGGAGGGCAACGACAGCCACTTCTATTGTAGCCGCATCTGCTGTTCGGTTGCAGCCAAGAACGCCCTGCGCCTTAAGGAGCGAAACCCGGAAGCCCAGGTCTATGTGCTCTACAACCGCGACATCCGCACCTACGGCTTTCACGAGGCGTTGTACACCCGGGCGCGGGAGGCAGGGGTCCTCTTCCTGCGCTACGGGGAGGGGGAGCGGCCTCAGATCAGCACCGATGGGCAGCTCCAGATCACCGTGCGCGACCCGGTGCTGGGCCAGCCGGTGACGCTCCGGCCCGACCTGCTGGTGCTCTCCGCCGCTGTGGTCCCGGCCGAGGGCAGCCGCGATCTGGCCGAACTGCTCAAGTTCTCCTGTACATTGGAGGGCTTTTTCCTGGAAGCCCACGTCAAGCTCCAGCCGGTGGACCTGGCCGCCGAGGGGCTGTTCCTGGCCGGCACCTGCCACTATCCCAAGTTGTTGGACGAAACCATCGCCCAGGCAGGCGCGGCGGCTGCCCGGGCGGCGCGCATCCTGTCCAAAGACCATTTGGAGGTGGGCGGCATTGTGGCCGTGGTGGATCCACTCAAATGCACCGGCTGCCTGACCTGCGTGCGCATCTGCCCCTTCAACGCCCCTCAGATCAACCCGACGCTGGTCGGGGTGGGGGGCATCGTCGGCGCTGCCGAGATCACGGCTGCCGCCTGCCGGGGCTGTGGCCTGTGCCCGGCCGAGTGTCCGGCCAAAGCGATCCAGTTGCAGCATTTTACCGACGACCAGATCTTGGCAAAGGAAGAAGCGCTGTTCGAGGCGATTGATAGGACACTGGCAACGTGAGTAGGAGCGGATCATGGCCGATTTTGAACCTCAAATATTGGCTTTTGCCTGCCACTATTGCGCCTATGCAGCCGCCGACCTGGCCGGTTCGATGCGGCTGAGCTACCCGCCCAACGTCAAGGTGCTGCACCTGCCCTGCACCGGCAAGCTCGACGTCATCTACCTGCTGCGGGCGTTCGAGAAGGGAGCCGACGCCGTGTTCGTCGCCGGTTGACTGAAGGGGACCTGTCATTACCTGGAAGGTAATCTGCACGCCGAACGACGGGTGAATTATGCCAAAAAACTGCTGGCCGAGGTCGGCCTGGAGGCGGAGCGGCTGGAGATCTTTTTCCTTTCCTCAGCCGAGGGGGTTCACTTTGCAGAAATTGCCGCCGACATGACCGAACGGGCCAGGCAGTTAGGACCGAATCCGCTGAAAAAATCATCAGGTGTCAAACCATGGACACAAATGGAGGTTAAAGAATGATAGTAGCCCAACAAAAACCGCTGGAAGAGATCAAGGCCATGATCGCCGATGCCCAGAAGGTGTTGATCCTCGGCTGCGGCACGTGCGTCACCGTCTGTTTCGCCGGCGGAGAAAAAGAGGTGGCCATCCTGGCTTCGCAGCTCCGCATGGCCACCCGCCTGGAGGGAAATGAGAAGGAGATCCGCGAGTTCACCGTCCAACGCCAATGCGAGTATGAGTACAACGAGATGGCCGCGGACTATATCCGCGATGCCGACCTGATCGTCTCGCTGGCCTGCGGCATCGGGGTGCAGACGGTGAATGAGCAATTCCCGGAAAAGCTGACGGTGCCCGGCCTGAACACCAGCGGCCTGAGCCAGCCGACCGAACAGGGGGTGTGGGTCGAACGCTGTCAGGCCTGCGGCGACTGCATCCTGGCCCTGACCGGCGGGCTGTGCCCCATCGCCCGCTGCGCCAAGAGCCTGCTCAATGGACCCTGCGGTGGTTCGCAGCGCGGCATCTGCGAGGTATATGCCGAGCGGGAGACCCCCTGCGTCTGGGACCAGATCTACCACCGCCTGAAAGAACTGGGCCAGTTGGACAAAATCATGGACATCCGGCCCCCTAAGAACTGGCACCCCAGCCGTGATGGCGGTCAGCGCAAAATCGTACGGGAGGATCTGCGACTATGAGCGACAAAGAATATATCGTCGGCAGCAATCTGGAAAAAGCCCTCAAGGCCGGTTACTTTGTGGCCACCGGCGAGCTGGGCCCGCCGCAGAACGCCGACCGCAAAGAGATCGAACGCAAAGCCCGGCTCCTGAAGGGCCTGGTCGAATCGGTCAACATCACCGACAACCAGACCGCCGTGGTGCGCATGTCCTCGATTTCGGTGGCGGTCATCCTCCTGGAACTGGGAATCGAGCCCAACATCCAGATGACCTGCCGGGATCGCAACCGCATCGCCATCCAGAGCGACCTGCTGGGGGCCTACGCTCTGGGTTGCCGCAACCTGCTCTGTCTGACCGGCGACCATCAGACCTTCGGCAATCATCCGCAATCCAAAAATGTCCACGATCTGGATTCGATCTCGCTGTTGCAGATGTGCCGTGACATGCGCGACAAAAAGATCTTCCAATGTGGCGAGCCGATCAAAGGGCAGGAACCGCGCTTCTTTCTGGGAGCAGCGGCCAACCCCTTTGCCGACCCGTTCGAGTTTCGGCCCTACCGGTTGGCCAAGAAGGTCAGGGCCGGCGCTGACTTTATCCAGACCCAACTCATCTTCAACGTGCCCAAATTTGCCGAATTCATGCGCCGCGTCGTGGACCTGGGGGTCCATGAACAGGCCTACATCCTGGCCGGGGTAGGCCCTATCAAGAGCCTGGGGGCAGCCAAATATATGGCCACCAAGGTGCCGGGGATGGAGGTGGACCCGGAATATATCGAGCGCATGACCAACTGCACCCGGGGCCTGCCCTCGCCGGCTGAGATCAAGGCCATGCCCCCCAAGGAAGCGGCCGAGGCCCGGCGCCTGCGCCAGGAAGCATCCGAAGCGGAAGGGATCAAGATCTGCGTCGAGATCATCAACGAATGCAAAAAGATCGAAGGGGTGGCCGGTGTCCACATCATGGCCATCGAGTGGGAGGAAGCGGTGGACGAGATCGTCAAACAGGCTCAGATCGGCCCCAGGTACGATCCGGCACGCCAGCAGCCAACCCCGGCCAACTGACGAGGAGTTGCCCATGACCATTGCACTTCGCCCCAACCTGGCCCAAGAGATCAAACAGCGTTGTGGGGAAAATGTCTTTCTGTGCTATCAGTGCAAAAAGTGCACCGCCGGCTGTCCGGTGGCCGCCTATTTCGACCTGACCCCCAACCAGGTGCTGCGTGCCTGTCAGTTTGGGCAGGAGGAGATGGTGCTCAACTCGCGGACCATCTCCCTGTGTGCTGCGTGCGAAACCTGCTCCACCCGCTGTCCACAGGGCATTGACATCGCCCGCATCATGGACGAGCTGGAGATCATGGCCGCCGAACGGGGCATCAAACCGAAAGTGCCCACCGTGCCCATGTTCTACAAAGCGGCCAACCGGGGCATCAACTGGTTCGGACGGATGTGGGAGTTGGGATTGATGGCCGAGCTGTATGTGCGGGAATTTCTGGCCGGCAAGCTGAACCTGAAACAGCTTTTCAAGTATGACCTGCCGATGGCCCTCAAGATGTTCCGCAGCGGCAAGTTGAAAATCTTGCCCGGCATCGCCCGCCGGCGGCGTAAACCGGCCGCCACTGTCGAGCCGGATATCCCCGGCATGCCCGCCTACCCGGAGCTGCCCAAGGTGACCACGCTGCCGGCAACCAGGCGCGACATCATCTCCTACTATCCGGGCTGTAGCCTGCACGCCACCGGCATCGAGTTCCACCTCTCGACCCTGGCCGTAGCCAAAAAGCTGGGGCTGAACCTGGTCGAGCCGGAGGGCTGGAAATGCTGCGGCACCTCGCCGGCACACAATACCAACCACTATCGCGCCATCAAACTGCCGATGGAGACGCTGGCCATTGCCCAGGAGCTGGGCCACAGCTACATGACCATGCCCTGCGCTGCCTGCTTTTCTCGCTTCCGCTTCGCCATCCACGAGGTCCAAAACAACCCGGACCTGCGGCAGCGGATCGCAGAGGAGATCGGCTTTGAGTACAAAGGTGGCATCCAGGTGGATAGCCTGCTGTCCACCATCACCGACCGGGTGGGATACCAGGCTGCTGCCCGGCCGGTGGTCAAACCGCTGGCCGGGTTGAAGGTGGCCTGCTATTATGGCTGCCTGCTCACCCGCCCACCCGATATCACCGGCGAGAAGCACTATGAATATCCGACCAACATGGACCGCCTGATGTCTGCTCTGGGTGCCGAAGCTGTGGCCTGGGACTATAAAACCGATTGTTGCGGCGGTTCCCTGTCGCTCAGCACGCTGGAAATCGCCCTTGACCTGAGCCACAAGATCCTGCAAAACGCCATCGAACGCGGAGCAGACCTGATCGTCACCGCCTGTCCATTGTGCCATGCCAACCTGGATCTGCGCCAGAAGCAGATCAACGACGAGTATGGCGGCGGATTCGACATCCCCATCGTGTACTTTACCCAACTGATGGGCGTGGCCTATGGGCTGGATGCCAAAACGCTGGGCCTGGACAGACACCTGTCCGACGCCATCGGCCTGCTGAAGGAGAAGGGGTTGCTGACAGCTCAGCCATGACCCTTTTTACCACCAAGGACACCCAGGACGCTAAGGTTTTCTCTTGTATTCTTCGTGTCCTTTGTGTCCTTTGTGGTTAACGAGTTGCCAGCCTGAGTAGTTACCTGGCCTGAACAGTTACCCATTCAGCAAAACTCAGACAGGAGGACAAAGGACCGTGAAACTCACCGACAAACCGATTACCAACTTTCTTGACGAGCTGGCCAGCAGTGCTCCGGCCCCCGGCGGCGGGAGTGTGGCTTCGCTGGCCGGCGCGCTGGGGGCAGCGCTGGTCAGTATGGTCTGCAACCTGACCCTGGGCAAAAAGGGCTATGAGGAGGTGCAGGGCGACATCCAGGAGCTGCTGGCCCGGTCAGAGGCGCTGCGCCAGGAGCTGACCGACCTGCTGGAGGCCGATGTGGCTGCCTACACCGCCTACTCGCAGGCCGCCAAAATGCCCCGGGACACTGAAGAGCAGAAAGCGGCCCGCAACCAGGCCATGCAGGCTGCCCTGAAGAACGCCACCCTGGTCCCCCTGCGCGTCGCCGAGGCAGCGGTCAGGGTCATGGAACTGTGCATGCCCACCGCCGAAAAGGGCAACAAATGGGCTGTGAGCGATGCCGGCGTGGCAGTGCTGATGGCCGAGGCTGCCCTGCGCAGTGCTGCCCTCAATGTGTTCATCAACCTGGGCAGCATCAAGGACGAGGCGTTTGTCGCCGAAAAGCGCGCTCACCTGGACAGCCTGCTGGCCGGCAAAGGGGCCAGGCGCGACCAGATCTACGACTATGTGGTGAGCAAGCTATAGCCAGGCAAGAGGCAAGAGGCAGGACGTACTGCGCATTGCGTAAGAAACAACAGGGAGAAAACAAATGACTGCAACCCTTCTGGACGGAAAAGCGATAGCCAAAACGATGCAGGCCGAGATTGACGCCGCCGTGGCCGAGTTCAAGGAGAAAACCGGCATCACGCCGACGATTGCCGTGGTGCGCGCCGGCGAGGACCCCGGCTCAGTATGGTATGCCGGGGCCATCAAAAAGACGATGGCCGCGCGAGGGATGGAAGCCCAGCTTCACGTGTTGCCCGAGACCGCCAGCCAGGAGGAGCTGGTCGCCCTGGTCGCCCGATTGAACGCCGATCCCACCGTCCACGGCATCATGGTCCAGGAGCCGATGCCCAAAGGGGTGGATGAAGGGGCGGTCAAGGCCGCGCTCTCGCCCGACAAGGATGTGGACGGTGTGCACGAGGTCAACGCCGGGCGGCTGGCCATGGCTGCCCCGGCCGGACGTCCGGCGGGCGTGGGACCCTTCTTCGTCCCGGCCACCCCCGCCGGCGGCCTGGAGCTGATGCGCCGCTACGGGGTAGAGTTCAACGGCCAAAACGCCGTGGTCCTGGGCCGCTCCAACATTGTCGGCAAGCCGATGGCCCTGCTGCTGATGCGCGAGAATGCCACCGTCACCATCTGTCACTCGCGCAGCAAAGACCTGCCCGCCATCTGCCGGGGGGCCGATATCCTGTGCGTGGCGGTGGGCCGGGCCGAGATGGTCCGGGGCGACTGGATCAAGCCGGGGGCGGTCGTCGTAGACTTTGGCGTCAACGAGGTAGAAGGCAAGATGGTGGGCGACGTGGCCTACGCCGAGGCGGTCGAAGTGGCCGGCCTGATCACCCCTGTGCCGGGCGGCACCGGACCGATGACCAACGTCATGCTCTGCCTGAACGTGCTGGAGGCAGCCCGGCGGCAGGTCAGGTAGGCAACCGGATCACTGACTGCCGGTCATAAAACAGGCTTTGTTTGACAAGCGAGGGTGCCTGTGGTAAACTGGCAGCGTGAGCTTCCCGGTTTATGCAACCGATGGCATAGTTGCCGGCAATAAAAAAAGGAGGAGAAAATGCCGTCTCTGGAGCTGATCGAACGATCGGAGCTGTTCAAAGGCTTGAGCCTGGAAGTTCTCCAGGAGATCATCGCCCTGTGCCAGGAAGCGGAATATCCGCGCGGGGCTATCCTCTTTGAGGAGGGCACGCCGGCCCGCCATCTCTATGTGATGGAACATGGGCTGGTGACTCTGCGGATTGACACGCCGGCCGGCAGGGAAAAGGTGATGGTCACCGCCATCCGCGATGCAGGCGAGATCTTTGGCTGGTCGGCCATCATCGAACCGTATACCTACACCTCGACAGCCGTGTGCCTGGAGCCCACCAGGGTCGTTGTCATAGAGAGCCAGGAACTGATGCGCCTGCTGGCAGAGAACCCGGCCGCCGGATTCATTGTGATGAAAAACGCCTCGGCTGTTGTCGCTTCCCGGCTTCGCAAAGCGCGGACCGCGTTGACCTCAGCCCTGACACCGGGGCTTATCAGCCACGGATGATGAGTAGCACAGGCTTAGAGCCTGTGCTACTCCAGTGACATTGCACCCCAGAACCTTCGGTTACGATAGATTCTCAAGAAATACGACAGAGGAGGTTAACATGCTTGTCGAGATCAAGCGCCCCGTACCCAGCGACATCGAGATCGCCCAGGAAGCCAGGATGCGGCCCATCATAGAAGTGGCCCGAGATGTGGGTCTGGATGAAGAGGATCTGGACCTGTATGGCAAGTACAAAGCCAAGGTCCATCTCAACGTCCTGGACCGGCTGGCCGACCGGCCCAACGGCAAGTATATTGACGTGACGGCCATCACCCCCACCCCTTTGGGCGAAGGCAAAACGGTGACCACCATCGGCCTCAGCCAGGGATTGGCCTACCTGGGCAAAAAGATCGTTACCTGCATCCGCCAACCCTCCCAGGGGCCGACCTTTGGCATCAAGGGGGGTGCGGCCGGCGGCGGCTATGCCCAGGTCGTTTCGATGGAGGACTTTAATCTGCACCTGACCGGTGACATCCACGCCGTGGGGGCAGCCCACAACCTGCTGGCCGCAGCCATTGACAACCGCCTGCAAAAGGAGTCCCGCTGGAGCACCAAATTCCTGGCCAATGCCCTCTGCCCGGACGACACCTATACCCCCTCCATGCGCAAGCGCCTGGCCAAACTGGGCATCCAATCGGAAAGGCCCTCCGACCTGAGCGAGGCCGACCGGGAGCGGATGTTCCGCCTGGACATTGACCCCTATTCCATCCAGTGGCGGCGGGTGGTGGATGTCAGCGATGCTTCGCTGCGCAACATCATCATCGGGCTGGGCACGGTGAACGACGGGCCGCCGCGCCAGGCCGGCTACGACATTACCGTTGCCTCGGAGATCATGGCCGCCCTGGCGTTGTGCAGCGGCCTGGAAGACCTGCGCGAACGGATGGGGCGCATTATCATCGGTACCAACAAGAAGGGTGAACCGATCACGGCCGAAGATCTGAATGTGGCCGGGGCCATGACCGTCCTGCTCAAGGATGCCATCATGCCCAACCTGATGCAGACCCTGATGGGCAGCCCAACCTTTGTTCACTGCGGCCCCTTTGCCAACATCGCCCAGGGCAACAACTCCATCCTGGCCGATCGGATCGCCCTGAAACTGGTGGGGCCGGATGGCTATGTGGTCACCGAATCGGGCTTTGGCGCTGACTGCGGCATGGAAAAGTTCATGAATATCAAATGCCGCGTCAGCGGTCTGGTGCCCAACTGCGTGGTGCTGGTCTGCACCGTCCGCGCCCTGAAGATGCATGGCGGCGGCCCCAAGGTGGTCGCCGGCAAGCCGCTGGACAAAGCCTACACCCAGGAAAACCTGGAGCTGCTGGAAAAGGGCCTGCCCAACCTGATGCAGCACGTCGAAAATGTGCTCAAGTTCGGCGTGCCGGTGGTGGTGGCCATCAACCGCTTCAAGGATGACACCGAGGCCGAGATCGAACTGATCCGCAGGCGAGCCCAGGAAAGTGGGGCCGAGGATGCGGTGGTCAGCACGGTGTGGGCCGACGGCGGTGCCGGCGGTGTCGAGCTGGCCCAGGCCGTGATGAAGGCCTGCGAAAAACCGTCCAACTTCCACTTCCTCTACCCAGATGACATCTCGATCAAGGAAAAGATCGAGATCATCGCCACCGAGATCTACCGCGCCGATGCCGTCAGTTATACGCCGGAAGCGGACGAAAAGATCAGGCTCTTTACCAACATGGGGCTGAGCCACCTGCCGATCTGCATGGCCAAAACCCATCTGTCCTTCACCCACGACCCGACCATCAAAGGGGCACCGCGCGGTTGGACATTGCCGGTCGTTGATATCCGGGCCAGCGTGGGCGCCGGCTTTCTC
>Ga0209101_1001370_pt1 | contig 18116 bp, 13 predicted proteins | sample ConPoolayeCmetaG_FD_185481 | JGI IMG/M metagenome (GOLD analysis project Ga0209101, IMG submission 185481) | Hot spring microbial mat communities from California, USA to study Microbial Dark Matter (Phase II) - Cone Pool mat layer C metaG... ...
GTCAAGGGCTTTGGCAAGCCGCCCTGCGGGCGGTCGCTGGCGCGACCCTGTGACGGCGCCCGCCCCGGAAGCTTGAGGGAAGCCCATGAACACCACGAGGACCACGCCGCTTCCACCGCCGCCCACCGCCACTCTCGCCGCCCACCGCCTGGCGCTTGAGGCCGCCCAGATCGCCATCGCGGTGGCCCGCACGGCGCCGCTTTCCCTGCGCAGCGTCGCCGAGCAACTCCTCCGCGCTGCCGCCTCGGTGCCCGCCAACCTGGGCGAAGGCGCCGGACGCACCGGCCGCGACCGCCGCCACCACTGGCGCATCGCCTACGGCTCGGCCCTGGAGGCCGACACCCACCTGCGGCTTCTGGCCAGCACCGCCGCCGACGCTCGGGTGGTCGAGGCGCTGCACCTGTTCGACCGGGTGCGGGCCATGACCTGGCGGCTCCTGCACCCACGGCTGTGACCGTGCCGGCCGCTGACCGTGCCCGTGTCCGTGTCCGTGTCCGTGTCGGTGTCCGTGACCGTGCCGGGGACCGTGACGGTGTCCGTGTCGGTGTCCGTCAGTGGCCGTGTCGGTGAGCGAACAAGCCCGAGGGGCGGGCCTGGAGGCCCGCGCTCCGTGAGGGCCGTGCCGGTGACCCGGTCAGAAGCGCTGCGCATGCCTGCCCGTGAGCGGTGAGCGGGTCCGTGACCCTCCCGCCTGACCCCCCTGACACGGGCCCCACGCGGTGTGCTAGACTTTAGCAACTTCCCGTGGATGCACCTGGGTGGGCGTGGGATCATTCAACGGGCTGAAGGATTCCACGCCAGCGGGAAAGCGCCTTGGGAGCCCTCGCGGGCACCGAAGGGTAAGGAGGTGGGAGCACATGGCACGAACAATCGTGGCTTTCGTCCTACTGTTTCCGGCGCTGGCCGCCGCGCAGACCCTACGCTTCGAGCTGACCCCGACGGTGGGGTACCGGTTCGGCGGCGAGATGTTCCTCCAAGAGCGCGCTATTCGCCATCAGGATTTCAACGTCGGCATCTCCTCCAGCGGCGCCTGGGGGGTGCGCTTCGGCATGGCCACCAGGGCCGCCGCCCAGGTGGAACTGCTGATCAGCCACCAGCCGACCACCTTCAAAGACACGCAGGGGCTGTTCGGTGAGACTCCCGGCGGCTTCGTGGTGCCCGGTGACACCCACGTGCTGGACATGGACGTGACCTACTACCACTTGGGGCTGGCGTGGCTCACCAGGCCTGGGCCAACGCGAGGCTTTCTGGCGGCGAGCGCCGGGGCCACCCGGTTGGTGCCACGCCTTCCGTTGCCCAACGACACCCGCCCTTCGGCCAGCCTTGGCGGCGGCGTCAAGCTTGACTTCAACGATCGCCTCGCGGCTCGCTTCGAGGGACGGTACTACTTCACCGACACCGACCCCAAGACGACGGCGACGTACCAGTTTGCCAACCTTGACTGCACCGGCCCATGCACGTACACCTATTCCTACCCCAACTCCATGTCTCAGTTCGAGATCACTTTCGGGCTGGTGGTTCGGTTCTAGTCGCCGCCGGCTCTCTGGCCGGGGAAAGACCGAGAGTGCCGGCCTCGGCGTGGTGAGGAAGGGGCAGGACCGTGGAGATTCTCGAACAGCGCGAGGGGAACGTATTGGTGGTCGTTCCTTCTGGCCGCCTAGATGTCGCCGCCGCCGCCGACTTGCAGCTGCGCGCGATGAAGCTCGTGGAGGCTGGAGAGCGTCGCGTCGTCGTGGACCTGGCGCACGCCACGGAGGTCTCCGGGGCCGGCCTGCGGGTCCTGCTCATGCTCTGCAAACGGCTGGAGGGGCTCGGCGGCGCCGTGGCAGTGTGCGGGGTGGCCGAGGATACCCGCCGCGCCTTGGAGCTCGCCGGGCTTGCCGGGTCGTTGCCGGTGGTCGCAGCGCGCGGGGATGCCGTGGCCAGGGTGCGCGCAGTTGGCGGGGAGCGGGGGCGCATCGAACGAGTGACTGAGTTGGCAGCCCGCCTGCTGGGCGCCGCTCCACCCGGCCCGAAGAAGGCGACGAAGAAATCGGGAGGGTGAGTGCTCCGCCGATCCTCTCCCCGACTCTGGGAACCTTTACATCAAAGGAGGGCCAAGCCGCACCTCTCACGACATCCGAAACATCATTTTCACGAAGCCGAAACGCACCTCGTCGCCGTCGTGGAGCTCGACCTCCACGCCGGTGCGGATGCGCTGCCCGGCGACGAAAGTGCCGTTGGCGGTGCCTATCTCCTCCCGCACGAAGAAGCGACCATCCCGGTAGGTGATCTTGGCGTGCCGCCGCGAGGTGGAGCGGCGCTCGTCCACCGCCTTCAGGTCCACCTCTGGCTGGAAACCGGTGGCGGCGTCGTACCGGCCGACAGAGATCTCACCGGCGGCAGGCACCGGATACTCCCGTCCGGAAGCCTCGTGGATCAGCCGCGCGGTCACCGCGCGCCAATGGGTCACGGGCTGTGTAGCAGGCTCAGCCGACTCCCCGCGTCCCGGCGCCGGCGCGTCCAGCTGCGCGTCGCCCAGTTGGCGCAGACGTTGGGAAAGCTTGCGCAGCATGCGCACCGGGATTTCCGGGTTGGAGTGGATCATGTGATCGAAGGTGGAACCATCGATGCGCAGCAGCAGGCAATCGGTCATGGCGCGGGCCGAGGCGGTCCGCGGCACACCTTCGAGCAAGGCCATTTCGCCGAAAAAGTCGCCTTCCTCCAGCACGGCGAGCTGCACCTCGCGTCCGTGCACCTCTTTGAGGATTTCTACCTCTCCCTCTTGAACGATGAACATGACATCCCCGCCATCGCCCTCGCGAAAGATAAACTCTCCGGCGGGGAAGCGCACGGAAAGATCGGTATCCTCATCAGCCATGGTTCCTCCCCAAGGGCCTGGCGGTGTGCCGCCCCTACCTTGCTCCTGGCGCAGGCTATCGGACCGGCCGGCCCCGGTCAATTGGCCGGGCGGCAAGGGAGGTAGACGTGGTACGGGAAGGCGCCGCCCAGCTCATTGGCCGTGGCTTGCCGGGCGTGTTCTTGCCGCCGGACCCGGAGGCGTACATGACGCCCGCGGCTCAATTGACGGCGCGCCTGTCGTTCGCCGAGTGGGGGGCGGCCAAGACGGTGGTGATGATCGGCCGGTCGGCGCGCCTGCAGGAGCTCCACCACAAGGTCGAAAAGATCGCCCCGTTTGAGGCTCCGGTCCTGATCACCGGCGAAAGCGGCTCAGGCAAAGAGTCCCTCGCCCAGGCCATCTATCTCTTGAGTCCCCGGCGGGGCAAACCTTACATTGCCGTCAACTGCCCCCAATTCCAGGAGGGGAACCTCACGGTCAGCGAGCTGTTCGGGCACCGCAAGGGCTCGTTCACGGGCGCCACCGCCGACCGCCGCGGCTGTTTCGAGCTGGCCAACCAGGGCGTGCTGTTCCTCGACGAAGTGGCCGATCTGCACCCGTCGGCCCAGATGATGCTCCTGCGCGCGTTGGCCTTCGGGGAGTTCCAGCCCCTCGGTGCGGAGGAGACCCGGGCTGCCAACGTGCGCGTCGTCGCCGCGTCCAACCGTACCCTCGACGAACTGCGCAGCGAGCAGAGGTTCCGCGACGACCTCTTCTTCCGACTGCGCTACTTTCACGTGCACGTCCCGGCGCTGCGCGACCGCGAGGACGACTGGCGGCTCCTGACCGAGTACTTTCTGTGCCGGCTGGAAGCGCAGTACGGAATTGCCAAGCGTTTCTCGGCCGCCTCGCTGCGCCTTCTGGGCGGGTATCCGTGGCCCGGCAACGTGCGCGAGCTGGCCAGCGTCATCACCATGGGGTACGCCATGTCCGACGGTGAGACCATCGAACCGAAGGACTTCGCCTCCATGCTAGAGCAGCCGCCCCCCGCCCAGGCGAACGCCGGCGCGGATCTCTTTCGAAGGCTGATCACCGGTGACGTTTCCTTCTGGGAGGGTGTCCACGCGCCGTTTCTGGCCCGTGACCTCAACCGCGCGCAGGTGCGGGAGATCATTCGGCGGGGGTTGCAGCATAGTGGAAACTCCTACCGGGCGCTCCTCGCTGCCTTCCACCTGCCCGCCGGCGACTACCAGAAGTTTATGGATTTTCTGCGCCACCACGACCTCAAACCGTGAGCGCCCCGCCCCTGCGCGCCGTTGCTTTTGACCTTTACGGCACCCTCATGGCGCTGGACAACCCCCTCCTGCACCGGGAGGTGCCAAGGCTGTTCGCCGTCCCGGCCCGACAGTGGCTGGCGCTGGTACGCCACACCCTGCTGCGGCACCCCTTCCCCGGCACCGCCACCATGGCCGCGGCGATCGCCGCCGCCCTCGGCGCGCCCCCCTTGGCACCCCGCTGCGAGCAGCTCCTCCGGGACGAGGTGGCCTCCGCCCGACTGCTGCCCGGGGTGGTGGCGACGCTGGAGTTCCTCGCCCGCCGCGGTTTCAAGCTGGGGCTGATCTCCAACCTCTCCGCCGCGCACGTGGCGCCCCTGGAGGCGACGGGGCTCGCCGGGCTTTTCGACGCTGTGGTGCTGTCCTGCCGGGACGGCGTGGTCAAGCCGGAGCCGGAGGCGTTCCGGCTACTGTGCGCGCGGCTCGGCCTGCCCCCCGAACAGGTGCTCATGGTGGGTGACTCCCTGGCCAACGACGTGCGCGCGGCGGCCGCCTTCGGCATGCAGGCGGCCCGCATCGGCGCCGGGGAGGAGGGTGTCAACGTGCTGCCGTCAGTATCCATGCTGGGGTGGCGGCGGCTGACCGGCGAGGAGCCGCTGGCACCGCTGCTGGCTGCCGGAATGGAGATCCACTCGCCAGCTGGGAGGGTCCTCGTCCAGCGCCTGGCGCCAGTGGGTGACGAACAGCGGGGGCGCTACAACCTGGTCTGTCGGGTCACGGCGCGAGAGATCGGCTCGGGGCGCGAGACTACCTTTTTCGCCAAACGCTACCTGGATCCGGCGTCCGCCGCCGTGGAGGCGCTGGGTCATCGCCTGCAGAGGATGTGCGGCCTTCCCTCCTGTGACGCTGTCCTGTACGGCGAGGGCGAGAAGATCCTCCTCGTCTCCGCCGCCCCCGGGCAGCCGCTGGCCGGCACCCCCGATGCCCCCGTGGCCTTCGAGATCGGCCGGCAGTTCGCCTTCGGCTACGTGTTCGCCAACGCCGACCTGCGCCCGCGCAACATGCTCCTGGATACCACCACCTCCCCGCCCCGGCTGACCACCATCGATCTGGAGCACCTGCTCTTGAACCTCGCCATCGACGTCGAGCAGCTGCCCCACGCGGATAATCCCCACGCCATCGACGGCCTGCCCCGGGAACGCCTGTTCGCCCTGGTCAGACGCCGCGTACTCACGCCGCGCACCCTGCCCCGGGCGCGGGGCGAGTTCTTCGACGTGCGCGCGGTCGGGGCGGAGATCTCTGCGGCGTTTTCCCAGGGCTTTTCGGCCCAGTACGAGGTCCTGCAGTCCCTCAAAGAAACGCTCCTGGACGTCGTCCGGCAGAGCGCGTACACACCCCCTTACCTCGTGGTGGGAACCCGCGCCTACCGCCGGGCGATGGCGGCCATCGATGTGGAAGACCTCTCCCAGCGCCTCCAGGAGGATCCCCAAAGCGTGCTGGCTCAGCTCCTGGCGGCGCGCTGATAGAGGCGCCGCTCGACCTTATGGAGCCCTGGCTCCATGGTGAGACGACCCCCCACATTCGGGGTCGAGAACAGCGACTTTTTCTCGTTTTCATTAGCTGGCACGATCCTTGCTTTAGCTTGGATTGCGTTGCGCGCAACTCAACGCAGCACACACCCGATGGCAGATCGGGAGAAAGGGAGAACGACATGGCTGATTTGACTCGTGGAGAAGTGCAGGACCTGATCGCTGGTTTCGCGATCAAGAACCCGGAGTACCGCCAGGCGCTGCTGGCCAAGCCCCGCGAGGTGGTAGGCGCCCAGATGGGGACGCAGATCCCGGAAGCGGTGAAGGTCAAGATTATCGAGGAGAAGCCCGACGAGTTCCACATCATCCTGCCGTACGTCCCCAAGGAGGGGGAGGAGCTGTCGGACGCCGATCTCGAGGCGGTGGCCGGCGGCGGCAAGAAGGGGGGCCGGACCAGTACCACGTACACGTGCGACGTGCGCCAGAGCGGCTTCGGCACCCACGTGGAAGTCAACGCGCGCGTCTTCTAGGCGGCTGAGTCACAGGAAAATCCATCAGCCCCCCGGGCTTTCCGCGCGAGCGCGGGAGTCCGGGGGGCGCTCTCCATGCCTACGTCTCCGCCCGTTTTTCAGCAGCGCGTCACCTCCTCCGGCCGCCCGCCGGACGGCGAGGAGCTGGTGGATCTCATAGCCGCGGGCGCCATGACCCTCGAGGAGATTCTCGCCAGCGGGCCAGGGGACGCGGGTGGGGACCCGTCGCCCACGGGTCCCCTGCTGGAGCGCTGGAGCCGTCTCTTCGCCGGCGGCGACCGGGTCGCGCTTGTCCGCCGGCTGGCCTGGGACGGGCTCGACGAAGAAACCATCGCCGCGGCCCTGGCGCAGCCGCCTTGCCCCACCCCACCGGCGTACCTGCGCCAGCTCCCCGACATCCTGGCGCAGTCGCCGGGCCCCCCCGAGGCCACCGCGGCGGACTCAGTGCCGTTCGCCCACCTGCTGATGCCCTGGGTGGCCCACTCCTCCAGCCGTCTCGCCACCCTCGCCCCGGAAGCTGCGACGCTGCTGGCGCCACCGGCGCGGCGCGCCGCTGAGCGTCACCTTTTGGAGCAGCTTTCGGCCGTGGCGGCCGCTGCGCTTTATGAAGAGTTTGCATCGTTCCGCGGCGCTCAAGGGGTTATCAGGGAGACGCCCCACGGGGAGAGCGATCGTCTCTACCGCGCTTTCGTCGAGAGCCTGCGCGGCCCCAAGCTGGCCACCTGGCTGGCCCGCTACCCGGTGCTCGCCAAGCATTGGTGCCTGCTCTCCTGGCAGTGGAGCGAGGGCGTGGCGGAACTGGTGCAGCGCCTGGCCGCCGACCTTCCCGCCCTGGCCGAGGAGCTGGCCAATAGTCGTCCCCTGGGCCCGGTGACTGCGCTGGAGCCCGGCCGCTCGGACCGCCATGACGGTGGTCGGCAGGTGGCCCTCCTGCGTTTCGGCGACGGCTTCGAGGTGGTCTACAAACCTCGGGACGTCTCCCTGGAGGCGGCGTGGTCCCGCTTCTGCCTATGGCTTTGCCGGGAGGGGTTGCGGTGGGCGCCGCCGGCCCCGGCGGTGCTGGCGCGGCCGGGGTACGGCTGGGTGGAGCGGGTGCGCTGCGGCGAGGTGCCCGATGGCCCAGATTATGCTCGCCGCGCCGGGGCGCTGGTCTTCCTCGCCTGGTTGTTGGGCGGCGCCGATCTGCACGAGGACAACATTATTGGTACCGCCGATGGCCCTGCCCTGGTGGACGCCGAGGTCCTGCTGCAACCCGCCCGCAGCGATCTCAACGCTGTCGCCACCTCAATCTTGGGTACTGGCCTGCTGACCTTTCCCTTCGTGAGCAGCAGCGGCGAGCTGGTGGACGCGGGCGGGCTGGTGGGGGTTCCGCGGCCATCCCCGCCCCACCGCCAGTGGGAGCGCGTCAACCGCGACGCCATGCAACCCGTGATGCGGCCCTCGCCCCCTGGAGAGGGCGCAAACCTACCCCGGGTGAACGGGGTGCCGATGCGACCCACGAGCTGGGCGCGCGAGCTGGAGGAAGGGTTCGTGGAGGCCCACCGCTTCTGCCAGCAACGTCGGGACGACCTGCTGGCCCCCGGCGGGCCGCTGGAGTGTTTCAAAACCGCCGCGCCCCGCGTCGTCTTTCGGCCCACCGAGTCGTACGTCCGCATGCAACGAGCGCTCTTCGCACCAGCGTACCAGCGGCTGGGGGTGGAGCGCAGCATTGCCCTGGACGCCCTCAACCGTATGTTCGCCGCTGTCCGCGAGCGCCCGCGCCTGTGGCCGCTGGCCGCCGCCGAGCGGGCCGCTCTGGAACAGCTGGACGTCCCCCGCTTCACCCTTCCGGCCACCGCGACCACGCTGGTGGCTCCCAACGGTGAACCCATCCCCCGCGTGGTGAAGCGGTCGGGGTGGGAAAGCCTGGGCAAGCGCCTGCGCGCCCTGGACGACGCCCAGCTGGCCGAGCAACGTCGCCTGCTGCGCAGCTGCGCCCTCACCCAGCCGTTGGCCGACGAGCGCGTCGGCGCCACAGCCCAGGAAGAGGCGGTCGCCCGCGCCGCCTGGCGGGACGAACTGCTGGCCGCCGCCACGGCGTGCGCCCACAAGATCGAGCAGGCCCTGTTCCATGACACCTCCAAGCCGGACCTCCACCCGCGGACCGACCTCAACCCCCGCGATCTCTACCACGGTCTGCCCGGCCTGGCGCTGTTCTTCGCCGCCCTTCACCTGGCCACCGGCGAACCCCACTGGCACGGGCGCGCCCTCGCCACCTGGCGAGAGATGCTGCCCCTCGCAGTGGAAGGCGAACCGGCACTGGGCGCCTGCGAAGGGCTGGGTGGGCGTTTGTACGCCCTTGGCGTGCTCGCCCGCTGGCTGGGCGACGAGGAGGCCAAAGCGGCTGCCCACGACCACGTGGCCGCCCTCACCCCGCACGCCATCGCCCAGGACGAGAGGCTCGATGTGGCGGGGGGCGCCGCCGGGGCGGTCCTCGGGTTGCTGGCCGCCTTCCAGCTGCTGGGGGACACCCGGGCCCTCGAGGTGGCGCGACGGTGCGGGCAGCACCTTCTCGATCGCCAGCGGGCCGACGGCGGCTGGGCGGCCGCCGACCGCGCCGCCCCCGGCTTCGCCCATGGTGCCGCCGGCATCGCCTGCGCCCTGGCGCGTCTCGCCGCGGTCACGGGCGACGCTCGCCTGCAGGAGGCGGCAGTGCGCGGCTTCCTCTTCGAACACTCGCTCTATGACGGAGAGCGACGGGTGTGGCCGGTGCCGGCCCGCGCACCCGCCGGCCATACCCGGCACGTCTATATGCACGCCTGGTGCAACGGGGCGCCGGGGGTTGCCCTCGCCCTGGCCACCTCAGACCTGCCCCCAGCCCGCGACTCTGAAGGGCTGGAGATGGCACTCACCGCCACGCGTGCGGCCGGTGTCCCTGGACTCGATCACCTCTGCTGTGGTAGCCTAGGGATCATCGATGTGCTGCTGACGTGTGGGCAGAGGCTGGGGCACGAGTCTCTCGTGCGAGGGGCAACCGCCAGGGGGGTGGTGGTGCTGAGGCGGGCAGCTGGCAATGGCGGATTCGCGCTCCCCCACGAGGGGAAGGGAGATGGCGTGAGATTGGGTCTTTTTCACGGTCTCGCGGGTGCCGGCTACCTGGCCCTCCGCCTCGCCTCTCCCGGCCAGCTACCATCCCTAATCGCCTTCCTCCCCCCTGGAGATGGGGCGCCGTGAACCTGGTGACCTCCGTGCTCGCCGCGCCGCTGGCGTCCGAGTTCGCGGGGATGACATTCCCGGCGTACCGCCACCTCCTCGCCCTGTCCCCCGCGCCTACGCTCCTCCAGGAAGCCACCGCCCGGCAGGTACAACCGCTGGCCATCGGCACCTTCTCCGACGGCGTCCCGATCGCTCTGGCCCTGGCGGGTCTGCCGCTGGAAGGGGAGGAAGGCCCAGAGCTGCTCTCGCTGTACGTGGCACCGGCCTGGCGGGGGCGCGGGGTGGGGCGGGCGGTGCTCGCCGCCCTGGAGGCCGAGGTCGCCGGGCGTGGCTTCGCGTCGCTGGGGACGGTCTTCACCGCGTCCGCGCCCGGCACTCCGGCGTTCGCCCGGGTGCTGGCGGCGCGCGGCTGGACCGCCCCGCAACCGCGCACCTTGCTCATGCGCTTCACGCGGGAGCAGGCGCGACGCTTCCCGTGGTTCAACCGCTACCCCCTGCGCGAAGGGTGCGAGATCTTCCCCTGGCGCGAGCTGACCCCCACCGAGCGCCAGCAGCTCATCGACTCCCAGCGGCAGCGCGGGTGGATCGCCGAAGACTTGGTGCCGTGGCGCTGGGACGAACACGGATTCGAGCCGGTCACCTCGGTGGGTATGCGCTCCCCCGAAGGGGTGGTGGGGTGGGTGATCAACCACGCCCTCGGCGAGCACACCCTCCGCTTCACCTGCAGCTACATCCGCAAGGACTACGGGCGGCGCGGGCGCATCTTGCCGCTGTATTCCGAGTCCATCAACCGCATGCAGAACACGCCGTTCACCCACTGTTCGTTCGTCGCGCCGCTGCACCACGCCACTATGGCCGCCTTCGTGCGCCGGTGGATGGCGCCGTGGGCGGGGACGGTCCAGGAGACCCTGGGCTCCACGAAAACCCTGGCTCCCCAGCCAGCGGCGACCCCGCCGCGGCCCGAAGACGGCCAGCACGAGGCAAGCTTAGCCGGCACATCCCAGCAGGAGAACCATAGGAAATGAGGTGCCCCATGCGTCGTACGCTCTCTGCCGCAGTCATCGTGGTCGTGTCGGTTGCTCCGGCCGTGGCGGGCGAGCCTCCCCTGCCCCCCAGCGAATACCAGCCGCCGGTGTTTACCCGCCCGACCATCGGCTTGCTCGAAGCCGTGGAACTCACCCTCGCCCACGACCCGGCGATCCTGCTCCAGAAAGAGACCGTGCGCCAGCGCCGCGGAGTCGCCCAGCAGGCGGCGGGTTTGTTCGACCTCACCCTTTTGGGCGAGTTCAGCTACGAGTTCGTGCAGTCCGAGCTTGGGAGCCGCGAGCGGGAGGCGATGCAGAAAAAGCGCGACGATACCCGCAAAGAGCTAGAAAAAACTGAGGATCGCCTGCGGGACCTGCAGGAACGGCTAGACGAGATCCTGGCCAATCGCGACGCCCTCCTGGAAGGCCGCGAGCCGCCTATCCGCTTCGACGATCCCCTGCTCGAGGCGCAGTTCCGGCTGCTCTACCAGCGCTACCTGGACGCTCCGCCGGAGGAGAAGCAACAGATTCTCAATGACTTGTTGGCCATCTTGCGCTCTAAGGAACTGCAGGTGCGCGCCGAGATGGCCGACGATTTGGCCCGCGCCGCCGAGGCGCGGGAGAAACTGCGCAAGCTGGGGACCGTGCCGCGCATCCAGCGCTCCTATGAAGGCTCCATGTCACTGCAACTGACCAAGCTTTACCGCACCGGCATGAGCCTGGCGCCGTTTATCGACCTCTCCGGGGGCGGCCTGTCGTATCAGGGGAAGCCCAAGGACGAGGAGTTCGGCGGGCCGGGGGTCAAGGACTCCTACGACGCCCGCATCGGGTTTTCGGTGGGCATTCCCCTGGGCCGCGGCCGCGGGCTCGCCTCCGCCGGGGCCGCCGAGCAGTCGGCGATCCTGGACGTGGCCGCCAGCATCGACGCTCTCACCCACGCCGCCTCGGCCAGCGTGCTGAACACCACCTTGGCCTACTGGGACGCCCTGGCGGCGCAGCAGACCTTTACCGTGCACAGCAAGTCACTGGAACTGCAGATGCAGCTCAAGGAGTTGGCGGAGCTGCTCATTCAGGCCGACGAACTGCCGCGCATCGAGCTGGTGCGGGTGAAGGCCCGCGAGTCGGAGGTCCGGGCGCTGGTCGAGGGCGCCCGGCGGAGCGCCCACGAGGCTCGCCTGGCCCTGGCCCGGGCCATGGGGTTGGAGGTGCGCACCACGGCTGACGCTCCCGCCCCCAGCGACGACTTCCCCCCGGTCCCGGCCAAGGTGGAGCTAGCCTGCGCCAACGCCGCCGAACTGGCCGCTGCCTCTCTGGAGCGGCGCCTGGACTACCGCGCCGCCGTGCGCTTGCAGGAGTCGGGTAAGGTCCTTTGGCGCGCCGCCGCCATCGACCTGGCGCCGCGGGCGGATCTCAACTTTTCCACCTGGTACGGGAGTCTGGCCGAGGACAGCGACGTGCTGGAGGGCCTCAAAGGGGTGGCCAGCGGCCGCTGGGCCGGGCCCAGCACCCGTATCGGTCTCACCTACGAGAAGCCCTACCAGAACAACACCCAGAAGGGCAAGCTGGAACAGGCCGCCGCCACCTTCCGGCAGCGCGCCATCACCGCCCGCGACCTGGAGCGCTCCATCAAGGCCGGGGTGGTGCGGGAGCTCACTTCCTTGCGAGAGGCGGCCCGCCAGCTGGCGCGCATTGAGGAGGCCGTGGAGCTGCACCGCCAGGCGGTGGACAACGAAATGGAGAAACTGCGCATGGGCACCGCCACGGTGATCGACACCATCCTCACCGAGCAGCGCTACGTGGATGCGCAACTGCAGCTCATTGCGGCCCGGCAGCAGGTGGCGCGGCTTTTGGCCCGTCTCCGCTACGAGACCGGCACCCTGGTGACCACCGGCGACGCCGGCTCCTTCGTTCGCCGCGACGACCTCCTGGCGTTGCCGCCCCTTTCCCAGTGATGGAGGCCACAGCCATGCGCTCACACCTCCGCCCACCGCGAAGCACCGCCAGCATCCTCCTCGGGTTGGCCGTAGCCGCCGCGACTGGGGAAGCCGGGCAGCGCCCCCCAGAGCCTGGCAACCCCTATGCGCCGGTCACCCTCGCCGCTCCCCGACTGACGCTGCGGGAGGCCGTGGATCTCGCCCTCAACCACGACCCCAGTATCCACCTGGCGAGGGAGCGGGTGGCGGCCAGCCGGGGCAACGTGCTGCTCGCCTCCGGAGCGTTCGATACCGTGTTCGCCGCGGCGCCCGCTTTCCAGCACGAGACCAACGTTGTGCCGCGCGCCGGCATGCGCAACCAGGAGCTCCTGCGCAACCTCTCCCGGGAGATTGCCACCACCTTCCGCGCCATCGCCGACGACCTGCGCCGCCAGCTGGGGCTGGTCGGCACCATTCCGTTGATCCAGTGCCCCCCGGGGCTGATCATTACCATTGGCGGCGAGCAGGTTTGCCTCTCCAGCAAGGAACGGGCCGAGTGGGAGATCATCGAGATCATCACCCGCCGCCCGGAACTGGAGCCGCAACGGCGCACGCTGGAGGAGGCGGCGCGGCGGCGCGCCGAGCAGATCGCGTTGATCCTCGACATCACGGCGCTGGCCAGTCGAGGACTGCTGCGCACCATGGGAGTGCGCGCCACCCTGGAGGATCGCACCTCGCTCCAGCTCGACCTCACCGCCGCGAAGCTCTACCACACCGGCATCGCGGTCACCCCGGTGCTGAGCTTTGTCGGCACCAAGGACAACTACCGCGGCAAGCGGCTGGATCCCACCTACGGTGGCAAGGGGAACCTCAACTCCTTCACCTCGATCGCGGGCCTGAGCCTGGACGTTCCGCTGGGCAAGGGCCGCGGTGTGGCCGCCGTCGGGGCGGCGGAGCGGGCAAGCCGCCTGAATCTGGCGGCCAGCCTGGAGAGTGAAGCGCACACGGTGGCCGAGGCGACCCTGCGGACCATGCAGGCGTACTACAACCTCATCGCCGCCCAGCAACGCCTGGAGCTCTTTACCCGCTCCGAGGCGCAGCAGGCCACGCTGGTGGCCATCGGCGAAGCCCTGCAGGCGGCCGGCGAACTGGCGCCGGCCGACCTGCTCACCGTCCGGGCCCGCCACGCTTCCACGCAGGCGTTGCTGGCGCAGGCGTACCAGAGCCTCGCCGAGGCGAGGATGACGCTGGCGTCGGTCATGGGCGTGGCGGTGGAGCGCATCGAGGAGGCGCCGCTGGCCGCCGAGGCCTACCCTCTCCTTCCGCAGGACGGCGAGATCGACCAGTGGCGCAAGCAGCAGGTGGACCAACTGGGGCAGTCCCGTCGAGCCGACCTCAAGGCGTCGCGCACGCTGGAGAAATCCGCCCGGGAGCTGGCTGAAGCGGCGCGCCTGGATCTCCGCCGCGCCAGTACCCTGTCGTTCCAGGTGTGGTACCAGGGTCTGTGGGAGGGCAAGAGCCCCAAGGACATGCGCAACGTGCTGGGGGGGTGGCAGCGCGCCCTGTTCGGCGGTCAGGTGGGCCCCAGCGCCCGTATCCTTCTGACCGTGGAGTGGCCCTTCGCCAATAACGTCGCCCTGGGCCGCTACCAGGAATCGCAGGCCCTCTACCACACCAGCGCCATCACCGCCCGCGATCTGGAGCGCGTCGCCGCGGCCCGCGTGGAAGAGTTGACCGAGGTGGTGGCCAAGGCCAGGGCGGAGGTGGTGAAAAACGAAGAGGCGGTAAGCTTCTACCAACAGCTCATCGAGGCCGAGATGGAGCGCTTCCGGCTGGGCGAGGCGACCGCCGCGGACGTCGTACTCACCGAGGAGAATCGCATCGGCGCCGGCTTAGCGCTGGTCACCGCACGGCAGCGCCTGGCCACGGCGGTGGCGCAGCTGCGCTTCGAGTTGGGCACCCTGGTGAAGTACCACATCGACAACGACCGCGTGGTGGTGGAGGAGGTCCTTCCCGCCGCGGGATAGCCGGACACCCCCCGTCCGAGGGAACGACAAGGAGGTCGGCCACCCATGCAAGGTAAGCTCTTCCGCAAAGCGGCGCTGGAGAAGCTCTCCTCCCCGGAGCGGTTGGACGTGATGATGAGAGTGACCTCGCCCAGCGGATGGCTGGCGTTGGCGGCGCTGGGCTTCATCATCGTCATGGTGGTGGTGTGGAGCATCGTTGGTAGCATCGCCATCAAAGTGGACGGGCGGGGGATCCTGCTGCGCGGCGGCTCGGTGTTCGAAGTCAACTCCATCGGTTCCGGCCGGCTGGTGGAGGTCGCCCCGAAACCCGGCGACCTGGTGGAGGTGGGCCAAGTAGTCGCCCGGCTGGACCAGCCCGAGCTGCGCCTGAAGATCGCCAACATGCGCGAGGAGCTGGCGGCGCTGTCCGGGCGGGGCGCCGAGCAGCAGCGCGCCCAGGCCAACATTCTCGCCCGCTATCAGCGCCAGGCGGCCGAGCTGCGCGAGAAGATCGCCGTGCAGCAGCAGATGGTGGCCCGCGGCCTGCTCACCCGCACCCAGCTCATGCAGACACAGCAGGAGCTCACCGCCACCGAGCAGGCCATGGCCAACATCCGCGCCACCGAGGCCGGCACCAGCCTGCGGGTGGACGAGGTGCGCCGCCAGATCGTCGAGCTGGAAAGCCAGCTGGCCTCCCAGTCGGAGGTGCGCAGTCCCTACGCCGGACGAGTGCTCGAGGTCATGGTCAACCCCGGTGACCTGGTCACCGCCGGTAGCCGCGTCCTTACCCTGGAAGACACCAAGGAGTCCATCCGGGCCATCCTGTTCGTCCCCGCCGCCGAGGGGAAGAAGGTGCGCCAGGGGATGACCGCCTTCATCTCGCCTTCCACGGTGCGCGCCGAGGAGTACGGCTTCATGCTGGCCAAAGTGGAGGAGGTCTCCGACTTCCCCCTCACCCCGGAGGGGATGGTGCGGGTGCTGCGCAACCAGGCGCTGGCGCAGGAACTGGCGGGCCAAGGGGCACCCATCGCGGTGACCGCGGCGCCGATCCTCGACGAGTCCACCGAGAGCGGTTTCAAGTGGTCCTCCTCCAAGGGACCACCGGTCAAGGTGTACTCGGGCACCATGTGCGCCGGATCTATCCAAGTCGAGAGCAAACGACCGATCTCCTACGTCATCCCCATCGCCAAGAAGGCGGTGGGGCTGGGCTGAGGAGGGCGGCATGGCGGCCCAGCCCGACGAGGCCCCGCGCGTCATCCCGCCGCCTCCCAAGCGGCGGGTCAAGTGTCCCACGGTCCTGCAGATGGAGGCGGTGGAGTGCGGCGCCGCGGCCCTTGCCATCATTCTCGGTTACTACGGCAAGATCGTGCCGCTGGAGGAGTTGCGCTTAGAGTGCGGGGTCTCCCGGGACGGTTCCAAGGCCTCCAACGTGGTCAAGGCGGCCCGCCGCTACGGCCTGCAGGCGAAGGGTCAAAAGTTCGAGAAGATCGAGAGCCTGTACGGGCTGAAATTCCCCTGCATCCTGTTCTGGAACTTCAACCACTTCTTGGTCCTGGAGGGGTTCGGGTCGAAAGGCAGGGTGTTTCTCTCCGACCCCGCCGAAGGCCCGCGCGTGGTCACCCTGGAGGAGCTGGACTCTGCCTTCTCCGGCGTCGTGCTCACCTTCGAGGTGGGACCCGACTTCACCCCCTCGGGCGAGAAGCCGAGCATGGCGGCGGCGCTGCGGCGGCGGCTGGAGGGCAGCGAGTCGGCGCTGCTCTTCGCCATCCTGTGCGGCCTCTTCCTGGTGGTCCCGGGCCTGGTCATCCCCACCTTTTCGCGGGTGTTCATCGACGAGTACTTGATCGCCGGCCGCCGTTCGCTGGTCACACCCCTGATCGCCGGCATGGTCCTCACCGCCGCGCTGCGCATGGGACTCACCTGGCTGCAGGAGACCTACCTGCTGCGCATGGAGTCGAAGCTGGCGCTCACCACCTCTGCGCAGTTCTTCAACCACATCCTGCGCCTGCCGGTGTCGTACTTCGCCCAGCGGTTCGCCGGCGAGATCGGCTCGCGCGTGGAGATCAACGACAAGGTCGCTTCCCTCATCTCCGGGCGCCTGGCCACCACCGCCCTGGACTGCCTTCTGCTGGTGTTTTACGCGGGCCTCATGATGCTTTACGACGTGGTCCTCACCCTGGTGTGCATCGCCATCGCGCTGACCAACATCGTCGCGGTCAAACTGGTGGCGCGCAAGCGCACCGACGCCGCCCGGCGCCTGCTGCAGGACTACGGCAAGCTCACCGGCACCGCCATGAACGGCCTGCGTATCTTGGAGACCCTCAAGGCCTCGGGCTCGGAGTCGGAGTTCTTCTCCCGCTGGGCCGGCTATCAGGCCAAGGCGCTGCGCTCGCAGCAGCAGCTGGGCCAGCTTTCCGAGTTGATCAACGCCGTACCGGTTACCGTCTCCAGCATCACCACGGCGGTGATCCTGCTGCTGGGCAGCCTCAAGGTGATGAACGGCCAGCTCACTGTGGGGATGCTCGTGGCGTACCAGAGCTTGATGGCCTCCTTCACGCGACCGCTGAACACCTTCGTCTCCTTCGGTTCGTCGGTGCAGGAGCTGGAGGCGGACATGAGCCGGCTGGATGACGTGCTGCGTTTCCCGGTCGATCCCCAGTACACCCGCGACGAACGCCCGCGGGTGGAAGTCCTCGGACCTTCCGCCCCGCCAGCGCGCCAGGAGAAGATCAAGCTGTCGGGGGAGATCGAGCTGCGCGGCGTCACCTTCGGCTACTCGCCCCTCGACCCGCCCCTCATCGAAGGGTTTGACCTGCACGTCAAACCGGGCCAGCGGGTGGCGTTCGTGGGCCGCTCGGGGTCTGGCAAGTCTACCGTATCAAAACTGGTGACCGGCCTGTACCGCCCCTGGAAGGGGGAGATCCTGTTCGACGGCATCCCCATGGACGAGCTGCCCACCGGACTGCTGCGCAACTCCCTGGGGGTGGTGGACCAGGAGATCTTCCTGTTCGCCGGCACCATCCGCGAAAACCTGACGATGTGGGACTTCACCATTCCGATGACGTCGATCACCGCCGCCTGCCGCGACGCCGCCATCGACCACGACATTCAGATGCGCGTGGGCAAGTACGACTCGCTGGTGGAGGAGCACGGGGCCAACTTCTCCGGCGGCCAGCGGCAACGCCTGGAGATCGCCCGCGCCCTGGTCGGCAACCCCACGATTTTGGTGCTGGATGAGGCCACCTCGGCGCTCGACCCGCCCACCGAGCTGATGGTCGACGAGGCGCTGCGCCGGCGGGGCTGCACCTGCATTATTGTCGCCCACCGCCTGTCCACCATCCGCGACGCCGACGAGATCATCGTCATGGACCGGGGCAAGATCGTGCAGCGGGGCACCCACGACGAGATGAAGGACGCTCCCGGCCTGTACCGGGACCTCATCCACTAGGGCGGCGACGATGAGCACCCCATCCTCGCCCGCCCCGCACCGCCCCGCCGGCTTCGTACTCCTGGTGCTCCGCAGCGAATTCGAGGAGCGCGTCGGCCAGCGCATCGAGCTCCATGGCACCCCGCTGCGCATTGGCCGCAGCGATGAGTGCGACCTTTCCTTGCCGTCCCAGACCATCTCCCGCCGCCACGCCGAACTGGTCCCCGACGGCGGCGGCTGGACGCTGCGCGATTTGGGCAGCGCCAACGGCGTGTGGATGGGGGAGCAGCGCATCAGCGAGCACCGCCTGCACGACGGCGACGAGTTCCGCATTGGCGGCACCGTGCTGCGCTTTGAAGCGCTCCCCGTCCCGGCGGCGGTTGCCCCTCCTGCCAGTCC
>Ga0209101_1001371_pt1 | contig 18097 bp, 20 predicted proteins | sample ConPoolayeCmetaG_FD_185481 | JGI IMG/M metagenome (GOLD analysis project Ga0209101, IMG submission 185481) | Hot spring microbial mat communities from California, USA to study Microbial Dark Matter (Phase II) - Cone Pool mat layer C metaG... ...
CTATAATAACTTCCGAGATACTTATAGATGCTGTTTCAAGCTTTATACGAATAACGCTATTCTAAGAGAAAACTTCGTGGATGTAATTGCTTTATTTGATAATCGTGTGAATAACATTCAGATCACAGGACAGCACTGGATGCGTTATCGTGGATTTATTACGATTGATAGCTATGAAACTACGGAGGAAAGCTATGTGAAGGCTAGCTTAGAAGAAGAACCAGTTTTAAGGACATTCAGGCGCAGGTATAAGCTTGAACTTTTCCTTTCGGACTGCGATATTCAGCAATTAGACTTTCAGAAGCTGGCTCGGAGGTGGAGAGTACGGAACTACACGAATAGCCTTCTGCCGAATGAAATAGAAGCCTTAGTGCAGTCTATTGATCTAAATACGGAGTATAATAAACTCAAAGCTACGATAACGCTAATCGATGTAAGGCCAGATGAATACCGACATAAATAAGCTAAGGAAAATCACATTTAGAGAGTTTTGTGACGAATGGTTAGATAAACTCAATCCTGCTTATGATGAGGCGGCGGAGTATTATATCGATGTGTTTCGGAATGAGATTTTTGCGTCGTTATTAAACACCTACCAGAAAGCCGAAAAGGCGCTGGCTTATGCTAAGATTTACAACACGACGGAGGTTTTCTTGAAGGCCTTGAAGGATTTCGTTCAAGCGAACGATGAAAGTAAAAAAGATATACCAAGTTTTGAGCGTTTTATACCTATTCTACGGAAACTTGGCGCTAAGGATGATGATAGTTTTCTTGCGGTCATCGCTATATTAAAGCATGCGCGGAGCGAAGCGAACGAGGCAAAAGCTGAAAGGCCTTCTGGAAAATGAGCTTAACTACCTGACGCTTTTATATGCGCTGGATGAGCGTGACAGTAAAGAAATTGAGCGCTCTGTCCGAATAACGAAGGCGCTTATAGAAGCTATTAAGAAGCTTGAAGAAAAACAAAACATAAACGATAAAGAAACGATACAAGTCAAGATCGTTTTAGATGAAGATAAAAACGAAAGTTAGTCTTATTTTTCGGCCTATACCTAAGGTCTATAAAGCACTGGAAAAGAATAGAAAATACACTGTAATATATGGCGGAACGAGAGCTGGTAAAACCTATACGATTTTACAGTATATCGTTTATCATGCGCTGAATAAAAGCTTTAACAGTTGCTCGATCGTTTCGGCCACTTTTCCACATTTAAGGAAAGGAGCGATGCAGGATTTTTTGGATATTATCCAGCCGTTTTATCATAAAGTCAGGCACAATAAATCGCACAGCACTTTTATATTTCCGAATGGCGCTATGGTTAGATTTTTTTCCGTAGATGCCGAAAATAAGGTAAGAGGCATAAAACAAGACTGGTGTTTTATCAATGAAGTGAATAACATAGATGAGAGCAGGTTTTTACAGCTTTTGATGCGTTCTAAGCGTATGATTGTAGATTTCAATCCTGTAAGCAGGTTTTGGTTGGATGATTTCATAGAAAAGCAGAACGAAGATGATGTTGTTATAGTCAAGGCCACCTATAAAGATAATCCACATTTGAGCGTAGAGGAGATAAAGAGTATAGAAGCCTTGCGGCATAATCCGCTGTTTTGGCGTGTTTATGGTGAAGGCGAAAGAGGCGATGTCACAGGTAAGGCCTTTACGAATTACGAAGTTGTTAATGATGATATATTATTCAATCTCGGAGGCAGGCCTATATTAGGTTTGGATCTAGGTTTCATGGCTTCGGCTACGGCGTTGGTTGCTATATGGCAGGTGGATGATTACGAAATCGTAGCGAGCGAGTTTTTATACGAAACTGGCTCCGCCTTAGAGAAGGTGGTGGCTTTATGTAAAGGCCTTGACTACGAAGCTTTAGTCGTAGATAGCGCTCACGCTGATATAATACGGCTTCTGAAAGAAGCTAATCTACCAAGCGTTATACCGTCCTACAAGATGGAGCTTAGAGCTTCGTATATGCTTTTGAATAAATATCACATCAAGATAACGAAAAGCAGTACTAATCTAATAAAAGAAGCGCAGAATTTGCTATGGAAGGATGACAAAAACTTAGAAGGTTCTGATCATGCAATAGATGCCTTACGATACGCTGTACATAAAGTGCACTTCTTGTATAGATAAAAAAAAGCCCCGCCGAAGCGGGGCTGTTCTGCCTTCTCACCGACGCCATCAGCCAAAAGGTTGAGAATACATCCGACAGACGCCGCAAGAGGAATAATTATGGAGCTGGCATATAGGCGTCCCTACGCTCCGAAGGTTTTTACAATCCCTCCGAGGAACGATTATGATTTCCTCTGCGGTCGTCATTTTCAACCTATGGTGTTTCAAACAGCACGCTTTTCGTCCGCTCCGCTTCGGCCGCCGCCGCCACTACGAATCAGTACGGCGCAAGGTAATCGCTGGCCAAAATAAAAAAGCTCCGCCGAAGCGGAGCCGCCATGAGAAAACATATTAAAAGAACGAAAAGAAGCGGTCAAAAGTTCGCTCTTGCATACCTAGCGCCGAAGCCGCCTGCTTCTTACCGAGTATATTAATTAGCTCAGCGGCTATCCGCCGAAGCGCTTCGTAAAGATCAGCCGTAAATTGCGCTTCGTCTTCGTATTCGGTCTCATCGAATAAAGAATAAAGCTCTTCTATCGTATAAAAATCGCCTTCTGGCGCAGAAACAAAAGGTAGTTGCGCTTTTCGGTATATTCGTGCTCTTATTATATTCCGAGCGGCCTTTTTAGCCACTTTAATAGCGTTTTCATAGCTATTTATGCGTGGCACTTGACATACATAAACCAGCGCTTCTTGTATTATATCTTCTATTTCGTGTTCGTATCTTGACTTTACGAATAATACAAGCTCCTTTTTAAGCTCTTTATAGTAAGTTTCTACGATAGAAGCAGAAGCTTGGACGATTGGTCGGGGCTTTTTTCTAGATCCGCCTCTGGTTTCCTGTCTTTTCCTGTTCATTTTCTTAGCCGCACGCTCAAATCTACCTTTGATTTCGGCAGGTATGATATGATCGGCTTCGTATGAGATTTTCAGCCGCTCGGCTACGGATTTCGGTTCATCCTGCCATAAAGCCGAAAGGTAGGCTAATCCTCTCTCGAGGTGGCGCCTCAGCGCCTCGTCGTCGTGTTTCCTCATGGCTACCTAGCGGTTCGGTTCGAAACTCAGTTCGGCGCAAGGTAAGGCATCGGACTAGGTTTTTCGGCTGTTCGCTTTTAGAGCGTTGAAAAGCGATTTAGATAAGTACCGAACGATTTCTCGGCGGTCTAAGTAATGTACATTTTTATAGTCGTCCGCTCCGTATTTTTCCTTTATTAGGCGCTGAAACTCATCATAAAACGGCTCGTATAAATCGCCTAAGGCTCTGTGGAGAAGTTTTAATAGCGTATCTACGGAAATAAAATACTCTGCTTTATTCATAATCGTAATGATTTCCAGAAATGAAGCTAAGCAATCCATTTTTTCTATATCGTTTTTAGCGCCGCATTCGTGGATAATATAAGCATAATCCAAAAGTTCAGGAAAAAGCAGGTCGTATAAAGTCGGTGTGTGTTCCTCTATAATATCAAAAAGCATATTCACATATTCAAGCCGCCTATCTACCTGCGCCTTAGCCACCGAGTCGAGGCTGCGTGTGTTTATGCGCTTACGAATCTCCATATTTCTCTTTCGTTTAGTCATCAGACGAAGGTAGCAGGATAGATTCAATCTTTTCTAATACCTGTACCTTGCCAACCTCCTTAATGTCTCTATAACTATAAGAAGATAAAATGTTTTGTATTGCTAAATGTGTGTCCGCCGACATAAAAGGACTAAGGTTATTTAGTATCGTTTTTCGCTTATTCCAGAAGATACCAGCGACAGTAGGATTTTGAGCGCATTCATATAATAGCTCAGCAAGAGCATGTAATTCTTGAATGTCGCTAATGTTTAACCATTCCAGAGCGCCTATTTCAGCATTTTTTCTTGATAATAAAGCCGTAAAAACCTTATTCAAGTAATCGTTTCCTACGATTTCGTCGTAATAACGACGGATATTAGCGATTAGGTACTCTTTATGTTCGTCTAATATCGGCTGTGGCGGCGTTTTAGGCTTAATAGGCTCGCTTTTTATGTGATTTCCGTTTCGTTCTACGATTTCGTCTTCGTCAAAATGAGCGATCTCTGAAAACTGGTTGTTTTCTATTAAGGTCGGATAAAAGAACGCTAAGGCTTGCTTAAACATCGTTTTCCTTAACATTACAGCGAAATGATACTGCCATATGTCTTTATTTTCTTTTATAGCATTATAGTGCTCGTAAAGCTGAAAATATGTACGCTCTTCGCCATCTGGGCCGCGGAGGCGTAATATCTCACCTCTGCCATCTAAAGCTGGCTCAAAAGCAATTACACGAATACCTCTCAGCTCAGCAAGACGAAGATAAACGAAATAATGTAAGCTAACAAAAGCGCCTTGTTTTGTCTGGATAATGAAAACTTTATCAGGCGGAACCTGATAGCCATCCTCATCTTTCCAGTTGAAAAGCTTGACAAGCTTACGAATAATAGATTTTTGATTTTCTAACTGAAGCTTGTCAAAAAACCACGCTTTTGTTAGCGTTTCATTAATCTTCGTTGCGACAGCTTCATCTACAAGCGATTTTAAGTCATCGCTAAGCAGTTTTCTCCATGTTTCACGCATAATCTTATGGATTTTGGTTTGTTTCTAACTTGATAAATACTTTTTTAGGCATAACGCCTATTTTAGTTAAGTCTTCGTATTCATAAAAATAAACAACAGCTACGGAAAGATCAGGATCGATCCATCCTGCTCGATCACGAAAAGGCACTTCTCGGATAAGGCGGCGAGCATCGGTAGATTTAACTAAATAACACTCAAAACCTCCAGACTTTACATCCTCATGAGTAAATAGAAAATAATCCGCCTTCGAGCCAAAAAGCCAAGCCATTTTCGGTTTATTAAGCCACTCAACTTCAAGTGTTAGCCGTTTATTTGTGTTTTTGCGCACTTTTATATCTATACCTATGTATTTTTTGTCAGGAAAATACACGAAATAGTCAATACCTTCGTTTATATCCACAGTTTGAGGCGCTTTTTCTATCTTTACATGATTACCGAAAAAGTGTTTTAGCGCTTTATGGAAAATGTATTCAGGCACTTCGGTTTCCGTTCGCTTTTTCTTCATAAAGCTCTGGTTTTTGAGTTTGTTTCGCACTTCGCCAAAGTTAACAGCGAGTGCGTGTAGAATAAATAGTCGTATAGCAAATGTACGAGTAATAAAAGAACGGTGGAGTGGATAAGCGCTGTCAGGAGTTTCATAGCACCCTATGGTGTTTCAAACTGCACGCTTTTTGTTTCGGCGGCGCCATTAAATTAAAGGAGACGGCCTATACCTTGCGCCGCTGTGATTAGTAGTCTGGCCGAAACCGTGCCGACTGAAACACCAAGGTTAGCGTACTTTTGTATTATGTTCGCCAGTCCTATACCTTATCCTGGAAATAAGGCGGCTTTATTAGATATTATTTTAGAGAATATGCCAAAACATAAACATTATGTAGAGCCGTTCTGTGGCGGAGCTTCGGTATTTTTTAATAAGCCAAAGGCGGAGCTGAATACATTAAACGATAAGAACGAGGATATAGTTAACTTTTTTAGAGTTTTGCAGAAGGAAAAAACGAGGATAGAGCTGATTCGCAGGTTGAGATTTACGCCCTATTCGAGAGCGGAGTTTAGGAGAGCGTTGAAGATATTTAAAATCGGAGCGCAGGATGAGGTGGAGCGAGCATGGAGCTTTTTTATATTACAGACGCAAGGTATAAAAAAGCTAGCCTGGCGAGAAGCTGAAAGCGGAAACGGCTGGGGCTTTCGGAGATCAAATAGTGGCGCTTCTTCATTTCAAACTTACGCTAAGCGTATAGACCAGCTGGAACGGTTCGCTAATATGCTCCGAAATGTACAATTAGAATGCGACGACGGTATAAAAGTCATTAAAAGATACGACGAATATAACACACTAATGCTTGTAGATCCGCCGTATTTAAGCGAAACTGTGTTGTGTAAAGATAAAAAATACTATATTGATAACCTAAGTGTGGATTATCATAAAGAACTATTAGAGGTTTTGGATAAAGCTAAGTCATTCATAATACTCTGCTCCTATCCAAACGAGTTATACGATGCGTTATTAGATAAAGGCTGGAAAAGAATAGATAAACGGCGGAATATAGCTTTATTACCTCGAACTCGGAGGATTATGAAAGGTAGTAGGAAATTAGATAGGAAATACATAAGGATTGAGAGTATTTATCTCAATCCAAGCTTAGTTGAAGCATTAGAACGAGAGCGGCGGGCGCCGACGCTGTTTTGATCTATAAGCGCTTTACCTTGCGCGGCTGTGATTCAGGGCGATGCGGCCAGCGGCGGAAAGCGTACAGACCGAAACACCAGAGGAAACCAAAACCAACCACGATATGGAAACGATGGAAACAGTCAGCGGACAGCGCTTCGTGCGCTTTCAAGAAATCCTTCAATGGATTATCAACGATGAAAACAGCGGTAAAAGGTTCCGCAGTATCGATGAATTAGACTGGACGGTAATGGCCTCCATAAGCCAGTACATCTTCGAGAAACATCTAAATGAAGAGGAACCGCAGGAAGATCTAATTAGAGAAGCAGATGCCGAAAGCGAGGCAAAATTGTACTTTACGCTTGATTCTGTTGTCTGTAAAATAAAAAGACGCTTTGATGATTTCAAGTTTGTCTCGCTGACAGAAGTAATAGACTTTCTGCGTGACAATCCTCAGGTAAATTTAGGAGGCGAGCCGTTCACTAACTTTACGGACTTCTTTTCAAGCGAAGAGTATAAGCTTGTAGAAAAGTATCGTGATTCTAAGAAAGCGAACGCTAATAACATTCGGCGGACTTTTACTTTCGCTAGCTTATCCGAAACTATGCACGAAGCTTGGCTTGAAAGATGTATAGAAAATCAGGAGCGGTTATCGCGTGTAGCGCTCGCATTTTTATCCACTGCAACGCTCGGTATATTAACACCGACGCTTCTGTGGCAAGATTATGCTTTCTTAGAGCTAGTTATAGAAGAAAGTAAAAATCTTGTAGAAGATAAAAACGCAGAGTACAACGGCTTAGTAACGCCTATTTTATTCCTATTAATGCGAGATCGGTCAGCAGAACTTCTTTTAAGGAGCCGCCATCCTTCAATTCAAGGCCATATCGATATCGCCACCTACCTATATGAGCGGCGGACTGTAACAAGTGATGGTACCGATACGGCGCCTCGACCTGCCTAAGGCGGGGCGCCTGCTTTTTACCTTGCGACGATACGATTACTTATGAAACTTCAAAAGGAAACGGATATGGAAACGATGGAAAAAGTAAGCGGACAGCGCTTTTTGCGCTACGATGAGATCCTGTATTGGATTATTGAAGACGAAATGCAAGGCAAAGGTTTTAGAAGTATTGAAGAATTAGACTGGACACTGCTAGCCGCCATAAGCCAACATCTTTTCCAAAAGCACATTAATAACCAGCCTGAAGCGGCAGAAGAAATTATTTTACAGGCAGAAGCGCAAGCGGAGGCCGATTTATACTTTTCGCTTGCTTATGCTATAAACAAAATAAAAAAGCGCTTCAAGCGAAATACGCTTATTACACTAACCGAAGTTATTGACTTTTTGCGTGACAGGCAAGTTATTACCGTAGGACCGCTGGAAGTTGATCTTAGTCTGTTCTTTTCAAGTTCAGAATACGAGCTAATAGAAAAATATCGGCAGGTAACAAGAAGAAACGCTATTAGAACACAAAGAGCTTACGCCGCACTGGAAATGATAAGGCCTTTAGCTAACAGGTGGACTGAAAGATGCGACGAAAACCGAGAGCGGTTATCTCGATTGGCCTTAGCCTGCCTATCCACAGCGGCTCTCGGTATATTAGCGCCTACGCTTTTATGGCACGACGGAGAGCTTTTAGATGGTATTTACGACGAAACCGAAAAGTTTTTAGCAGGTAAGGAAAAGCTTGACTACGGCGGATTATTACAGCCTATCCTCGAACTAAGACTACGAGACGGTACGGCGGATATTATTATGCACGGCAAACACGAAATAGGTCAAAAACACCGAAAAATTTGGTGTGAGCTGTACGACGCAGGCCTATAAACCTACGCCACCGAAAACCTACAAGCCAGGGGCGCCACCGCCTCTGGCTTTTTTATTTACCAGGCGAAGGTTCTGGAAAAGGACAAGAACGGAAAAACCTCCACCATGTTTTTAACGGAAAAAACATGGAGAAAAACATGGGGGTCGTCTAACTCCTTCTTAGAGAACGAGTTATTAGGTACCTCCACCATGTCCACCATGTTTTTCGCCATTTACATACTTTATATATCTCTTTTACCTCCTACCACTTTCTACCTACCATTTCATTACCTACCTTTTTATTTCTCTTTTTTAAAGCAAAGAGTAGCAAAAACATGGTGGACATGGTGGAGGCCATGTATAAGTGCCTAATAATAAGCGAGTTACGCATCCCCCATGTTTTTCTCCATGTTTTTAAGTCCAAAAACATGGTGGAGGTTTTTTACCATCTATCTTCGTTTTTAGGAGGCGGCGAGGCGGCCGAAAAAAAAGCGTACCTTTTGAAACACCAAAGGTTAAATCGCAGCGGTATGGTGACACATCGTAAAGCAAAGGCGCAGTGGATGAAAAGAGGAGAGACAAAAGGATTTGGTAAAAGAAGTTTTTACGATTGTCTTGATGTTAAAGAGATTTTTCCAGACGCCAATTTGGAAGACCTTATAGATGGCAGAACATTTTTGGCGCAAAAACTAGGACTTGGTGAGAATGTTATAGAATTTCTAATGCGTGAGTTGTGGATGCCTGGTGCCTTCAAACATGCCTTATTTTGTAGGCACGGCCTTGTTCAATTTAATGACTATACAGAAGGCGGAGCCAAGTTTGTTTTGGCCAGCAGGACGCAGGAAAGGTCTACCATAATAGAAAAGGACGGTACTTTTACAGCCCTGTGGCCAAGGCCAGCCGCGTTGTGGAGCTTTTTTGAGCGCCAAAGGAGGATAGTTGATAACATAACTCTGGCTCGCAACGAATATGAGGCTATTCTTCTAAACTACCAAATGGTACCTGCTATATCGGCTACAAAACCTATCAACGAATATACGGCGTCCGAAATTGTTTCTACATTAGATGAATATGCCGACTTTTTTGATATAGATACCGTGCTTTTGATTACAGATAATGGTGCGCACAACGCTAGTTGGTTGGCCAACCGAGTGCAGAGCCTAAGTAGCATTTTAACAGTTGTGCCAGTGTCTCGACAAGAAGTATTTATATGCAAAGAAGCGCTCAAAAGACCATCTCTTTTACGCTAACCATGAAGGCCATTGGACAAAATAAAAAAGGCCTCCGCTCGGAGGCCGAAGTAGAGGCACTTGTGTTTGTGGAAATTGTCGTATATTTGCCTCTGGTATGCTAGACAGTACAAAGGTAGAAAAAAAACCTGAACCACAAGAGCTATTAGAGGCCGCTCTAAGGCTTACGGAGCTCGGCTATGTTGTGACGCCAGCCTATGAAAAACATCCGTTTTTACCGAACTGGCAAAACGACGATGTTTTAGACAGGCAGGCGGTTATAGAAAAGTTTAAAGGTAAAAGGTACGATGGCTTAGCTATCGTTACCAAGCATCCGCTTATCGTAATTGATTTTGATGTAGAAAACGAAAGCGAAGAGCCTTGGAAAGATTATGATCTGCCGCCTACGGTAATTACCGTAACTGGCAGTTTTGGGCGTCATTATTATTATAGGCTTCCGTTTATTGGATTACGGTGTGGAAATTTTAAGCTAGCTAAAAAAATAGATGTGAAAGCCGAAGGCGGTTGTGCTATTGTACCACCTAGTTGGCACTATAAAAAGAACCGTCGTTATAGATGGTTAGAAGGCCATTCTATTTTTGAGCATCCTATCGCTGAAGCCCCGAAGTGGTTTATAGAAAAGCTAAAGCCACACGCTGTAAGAACGACTGCCGAAAAGCTTTATACTATAAATCCACCTATAAAACAAGGAATGCGGCATAATTATCTGACTTCGCTTGGTGGACTTTTGTGTCTTAGTAGCCTAAGTAAAGAGGAAATTCGGAAAATACTTTATGAGGTTTATGATAGATTTATAGAGAAAGGCGATTTTGATATTGATAAAGAGATAGATGGTATTTTGAATGATTATGAAAACTGGACTTCGTCCGATAAAGACTTAGATATTTCTAAGGCTGTGTCTAAACTCCCTTCGCAGGTAGCTGAAGTTGTAGTAAAAAGCGCAGGCCTTTTATCTGTTTCTGATAAAAAATCTGTTCAGGCGCCTGTTTTTTCTAATCGGAAAAAGATAACTAAGGAAGAATTAGCTCGTAATACATTACTTGAAGCGGATTGGATTTCTATCGGCGCAATGAAGTATATTCGTGATGGCCATTTATTGATTTATTTTGATGATGCTGCTTCTTATTTAGCTAATAGAGGTATTTCAGTAAGCGATGATATAGCTAAGCGTGCGGCGCGCTCGGTTCTTTTATACAATCATGCGCCTGACTTTAAAGGTATTGTTTTAGGCGATTATACTGTATATGCAGATTGGAATGGTATTAGAGGTTTTTGGAGATATTATGGTGACACTTTATACTGCCACACGCCTAATGGTGTTTTATCTTGGAGTAAAGGTACTTGGCCTGAAGGTGTTTGTATAATAGCGGACCTAAACAATCGTGGCGGTGTATATGTAGATGATAGCGGCGAACCTGACGATCTTTTTGAGTATATTGAAGTTGCTTCTTATAGGATAAACGCTAAAACTACGCATATAATATCTATGATTGTGCCTGTTTTATATGGTTGTGATAATGCAGGTTTTTTATTAACTGGTCCTGCAGGCTCTGGTAAAAGTACTTTTGCTAAGGCTATGGCATTATTAGAACGCGGCGCCGTTTGGGGCGATTTAGTAGGTCAGCAGCCGAGAGATTTCGTGGCCGCTTTAAGAGCTCAAAGAATAACCTTTTTTGATGATACTACCGATTTTGATTCTGAACTTTTGCGATTATTAAAGTCTAAGGTTACAAGAGATGTAGTTGCAATTAGAGACTTGTATTCTAATAATAAAGTTTCTTTCATAACGCTTGATGGTTCTGTATTTTTATGTACGCCTAGTTTAGAAGGATTTAGTAAGGATGATTTTTTAAGTCGGCTTTTTGAGTTGAGTTTTTCTAAGAAAGGTTCTCATCAGGATTATCGTAGGTTAATGTCGTTTTTTGAGGAGAAAAACGCTAAGGCGAGAGGTGGTGCCTTAAAGCTTTTGACTAGTGTTTTGGCTACGATAGATGATATAGAGGATGTCCCTGATTTTCGTTTTCATACCTGGTCTCGTTTTGCTTATGGTATAGCAAGGCATTTAGGTGAGGCCGATAGTTTCTTGGAATATGTAATGAATTCCAAAACTGACGCCATGTCTAATTCTAAATACGGATTTTTGGTTGAAGCGTTTAGTAGGAATATGATTGAGCCGAATAAAGAATATCACCTTTCCGATATATGGATAAGACTTGGAAATGATCCGAACGATGTAGATTTTATCGGCCTAGCTCGTGGTCTTAAGGTAAAAGGAAACGCAGCTAGTCAAATAAGAGCGATCGCTCAGGATTTTGGTTTTGATGTTATTTTACAGAAAAAGAAGTCTGGTAATAAAGGAAAAACTAAGGTTGTGATGATTTTCGTTAAGAATGGTCATCCTAATCCACCTGACGATACGCCGCCTACGGATCCGCCTAATGATATAGAAGATAACACAGACGATAATTCGGATCCGTTATCTTTTGACGAACCTTACGAACCGATCGATATGAAAACCACACAAAATACCAGAACCTATCAGAAGCTTATTAAAGAGGACTGGGAGCAAATGGTTTTAGATTACATGAAACACGAAACGCCTCCGAAAGAATGTGATCACAAGAAGCTTAAAGAAATAAAAGAACGATTAGAAAAAATGTATGAAGATTTTTCAACGGTTCGGTTTTTACATAGGCTTACGGAAAGTCTTAATAAAAAAGAGAGTATTGAGTATTTTAGCAAGGAGGAAAATAAAGAGCTTTTAGAGTATATTTTGCCGATATTAGCTACGGCAAGACTTGCCGTAAAAAGAGGAGGCTCGCTTAGCTTCTTCGCTAATGAGCGTGGAACCTCGATAGGTATTATAGACTGGTCATAAAAAGCGTACAGTTTGAAACACCATAGAGCGTATGAATACCGTAGAGTTTCCGAAGCTATCGGTTGAGCTCTGGGAGCAGGTCTGCCAGAGTTTTATGGATGAGGATCCGCCTATTTATGAGGCGCCGCATCCTGGCCTAAGAGCGGTTCGGCTCCATTTGGAGCGTTTAAGGTTTCATTATCCTAATGATCTGGCTTTTATACGCCGTCTTACCGAATGGATGAACACCGAAGAGATGAAGCAGGAATTAGAAAAGCCCCAAAACGACGCTATTTTGGCTTATTTATTACAGGTATTAGCTAAGGCGAGGCTGAAGGTGCTCCGAAACGGCGGAGGTAAAAGCGTGCAGTTTGAAACACCAGAGAGCGAAACAAAAAAGGAGGAAATATGACAAACAAGCAAGCGAAGTTGTACGAGCAATTTTTAGAGCAGGTACATGATCATGTTAAGTACCATCCTATTAATTCGGTTGGATCTGGCGCCCTGCTTTTGGCCGCATTGGACATTTACATAAATGAGAGTAATAGCGGCGTCTGGGCGTCCGACACTATTGCTCAATTAATTGCTGAAGAAGTCTTTTTGGCGCCTATTGAAAATGCCGTAGAAGAGGTTTTAGAGAATGGCAAAACCCAAAACGAAGAGCTTGTCTTTTTTTCTATTGAAGAAGCTTGTACAGGAAGCGTATTTTTTGAGCATATCCTTAGTCGTATAGAAGCGAAAAAGGAACTTACGGTTATTGAGCGTAATGGATGTGGTTTTATTGATTTCAGGCCTTTTTTGGAAAACGAGTGGTATAAAAAGGTTAGAGAAATTTCAATAGAATACAAAAACAAGCCGTTATCCGAAATAATGGTGCGTTCTGCCTACAGGGTCTTACATTATGATATGTATAGATTAAGTGGTTTTTTCAGGTTTAAAGCGGACGACCGTCGTGTTTCTACTTTGGCTCGCTTCTTAGCGGCTCTTGGTGTTTTGCAAGCCGTTTATTTACCTTTAAAGACCTACGCCGAGCCAGCCATTTGCGAGGATATTGCTATTACATATCGAAGGTGTTCTAGAAATGATTTTTTTCCAATGCAAAACGAGATTGTTGAAATAGTCTCAAAGTACATAAAAGAAAGCAAGGTTGATGAGCTTATGGAGTGCATAAATAGGCTAGATCAAGAATAAACCATCCACCTTTTTCAAGGTGCGCTCCGCAGTCATAGGCTATCGGCTCCGCCCCTGCGGCGGAGCTTTTTTATTTACCTTCGCCGCTTTGCCTTGCGCCGTAGTGATTCGTAGCGCTATGGCGAACACGACGAAAAGCGTACAGTTTGAAACACCAGAGTTCGGTATGGAAACGCAAGTGAAAATCAAGAAGACCATCAACGGATGGATGGTAGACGAAAAAGAATATGGCAGTCTAAATGTCGTAATCGACGAAATCGCTAAGAGGTTTCGTTTTGGCGATTGGCAAAGAGGAATTTTATATGAGCTATTGACAGAAGGAAAGGTACATGCTTCTGTCGAGTGGTATCTTAGTAATACACGATGGAGTAAATATGGTGGAAGGTACCAAAGGTCGTTGTATAGAGTTGTGGAGGCGGTAGGTGCGAAGTTTATACCTGGCAAGCGCGGTGGAAAATGCACAGGTTATTATGTGTTAGATCTTGACAAAGAAAATGAAAACACGGAAAATTAACATGACTTATTATCTACGGCCTCTCCGTTTTCGGAGAGGCTTTATCCTGTCGGCCGCTTTACCTTGCGCCGTAGTGATTCGTAGTGGCGGCGGCGGCCGAAGGCGGAGCGGACAAAAAAGCGTGCTGTTTGAAACACCAGAGGTCAAATAGAGGTCGGATGAGGATGGCGCTGGTAGAAGGCATCATAATTGATCCAAGAGGTGGCCTTCGGGCCCCTCGATGGGCTTGAAACAAGATCAGACGCCTGCCTGCCAGACCCAAAAAGTCGCCTATCGATCCAGCGCCTATCCACCTCATCCCTGGCGGCGTCACCAGGCCCCGCTTCGGCGGGGCTTTTTCATTTTATCGACACCGACTTTTGCTAGCTTTAACATGTGTCCGAAGCCAAGCTCCGTAAGCAAGTCATGAAATACCTCCAAAATCTCGGTTATGTCGTCGTTTTTACAGCTAATGAATACCTCCGAGAACGCTTCAAATCACAAAACTTCATTCCTGGTCTACCTGATCTTATCGTATTCGGACAAAATAACATGCATTTTTTCATAGAACTTAAAATAGGTAAAAATAAACTAAGCAAAGCGCAACAGGAAATTATAGAAAAATTGCGTATATTTGGACATAAGGTCTTCGTGGTTTATTCATTAGAAGACCTTGAAGAAGCTTTAAAAACGCTAAGCGATGAAAAAGCGTAAGTCCAGAGGCATAAAATCGCTTTCCGAACCGCAGAAAACAAGACATCGCTGGTATTTAAGAGAGTATAAGTTTCCGAAGGACGAGATAAATGAGTATATTATTCCAAATCTATCCGAAAAGGATGCAATTATACTATTCAAATCAACGAACGATGAAAAGTATATTGCACATATATTCTTCAAAAATCTTGGTTATTTTATCAACGCCATAGCTAATTCTCTATGGTATTTCGGTGAAGAGTTTCGTTATACGGATGCGAGAGATTATGTTTATGAAGCGTATGCTTGTATTTTAGAGGCCGCTAAAAAGTTTGATTTATCTAAGTCGGACAAGGTACTAAGCTATTTATCAGGAGCGATTTTCTTACAGCTTCGTAAGTCTATTCGTGACAGCGAATGTAGGTACTGGAAAGAGGCAGGATTAGTCATGGAGGAGGACGAAACATTAGAAGATGCTTCAGCGGTTAAAGATCATGGCGAAGTGGTTTATTATGAAAACGCACACGATGTAGAAACCATCCTGAATGAGCTTTTTAATACCTTTCGGCCTGAATTAGAAAGTCTTGGAATAAATAGCGCAGATGAGCTTTTTCGTGTTTATGGTACATGGAGCGAACTTGGAGAAAAGCAAAAGTCAGCGTTAGCTAGGCTTAGAAGAAAAATGAAACGCTATTTACAATTACGGTACGGAGAGTTTTTTATAGAGCCGTAGATCTGCGCTACATTTGCGTATGCAGAATACCTTTCGCCACAATATAGAAGTCCTACAGAATGCCGAGAGGCTTGTAGGCGTTTTATTTCAATTTGACAGCGTAAGCCTGAACGGCACTAAGGTTAAAAGAGACGCAAAAATCTACGCTACCAGCGACGCCATCGTTCGAGAGCATTTTTATCCTTTGGCCGAAGGCTTTTCCGAAGGCATCGCAGGTAGGATAAAGCGGTTTTATGTAGATAACGAGCTGAATGCGTTTTTATGCGATTTTGAAGTGTATAATGAGATCGAGAAGGAGATGCTTCTAAAAGGAGAAATCGCTTTTTCCGTAGCCTGGCTTTCGGACGATTACGAAACGAATAGCGATGGTACGCTGGTTTTTAATAGCGTCACTATTTACGAAACATCGATGGTAGGTAATCCAGCTTTTAATACCTGCGCCGCTACGCAAAAAGAAGGCCTGACTTGTCTAAATAGCGCCTGCGGATGCGGTGGAAAACACTCCGCCTGTGGATGCGGAGGCAAAAATAGCGCCGAAAATCGCTACATTTTAACGACTATGTCCGAGCAAGAGATCATGACAGCAATTGCGGCGCTGCAGGAACAATTGCAGTCGCTTGAAGCTAGATTAGCTGCGATTGAGCAGAAAATGTCTAGCATGGACACACCTAGCGAAACTACCGAAGAAACCGCTGTTGAAGAAGCGGTTAATAGCTTACATTCCAAAGTCACCGAACATGAGCAAGTTATTAAAGCTATTGAATCGCAGTTTGACGAAGTTTTGAAGTCTGTATCGGATTTCGTAGAAAAAGCAACCAAATCCTTATCGAGCTATGGAAAATAAGGCACAAGAAGTTACAGGTAAGATCAGAAATCTTACCACGCTTATAGAAAAGCACTCTAAGGCGTTGGCCACGCAGGATGTAGTAAAAAACATCGTTTTAGATAAAGAATGGAAAGAAACCACCAAATCTTTTGCGCATAAGATCGCTAGTAAGCGGAATGAGTTTAGTATAAAAGTTAATCTGAAAAACTATAAAAAGGTTAAGGATTTCAAGCATTCGCAGACTGGCGGTCAGCTTCTGGTTCAAAACGATTATGTCCTTAATCAGACTTCGGAGAGCGATATTCGGAATGGTAGAAGGTGGATTGATCTTTTACCGACCGAGATGATGGCTACTTATTCGCAAATTAGAAAGATTTTTCCGTCTTTAGCTACTGGTAATGCGGCGATAGTTGCAGAAGGTGCTCCAAAGCCACTCAGAGAGCGGACTCTCGTTACGATAAACTACAATTTGGCCAAACTTGCTGTGACAGACTTAGTTACGCAAGAAGCGCTTTATCTTTTGCCGAATGAGCAATATGGTGACTACCTTTTAGAGGCACTTTTAGAGCATGTTTATGATGTTTTAGAGCAAGAGTTGGCGAACGCTTTATATCTTGCAGGCCAAGCCGCTAATTATCTTCCTGGTCACTTAACTTATGGTCCAACACCTCCGTATGCAACTTGGCATGATCTCATAGCTGTGGCGCAGAGATGGCATGAGCGTCTTTTCATAGATCATTTCGTAGGTGAAAAATACGCAAACTTAATGGTCACTGGATTGTCTACGCTAACAGGTATTTTACAGGACAGGCATAGCAACGGACAGATTTATTTATCGAACGAACACGATATAAATAGATGGCCTCTGGAAAAAGACTTTGTTTGGTGGTCGCGTGCAAATCAAATCGAGACTGGTACAACTGAAAACGCCTTCTTGATAAATACTAATAACTGGACGCTTTACATGTTAGACGCGGCGGAGGTTTATTTTGAACGAGTGGTAGATAGAGTCGATGAGAGAAACCTATACCGCCTCGTCGCTGAGGTTTATTATGTACTTGTACCAAAATTCGTAGAAAATCTTCTCAATGGCGACGTGCCTTCGGTTAGAATTATCAACACACTTGCAACAAGAAACAGCTTATAGCATGGATTGGCAGGAATTTCCGTCTGATTTACAGGAAAAACTTGAACAAATCAAGCAGGTACGCAAAGAAATTGCAGAGACTTATTTTCAGACTGGCCGCATAGATGAAAATAAACTAGCGCGGCTTCAAGTCTTAGTCAAGCAGTCCTACGACAGCGTTTTTGAGAAGTTTCCAGTTTTATTCATGTTCCGAGCTGATCGTGGTTATATCATTCCAGCTCCGAAAAATGAAAAAGAAATCCGCTTCTTAGAGCGTGAAGGTTTTCAGCTTATGATACCTGAGGCGCTTCAAAATACGGAGTTTGAGAAAATACTCGAACTGCATCGGCAGAATTTAGATAAATACATTCCGCTTAGCCATATTTTCGCTGTGGATGCGGAGTATTTTATTTATCTTGAAGCTTATCTTCGTTCGCAGGAAAAAAGCTTCATAAAAGAAAAGCTTGAAAACGAAGGTAGTGTAGATGTGCAGGTAGATAGCTTTATAGCTGAGCAAAAATCGGAGGAGTTTGTGTCGAGTAATATAAGCGAAGATAAAAAGCGGAGACGGAAAAAAACTGGTGACTTATGACGGTAGTTTTTCCTTTTGTCGGCCGCTCGAGATTTGACGAGGTTTTTTCCGTAAAAGGTAAGGCGGTTGATAATAATAGTCTTCTCCGTATTGGACGAAACGAGCGGCTAGACAATTTCAGAGATTTTGAGGTGCTTTTAAGTTATCCGCTCGATAGGTTTAATAC
>Ga0209101_1001373_pt1 | contig 18081 bp, 9 predicted proteins | sample ConPoolayeCmetaG_FD_185481 | JGI IMG/M metagenome (GOLD analysis project Ga0209101, IMG submission 185481) | Hot spring microbial mat communities from California, USA to study Microbial Dark Matter (Phase II) - Cone Pool mat layer C metaG... ...
GTTTTGGTGCGACGGGACACACCGACTTCAGACCAAATGCTCAGACATGGGGCAAAACCAAAGGGCAAGCCCAAACAAAAGGGTCAGGACTCTTTTCCAAGACATTAATAGCGGCCCCCTTTTCTGCCTCCCGCCCGACCCCTGCCAGCTTGCCTGGCAGGTGAGAAAGATTCACTGGCTAACCCAAACCCCCCGCCTCTGCGACCCCTGCCAGCTTGCCTGGCAGGTGAAGGAGATTGACTGGCTAACAAAAACTTCCCGCCTCTGCGACCCCTGCCAGCTTGTCTGGCAGGTGAAAAAGATTCACTGGCTAACCCAAACCCCCCGCGCCTGAGACCCCTGCCAGCTTGCCTGGCAGGTGAAGTAGATTGAGTGGCTAACCCAAACTTCCCGCCTCTGCAACCCCTGCCAGCCTGTCTGGCAAGTGGAAGAGATTGACTGGCTAACCAAAACTTCCCGCCTCTGCGGCCCTTGCCAGCCTGTCTGGCAGGTGAAAAAGATTCACTGGCTAACCCAAACCACCCGCCTCTGTGAACCCTGCCAGCTTGCCTGGCAGGTGAGAAAGATTCACTGGCTAACCCAAACCTCCCGCGCCTGAGACCCCTGCCAGCTTGCCTGGCAGGTGAAAAAGATTCACTGGCTAACCCAAACCCCCCGCCTCTGCGGCCCCTGCCAGCTTGCCTGGCAGGTGAAGTAGATTGAGTGGCTAACCCAAGCCTCCCGCGCCTGCGACCCCTGCCAGCTTGCCTGGCAGGTGAAAAAGATTCACTGGCTAACCCAAACCCCCCGCCTCTGCGACCCCTGCCAGCTTTCCTGGCAGGTGAAGGAGATTGCCAGGCTATTAGCCTTCAGTCTGATCCACCTGCCGGGCAAGCCGGCAGTGGTCGAGGGGGTCGGAAGAAGCTAACACAGGGTTCAGGCCTCTTTTCCAGGACATTAATAGCAAGTCCTGCCCCTGGTATACGGTTTTTTCTGACCAGTTCTGACCAAAGGTTCATCGACCTTGTGTTGGAAAACCTATTGACTGCTCTGAGCGGGTTGTCTGTAGGGCAGATGCTGGCAATAATAAGCCTTTGGAATACCGAATCCCACTTTTTGGGGAGAAGATCAGTGCAGCGGTTCGAGACTACCAACTGGCATCAGCTTGAAATCGACGAAGTCGCTCGCCTTTTAGACGTCGACCTCAAGCGCGGACTGTCGCAAGAGGAGGTCAAGCGGCGCCAGGCTGAGTTCGGGTTGAACCAGATGACGGCGCGCCGCGCGACGCCGGCGTGGGTAAAGTTTTTGCAACAGTTCAACCAGGCCCTGGTCTACATTCTTTTGGCCGCCACCGTGGTTTCCGCCGCCTTGGGGGAATGGGTGGACGCGGGGGTGATCTTTGGCGTCGTGTTCGTCAACGCCGTGATCGGGTTCATCCAGGAATCCAAGGCCGAAAAGGCGATCGAGGCCCTGGCCAAAATGGTCCGCACCGAGGCGACGGTGCGCCGCGATGGACGCAAACAACGAGTCCCCTCGGTGGAACTGGTGCCCGGCGACGTGGTCTTGTTGCAATCCGGCGACAGCGTGCCCGCGGACCTCCGCTTCTTCGAGGTCCGCAGTCTCCAGGTCGAGGAGGCCGCGTTGACCGGCGAATCGGTTCCGGTGCAAAAACACACGGCGGCGCTACCGGCCGACACGGTGTTGGGAGACCGCAAGAACCTCGGTTTCGCCGGGACATTGGTCACGTATGGTCAGGCCGAGGGAGTCGTGCTGGCTACGGGCGATCGGACCGAAATGGGCCGGATCGCCACGATGATCTCCGAGGCCGTGGACCTCTCGACTCCGCTCACGCGAAAGATCGCCGAATTCAGCCGCCTTTTGCTCTATGTGATCGTCGGGCTGGCGGCTTTGACCTTTCTGATCGGCGTGCTGCGAGGCGAGTCGGCCGCGGCCATGTTCATGGCGGCGGTCGCCTTGGCGGTGGGCGCGATTCCCGAAGGCCTCCCCGCCGCGGTCACCATCACTCTGGCTATCGGCGTGGCTCGCATGGCCAAACGCCACGCCATCATCCGCAAGATGCCGGCCGTGGAGACGCTCGGCAGCACCACGGTGATCTGTTCGGACAAGACCGGCACGCTGACCGAAAATCAGATGACCGTGAGCCGGGTTTTCGCTGGGGGGGAAGTTTTCGAAGTGACCGGCGGGGGGTACGAACCGAATGGCGAGATCCTTCGCGAGGGCCGCCGCGTGGACCTGAGCGAGAACGTCGCTCTGGCCGAGACCCTGTTGGCCGGCGTGCTCTGCAACGACTCGCAAATCGTGCGGAAAGAGGGCCGCCTTCAGGTCGAGGGGGACCCGACCGAAGCCGCGCTCCTCGTCTCGGCCCAGAAGGCCGGCATCGACCCGGAATCCGCCGCCCAGCGTTCGCCCCGCCTGGACGTGATCCCGTTCGAGTCGGAACACATGTACATGGCCACGCTGCATGGGTCGGGCGACGGACGCGTCATTTACAAGAAAGGCTCGATCGAGCGGTTGCTGGATCGCTGCGAGACGGCGCTCGATGCCGCGGGCAACGAAATGCCGCTCGATCGCGAGGCGATCGCCAAGGCCGTGGAGGAAATGGCCTCGCAAGGCCTGCGCGTTCTAGGCTTCGCGCGGCGCCGCGTATCGGCGGATCACGCGAAGCTGGGCCACGACGACGTGTCGGGCGGGCTGACGCTTCTGGGACTCCAGGGCATGATCGATCCACCCCGCGCGGAGGCCATCGTCGCGGTCCGCAAATGCCAGAGCGCGGGCATCGAGGTGAAGATGATCACCGGCGACCACCAGGGCACGGCGGTGGCCATCGCCCAACAGCTTGGGCTGCGCGGCGGCCGCGGCGGCGGCCAGCCGTTGGCCTTCACGGGACACGATCTGGAGCAAATTCCCGACGACCGCCTGCCGGCCGAGGCGGAGCGCGCCGCCGTCTTCGCCCGCGTCGCCCCGGAACAGAAGCTTCGCCTGGTCCGGGCCCTGCAAACCCTCGGTCACGTGGTGGCCATGACCGGCGACGGCGTCAACGACGCCCCCGCCCTCAAGCAGGCCGACATCGGCGTGGCCATGGGCATCACCGGCACCGAGGTGGCCAAGGGCGCGGCCGACATGATCCTGACCGACGACAATTTCGCCTCGATCGAGGCGGCGGTCGAGGAGGGACGCAACGTCTTCGACAACCTCACCAAGTTCATCACGTGGACCATGCCGACCAATGGGGGGGAAGGCCTGGTCATCTTGGTCTCGGTGTTGCTCGGCCTCACGTTGCCAGTTCTGCCGGTGCAACTGTTATGGGTGAACATGAGCACGGCCTTGTTGCTGGGTCTGATGCTGGTCTTCGAGCCGAAGGAAGCGGGCATCATGGACCGGCCCCCGCGCAACCCCGCCCAGCCCATCCTTACCCCGCTCTTGATCTATCGCATCGTCTTGGTTTCGCTTTTCATCACCGCGGGCGCGGTGGCGCTGTTCGAGTGGGAGTTGTTCCACGGCGCGACCGACGCCGAGGCGCGAACCGTCGTCGTTAACGTCATCGTGATGGTCGAGGCATTCTATTTGTTGAACTGCCGCTCGCTGTCTCGCCCGTTCTTCTCGCTGGGCGTTTTCACCAACCCTTGGGTCGTGGGCGGGTTTGCGTCCATGATGGCCGCGCAGCTTCTTTTCACCTACGCGCCCTTCATGCACGTGTTGTTCCACAGCGCGCCGATTCGCGGTCTGACCTGGCTGAAGATCATCGGCGTCGGCCTTGTGGTCTTCGTGATGATCGAAGGCGAGAAATGGCGCGACGCCCGCCGACGAGCTTCGGCCGCCGAAACGCCGCAAGGCTGATCGGACGCAGGCCAATCGACTTCCGGTTAGGATGCGACGACAATGTCGCAAAAAGAACCTTCCCACGGCCCGCGGCAAGCTGGTCGGGGCGACGGCTTCGGGAGGCAGGACTGGTTTGTTTTCGTCAGCAACCCCGCCTCACTCTGGGTCGCCCGGAGCGCATTCCTGTCTCGGGATTTTTGCCGCCAACCCTTCCGTCGATCGCTACTTCACAAAACCGAATGTGTTGTGGCCTTTGGCGCGTGAGGCTCGGGCAGAGGCAGCCAGGGGGGAATGTTGTTACGTTGTTATACTCCCCACGCGTTGAGATGACATGTTTTTCAGGCAAAAAGGACTCATTCTCGGCCGCGCGCAAAATAGCGCGAGGATCGCCGGCAAGACGTGGTGTGAAGACGCCCGCCTGCGGGCGTTTGCCGCCGCAGGCGGTCTTCGGCCCGGCATTCATGCCGGGTATCCGTGGACCAACGCCACGGCGCGAGGCCCGTTCACGGGCCTTCTCGCTGGGACGGCTTGGAGCCTACCGATTCCGTTGGCGGAGCCGCTCGAACGGGTCGCGCAGGGTGAGGAAACGGCCTGAACGCCGCCCGCAACGCCCGCTATGACCAATGCGGGCAAGATGCCTGCGCTCCACAGGGGAAGCGGCCTAAACGCCATCCGTGAATCTGGGAGCGCGGGCGTCTCGCCCGCCACGACCAATGCGGGCAAGATGCCCGCGCTCCACAGGGGAAGCGGCCTAAACGCGGTCCGCGAATCTGGGAGCGCGGGCGTCTCGCCCGCAAATCACGAAGGCAGCGAGAAGCCCCGTAAACGGGGCTTGAGGTTCGCCCTGGGATCGACACCGCGACCCGGCGTGAAACGCCGGGCCGAAGACCGCCTACGGCGGCCAAGGCCCGTCAACGGGCCTTTATGTTCCGCAAGCGTTGAAATGAGACGTTTCTCGAATAAGAAGGACTCATATTCGGCCGCGCGGAGTATATACGGCGGCTGGCCAAATTGTTGACAGTCTGTCGGGTGGCGTTTATACTGTGAACACTCTATTAGTCGTGCTGTCTTGAGGGTAATGCGACCACGAAAGTGAACTAATGTTACCCCTATGGTTGCAAATCGGCTTGGGGTTGTAAATACCCTCCCCCTTCGGCGAGTGTTTTTTAACGATTTGCACAAAAAGGCATAATGCAGTTCGAGCGTCTGTGAATAAGCCCTTCTTGCTTGAAAAGCTCTCATTCCGACGCAAGCAGATCACAGGAGTCTAGCTGTCCCGGGGCGCGGGGCGGTTACAGCTTGGTACTGATAAAAGTCCGACGGAGGTGAACCATCCATGTGGTTGGGTTTGATCGCTCGACATGGGTAATTGCAAGTTGGAGTTGGTTTTTCTCTTTTTTGCGAGGGTGTCTTATGAAAAATCCTGGTCAAGGGTCTAGGGCGTCGAACTTGGGTTTCACGCTCGTCGAACTTTTGGTGGTCATCGCGATCATCGGAATCCTCATCGCCTTGCTTCTGCCCGCAGTCCAGGCCGCCCGCGAAGCGGCTCGCCGTTCCCAGTGCACCAACAATCTGAAGCAGTTGGGATTGGCAAACCACAACTACCACGATGTCAACAAGACGTTCCCCTTCGGCAAAGGCGGCACGGGAACGGGGGGCGCGGGTGGGCCGTGCATTAATACTGCTCCCACCAACAACTGCGGGCGCGTGAGTGGGTTCATCCCGTTGCTGCCGTACATGGAACAGAAACCCATGTACGACCGGATTCAGTCGGGCGACGGGGTCAACGCCTTGCCGGGCGGTCCGGTGGGTTGGAATCGCGGTTGGGCAGGCTGGAGTGTTGCCCCCGCGACCCTCAATTGCCCTTCTGATCCGACGCCCTACAACATAACGACCACGGCACAAAACAATTACGCCTTCTCCTACGGGGATGGAGTCGTGGGGCTGCCGGGGAACACCACATGGTCCCGAGGGATCTACGCCGTGTACATCACCTTCGGTTTCGCCGACATCCGTGATGGCAGCAGCAACACGGTGATGATGAGCGAACGGCTCAAGGGAGATCGTGGTTTGTGGAATGTCGCGGCGGGTGAACTGGAATCGAAATTGGGTACGGCGATTGTTCCCACCGTGAATACCTCGCCGATCACCTGCCGGTCGGCGGTTTCGGGGCAATACTGGGCCGCCGGGACGCGGGTCAAGGTCCGTTTTGGAACTCTGTGGACCGACGGACAGGCCGAACGGGTGGGCTTCAATACGGTCTTTCCACCCAATGCCCCCGCTTGCGCGAGCGACGCCAACGTGAACGCCGACAGTGGTTATTCGCCAAACGGTCTGATCATTCCGCCCGCCAGCCGCCACCCAGGCGGCGTCAATGTCCTGATGGCTGATGCCTCGGTGCGGTTCATTTCCGAGACGATCGACTCGGGGAATCTGGCCGCGCCGCCTCCGACAGGTCCCACAGGCCCGAGTCCTTATGGCGTGTGGGGCGCGCTGGGGAGCAAGGCGGGCAGCGAATCCGTCCAGCAACCGTGATCGTTGAGCCGGGGCGGTGGAAGGAATGCCCCCCCGCTTTTGTGTTGCGATTTGTTCGAAAGGGCGACTTCCGTGGTCTTGAGCGACTGCGGAAGTCGTCTGCATGTTCTTGGTTGCTTTCTAAAACCCATGCAAACGGAAGGTTGGCCATGAGGACGAGCACCTTGGTGGGTGGAACGCTGGTCGTTGCGCTGGCTCTGGGGTGTGCGGCTGGTTGTGGAGGGGGCGGTCAATCGGCCGCCGGACCAAAAACTTATCCTGTCACGGGTACCGTAACCCAGGGCGGCAAGCCGGTGGAGGGAGCGACGCTCCTGTTCGTTTCCACGGATGGGAAGAAAAGCGCCACAGGAAAAACCGATAGCAGCGGCCGTTACACATTGACGACGACCAAGTCCGGTGACGGGGCCATGGCCGGTCAGTACAAGGTGGCGATCACGAAGTTTGATACGGGCGGAACGGGTGCCGTCGATATGTCCGACCCGAATTATGCCCCCCCCGATCCCAACAAACCGGCGCCCGTCGCCAAGAATCTGCTTCCAGAAAAATACGCTAGTCCAGACACGTCGGGATTGACCGCCACGGTCAAGGAAAGCAGCGACAATAAAATCGACTTTACCGTGGATTGATTCGACGCCGCGAGTGCGGGTCAGCCAACGCATTGTCATCGCTGTCAGTCACGCGGCAGCGGAAAGGGGCTTGCTCCCACGAGCATGAGCGCTAGAAGTTCGCGCCCAAGGCAACGGCAGGTGGTCTCGGGTTTACCCGAGCAAACGGGCGCAACCAAGTCGGCGCCCAGGGTTTTGCTGATCGCCTTGCTGGCGGCGACGGCGGGGGCGTTGGTCTTGGCCTCCTTGCCGCTGGTGTCGCGCTGGCTGGCTTTGCAGGGGCTTCCGCGGGAGGGGGAAGAACGTCTCCTAGTCGACGACGCTCCGGCAGCGCATGACACACCGTCGCCCGAGGGTCTTTCGGACGACTTGTGGGGGTTCCCCTTTCCGTCCGAATTGACCGAGGAGGCGTTGTACCAGGATCTCGAGCGTCTCGCGGCTCGAATCGTGGCCGATTTCCCCGCCAGGCCCGAGGCGCTGGCGGTCGCCGCGATGGAACGCATGTTCCGCGGAAAGTGCGCGGAGGCGGCGGAGTTCTGGAAAAGGGCCGCGGCGCTGGATTCCAAGTACCCGGAGGCCTACTTCGGGCTGGCCCAAATCGTCCGTCAACGGGGAGACTTCGAGGAGGCGGCTCGGCTGGCCCGACAGGCATGGACCCTGGACCCGGCGCACGATGAAGCAGCCCGCTTCCTGGCCGACACGCTGCTCAATCTCGGCGAAGCCGACGAAGCCATCCAGATCTTGAAAACCAATCTGAAGGTCAATCCACGTTCCGCGGTGAGTTTCTATCTCCTCGGCCAATCCTATGTACAACATCAGGCCTTCCGCGAAGCAAGGGACGCCTTCGAGAAAGCGGTGACCTTGTCGCCCCGGTACACTCATGCTTATTACGGCTTGGCGACGGCTTGCGAGCGGTTGGGAGACCGCGAGGGCGCAAGGTTGCACCGAGAAAAGTTCAACGCGCTTAAGGAACAGGAGCAATCCACGGAGCGGCAAGACGTTCGCAATCCGAAAGACCTTCCTTTGCTTCGTCGGGGGGCGGCGGCGATCTACGCGACGGCGGGCAACGTCTATCATCGCCACGGCAGACCGAACGCGGCCGAGGCGATTTGGAAACGCGGCTTGCGATGCGATCCGAAGGGCGTTCGCTGCCGCGAAGCTTTGGCTCGCTTTTACGAGCGGAGCTTCCGTCCCGCCGAGGCCTTGGCCCTGTATCAGGAACTCCGCGCCATCGCGCCCGACAACCCGGAGTACGAACTGGGGGTCGCGCAGCAGCAAATGCGATTGGATCAGACCACCGAGGCGGAGAATGGACTGCTTGCCCTCTGCCGGCGCTTGCCGCAATGGTCGCGTCCGGCGGCCGCCTTGGCCCAGCTTTACCTCCATACCGGCCGCGGTCGCGAAGAAACCTTGCGCTGGGCGCTAAAGGCCGTGGAACTGGAACCGGTCGCCGCGCATTACTTTCTCCTGGGGTTGGCGTACGATCAGGGCGGGAGTCGCGAACAGGCATTGGCCGCGCTGCGCCGCGCCGTTGAATTGGAGCCAGATAACCAACCATGCCGCGAGGCCTACGAGTCGCTCACGAATCGTCCGTGATCCCACTGAATGGCAGGCCGGTCCGCGACGCCGCCCGCGATCGATGCAAATCGATGCCTTCGGCGCGGCGCGCCATCAGGCGCCTTTTCTCGTGGATCGTCTGGTTGGCTGTGTTGCCGGGCACGCCCTGGTGCCACGCTCAAGGACCAATTCAGCTTCGAAATGTTACCGATCGCACGGGAATCGATTTTTGCCACACCGACGGTTCGAGCGGACGCCACTACATCGTGGAGTACGTCGCGTCGGGCCTGGCGACCTACGACTACGACGGCGACGGGCGCATGGACATCTACTTCCTCAACGGCCAGCCGTTGCTCGGAACCAAGGTCGAAGTCCCGCCCAAGAATCACCTCTATCGAAACCTTGGGGGCTGGAGATTCGAGGACGTGACGGATCGCGCCGGGGCAGGCCGGGCCGGGTACGGGTTGGGAGTGGCCGTGGCCGATTACGACAACGACGGCTTTCCTGACATCTATGTCAGCAATTTCGGCCCCAACGTTCTCTTCCGGAACCGTGGGGACGGCGGCTTCGTCGACGTGACGGACCACGCCGGCGTGGCCCGCGGCGACAAAGTCGGCGCCGGCGTCTCCTTTCTTGACTTCGACCGCGACGGCAACGTGGATCTCTACGTGTCGAATTACGTCAAGTTCCGCTACGAGTTGCACGTGCCCGTTTCGTCGGGTGGGCGGGGGATGTACCACGGGCCGCGGGCGTACGATCCCGAGCCGGACCAGTTGTTCCGCAACAACGGCGACGGCACGTTCACCGACGTGAGCGAATCCTCGGGCATCGCCGCCTTGGCCGGGCCGGGCATGGGGATGGTCTGCGGCGACTTCGATGGCGATGGCGACACGGATGTGTTCGTCCTCAACGACGTGTTCCGGAACTTTTATTTCGAAAACGATGGGACGGGGAAATTCCGGGAAATTGGCGTGCAGAACGGCGTCGCCTACAACGTCTATGGCCAGGAAAACGGCAACATGGGCGTCGATTGCGGCGATTATGACAACGACGGACGGCTCGACCTTTTCGTCACGACCTACCAGACCGAGCCGGTGATGCTCCTGAGAAACCTCGGGGCCGGCCTTTTCGAAGACGTAACGCTACGCACCCGCGCCGCGCAGGGATCCTTCAATCAAGTCAAGTGGGGATGCGGCTTCGTGGATTTTGACAACGATGGGCACAAGGACATCTTCATGGCCTTGGGCCATTTGCAGGATTTCGTCGAGCACTTCGACGACACGACTTCGTACGACGCCGCGCCGGTGCTGTTGCGCAATACCGGCCGCGGCACGTTCGTCAACGTGTCGGATTCCAGCGGGGACGGGCTCCGCGTGCGCTCGGTGGGACGCGGGGCGGCCTTTGACGATCTGGACAACGACGGCCGCGTCGACGTGGTGATCCTCAACTCCCGCCGCCCGCCCACCGTCCTTCGCAACGAGTCGCCCGGCGGCAACCACTGGGTCCAAATTCGCCTTCGCGGCGTGAAGACGAACCGCAGCGGCGTCGGGGCCCGGGTCCGCGTGGTCGCTCAAGATCTGGTCCAGGTCGCCGAAGTGCACAGCGGCCGCGGCTATCAGAGCGATTTCGGCGCCCGGCTGCATTTCGGGCTTGGAAGTCGAACCACGATCGACCGCGTCGAGGTCCGCTGGCTCGGCGGCGGAACCGAGGTGTGGGAGAACGTCGCCGTGGATCAAATGGTTGTTCTCACCGAGGGAACTTCCCGCGACGGTCCGCCCGGCAACGCGGCGAAAGGCGGACGCAACCAGGACGCCAATCCCGTCGCTTCCGATGCCCGGTAATCAGGAACCCTGAGAGGGACGCGGGCCGTTTTCGGGATCGTGACCGTTCACGGGGACTGTATCCCTTGGGGCCGTTCTGTGAACGGTTACCCTGGATCTCTGCCGTCGGTGAGCCAGGCGAGGTCGAAGCGGGCCAGGGTGATCTTCTCGTAGGGCGAGCGATCGCCGCGCTCGTAAAGACAGAGGATCGTTCCATCGGGCATCACGGCCAGGCACGAGTAGGCGGCCGGGCCGGCGTGAAGCAGTTTGCTCACCGGCCAGGTCTGGCCTTCGTCGTAGCTTAAGCGGACGGTCATCTTCTCCCGAGACTTCTCTGACGCCGGATTGGAAAACAGGATGCGACTCTTGCCGTCGCCCGCGGCTGGCGAATAGCGGCGGATGCTCGCCTGGCAGATCGGTTCGATGAGCGTGGCGTCGAACGCCGGGGCCGACCAGGTCAGGCCGCCGTCGCCGCTGGTGGCGATCGAGCGGCGCCTCTGCCGGCGATTGTAGTTGCGCATGTTGAGCAGCAGCGAGCCGTCGGTCCGTTCGACCACTTCGCACTCGTTGACCCCCGGGCCTGTCTCGCCGCCCAGCCGCCACGTCGCGCCCCCGTCGTCGCTGTAGATGACGTGAGAGTACATCTCCTTGCTGCCCGCCTTGATGTGGTCGCAGGGAATCACCAGTCGGCCGCTTCGGAGCTGGATGCCCGCCCCAGGCCCGGTGGCGTACCACGTCCACTCGCTCTTTTTCGTGCTGGAAGTGATCTCGACCGGTCGCGACCAGGCGATGCCGTCGTCGCGGCTTTCGCACTTCCACACCGTGCGCGTGCCTTGGCTGGTGCGGGCGATGATTTGGGGTTCCGCGTCGCCGCCGAGGTTGTGGGTCAAGAGGAGCACGATCGCGCCCGTCCGCCGGTCGACCACCGGACAGGGGTTCCCGCAGGTGTTCGGCCCCTCGTCCCAGACCAGTTGCGCCTTCGAGAACGTGCGGCCGCCGTCGGTGCTCCGCTTGAGCAAGAGGTCGATGTCGCCGGTGTCGCTGGAGGAGTTCTTGCGGCCCTCGCAGAACGCCAGCACCGTGCCCCGCTTGGTGACGATGACCGAGGGGATGCGATAGGTGTGATACCCATCGCGGCCGGAGACGTAAACGTCGACTTGTGCCGGTGGCCCGCTTGCGACGGCGCAAACGCCGCACGCCATCGCGCCGCAAGCGGCGACAAGCGAAGACAGCAGCCTCATGAACGCCATGCGTGTCAGGCAGGCCATGACAAATTCTCCTCTTCATTTGCTCTTGAGAACCGCGGCGACAATCTCGTCGATTGCGTCAAGCTCGGTCTTCAGCAAGTCCGCGCGAAGCGCAGCGCGGAGCCGGCCGATAGACGCCGTCAACCAATGTTCGTCGGCCTGCGCTAAGAACGCCGCAACCGTCTTGTGGCAGCGGGCGCTCAGCCGGGCCAATTCCCGGTGCTGGGCATTTTTCTTGTCAAAACGCGGAATCGGCAGCACCTCGAAAGGGCGGCGGTGGATGTCGCGTTCTCCCTTCCCGCGTTGTGCTCCAAAAGCGCCTTTGGTCTGATACGGCTTGATGGCTTTGTCCACCAGCGGGGCGTTCAGCACGGCGCACAGGTAATGCGCCTCCTCGGGCGTTGCAACCTCAAGATAGTACGTCCCGTAGTCAGCGATAAAACCGGCGACCGGCAGATCGTGTACGCGCCATTTCGACACGTTTCTCGCGTCCACCACGCAGCCGCATAGATGCGTTCCGCTTTTGTTGAAGAGTAGTTTCAGCACACCAGTGGGGCGCTGCCTCACTAACTTGCCCTGCCAGTTCAACCAGTCTAGAAGCTTCGACTCCGACTTGCGGTGCTCCAACCATACGTGCTCGGCCTTGTCGAGCCAATGATAGATTCCCATTTTGCCCATTCGGACGGCCGCATTGGGTTCCACGAGCCGCGATCCGCCATGTTCGTCGTAAACCAGCGGCAGAACCACCATGGACCATTGCCGCCAGCCAAAAGGCAGCATGTTGTCGGACAGGAGCGTAGCGAAAAGAAAGTCCGATTCCACGTTCCCTTTGATGCGGATGCCCTTCCACGGCGCCTTGGCCTGGCGCTCGATCGCGGGGTCCGTTTCCAACCAAGGGCGGCGCACGTTGATAAAGAAGGCGTCTTCCAGGGTGCGGACAAACCAAACGCAGCGCGGGGCCAGGGAAGCTCCCTGGGTCACCTCCGACCAATAAGGACTTCCCGCCGCCGCCGCGACCGGCGTATGGGTCGTTTCCGAGGCCTCCCAGTGCTTTTCGGCTTCAACCAGGCTTGCGTTGCGGGAAGGCAATTGCCCCCGCAAGCGGAGCATGGCGACGGACTTTCGTCGGCGACCAGGCGTCTTCGGGGCTTCCATGTCCTCTCTCTTGGCGACCACGACGCACGCGGGCACGTTAAACAGCGGCGTCACCTGCTCGCAATCAATGAGGAAACTGGAGGCGGCGACATAGCGGTCCCGAAAGGTTGCGTGCTGCTTGGCGCCGGTCAAGATGCTCCGCGGCATGACGAACGCCAACGTGCCGCCCTCGGCGAGGAACCGGCTTGCGCAGAAAGCGAAAAAAAGGGTTGCGAGGTCCATCTGCGTGAAGAGGTGTGAATTGCGTTTGTCGAGCAAGCCATGGGCCAGCGACAATTGACGCACGCGATCCTGGTAGCCCCGGCGTTTGATGTAGCGATAGGAGAGCCACGGCGGATTGCCCACGACAAACGAACTCTTGCGCGACGCCAACAGCTCGGGTTGGTAAGCGTTATTGAGAATGAACCGCCAAACCGTATTCGTCGCCGGGGGCTCGAGCAGCCAACGCATGAGGTCGAGATTCGCGTCCCATTGGTCCCATTGCGATTCGGGAACTCCGAGTTGCGTCAATCGCTCCCGCAAACCGCCCCTGGCATCCGAAGGCGTCAGTTTAGGATCGGCGAACTCGATCAGGGCATCGACGAGCGCGTGGAGTCCGTCCCGCTTCTTGGCAAGCCCGGCGGGCAGCCCGAAAGCCTTGGGCAAGCCGCGTGCCCGCGACTTTCCCGAACGCTCGGCAATCTGGTCCACTTCCACCGGAATCACGATCTCGGGGTGCGTGGCGCCGCGATCCACGGTGGCCAAGGTGTCGGCCATATACACCGGCAACACAAACGGCCCCCGTTCGCGGCGAGCCTCGTCGCCCAGGGCAAGGAACAAGTTCGTCTTGGCGATGGTGACCGCCAGGGGATGAACGTCGATGCCGGCAAGCTGCCGCGTGCAAAAATCGATCAGCGCCTTGCCCTTTCGGCCCGACTCGCGGACGAGCCGGACCGCTGTAAAGAGGAAGGTGCCCGAGCCGCAAGCCGGGTCTAGCAAGGTAAGAGCGACCGCCCCAGCCCCTTTGGGCGGCGGAAACCCGGCTTGACGCAAGGTCAATTCGGCCAGCCAATCTGGGGTGTAGAATTCACCCAAGTCGTGTCGCGTTTCGGGATCGACGAGTTCCTGGTACAACTCCTTGAGCAGGTCTTCTCGGATGGTCCCAAGGTCATAGGCGGCGGTTAGCCGAGTTCCCAGGGCATGGAGCAAGACCCCGGCCTGGCGGAACTTTTCCGGTTCGGCAATCCATGTAAAGAAGTCCTCTTCCGCCAAATTCTCAAATCCGATGCCCCTGAACGTCTCTCCGGTTACGATCCCGCGCAGTTCCGCGTCGGCAGGCGCACGGCGGTTGAGGGCCACAAAGGCCAGCACTCGGGCAAAGAGCGCCAAATAGGTATGGCGCAAGAAGAGGCCCTCGTCGCCCACCGCTGATCCATAAACGATCGAAAGCAGACTCTGCCATTCGGCAAACTTCGTCTGCGCCGCGGCGTCGCTGCCGGCTTCGTGCCAAAGCGACTTGAGGATTCGCTGGCTTTGCCAGAACGTCGGGCTGCGTTCGCCGAAGCGCAAGGCGACGTCATTGGCCGTCGGAATCAGACGCTTCTCATGGAAGAGGTAACAGTCCAGCCAAAGCTTCGCCTCGTCCCCCTTGTCCCCGGCAAGAGACAACCCGTCAACCTTCAGCAACTCGTCCTCCCGCAAGGCATAGACTTCGACGGCCTCGCCGTCGCTCAGAATCCCGAAGTAACGTTCCGGGTGCTTCTGGTTGCGAAGGTAACGCTTCAACTCATCTTTGCCATCCGTGCGGCTGCGGTCATCCAAGCGTTTCTTGAACTCGAAGATCAAGTCGCCGAAGAGGGCGTCGGCAAAGCCGCCCCGAACACGCAACGCGGGGACGTGCTTCTCCAGCAAAATCGGCTCTGCCTGGTCCAGGCGGGGGAACGCCTCGCGGAGGAAACGAAGGAAAGCATCGCGGACAGAATCTTCTGAAGCCCCGCGGGTCCGCAAACCCTTCAATTCTTCCTCGTACAAACTCAAGCGTTCCGCAAAGACGCTCATGGAGTCGATCCTTGACTGACGCCGCCGGTTGCCAACATGTCGGCCCAAGCGCGGCGGATCTCTTTGAGTTCCTGCTCTTGCCTTTCACTGAAGGAACCGCGGACTTGGGCATAGGTGTCCATCCAGGTGGCCAGCCGCTGGCGGCTTTCGGCGTCGAGCACGACGCCCTCGTGGCCCTTGGGATCGGCGACCAAGGCCCACAGTTTGCTCGTGGCGGCGGTGCATTCGCCGGGAATCGAGCGGTCGCGCTCGAAGGCCTTTTTCTTGAGGTCTTCGCCGCCGAAGGTCAAGAGCGACTGGTAGGCCTTGGCGGGCGTGAGGTCGAGGCGGGCGGCCTTCGCGTCTTCGCTGCCCGGCTTGTGGCATCGCACGCAGTGCCGGTCGAGCACCGGCTGGACCAACTCATCGAAACGCAGCGGCCAGGAACCGGAGGGACCGGGCGTGAGTTTCGACGGCTCCCTCAAGGCGGCCAGCGGCGCCTTGCCGATCGGCGGCGCCAGGTCGCGGTGCTCGTGGCAGCCGATGCACGAAAGGGTCTGCTTCGGTTGCGCGTAGGTCAGCGACCGCATCGTCTGCACCGCCAATCCGTCGGAATCCAGGGCCTGGAAAAAGACCGGCACGCCCGACGGCACGCGGAAAAAGGCCGAGCCGTCGGATTCCACGGGCACGGTGCCGAGCACGTACTTGCCCGGATCCTCGGCCGAAACGCCCAGGTTCGGCGTGTTCATGTGCGGCTGGACCTTGGGCGGCACGGCCACGATTCGCAGCCGCTTCACCGTCCCGCGAGGAATCCCTGTCAGGCCTCGGTACACGTCCTGGAGAAAAAACCGGCCTTCGTCCGCGAGGTCGGCGACCTGGCTGGCGTAGATGGGCGGCTTGGGCCTCGGCCGCAGCGGGATCGGGTTGCCCGACGAAATCTCCGGATCGCGATAGAGCAGTTCCTGGTTGCCAAAGGCGTCGAGAAGATACAGGCCCATGGCGTTGACGGGATTCGCCTCTTGCGTCTCGATCCGCGTGTGCGGCGGCAGCCGCCGGTCGGCCCAGCCCACGAGAAAATACTCCTCGGAAAGCGGCCAGGGATTGGCGTAATAGTGATCGGCCCAGGCCTCGGTCTCGGGGAACGGCACCTCGGGCGTGAGGCGGACGATCGGGGCGTCTTCTTCCGTGCCCCGCGTGCGGTCGAACAGCACCAGCGACCCACCCAAGATCGAGTGGTGCGCCGAGGCCGTGAAAACCAATTTATGCGAGCCGGGAATCGCCATCGCTTCGCTGGCGACTTGCGGCCGCACGGTGTAGTTCTTGTAAACCAATTGGGCATTGCTGCCATCCGGATTGGTCGACCAGAGGCTGAAGAAATGGCCGTTGAAACGGTCGATGTAGTCCCAGCGGCAATACAGAATCCGCCCGTCGTGGGCCACCGACGGCGTCCACTCGAAGTTCTCGAACGCCGAAATCGGCCGCGGGTTCTTTCCCTCGGCGTCCATGACGTGGAGCGTGAACACGGGGACGGGCCGGTAATTGTCGCCGCCGCAGCGGACGTAGCTGTCGGGCAGGTCGGCCGCCGTGGTGGCCGCCGTCCGCGTCCGGCACGTCTGCAAAAAGATGCCTTTCCGCGTCGAAAGAAACACTATCTCGCCGTTGGGCAGGTAGCGGGCGTCGAAGTCGTCGTACCGCCCTCGCGTCAATTGACGCACGCCGCTGCCGTCCACATTCATCTCGAACACGTGGTAGAAGGCGTCCTCGGGAAGGTTCGCCTTGTTGGCCTTGTCGGGTACGTCGGGCACGTGGGGATAGTGCTTCGCGTAGGCGAAGAGCACGCGGCGGCCGTCGTAGGACAGCTCAGGCCGGATGAACGACCCCGGCGCCCAACCCGACGTTAAACAACGCACCGTGGGCCGATCGGTCTTGAAGCCTTCCAAGACGCAGATGCCGCCGCCGGGCCGCGACCACCAGCCGTAGAACTGGTCCGACATGTGGGGGAATCGCGTGGGGGCCGCCTTGCAGAACAAAATCGAGTCGAAAGCCAAAAGCGGATTGGCCAAAGCCATTTTCCGCACGGCCCAATGGGCGCGGAAATACAACTCGCGTCGGGCTGTTTCGGGGGCGTCCTCGGGCAGGTTCTGTAGTTGCCCGGCGACTTCTTCAAGGACCTTCCTTTCGGCATCGACCTGGGTCCCCAGACGTCGCTGACTCTCGGCCAGCTTGAGGCCGCGTTCGATCGTCCGCGCGATCGCCGGGCGCGTGGGACCCGAAGGCTTGCCCGGCCGAGCGGCCCGGGCCGACCAGATGCTCGTCGTGCTTTGCGTGGCGGGCTTGCCGAGGGCCACGTTCTCCGCCTGGCCCACCGCGTAAACCTCCACCTCGTCGAGATGGAAATAGCTCTTTCCCTTCAGCCCCAGCCGCACGTGGCGGGCCTGCTGGCCCTTCAGATCGACCACCAACGGCTTGTTGTCGCTGTGGCCGTAAAACACCGTGCCGTCGTGCTGGTAGACCTGGCGCCAGGTCTTGGCGTCGTCGGACAACCAGACGAGGATCCTGGCGTTCCGCTCGGCGAGGTCGCAGCGGTTGTAGAGCACAAGCCGCCCGATTGCGACGGGCTTCTCCAGATCGACCTGCCACCATGGGTCATCCTGAAGTTCGGTGTGAAACCCCCATTTGCCGTTCTTCACCCCATCGACGCCCCCGGCCGCGTCCTCCTCGGGCGATACCCGTCCGTTGGCCGAAGCAGGACTTTGCCGTTTCACGTCTTGATGGAGCCAGTCGGCCTCGATCTGTGCCGGCGTTACAGATACCGAATCCGCCAACAGCCGATCATGCCAGCTAAGGCATAGTACGACCACCAAACCCCAGCTTTGCAAGAAAAAGCATTTTTGCCAGCAGAACGGTTTCACGAACAGACTCCTTACCAGTAAGAGTGGCGACTTGCGACCCCCTTCACGGAATTGATGGTACCCACGAGCGATCCCACTCGCAAGCGGGACGGACTGTTGGAGAGCCGGTTGCGCTGTGCGTAAGGTGTTTTGAGTATATGGATTGCGAGGGGATCGAAAAACGTTTTCCCCGCGGGGCGGTCGAAAATGCTCGGGAAATCGCCACGTCCCGAGTCGCGAAACGGATTTTTTCACGATTTTTCGACCATGGCCGGGACTTGACGGGGATCGGTTGCGATGATATACTCCCGCCATCGCCCGCCCCGAGAAAACGCACGGAGGTCGACGCCATGCGGATCCAAGCCACCAAGCCCCTGTTCGCCTGGGACGCCCTGGAAGACAGTCCGACCCTCAAGACCATCCAGAGGCTGCTGGA
>Ga0209101_1001376_pt1 | contig 18009 bp, 11 predicted proteins | sample ConPoolayeCmetaG_FD_185481 | JGI IMG/M metagenome (GOLD analysis project Ga0209101, IMG submission 185481) | Hot spring microbial mat communities from California, USA to study Microbial Dark Matter (Phase II) - Cone Pool mat layer C metaG... ...
CCGGTGTAAGCCTCCATCTCGTCCAGGAGCTTACTCCACTCCCTGCGGTCAGCCTTCTGATAGCGCTTCTTCATCCGACGCAGATATTGGTATCGCTCTTCTATGGTCATCTTATCCTCTGGATTCATCTTCACCCCCGGTAACATTATCATTTGAGTGAACCGCATGGCTCCGGTAACATTTTAGATGATATAACACGGCGGGTTGACTTACCCCGCAAGGAATGTATAATATAGTGCCGCGTTTGGTGGGCCATAAGTGCCACCCGGATATTCTCGATTTAAGCACATAAGGCAGGAGGAATACAGATTATGACTAAGAAATGGGTATATCTTTCTCGTTCCGCCAGAGAAGAACTCGCCAGGGAGTTGGGCCATGACCCCACTCTTGACGAGATGAAGATCATCCTGGGCGGCAAGGGGGCCGGCCTGGCTGATATGACCGGGGCAGGATTGCCCGTACCCCCCAGCTTTACTATCACGACAGAGGCTTGCGTAGAGTATATGAGAACCGGCCAGTTCCCCCCCGGGATGTGGGAACAAACACTTGAGGCGCTCAAAGAACTGGAGCGAGAGACGGACAAGCGTTTCGGTGACCCCACCAATCCTCTCCTGGTCTCCGTGCGCTCCGGCGCACGCGTTTCTATGCCGGGGATGATGGACACCGTGCTAAACCTGGGTCTCAACGACGAGACCAGGGCCGGGCTGGCAGCGCTGACCGGCAACGAATGGTTCTCCTACGACGCCTATCGCCGCTTCATCACAATGTTCTCAGACATTGTGATGAAATTTGATCGCGAGCACTTTGAGAAGAAACTTGCTGTACTCAAAGAGAAGGAGGGCGTAAAGACCGACCCGGAGGTGAGCCTGGAAGGCCTCAAGTGGCTGGTCGGAGAGTACAAGGCCATGTACCGGGAGCGCTTCGGCGAGGACTTCCCATCCGAACCGTACAGGCAGCTCGAACTAGCCATCAGAGCCGTGTTTGACTCATGGAATGGTGAGCGCGCTGTGGCATATCGTGAGTCGGAAGGCCTTCCACACGACTGGGGCACCGCCGTTAACGTCTGCACAATGGTGTTCGGCAACCTGGGTGAGCGAAGCGGTACCGGTGTCGCTTTCACCCGCGACCCCGCCACCGGCGAGAAGGTGCTCTATGGCGACTTCCTGGAAAACGCGCAGGGTGAGGACGTGGTCGCCGGTATACGTACACCGCTCAAGATCGAGCGGCTACGGGAAGTGATGCCTGACATATATTACCAGTTCGCGGACGTGGCACGCCAGCTGGAAACCTACTACCGCGATATGCAGGACCTGGAGTTCACCGTGGAGCGTGGTAAGCTGTGGATGCTCCAGACGCGCCGGGGGCAGCGGACGGCCTCCGCCTCGGTCAAGATCGCCGTGGACATGGTTCACGAGGGGCTGATCACTAAGGAAGAGGCCGTGATGCGCGTCAAGCCCGCAGAGGTGGACTTGTTGTTGCATCCCTTCTTTGACCCTCAGGCCAAAAAGAGAGCTGAGGAAACAGGCGATCTGCTCGCCCAGGGGCTTAACGCTTCACCAGGTGCTGCCACTGGCAAAGTGGTGTTCGATGCCAGCCTGGCCAAAAAACTGGGAAGCCAGGGCGAAGCGGTGATACTTGTACGCCCGGAAACCTCCCCCGATGACGTGCCTGGAATGATGGCCTCACAGGGCGTCCTGACCCAGCATGGCGGCATGACATCGCACGCGGCGGTCGTGGCACGGGGCAAGAACCTCCCTGGCGTTGTAGGATGCGAGGACATCCACGTAGACCTGGAGCGGGCTCAATTCGTGGTCAAAAGCAACGGCCGTGTCGTAAAAGAGGGGGATATCATATCCATTGACGGCGGCACCGGTGAGGTCTTCTGGGGCACGCTGCCTACCCTCAAAGTCAAATATGAGGACCAGCCCTATCTGGTGGAGTTGCTCGGCTGGGCTGATGAGATCCGCGCTATTGGCGTGCGCGCCAATGCCGACGTCGGTGAGGATGCGCGCCAGGCACGCATCTTCGGCGCTGAGGGGATCGGCCTGTGCCGTACCGAGCATATGTTCTTCGACCCACGTGCCCGTGACGCCGTAGTGCGCATGATCATGGCCGAGACCGACGAGGAACGACAGGCAGCGCTGGACGAGATGCTCCCGTTCCAGGAAAAGGACTTCGAGGAAGTCTTTGAGGCCATGGATGGGCTGCCGGTCATTATGCGGCTGATAGACCCGCCCATGCACGAATTCCTTCCCCCGCGGGAAGCCCTTATTGAAGAGGTAACGCGGCTGCGCTGCACTGACCCTGATTCGCCTGAGCTGGCCGAGAAGGAAAGAATGCTCCGCGTGGTTAATTCGTTGTGGGAAGTCAACCCGATGATGGGACTGCGTGGCTGCCGCGCCGGCATTATGTACAAAGGCCTGACCGAAATGCAGACCCGTGCCTACTTCCAGGCTGCATGTCGCTGCGCAAAGCGGGGCATCAAAGTGAAGCCTGAGGTGATGATCCCCCTGGTCGGTCACGTCAACGAGCTGAAGCTCGAACGGGAAAAACTGGAGGCTGTGGCAAAGCAGGTTATGCAGGAGGAGGGCATTGAAGTCGAATACATGTTTGGGACGATGATCGAAGTCCCGCGCGCCGCCCTCACCGCAGGTGAAATCGCTACCTATGCCGATTTCTTCTCCTTCGGGACCAATGACCTGACTCAGATGACCTTTGGCTACAGTCGCGACGATGCGGAGGGGAAATTCCTCAAAGATTACGTGGACGGCATTGACACCGGCCGTGTGGATGCGGAAGGCAAACCTGTGCTTTTCAAAATCCTGCCGAATAACCCCTTCCAGACCCTGGACCAGGTGGGGGTGGGGAGGCTGATGAAGATATGCGTCGAGGAAGGACGGGCTGCCAACCCCAAGATCGAGATGGGCATCTGCGGAGAGCATGGCGGTGACCCTGATTCGATTGACTTCTGCTATCGGGTTGGCCTCGACTATGTGAGCTGTTCCCCCTACCGGGTCCCGGTCGCCAGGCTCGCCGCGGCTCAGGCCACCATCCGTAACCGCAAGAAGCAGTAGTTACCCCGACGGGAAAGGCAGACAGGGTATACCTGTCTGCCTTTTTACTTCTATCAGAGGGCACAGGCCCGGGAGCGCAGTTTTATGGCTCTGTTGATCACACATGCCAGGCTTGCCACATTGGGACAGCAGCCCCAAATCATCGAGGACGGTGCCCTGTTGCTCGAAGATGACCACATCGCAGCGCTGGGCACGACCGCCGAATTGACGACGCGCTACCCGGCCGTCGAGCGCTGGGACGCAGATGGTCAGATGGTGCTCCCTGCCTCGATCTGTGCCCATACCCATTTCTATGGAGCTTTTGCCCGTGGAATGAATGCCCCTGGCGATCCGGCGGCCAATTTCCCTCAGCTCCTGAAGCAACTGTGGTGGCGACTGGATAAGGCATTGACACCCGAGGACGTGCGTTATTCGGTGCTGGTGTGCCTGAGCGACGCCATACGCCACGGTACGACCACGCTGATTGACCATCATGCCAGCCCCGGGGCGATTGAGGGCGTGCTTGATGTCATTGCCGAAGCAGTACAAGAGGCAGGAGTACGGGCCTGTCTGTGCTATGAGGTCAGCGATCGGGATGGCCCCGCGTGTGCACAGGCCGGCATATCCGAAAACGTCCGCTTCATAGAAGCACAGAAGAGAGCGCAGCGGAGCCGGCTGGCGGCATCGTTTGGGCTGCACGCTTCGTTCACACTATCCGACGAGACACTGGCCGAGTGCGTCGCTGCCGCGCGACAGTCAGGCAGCGGCTTCCACATACATGTGGCGGAGGACTTGTCAGACCAGGAGGATGCACTGCGCAGATACGGTCAGCGTGTCGTGCACAGGCTGAACCGGGCAGGAGTGCTCGGCCCTGCAACCATCGCCGTCCACTGTGTGCACGTGGATGAAAGTGAGATCGAGTTACTGGCCGAGACGGGCACCCGGGTCACGCATCAGCCACGCTCGAACATGAACAACGGTGTTGGGGTGGCACCGGTGGAGCGGATGGTGCGGGCCGGTGTCAACGTGGGTCTGGGCAACGATGGTTTCTCCAATCAAATGTTTGCGGAGATGAAAGCCGCCTGCCTGGTCCATAAGCTTGCACAACGTGATCCCCGGGCCATGCCGCCCGATCTTGTGATGCACCTCGCCTACGCTGAAAACGCCCGCCTGGTGCAGGTATTCTGGCCAGAGCTGAAACTTGGTGAGTTAAGCCCGGGGGCAGGCGCCGACCTGGTCTTCCTGGACTACCGTCCCATCACTCCGCTGACGGCAGAGAATCTGGCAGGCCATGTGATCTTTGGCGTAGAGGCTTCTGCGGTGACCGCTACAGTGTGTGCGGGGCGGGTATTGATGCGCGACCGCCGCCTGCTCACGCTGGATGAGGAAGCCATTACTGCCCGTTCGCGGGAACTGGCGGCTCAGGTGTGGAGACGAGCTGCCGGGCTATAAGCTCTGCCGTCTCCAACACCTGCTGCAAGGGCACACCATGTTCACGGGCGATGCGGGCACAATCCTCATACTCGGGTGCGGCAGCCACGCTTTCACCGTTCAGCCATTTCTCCTTAACCCGCACCGGCCCCCACGGGGTTTCCAGCTCCAGCACACGTCGGTCGGCTACCACCCGCTCCATCGGCAGGATACGCAGCCCAAGGGTGGGTGTTTCGCGCAGGATCACCTGCATCAACGTGCTGACCTGCTCAGGAGTGGTCAGGGCCGACAGAACGATCGCGGGCCGGTTTTTCTTCATCTGCACCGGAGTAAACCACACATCAAGTGCCCCGCTTGCAAATAGCTGCTCCATCGTATAACCCAGTATCTCACCGGTGACATCGTCGAGGTTGCATTGCAGCAGCACGACCTGCTCACGCATGGGGAATGGCTCGACAGCCTCGCCCAGCCACAGCCGTACCATGTTCGGCCAGGGGAGTTTCCTGTGGCCGAAGCCGTAGCCTACGGACCGCACATACATCGGCGGGTACTCGAAGGTGGCCAGCTCTGCCAGTAACGCGGCGGCGGTGGGGGTGAGGATCTCCGTCTGCGCGGGATGCGGACGGGTGGGTGCTCCTGCCTCGGCCAGCAGTGCCAGCGTGGCCGGGGCAGGTACCGGCAGCAGCCCATGCTCTGTCTCGATCATCCCGCTCCCCAGCGGCGCCGCCGAGGAAAAAACCTGCTCGACCCTCAACCGTTCCAGCCCGGCGATGAAGCCAACAATGTCCACCAGGCTATCCACGGCACCGATTTCGTGAAAATGAACCTGCTCCACGGGCATACCGTGTATGCGGGCCTCAACCCGTGCCAGTCTCTCGAACACCGCCGAACTGGCTTTCTTGACCCGTTCGGACAGAGCGCTCTCTCCTATCAGATGAAGCACATCATACAGGTGGCGTGCGGGGTAATGCTGAGCTACATCGTGCACGCGCAGCCGCGTGCCACGGATGCCGCAACATACCTGGTGCTCTACCTCAAGTTCGTAACCGGAGAAATTGACTTTTGCCAGTTCGGCCTGCAGGTCGCTCAGAGAGAGGCCCAGGTCAAGCAACGCCCCCAGCAGCATGTCTCCGCTGGCTCCGGAGAAGAGATCAATGTACAGGAGTCGTGCGTAATTGTCCATATGGCAGCCTCTGTTAAATCAGGGAGTCGGCCCGGGTGGATACACAGGGCAGCTCAGCCGCACTCGCAAACCAGATGGCGCACGCGCGCTGTGGCCAGATGTTCTGGGATGATGTGCACACCCAGGCCTGCACCATGGGGTACTGTCAGAGTGGAGTCTTCGTTGAGCGCAAAATCTGGCCCGGCGATGTCCTGGCGATAATAACGGGCCGAGGCGGAGATGTCACCGGGCAGGGTGAAGCCGGGCAGCGTGGCCACCGCCACGTTGAGCGCGCGGCCGATGTTGGTCTCGAGCATCCCTCCACACCAGACCGGCACGCCTCTGGCAGCGCACATGTCGTGAATCTGACAGGCCGCAGTCAGCCCGCCTACCCGTCCCACCTTAATGTTGATAACCCGGCAGGCTCCCAGCTCAAGCGCCCAGCGGGCGTGTTCTGGCCCGTGGATGCTCTCGTCCAGGCAGATGGGCGTGCGGAGCCTGGATTGTAGCCTGGCGTGGTCTACGATGTCATCGTAGTGGAAAGGCTGCTCGATGAGCAGCAGGTCCATGTGGTCCAGCTCCTCGAAGATCGGGGTGTCGGCAGGGGTATAGGCGGAGTTTGCATCCACCTGGAGCATCAGGTCAGGCCAGCGTTCACGCACAGCCCGCACCACCTCTACATCCCATCCCGGCCTGATCTTGAGCTTTACCCGGGCATAGCCCTCGTCCACATAGTATGCCACACGTTCAAGCAAATCGTCGAGGGTCGGCTCGATGCCCACGCTTACCCCCACCTTGACCCGCTCCCTATAAGGGCCGGCCTGGTTCAGCAGGGCAGCCAGCGGGAGATTATCGGCCTGGGCCAGCAGGTCCCAGACCGCGTTCTCAAGCGCAGCACGGGCCATAGGATGCCCCCGTATTCTGCGCGCGCTCGCCACCACATCGGCCGGCGAGGAAATCGCTTTGCCCAGGAGCGGAGGGATGAGAAAATCGCGCAGGATGTGCCAGGCGGTCTCGACCGTCTCGCAGGAGTACCATGGCCCGGATTCAGCGGTACACTCGCCCCAGCCGGTAAGGCCGTCGGCGCAGACGCTCACCAGGATGCAGGCACGGGTCACCTGTCGCCCAAAGCTTGTTTCAAAAGGATGTACCAGTGGCAGTTCAATCAGATGTAGTTCGACGCGTTCGATCTTCATGTGTCAGCAGGTAAAAACTTTCTCCTGTCTCGAAGAGCAGGTCAACGGCCACATATCCCCTGGCAAAGGCGGCCTCGAAAAGCGCACGCGAGTGTTCCCGCCAGGCATACGCCAGGCCCATATCGGCCGATTTGATGGCCTGGAAATTGGCGGGTATCTGGATGAGTAACTGCTCACCCTCAAGCGGAAGGATGGTCTCCGGTGGGCGGGGCAGGTCGCCCGGGAGAGCACGATTGACAATGACTGCCCTCCCGGCAAGCAGGGCTTGCAGCCCGGGCGCGGGAGATCCCCCACGCAGTCGGTTGACGACATGGGAGCTTTTGATATACCAGTCAACCTGGAAGCGGTCACTGGGCAATCCCACATTGAGCGTATCGCGCATGCCGCCATAGAGGTCACGCAGGTAAGTGTTACAGGTGACACCAAGTTTGTGGAAATTAAGGCGGGCATTGCGACTTTCCAGCGGGTCGAAGGTCCAGGTGATAAGCTCTATCCCCTGCCCGAGCACGAACTCCCGCTGGGCCAGCTTGAGGCGGTAACCCACATTCTGGTTCTGATAGGCAGGGGCCACGCCAGCGATGTGGGAACAATGTTTGAGCCGGCCTTCGGAAGTCAGTCCCAGGAACCCGAAGACGAATCCGATGAGCCGTTCCTCTCCTGTTGCTGGCTGCACATCAAATGCCCCCAGTACCAACCCTCCGTTCTTGTGCGCGGTGAGCAGCACATGATCGGGCACGACTTCCACGTCGTCCAGCCCCCATATTTCGCGCTGGAGTTGCTCGATGGCCCGATATTCCGGTATAGACTGGACAGGGCGGATTTCGATGGACAAACTGGTCCTCCGCACAGAGATATATGTCGGGAAACGCAGTTGTAATCTTACCAGGAAGTGGTGCTATGTCAACTGCGACTCCCCGGTGTAGGACAACTGCTCGCAGTTGTCCTAAACCGCTTCTGATGTCGTCACGACCGGCCACAGAAAACGGGCACCCAATTTCAGTCCCGGGGGTGTCCGTCACTTTTTTGCGCGAGAAGAGAGCGAGAGCAGGCTATGGCTGGCCGTGGCGACGTCAGTTGTAGGGCAACTGCGAGCAGTTGCCCTACATTGTGGCCGGTCGTGCGGCGTCGGGCGTGGTCTGAAGACCGGCCCGAGCCAGCGGATGCAAAAATATGACGGACACCCCAGTCCCGGCGAGAGGTTGACCAACACCAGCAATTGTGATATGATGTAAATCATTCGGGTCGGGCTATCCAAGGCCAGGGAGCCCGGCCAATACGACATGGAAAGGAGGATAAGATGCACAAGAGCAAATCGGGTGCCAGAGTATTGGCAGTGACTGCTGTGATGATCGCCATGGTCACTGTGGCGACCGGTTTCCTGCCCCGTGTACCAATACCTGCCACCGGCGGGTACGTGCACCTGGGGGACATTTTTGTGTTCTTTGCCGCTTTCACCTTCGGCCCATGGATCGGGGCGGTGGCCGGCGGGATCGGCTGCGCGCTCGCCGACCTGCTGACAGGATACGCTGTATGGGCTCCTCTCACACTTATTGCCCACGGCGTGGAGGGGTTGGTAGCCGGGTATCTGGGCAAGGGCAGACAGTTCAAGGGACTGGCCGTGGCATGGCTGGCCGGCGCCGTGTGCCTGGTGGGGCTTTACTTCCTGGGCGAATTACTCCCCATATATGGCGGCCTGGCCGGAGCGTTGAGAGAAGTACTGCCCAACATCTTTCAGGCGCTGGCCGGCGGTATCGTGAGCATCCCACTGGTGCTGCTGGTCCGCAAAGCCTACCCGCCTGTTGAGCGCTTCTGATAGACTCATCCGCAATACGGGTATCATATCGGGTTTACGAGGCAGGAAGCAAGAGGCAAGAGTCCTGTAGGACCAATATACCGTTTGTAAGCTGTAACTATTCGGGGCCGATTGAAATCGCCCTCTTACTGCGCCGACACCGCCTGATGGTGCAGCAAGGAGCAGGCCGGCGAAGGCCGACCTGCGGCTGCAGGTTCCAAAAAGTGTACGGCCGAGGCAAGCATTGTCCCTGCGTTTATTTTCTGAATAGTTCCGTAAGTGTAGCTATTCAGCCGATTGAAATCGTCCTCCCTGGGCACTTCGTGCCGGGTGTCGGCCTTCGCCGACACCTTTCCACGGGCATCCCAAAAGGGATGGTCGGCGAAGGCCGCCCCTCGGCCGCAGGCCCAGGAAGGTATACGGGCCAGGTATACCTCGCCCCTACAGTCAGCGCCTGATAGTTACCCGTAAGTTTAGGTGCATAACTTCCGCTACTATACTGCGTGATGTCTGCTCGCTTTGCAGCAGTTGTGCTGATCTCAGCGACGGTGCTCGGAGTGGCCGGATGCGGGAATCACCCCCCCATCGCGATCCCCGAACAGTCTGCCGTCACACCGCCACTCCTGACCACTCCCACCGTCGTCGCCGCTGCATGGCAGCACGTTTCCCCTCCGGCGCCCACAATATCCCCGTATGCCCTGATCTCTGTGGACAGTATGCTCGCGTCGCTGGAAGAGCTGACCGCCATCCAGCCCTACTCCGGCTGGCGCAACTCGGCCACCACGGGAGAAGCCGAAGCACTGGACTACCTGATGCGCAGGCTGGAAGGGTTAGAGTACCTGCGCTCACTGGGGATGGAACTGGAAAGGCAGCACTTTCGTGTTTTCCTTGCCACCGAGCTATGGGAAACGCACCTTTATCTGAAGCGGGAGGGGGCGGAGATCGGGGTGCCAGCAGCAGGTATGCGCGGCGAGCGTGAGGACATCACCAGGGCCCTCTGGTTCGATTCAGACGGAGCGCTCAATGATCAGGTCAGGAATCCAGTTGTGGCAGAAGGGGAGGTATTGCTGATCCGTTCGCCTGGAGAACTGGAAGCGCTGAGCCCCAAAAAGACGCGCGGGCACATCGCCGTCGTTAATTATGAGATCGTGGATTCGACAGTGCGTGGACAGGAAGCTGTGCTGGCCGCATCACGCCTGCTCGCTCTCGGACCGGCCGGCGTGGTACTTGTCACCCGCTTCTCCAACCGGCCCGGTGAGAGCCACGGCACATTTGCCGGAGAAGGAGGCGTGATGGCCCAGGCGAAGAGACAGGTGACTGTTCCTATCCTCCACGTGCGGCTGGAGGATCTGGCCGCCGCCGGGATCGCCGATTGGGATGACCTGGCCCGCGTCGAGTCCGCACGCCTGGTATGGGATGCCGATGTCTTATCCCCGGCCAGTTCAGGTAACCTGATAGCCCGTATCCCGGGTCTGGACACCACCCACGCCGTGATCCTCGGTGCCCATGTGGACAGCCCCAACAGTCCGGGCGCGCTTGACGATGGCAGCGGCTCGGTGATCCTGCTGGAAATTGCCCGTGTCCTGGACGCAGCACGCCGGCAGCCGCCCGTGGACCTCTACCTGGCCTGGTTCGGCAGCGAGGAACTGGGGCTGTACGGCTCGTACCACTTCGCCGCCACCCATCAGGAGCTGCTCGATCGCACTCTGGCGATGCTGCAGATAGATATGCTCTCCCACCCGCTGGAGGGTGTAAACGCAAAACTGAACCTGGTCTCGTGGGCCTGTGAGCACCCGGGCGACAACCGGCTCCCCTGGGCCGATTATCTGGCCAGCCTGGCAGAACGGCAGGGCATACAGGTGTTTCCGTTAAGCCACTGCGGCATCGAGTCCGATAATGCCGCCTTCCCCGGCTTTGACGTGCCTGAGGCCGATCTGATGTACACAGACCACAGTGTGGAGACGCTGAGCCGGATTCACTATATTTCCCACATTCATGACCCTTACGACACTGTGGAACTGGCACGGGAGAAGAGCGACGTGCTCGCACAAATGGCCCAGGTGGCACTGAGCGCAGCTTTGGAGCTCGACAGCACCGTCCAACTACGCAGCACACCACGGCCTGCTTACCGGGTTCTGTTTGTGGGCACCCATACCGAGCCGGTACACATGGCCCCCACTACGTTCGTGGACTTCGGCAGGACCATGGCTATGGAAGGCTTTGACGTGGATATGCTGCCTTACGGCCGGACGGTAACCCCATCCGATCTGGAAGGGGCCGATCTGGCTATCGTCCTGCCGGTGCTGGACTATCCTGCCGGTGACAGCCCAGTCGGCGCTTACGACGAGGCCTGGAGCGCTGACGAGATCGCCGTGCTGACGGATTACGTGGCCGCAGGCGGGTTGCTGGTGCTCACCAACAGTGCACAGCGCCTCAAGTACTTTAACCGCGCGTTGGATTTCAACGAGGATTGGGACGATGTCAATCTCCTGGCAGAGCAGTTCGGCATCTCCTACTTTGACGGAGCGAAAGCGGTGGGCGGAGAGCCTGAACTCAGGCGAGACCATCCTTTAATGATACGGGTGGACAGTCTTGAGCTGGCCGATAATAACGCCATACCATTCAAGGTGAGCCGGGTAGAGGGTGCGGACGCGGCTCAATGGCTGGCCCGCACGCGCGGCGGTTTGATTGCTGCGCTGGTTCGGTACGGTGAGCGAGGCGGCGAAGTGCTGGCCCTGGCGGATGTGGGTATCCTGAACACCTCAGGGGGAAAGCCCACGAACCTCACTTTCTGGCGCAATCTGGCCCGTTACGCGCGGACACGGAACAGATGAACACAGAAGCACTCATCGGTAAGCTGCTCAGGCAACGTGGTATGAAGCTCGCGGTAGCCGAGTCCTGCACCGGTGGCCTGGTGAGCCATCGCATCACCGATGTCCCCGGCAGCTCGGCATATTACGAGGGCGCGATCATCGCCTACTCTTACGCCGCGAAAGAGAAACACCTGGCAGTAAAACGTAACACGCTGTGTTCCTGGGGCGCGGTGAGCGAGCAGACAGCACTGGAGATGGCGCAGGGAGTGCGCCGGGCTTTCGAGTGCGAGATAGGGCTGGCCGTGACCGGCATCGCCGGCCCTGATGGTGGGACTGAGGACAAGCCCGTCGGACTGGTCTATATCGCGCTGGCCGCGCCTGATGGCACCTGGGTGGAGCGGCACGTGTGGAGTGGCAATCGTTGGGAGAACAAAGCCAGCTCGGCCGAGGCCGCGCTGGACCTGCTGCATCGCTATCTGGAAGGTGAGTTGGACCCTGGCTGCTGTAAATGTGGTACAGAAAGCATGTCCTGAGCGGCGTGCGTCCTTTTGACCCTGTCAGCGACTCCAAAGCGGTCATAGAGTTGATCGCACTGGCGTTCGGTGACAGGCTGGGACCGGATGGAGAGATCGCCCTGGGAGAAATGCGCCGCGCTGCCCGTCTGGCTTCCTGGCTGGGATGGTTTTACTGGCCCGTCTGGGAGGACACGGGATTTGCGCCGGGCTTTGTGTGGGTCGAAGAGGGGCGCGTGCTGGGTAACGTCTCACTGCGTCGAGCGGCCGAGTGGGGCGGCTTCATCATAGGTAACCTGGCCGTCCATCCCGACTGGCAGCGCAGGGGGATCGCCAGTGCGCTGATGGAGAAAGCCCTGGAGACCATCTCCGTCCAGGGAGGGCGCTGGATCGGTCTGGAAGTGCGCCACGATAACCGCGCGGCGCTCTCGCTCTACGAGCGGCTGGGGTTTGTGGAGGTGGGCAGGACGTTGCACATGCTGCGCCCGGCCGGCCTTTATTACGAAGGCAGGGGCTGCCGGGCACTGCCCGCACCATTCGTCATGCGACGGGGGCAAAAGGGGGACCGACCAGCTTTGCTCGACCTGCTGCACACCGTTATCCCCACCCCTCAGCGCGCCCTCCTTGAGTTACGCGATGAGCAATACAGACCAGGTGTCAGCACAGGTACAGAATGCTGGTGGATTGTCGAGAACAAACGCAAGCTCTGCGGGGCGGTGCGGGCATATCACGAGCGTGGAAAACGTCCTGACCGCCTGGAGATACTGGTGGCGCCAGGAGATCACGAGGACATCGAGGCCGCGCTGGTGCAACAGGGAATGGCCAGTCTGCGGAGTGTACATAAAAAGATGGTGGAGAGCGTGCTGCCCAACCCATCTGCATCGCTGGTGGGTGCGCTGGAAAGCTGCGGCTTCCAAAGGTTGCGTGTGTTGATCCAGATGCGGCTCGACCTGGCACGCCGTATCCCGGTCACCGTCTCCCGTCACGAGTGATACGGGGCAGCATCGCGTTTACGTGTTGCAACTGTCCAGTTATGATCATCAGGAGTTAAGTGGAAATGAAAGGTTTTATAAACATCCCTATGAAAACCAGGGTGTTCATACTGGCGCTGCTGGCAGGCGTGCTGCTCATCGCTTTTCCTGGCTCCGCTGCCCGCGCTCAACTTGTGGCACCGACCCTCATCTCCCCGGCCAATAACACCACAACCACGGTAGCCAACTATCCTCCCCTGGCTGTGCCGGAGTTCAGGTGGCAGGCGGTTAAGGATGCGCGCCTGTACAAAATCCAGTTCAGCCAGGATGTGGGCTTTGCCAACATAAGATTAGATGTTAATACCCCCAACACCAGCTACACCCCTCCCGATGCCGGCATATTCTCAGATGGCACATGGTACTGGCGTGTACGGGTGGAGGATCCCGGCCCTCCTGGTAACTACAGCACAGCGTGGTCTTTCACCAAACAATGGGCCTCTCCTGCCAACGCACCTGTGCTCAGTGCCCCTGCTGACGGAGCGACGCTCTCCTTCTACGATGAACCTGTCTTCTCCTGGCAGCCGGTGATGGGCGCTGCATCCTATCGTTTCCAGATCGCCTCCTCTTCTGACGGTTTCAACACCCCGGTCTATAACATTGAGACCCTGGCGCCAGCGCACCAGCCACTATATAAACTGGCCAATGGCACTTACTACTGGCGGGTCGTGCCGGTTGATCCACATAACCGCGATGGCACCCCCAGCGCAGTACGCCGGTTCGAAATGAACTACGACCAGGTCCCCACCATGCTGGAACCGGCCAACAATTCCTACCCCTCACTCACGCCGGCTTTCCGCTGGACCGCCACCCGGGGCGCGCAGTTCTACCGCCTCGAGTATTCCACCGACCCCGCTTTTCCTCCCTCAAATGTGAATGTAGTCGAGACCCGTAATCCGGCTTACACGCCGCTCGCGGCCCTCCCCAACGACGTCAACACTTATTGGCGCGTGCGAGCCCAGTCCGATCTCTCTATCTCCCCCTGGAGTCCAATCTGGACCTTCCTCAAACGCTGGTATACCCAGACAGTGTTGCTGACCCCCATTAACGGCTACCAGTTCGTCGAGTACCCGGTATTCAGTTGGACACCGGTGCCTGGGGCAGCGCGATACAAGATCGAGGTCTCCCCCGAGAACAGCTTCCCACCTACAGGCCTGGGTTTCCTTAACGAGACTGTCGCCAACACATCCTTCGTTCAGATCTATCCTCAAAGCTGGTTTGACGGTCACGACGACGTCTGGTACTGGCGTGTCACCCCGCTTGACGCAAAAGATAACTATGGCCGCCCGAGCGCCGTCTCCTCCTTCGTCTTCACCATCACGGCCAGGGCTCCGCAACTGATCTACCCGCCCTACTACTACCGGCCGGACGATCCCAACCGCGCTATCCTGCAACCACGGGAGGACCGCACCGTCAGCCTGCCTGTGTTTATGTGGCACCGCCTGGTTTCCGATGTCCTCAGTAACTCAGGGCAGATGGCCGCCTACCGCGTACAGGTGGATGATAATTTCTTTTTCGTCAGTCCAGAATGGACGTTCGATACCGAGAACCTGAGCGCCGTACCGACGGCAGATCACCCCTTCACTCCGATAAGCACTACGCTTTACTATTGGAGGGTGCGCCCGCTGACCGGTTTGGGAGGCGCGGAGATCGGTCAATGGAGCCAGCAATGGGCAACCCGCATAGACCTTTCGCGTGGCCTGTCTCCACGGAGCACCATCACCCTGTTGCGACCTGCTCACGGTGCGGAGTTCGTAGAAACCACCCCGCTGCTGGAATGGTGGCCGCTTCAGGGCGCCGACTCGTATCAGGTCCAGATCAGTACCGACGCGACCTTCGACAGCGCCTATATCATCCATACAGCCACCGTCCCCTACCCGGCCTATACCCCTCAACAACGGCTCGACTTCGGGACGTATTACTGGCGTGTGCGTGGCCTGAGCGGCGGCTCACCTGTGGGCGCCTGGAGCGTGCCCTGGCGCTTCCACGTGGTCGCGCAGAGCCGCTGGCGACGGGACCGCACCATCGGGGACGTGAGCAACAGACGTCTCATCGGCTCTGACCCGCAGGGTGACATGACCGATCCGAACTACGATCTGACCACCCTGTACGCTGTGCAGGATAAAGAGGATTGGTTTTTCGGCTTCCATGTCTTCACGGGCACCGGCGCCAACATGACTTACGTGCTGTATCTGGACCTGGACCGCAGAGATGGCTCAGGCGCCACCGGCGATGCTATGGGTTACAACGTCAATACAATTGTCGGCCACCGCCCGGAATACGCCATCTATGTGTTACAACAGGGCGGGTCCTTTTCCGCAGGGACAACTTACATTTACCGCTGGGACGACTACTGGTCACCCGTCAGCACTCTGGGTGCTGCGGGTGGTGCGCTTTACTACAGGCCATCTGACCACTACCTTGAACTACGGGTACCTGCCACACTGATAGGGATGGAAGAAGAGACCGGCAGCACCTCGCTCATGCTGTTCAGCGCGATGGCGGGTGGTTGACATGCTCAGGATACCGTGCCCTCGGACCCCGCTATAGCATACACTGTGCCAGACAGCGGCCCGGCCACGACGACCCTCAGCCGTTTCACCGGTGTGTCCGACCGCCTGAACCTGGCCGCCCCGTTCAACAACGCCACAGGCGATCCCACCGTCTTCCCTTCCCTCCCGCTTGTGTTCTGGCATAAGCCTGTTGACGCCCCCTGGCTAGGCTACCAGATCCAGTTCGCCCTGGATGAGCAGTTCACGAAAATTATCAATGACACAACCATACGTGGTATTCCCTATCACCTCCCTACCCACTGGCATCACGAGGATCTGGAGGGAGACAACACGTATTACTGGCGCGCCCGTGCCGTCCATCAGCCTGACCCGTTACTGAAGGGCGCCTGGAGCGAGCCTTACCGCTTCGAGCGGGTGGGGTTCGTGCCACAAAATCTCAGGATTTCGGTTGCTTTTGCCACGCCGACTTTCTCCTGGAGTATGGTCGAGGGCGCACGGTTTTATCATATAGAAGTGGACAACGATCCCGAATTTGGCTCACCCGAAATTCGTGAGATAACTGCCCAGAATTCTTTCACCCCGTTGTGGACTCTGGAGAGAGGGACTTACTACTGGCGGGTACGGGTCGAGCGTTATGATGGAGTTTTCAGTGGCTGGGCCTATGCCCAGGCTTTTACACTGGAATTGCCCCGGCCCGCCGGTCTGCGTCACAGCCCGCCCGGTGTGGTGGGCCGCGCTCCCACGCTCTGCTGGACGCCTGTCGTCACCCCAACGGACAGCCCGGTCCTGGCCGCCTGGAAGTACATGGTACAGATCAGCCCGGGCGATCCCACTTTCTCCTCCATCTACGATGAGGTTGTGACCGAGCAGTCATGTTGGACTCCGACCAGAGGATACGACGACCGCACCAACTATTACTGGCGCGTGGCCATGATTGACGGTAACAATCGCATGGGTGGTTACAGTGATCCTGTTACCTTCACCAAACAGTATCCCGTCACAACTTTGATCAGCCCGGGAAGTGGAAGCCAGGTTGGCGAGACTCCTACATTCGTATGGTCCCCCGTGGATGGAGCCGCCCGTTACCGGCTTCAGGTGTCCAGGTACTCAACGTTCGGTATCATCTACGATGAGGTGGATACCAACAACACCCGCTACACGCCGACCAGGGCATATGATACGGGGGTAACATACTGGCGCGTGGCGATCATAGATAAACACGGGAAACTGGGGCCGTTTAACACTGCCACGATTATATTGGACCCCTATCCATATCGTGTGTACATCCCTTTAGTGATGCGTAGAAGCTGACGCATTCGTGGGACAACTGCGAGCAGTTGTCCCACATCCCTCAGAGGCACACGCGCTTGACGAAAGCGTGGGTTTGCGTTAGAATAGCGGCGCTTTATCACGGGTAGGGGCATTTCCCTGCCGCACAGTTCCGCTCAAGCATTTAGTGCCTATCCGAAAAACGTAACCGACGCATCCCTATGCGTCGGTATAAGCGGCATAGGGATGCCGCTTGTACGGTTTTTCGGATAGGCTCTTAGAACCCGTCCGAAAAACCTACGAGCGGCATCCCTATACTCCATAACCGAGGCATAGGGATGTGTTGGTTACGATTTCCGGACAGGCTTTTATCTGGAGGTGTGTATGCAACAGCAGACACAGGGGATCGAATTGACCGCCGAGAAGCGTACCGTGGTGGGCAAACAGGTCAAGAAACTGCGGAGAGAGGGTTGGATACCGGCGATAATATACGGGCATGATTTCGCCCCCCTTCTGCTCCAGTTTGAGGAACGCGCACTGGCACTGGCGATTGAGCAGGCAAGGGGCGCCAGGCTCATAAGCATCAAGATAAAGGGAGAGAGCCAGAGCGAGATGGCCATCCTGCGTGAGGTCCAGAGGGACCCGATCCAGCACTCACTTTTACATGTGGATTTCCAACGGGTCAAGATGACCGAACGCATCAGGGCCGAGGTGCCGCTCGAACTGGTCGGCGAGTCGCCGATCATAGAAAGCAAGGCCGGCATCCTGTTGCACGGCATCTCCTCAATCGAGGTCGAGTGTCTGCCAAAAGACCTGGTGGGCGTGATTGAGGTAGACATCTCCGGACTGACCGCGCTGGATCAGGCAATCTATGTGCGCGATCTGGTGGCCCCCGCGGGTATTGAAATCCTCACCGATCCCGATGAAATGATTGTGCGCGTGGCGCCACTGGAAGAGGAAGAGATCGAGGTGGGAGCGCCGGAAGTAGCAGAGGTTGAGATCATCCGGGATTCCAAACGCAAGGAGAGAGAGGAAGAGTAAGCCCAACCATCCTCCCGTGGGTTTGCTTTTGCCTGAGGGCCGGGGCAACGCAGAAAAGCCCCGGCCTCTTGTTTGGCGACCGGCAGCCAGGCTACCGGTGCACAGTTTACTTTTCATGCGCTCGTTTTCACATATAATCCTGTGCAGCGTGTGGGGCAGGCTTTCCAGCCTGCCGCCGGTCGGTGGTCAGCACCCGGCC
>Ga0209101_1001377_pt1 | contig 18000 bp, 5 predicted proteins | sample ConPoolayeCmetaG_FD_185481 | JGI IMG/M metagenome (GOLD analysis project Ga0209101, IMG submission 185481) | Hot spring microbial mat communities from California, USA to study Microbial Dark Matter (Phase II) - Cone Pool mat layer C metaG... ...
GGCTATGTTACGAAGTCGGAATTCCCGAGCCTGAGCGACAACCCTGAGTCCATTCTGAAGTGGGGACCTGGCCCGCAGGCGACCAAGTCGCACATTTATGAATATGACGGGCGCTACCTTCTGACCGAAGGCGCTCCCAGTGCGCCGGCGGCGGGCGTGGCCTGGGAGGTTCGCGGCGGGGCCATGCAGGCGAGCGGCGGCAAGATCATCCCGGCGGGCGGAACCAACTACGGCGTGGTGTGGCCCATGGGCAGCGGCGGTGATGGGGACGACAATGCATGGCTGAGGTACTACGGCGATGGCAGCGCCGGCACTGTCGAACTCGGCATCGGCAAGGGGAAAGATGACGCCGTGAAGTTGCTCTCTTCTGGGGGAATAAGCATTCAGGCTGCTGACGACAGAGAACTCCTTCTGCACGGCCAGCTGAAGACGTTGGGCGGCATGCTTGCCTTTGGAAACAACGATGTGGACGAGACGGCCAGCTGCGACGCTTTCTATATCGTGTACATGGACAACGCATACTGTACGGTGGACATCACCGTCGCCGCCGGCGGCAGCATGAGCGTGTTCCTGCGCAACGTCCGCGACGATGACTGGAACACCAGCACGCACACCTTCCCGGTGGCCAAAGGTGACCATTTCCTTCTCCATAACCGGGGGCAGACGCAGGGTGGCCAGCCTTGTGACCTGAAGGTCTGGCGCCGGGATATGGGGCATGCGGCGCCGTAGTGGTGGAAAAGAACGTCAAAGGACAAACGCTGAACGCCAGAACATGAGGGTTCGAGGACAAATTCCGGCGGCCGGGCTGCATGAGCCGACACCGATGAGCAAGCGGGCGGCGCTGGCTTTCTTTTTATCGCTTGTCATTCAGCCTTTCGCGTTGTCTGCCGATTACAATCTGGACACTTTGTACAATAATTACTGGTTCGAACCGAGCCCGGCAGGAGGGCCGTACACCAACTACTTCGGCGAGTGGCCTGGACAGGCGGTGTCCAATGCATCCACGGCGGTCTATCAAGGGCATGCGCTTGGCAACACAAACGCCGTCCTGCCAGCGGGAGGGTTATACGGTCTGGCGTGGAGCGCGTTCGGCCATGCGGTGGAGGGCATCAGGGCGGACGTTGCGCTGGGCGACTTGATTCCTCCTCCCCCTGGCGCTAACACAAATGTGCCGCCGGCAAATTTCGTTGCCGTGAAGGTGGGGAACAACCCGGCAGCTTACTACGAATGCCAGGATCCGGTCGGCGGCGCGTTCTGGGTGCCTTCGACGAAACAGGTCGTCGCGGCGCAGCCGAACAACGTGGCGATTGATTGGATCATGAGCGGGGGTGGAACGAACAGGATCGTGATCATGGTCGGCGCGGTGCCGTCGAGCCGGCCCGGGCGCATCTTCTGGACGGAATCGCCCTACGATGCGCCCACGATCGATTTGAGCGGCCTGTTCCCCGTGATCCACCACAACGCCAGCGTGCCTGAGCCGGTGTACGAGGTGACGACCAATGAGAACGGCGGCTTTACGATCGTCACTTCCAATGTCGTCGCCGGCGTCTGGATAGACGACCAGAAGCGGATGCGCGCAAGAAACGTCTCAGGAATGTTCATCCTCGAGTATTATCAGACCGGGACCTACGACAGCCAGATCCAGCCGGACGGCATCGAGATAGTCGAGGTCTTGGAGCCGGCTGTTCATGTGGTGTCCGCCGATATCGGCAACCGTCTGTTGCCGCTGGATTCGTACTGGGCCCGGGTGGACGGCAACGATGGCGTCATCCCCGCGGTTCAGAAAGGTCTGAACGATACCGCCTACATGCACACCCATAGCGGGCCGAAATACAACTGGGTATTCTCGATCAAGCGCACCGTGAACGAGCCGTGGTCGCTGGAGATCTACTGGCAGCATCGGGGACTGATGGGCGTGCTCTGGCCCTACGAGGTGGACTGGTACTCCTGCGACTGGCCGCGCGATTCCCAACTGCTGGTATTCGGTTCGTCCACGCAGGACACTGCGTCCGTATTGATCCCGGATGGGCTCACTGCCGCCTTGATGGACTACATGGATCCTCCGCTTCATGCGAAGGTTTCGACCAGCGGACGTTCCCTGTCCACGTTGGGACCGGGCTGGTGCCTGATGAAATACACGACTCCTGACAACATCTGGTTTGAGCCGATCCAGACCATCTCGCATACGAATACTGATCACTTCGATCTGAATCCGGTGGACTGGCCGATCGGCGATGAACTGCGCCCCGGTCCGGAGGAAGCCCACGCCATTGTCCTGGACGGGGTCAACGATTACGTCACCATCGGCACAAGCTGGCTTAACCAGCGGACCGACTGGACTCTGGCTTTCTGGTTCAATCCGGCTCGTATCTCGTCCGGCACGATTTATTCCGAAGGCGATCCCTACGTCACTTGCCAGGTCCATCTTTCGGATCAGGGCCGCCTGCATTGCGACCTGTACAACAAGGACGGGAGCGGGACGGGCTGGCTGCGGACGGCAACGGCAAACGGCGCGGTGAGTTCGAACATGTGGCATTACTTCGCTGCGACGCTGTCCGGAGGAACCGATACCGACGGGGTATTGACAATCTACATGGATGATCGGCTGCTGCTGACCACAGCAGGGGTGCATCGCATAAAGGGACACAGCAGCTCTCAGTACCAGGCGGTCATGGGGGCGGCGTCCGAGCCGGCGGGTTGGTTGTACGACTACTTCAAGGGCCGGTTGGATCGGGTTCGCGTGTGGGACAGGGCGCTTTCGGCCGCCGAGATCGGCGACAGCAAGTATGAGACAGAATCGGGGACATTCCCCTGGCTGATCGCGGACTATGCATTCGACGAAGGACAGGGCGTCGTGATTCATAACGAGGCGGGCCATTATCACGGCACCGCGATGAACGGCCCGCTGTGGTGTTACGGCCAGGTCATTCCCGGGTCGGACTACGCGAGCTTCCCGGGCTACATTCATGTTCCCGAGGGAGACCGCTACAACGTCAGGCGCTATAACTATCCCACGGAGGATACTCACAGTTCCGAGTCCCACATCTTCGCGGTCAACACGAATATCATCGAGGTCTGGTGGGCCAATCGTAGCCGGCAGGACGACATGCCGGCGGTGTACTATCCATCGCATGTGACGCGGTATAACAACGTCTGGCCGACGAACGCTCCGCAGATCGTCATCGCCAGCGGGTTGGGCAGCAACGGGGCGCAACTGGAGCCGACGACCAACGCGCTGGATTTCAACGGCGCAGGGGACTGCGTGGTTGTTTCAAACAGTCCGCTTTTCGATGTGGAGGGTGAACTTACGATCGAGGCATGGGTCCGCCTGAATTCGACGAATGATCAGAAGATCGTGGCCAAAGCCGATTCCGGTTCGCCGTGGCAAGGCTATGTTCTCGGAGTCCTGAACGGCGCATGCTATCCTGAGATCTGGGATGCCGCGAGCAACCATTACACCTGCCAGGCCGGCTCGGTGCCGACGGGGGTTTGGACGCACCTCGCCTTCACATACCAGACCGGACAGTACTTCACCGCTTATGTGAACGGAGACCCGGTTCACCAGGAGGCCGCGGGCAGCGCGCCGATCAGCGTCTCCACGGCTGGCCTTTTCATCGGGCGATCATCGTGGGCATCGCCGTACTACACGGACGGCCGGATCGGCGAGGTGCGGATCTGGAGCGTCGCGCGCCCGGCATCGGATATCCGCGCCGGGATATACGGACGGCTCGGAGGCGGAGAGGCTGGCCTTGTGGCATATTATCCGTTCGAGAAGGGCGAGTTGGACCTCTGCCTGTACGATGCCGGCCCCAACGAGTTGGACGGCGTTGTCGTGGGGGCAGACTGGGTTGACTCCGGCCGCCCCGTCGCGGCGACTGAGTCGTTAGTCTTCGGTTCGCCCTCAATTTACTGCCAGAACGACCCCGGCCGGCCCGGATACAATCCCAACGAGGAGCACGCGCTGATGCTGGGCGGGGTGGCCTACGCCCTGCGCGATGACTTGAACTCGGACCAGTACTCACGACCTTTTGTCCTGGTAGATTATCTTGAGCCGGGGTCGGGCCGGCCTGCGATGAAGGTATTCGAAGTGGTCAAGAGCAACCTCCTGTACCGTTTCGAGCGGAACGTGGAGGCAGGGCTGCCGATCATCCCGCCGATGCCATTGGGGGCGATGCCGCTGTGCACCAACACGTACAGCGACGCCCAGCCTCCGGCCTGGCGCGACCGCAAACTCGAATGGTGGGCCCGGTCGGCGGGCGACGACGGCGGGACGATCAACGCCGTCATGCATTTCTACTACCAGATGCAACCGACGTTCTACTTCCCGGCTCGTTCAGCATCGAACCAGCCTGCCTTTGGGGCGGAGATTCCATGGCTGCCGAATCCGTCCAAACAGAACGGGACCGCCGGCACGCCTGTGCCTGTGACCTACAGGATTTCCTGGCCCGCAAATGTGCCGGAGATGAAGATCGCCCAGACGCTGACCACGCCGACGCGCGGCCTGCCGGATATCTGGGACCAGTTGAGCGTCGAAGTCATTTACCAGCAATCCCGTCAGACCAATGCGGGCGATTCGGTGGCGCTGTTCGACCCGGTGGCAGCGCGCGGCGCGGACTTGAGCAGCGATGTTGTGGACGCCATGATCGAAAGCGGGCTGGCCAGGCGAGACCTTACCAGCAGCAAGGTGCGTTTCCCGGAGCTGCCGCCGGCCCTGTACGATCGCATCTGCTACGATCCAGCCCGCGGTTCCAACGGGCAACTGGTGCTGGAGGGGCGGTACATCACCCCGTTGACGGGCGACGGATACCTCCTACTGAACATGCTGAACCCCTCCGAGCAGAAGCAGACCCGCGACGCCGCCAACGGCCTGGAGGCCTCCAAGAAGTCGGAATGGATCAACGCGGTGGCCCGCCTGCCGACCGAAATCGCACCGATTGATCCGAACAGACCCTTCGATCACGGCGCCCTTTACGCCGGGTTGGGCAACGGGGTGGGGTACGTCACGCTGGCGTTCAACAACAGCACCAACAGCCGGCAAGTCCCGTCCGGCCTGCCCGTCAGCTTGAACGTCATCAAGGTGGTGCCCGAGCTCTACAGCGGCATGATCCAGGCGATCGAGCCGGAGGACCCGCTGGACGAGCAGCTTTCGCTGCGCGCCAGTCCGGACTTTGCGGGCCGCCTCCAGGACTACGAGTTCCAGTGGCGCTACGAGGAACCCGAGGGAGGGTTGATCCCCAACACCAATTTCCCGACGTGGCTCGTGTACGGAGACGACATCGCCCGCGGCGCCAACGAAGTGACCATTTCCGGCGCCAGCCCCTTTACGCTGGCGGATCATTACTTTGCCATGCGCTACCGCCGCAGCTGCACGAACGGTCCGACCGGCGATGCCTGGAGCCAATGGACTTATCAACTGGCCCCCGGCTGGGTGCATCGCGTGATGAACGGAATCAACCCGTTCGAGCAGCTTGCGAAGGACATGATAGCGAACTCGGTGGACGCGCGTTCGACAATGATCAGTATCGCGGGTCCGCCCTATGAAGGCGACATAGCGCTCAATCTCCAGACGGCCGGCGAGGCGGGTTTGATCCCCGTGTACCGCACCGTGCTCAACCGCGCCGAGGATTTCAGCATCCGCGCGGGGGTCAACGACGAGGCGGACAACGAGGCCCTGTTGTTCGCCGCCAGCAGGCTGTGCGATCTCTACATGCTGCTGGGCAACGAGGCCTATGCCGATGCACAGGATCCGACCGTTGCCTTCCCGCGGTCGTTCTACGAGGACGAACACGGGGCAGAGGTCACGAGCATTTTCTGCTTCATGAACCAGGTGCCGAACCTGCTGGAGGAGGAACTCGCCCTTCTGCGCGGACGGGACGACACGCTCGAGCCGCAAGTCACCATCGGGCCTGTCTATAATCGCCTGATCTGGAATTTCACCAGGGGGATCAACGGCGGCGAGCCGGCCTACGCCTACAACTACAACATCCGCGGCGCGCCGACCAACACGATCGGTGCGATCACCGCCGAAGACGCCAAGCGGCTCTATCCGCAGGGGCACGGCGACGCGTGGGGCCATTACCTGAGCGCTCTGTCCGGGTACTACGAACTGCTCTCCAACAGCAACTTCGTCTGGCAGACCAAGCCCGGCGCGACGCTCATGGGCAACGCCACGGTCAGTTCGGACTTCTACGACGAGCAGAAGTTCGCCGAGGCGGCGGCAGCGAAAGCCCGAACTGGCTTGGAGATCGCCAATCGGACCTATCGGCGGGCGTATTCCGAGGCGCCCACGACACGCTGGTCGGGATATCGCGACAGCGACACGAACCGGGCGTGGGGCCTTGCCGGCTGGGCCAGCAGGTGCGGGCAGGGCGCGCTGTACGATTGGGCGGTGGCCAACTCGCTGCTGCTGGACCGGTTGACAAACATGACGCAGGTCGGCGGAGCCGACCGGCCGCCGGAGGGCATCCAGAAGATTGACCGGACAGCCGTGCCGGAGTTGAAAGAAATCGCCGACACCCTGCGTCATGTCCAGCAGCAAATAGACAACGCGGATACCGGGATGAATCCGCTCGGCCTTGCCGCCGGCGTGGTGCCGTTCGATATCAGCCCCACGGAGATTGACGAAGGCAGGACGCACTTCGAGCAGATCTACGAGCGCGCGCTGCAGGCGCTCTACAACGCCTGCGTGTCGTTCGATTACGGACGCAACATTGCTCTCAAGATGCGCGAGCAATATGACTCGGTCCATGAATTGCGGGAACAACTCGCCGAAAATGAAATCGAGTTTCACAACCGCCTGATCGGAATCTTCGGCTATCCGTACCCGGACGATATCGGTCCGGGCTGCACGTACCCGCAGGGCTACGCCGGGCCGGACCTCGTCAACTGGCGAATCCTTGACCTCGAGAATCTGGTGGCGAACCCGCCAACTGGCCAACCCATCACGGTGAATATCCAGAACTATGTCTTCACTGCCGGCAACGATTTCAGCGGAAAGAACTATGAGGACTATACCAACCTGACGGATACCTGTGACATCAGATCCAACGTGGTTGGCACGATCACGGTGTACATCAGCGATAGCGGTTTGCAGGTGAAGCCGCCCTCCTGGACCGGGCGCCGGCTCGCGCTCGGCGAACTGCAAATGGCCCTCTCGGAAGTCGTTCAGAGCTGGTACTCCCTGCAGGCCAAGGCGGCGGAATACAACAAGACGATGTATGAGCTGGAGGTCGAACTCCTGCACCGACAGGTGGATTATGGCGGCATGCCTCAAAATTGGCAGACTGTCGTCGAAGACATCGAACGTCGGAAGACATTCAGCCGCACAATCGAGGGGCTGACGATTACAAAGCTGGGAATTGACATGGTTTCCGATTATTTGAAAACCTTGGCAAAATCCTTGAGCGAGAGTGTTCCCAGCACGGAAGAAGGCGTTGTCGGTCTTTTCCCTTTTACCGCCATTCATGTGCGGCCCGGCGGCATAGCATCCGCCGCTCTTGGAATGAGTATCATCGGAAAAACGTTCGCCGGCACGGCGCTCGAGATGTCCGCCGTCGGCGTTGAGGCGTTGCGGGAGCGTCATGAGGCCGATCTGGAAAAACTCCTGACCGACACCGAGTACGTCGGCATACTTCGCTGGGCGACGTACGAAACCCAGGCGAAGCTCAAAGAGCAGTTCGTCAAGCAGGCGGAACTGCTGGAGCAGGTGCAGGCGCTCGAGCACCAGGTCCAGCAGGTCAACAAGCTGCTTGCCGAGGGACAGCTCCTTCTGACCCAGCGCGCCCAGGTCCGCTCGCGCGCCGCCCAGCGCATCCAGATGAACCGCTATCAGGACCTGGCATTTCGTATTTTCCGGGACGACGCTCTGCGGCGTTACAAGGACTCCTTTGATCTTGCCGCGCGCTACGTTTATCTTGCCGCGAAAGCATACGACTATGAAACTGGCCTCCTCAGCACGGATGCGCGCCTGACGCCCGGCAGCAGGTTCCTGGAAGACATCGTCAAGGCGCGCCTGCCCGGGCGATTCTACGTCTGGCTCGGCGAACCGCAGGTCGGCATTGACGAGGGGGAACCCGGTCTGGCCGACATCATGGCGCGTATGAAGGCGGACTGGAACGTCGTCAAGGGACGCTTCGGGTTCAACAATCCGGACACGGAAACGAGCCGGTTCTCCCTGCGCTCTGAGCTTTTCCGTATTTCTCCGTTATCTTCGAGCGACGGCACTTGGGCCCGGGTGCTTGAGGCTTGCAAGGTGGACGACCTGCGGCAGTTGCCTGAGTTCAAGCGGTATTGCATTCCGTTCTCCAGCTCGGCCAACGCCGAGCCGGCTATTGTGATTCCGTTCTCGACCTTCGTGGTCGCCGGCAGGAACTATTTCGGCCACGAACTGGCCGGGGGGGACAATGCCTATGACCCGACGCACCAGGCCACGAAAATTCGCAGCGCCGGCATCTGGTTCACTGGATACAATGCCGCCTTCAGCACAAACACTGGTGGCGGCGGTCTTGCCAGCGAGCCGCGCGTGTATCTGATCCCGACCGGGCAGGATGTCATGCGCTCGCCGACGCGTGAAGGTCTTTACACTCGCAGTTGGAAAGTCCTGGATCAGGCCATCCCGCTGCCGTACGACGTCGGCGGCATGAACATTGACAATCCGGACTACCTGCCCATTGTGAACTCGCTAAGGGAGCCGCTTTGCCAGATCAGGCGTTTCGCCTCCCTGCGCGCATATCATGACAGCGGCGTATTCGTTGAATCCGAAACGCATAACAACGGCCGGATGATCGGGCGGTCGGTCTGGAATTCGCGGTGGCTGCTCATCATCCCGGGCCGGACGCTTCTGGCCGATCCGGAGGAGGGCATAGAACGATTCATCTACGGCGGGCTGGTCAACGGGGTTCGAGACGGTAACGGCGTCAAAGACATCAAGATTTTCTTCCAGACCTATTCGATCGCGGGAGAGTGAAGAGAAACGCCAGACGGCGGAGGCTTGACGGGCAATGAAAAGGCGTTTTTTCTGTATTCTTTTGTTGGCGTACAGCGTTGAGCGTGCGGCGTTTTCGGGCATGCCTCAGCCCATGGTCGTGTATTACGGCCAGGCAAAGGATTGCTTCGGCTGGCCGTACATGAAAAACGCATCTGTGATTCTCATGAACGGGACCAGGGAGATCGCACGACATGATATCAGCGGCTCGATGTCGCCGGGCGTGAATTTTGCACTGTATGTGCCGGTGGATGATGGCCGCGACACAAACCGATACGTGCGCAACGCATTGCGCACCGGAGAGGTGGTCACAATCGTCGTGCGTGACTATTATGGCCAGAAGACCATCATGGAAAGCAACACCGTTCCTCCTGTAACGGCGCCGGGCGACATGATTCTGGTCAATGCTACAGCCGGCACGGACGCCGACGGCGACGGCCTTCCAGACGAATGGGAGAACCTTCTGATCGAATGGTCGTGCGGTGCGTTGACCAGCATCTGGGATGTCGCGGGAACCGACGATTTCGATGCGGATCGGCAGAGCAACATGGATGAGTACCGAGCGGGCACCTTTCCATTTCTGGACTACGACTACTTTTACGCGGAGAGATTCGCTCAGACATCCAACGGGCGATTGCGCATCAGTTTTCTCAGCGTGGCCGGCAAGGTGTACCGTGTATGGGGCGCTCCATTGACGCTTTCCGGAGGTCAGTTCGACTGGCGGCCGCACCCATACGCCCTGACCGAGAACGGACCTCTGACGGAAGGGCCTGCCGAAGGCACAGGCTATTGGTTCGATTTCTTTGTGCCTCTTTCCGAGACCAACCAGGTGTTCAGGCTGACCGTCCGGTAGCCGAGAGGCATCACGCCATCATTATTCCGGATTGTGCGTTTGAGAAACAACTGTCTCGTATAACAAGTTGTTATTCATGTGCAACGGCGCCTCATGGCGACTTGCATCCGCCTCAGTCCGGCCAATCGCAGAATACGGGAGAATCCCACCGAAGGGAGTTTCCAGTCGGATGCTGCAGTTCCCTTGTCTCGAGTGCGGGAGAAGACTGCGGCAATTCAGGCTTGCCTGGCGCATGCTCCATTTGACTCTTTGCCATCGTCATGGTAAAGTGTCAGGATAGAAAGGGGGCAGGGGCTGGCATGAGCAATATTCTCGATCGGATCGCGGGGTTGTTTGTGCTGTATGTTCTCCTTGCGCACGCGGTTGTGCCCGCCATGGGGGAGACCAGCATGCAGCAGTATTTCGCGAAGGAGCAGAACAAGCCGCAGGTGGTCGGGGATCCGATTGACGCCAGTTCCGGCAATTTCTATTTTCGGGAGCAGATTTGGGACCTGGGCGGCCCGATGCCGTTGCGCTACGATCTGCGCTATGGGACGGATCAGGTGTACGGAAGCGGACTTTTCGGCGCCGGGAATCGTTTTGATCATGCCATTCCGGGATTTCAATTCGCGGACACCAATGAGGTGGGTTTCTTTGGCGCAGGATCGGACGACACTCGTATTGATTTCGTATACGACGCCACCAACACGGAATGGAATGTATGGTCAGCTCATGCACTTGGATATCGCCTGAGGGAAACGCAACGGGCGGCGGACTATACCAATGGCTACTTTTATTTCATGCATCCGCGCGAGCAAAGGGTTTACATGTTCGAGAAATACATGCCGGACCCGATGACGCGAAAGGCTCGGTTGCGATGCGTCATGGATCGCAATGGAAATCGGCATCTTTATACGTACGGGACTACCATTTACGGTGTGCAGTATCTTTCTCGCATAGAGGATACACTCGGACGGGTCATTGATGTGACCGTTCAAGATACCAACTGGGCCGCTCGAGTGGTTCGGGTTACCGATCATGCGGGCCGATCGTTTTGCTTCGAATATGACTCATATCCGAATCTTGTTTCTGTGGGAAATCCCATGGGCGGAAAGGTGCAGTATATCTACGGCGACGCATCGGCATGGGGCTATGTGACTGCGCGGATTACTCCGATCGGAAACTGCCCGTATTCCAACGCGTACGTTCAAACTTGGTTGAACGGCGTCAAGTACCGCATGGTGGACAAGCAGACTGACGCCTATGGGAACACCATGACGCTCAACTACGATTCCAACTCCGTCAAAGTGACGGCAATTTACGCCGACGGCACAACCAACGTGTATGAACATTGGTGCCGGTATGGGGCGCCCAGGAAGATGACTGATCAAACCGGTCGCGAACTGACGTTCCAGCAGGACGGTTCTGGCCGAATAATCGGCGCTCGGGACCGAATGGGCAACCAGTACGGATATTCTTATGATCCGGCCACCGGTTTCGTTCTTTCCAAAACCAACCCGCTGGGGCACGTGACCTGGTACACCTACACCAACCAGACCCAGACAGTTACAAATCCTATCAACTCCGAAACCGTTGAATTCACGTTCACGTCGCTTTCGCGGATAATGTATCCAGACGGGACGTCGGAAGAGTTTGTCAGGGACAACCGGGGCAATGTGGCACAGTATCGAAACGGGCGGGGGGACGTGTGGCAGTTCATGCGCAATGCGCAGGGTCTGCCTACGACGGTTCTGTTGCCCACCGGCGGCGCTGTATCGAATGAATATGCCGCCGATGGACGGCTGATTGCGACCGCCACATCGTCAACCGGCCCGCAGCGTTTCGGCTACGACTCGGCAGGCCGGGTGGTGTCAGTGACCAATGCGGACGGCACAGTTGTCGCTTATGCCTGGGACGCCATGGACCGGCTTACAGGCATCACGAACGAACTGGGAGACGCTGTTTCGCGCGAGTATGACGCGGACGGGCAACTGATTGCTTTTAGCGATGCTCAGGGAAGCCGGATGGCATGGGCGTATGACGCCATGGGACGCGTAATCCGGGAGACCAATTATCTGGGAGGAGTGACAACGTATGCCTATGACCGGATGGGGCGGCTGGCATCCGTGACAAACCCGGTCGGCCTTGCGACGATCTATTCCTATGATGCGAATGGACGCCTCAGGAGCAGGCGTGAGTTCGGTGTTGAAGTGCAGTACACGAGAAATCTGGAGGGCCAGCCGACCGCCACAATATTCCCCAGCGGACGCACATGGGAGTACGAATACGACGCGGCCGGATCGTTGAAGAGGATAACAGACCCATCTGGAGCCGCCACCGTATGGACTTATGACGAGATGGGGCGTGTGAAGGCCGAGACCAATGCACTCGGCAAGGCGACGCGCTATACCTGCGATGCGGCTGGCAATATGACGTCCATTCACGTGGATGGCGCCGGCATGGTCTCGTACTCCAACAATGCGCTTGGGCAAGTCGTCGAGATTACGGATTTTAATGGCCGCGTCTGGAGGCTGGGACGCGACTCCATGGGACAACTAATCTCAGTGACTGACCCATTGAACAACACCTGGACGCATGTTTATGATGCGCGCGGTCGGGTGCATTCGACAATTTGTCCGGATGGGGTGTCCTGGACGAACTTCTACGATGCGGCGGGTAACCTCACCAACCGGATTTACTCCACGGGGCTGTCTCTCTACCGGCAGTACAATGCCAACGGCGATGTGATATCGGCCGATGGCATCGCGCTTTCGTACAACCGCGCGCGGCAGATCACCAACACGGCACAGGACGGGATTCATTTCGGGGCAGAATTTGATATTGCCGGCCGGTTGACGGCCTTGACTTACAACAACAACGCCATGCGCGTTGTCTATACCTACGAGCCGGACTCCGGACGTCTTCTGCATGTCAGCGACACGTTGTCAGGCGCCGCCGTAACGTTCCAATACGACGCTGACGGTTTCGAGACCAACATCATCCGCGGCGGCGCCGCGCCAACGACCGCGGTTGAGCGGGACACCGTGGGCCGCATAAGGCGCATCCAGCATGGGGCGATAGCGGATTTGCGATATACCCGCAATGCCATCGGACAGGTCGTCGAAACTTCGATGGACGCGCCGGTGACCGCCGGAGCGACACTGACTAGCGAGATCGCGAGTTACTCGTATAACGCCGCCTCGCAGATCGAATCCGCTGGCTACGGCTTCGACGCGCGCGGCCGGATGACCAACAGTCCGGCACGCGCGTACGAATGGGATGCAGCGGATCGCCTGGTCAGGGCCGGTATTGTGCGATTCGAGTATAATGGAATGGGCGATCTGCGCCGCCGGATTTCGGGAACCAGCACGCAGGAGTTCTTCTACAACTATGCGTTGAACAGCCGGCTTGTCATGGCGGAGCGGGATGCGACATCCGGCACGTTTCAGCGGTACTATGTCTGGACGCCGCAGGGCGAACTTCTCTACGCTGTGGACGTGACCGGTTCGCCGAAGGCTTATTACTATTTGTTCGACGGCGCCGGAAACACCATAGGGCTGACCGACAGCAACGGCATGCTCAAGGCTGCGTACGCTTATGACCCATTCGGCAGAATCACGGCGTCCACCGGTTCCGTGGAACACCTGTTTTTCTTTGCCGGCCAATGGGGTATGCGCAAAGACGGCCAGACCGATCTCCATCAGGCCGGAGTTCGATACTACGACGCCTCGATCGCGCGCTTCCTGACCGGCGAACCCCAATGGCCGATGGTGGACGAGCCTTTGACGATCAATCCCTACATCTACGCGCTAAACAATCCGCTGATGTATCATGACACCGTGGGTCTCGCGCCGGAGAAAAACACATTTGATCGACCAGACAATATCAGGCAGCAATCGCGTCAACAGGAATCCGCGCCTGCGCCGGTCGTTTACTCCAAAGCGCTTTATCTTTGGCATCCTGGAACGACCCTCAAGGACACCACCAAGGCCAAAGGCGGATGGATTCCGTATGACATTTATACCGGGGAGTGGAAATCGCTCAAAGAATGGAGGAAAGAGCTGCCCGAATCTGCAAAGAAGGTTAGATGACGTCAGATCGCGCGGGAGGTGTTCGCATGAAACAACGCCTGGGTGAGAGAGTTGCGCAGGTGATAGTTCTCACGGTGATTAGTCTGGCTGTTGAGCATGCTTGGAGCGCAACGGAGGTTGTGCGGTACTGGTATGACGATTCGGGCCGGCTGGTAACCGCCGGATATGTAAGTTCGGTCACCAATACGTCGGCTGTCCGCTATGACTACGACGCTAACGGCAACCGGACGAATCTGACGGTTCTGGGGAGAGGAGATTCGGCAGATCGGGACAGCGATGCAATGCCTGATGTGGACGAACTGGCGTATTTTGGCGATTTCAGTCAGACGGGCAACGGCGACTTTGACGGGGATGGGCTGGCGAACAACGCCGAACTCCCGTTCGGCGCCGTCCCAGTCCTGTACGACAGCGATTCGGACGGCGCAAACGACTATCACGAATGGGCGGCGGGGACGGATCCGGGCAATCCCTCATCTCTGTTCAACGTGGTTGCCGCGGAGGCCGACACGGGCCATGTGTTTACCGTGCATTTCTATTCGGTTGCCGACCGAACGTACACGCTTCAAAGAACGGATGACCTTTTTTTCACACCATGGACCAATGTCCCGGGGCAGGGACCCAGACCGGGAGTTAACGGACCGGACTCCATGACCGACACCAACGAGTATCCTCGGATGTTCTTCCGCATCCAGGTGCGACGTTGAAAGCGACCGCTGCGCGGTCAGACCGGTCAGCGGGAGACAAAAAAAGAAACGACAATGTGTGCGCAATATTCGGGATTGCTGAACTATGAAAGGAAACTATGAAACTGTTGCCTAAGATTCTCGGATGGGTCGTTCCTTTGATGGTGAGCGAGGCTGTGGCTCTGGCGGATCAGGAGGGCCCTTACACCTATACGGTTGCCGGCGGATGTGCGACCATCACCGCGTTCGACACCTCCTATTCCGGCGCGCTGGTCATCACCAACGTGCTGGGCGGGTACCCCGTGACGACCATTGGCTGGATGGCCTTTATGAATCATACCAACCTGACGAGCGTGGTGATCCCGGACAGCATCACGGATATGGAGATGCGGGCCTTTCAAGGATGCTCGGGACTCACCAACCTGACCTTGGGAAACGGGTTGTCGAAGATCAGCTCATATGCTTTCACCGGTTGCGCTAACCTGCCTTCGGTTGTCATCGCTGACGGCATAACAAACATCGAGGCGTATGCCTTCCGGGACTGCATCCTTCTGACAAACATCACGTTAGGGGCTGCGGTTGCCTCATTTGATTCCACAGCGTTCCAGGGGGATAACAACCTGCAGGCCTTCCTCGTGTCGCCAGCCAACACGAACTTCACAAGCGCGGACGGCGTGCTCTTCAACAAGTCGCAAACGATCCTGCTGCGGGTTCCTCCAGCCAAGTCAGGCGCCTATGCCATCCCCGAGGGAGTCGTTTCCGTAACCAACAGCGCCGCCCAGAACTGCGCCAGTCTGACCAGCCTCACGGTATCGGACAGCGTAACGAATCTCGGCGCCTATGCGTTTGCCGGATGCACTAGCTTGCAGAACATCACGTTGGGCACCCAGCTCACAAGCGTCGGTAACTACGCCTTTTCGGGATGCCTGGCCCTGACGAATCTCGTTCTGCGTCCGGGGGTGGTGAATCTGGGTGATGGGGCGTTCAAGAACTGCGCGGCCCTGTCGTCCTCGTTGATTTTGCCCGATACTGTCGAACATGTCGGTCAGGAAGCCTTTTATGGGTGCGCCCGCCTCACGGGCATTACGTGGGGCACGGGGATTAAGAGCCTGGGGAAAAATGCGTTCTACGGGTGTGAGAGCCTTTCTGTTGTCGAGATACCGGACAGCGTCGTTTACTTGGGTGAAGGGGCGTTCCGAGGTTGTACTGGGATTGTCCGCGCCGTCGTCGGTAACGGCGTGACAGCCCTGGAGGACTACACTTTTTCGGGTTGCCGGGCGCTGACCAACGTCTCGCTGGGCGCCAACATACGGGACATCGGCTATGCGGCGTTTGCCCATTGTTACACGCTAGCCCGCCTCGTGCTCCCTTCCCGTGTGGCCACGATCGATCAATTTGCCTTCGAATGGAACGTTTCTCTCGAAAGGGTGTATTTCACCGGCAACGCTCCAGATGCAGCAATAACAGCCTTCGCGAACGCCGACAACGTGACGGTGTACTACCTTCCCGACACTACCGGCTGGGGCGAGACCCTTGCCGGCCGCCCGGCGAAGCTCTGGAATCCGACCTTCAACGCCGCGTTCATCACGGGCGTCACTAACGTGGGTCTCGTCATCGTCGGCACAACCAATATTCCCATTGCGTTGGATGCTTCATCGCAACTGCCTGCGACCAGATGGGAGACCATCCTCGTCACCAATCTGACGGATGGCCGCCTCGAACTGTCGGTTCCCGTGCCGACCAACGAAGCCATGCTATTCTACCGCATCTTCGGCCCGTAAACAAAAGAGGTCGCTCATTGGAGGTGACACTAACTCCGCATAGTCATTTCTCCGCTATAGACGCGGGTGGAAGGCGAAACCGGTCAGGTCACCAGTACGCTTCAGAAGCCCGGTGGCTTGCCAAGGAGGTGCGACATGAAGAGAGCGGTTGAGTCAAAGCCGGGAGGCAGAAGAGCGGAGCGTTTTTTCTGTCGAAACAGGAAACCGTTCCTGGCGCTCCTCGCGACCGGCGGGCTGGCGCCGATTTCACTCTGGGCCGCGACGCTGTGCGTCTGGACCAACAGTCCGTTTCCCGGCGCGCCGTACAACGACTGGACCAACGCCGCGCGCGACATCCAGACCGCGGTGGACTTCGCCCAGCCCGGCGATACGGTGCTGGTGACCAATGGCGTCTACAACACGGGCGGGCGGGTTCAGCCCGGGTACGCCCTGACCAACCGCGTGTATGTTCACAAGCCCATCACCGTGCGCTCGGTGAACGGGCCGGAGGTGACGATCATCCAGGGCGCCGGCCCGCAGGGCAACAGCGCGGTGCGCTGCGCTTGGCTGACCAACGGGGCGTCGCTCGTGGGCTTCACGCTGACCAATGGCCACACCCGAACGTCCGGGGATCTTCATCGGGAGCAGATCGGCGGCGGCCTGTGGTGCTTCGGCACGAATGCCGTCGTCTCCAACTGCGTCATAGCGGGCTGCTCGGCTAACTCATACGGTGGCGGGGTGCGCGGCGGCACACTGTACGACAGCATGCTCATCGGCAATCTGGGGACGTATGGCGCTGGCGCTTTCACCAGTACGCTCTATCGGTGCACGGTCAGCGGAAACAGGGACGGCGGCGGGATCGCCTGGTGCCGAGCTCATAATTCCAGACTGCTGGACAACATGGCGAGTTACGGCGGCGGAGCCTACGTCAGCACCCTTTACAACTGCCTGTTGAGGGGCAATTCGGCAGCATTCTATGGCGGCGGCGCTTACAGCGGGGCGTTGTACAACTGCACGGTGGTCGGGAACACCGCGTCCTATGCGGGCGGCGGCGTATACGCGGGGGAGCACCGCAATTGTATCGTATACCACAACACAGCGAACCTTTATGGGCCGAACTGGTACAATAGCGCATTCTGGAACAGTTGCATGACGCCCCTGTATCCGGGTCCCGGCAACCTAGAGGACGATCCGGAACTGTCCGACGCCGCGCACATCAACGCCGACTCGCCCTGCCGCGGCGCCGGAGATCCCGCGTGGGCCTCCGGGACCGACCTGGACGGCGACTCCTGGGCCTCGCCGCCTTCGATCGGGTGCGACGAACCCGTCACGGCGACTGCAACCGGCGCGCTGGAAGTGGCCATCTCCGCCGCGTACACCAACTTCGCCGTCGGCTTCTCCACCCGCCTGACCGGCAGGATCACGGAGCACAGCACGAGCAACCTTTGGGATTTCGGGGATGGCGCGCGAGCAACCAACCGGCTGCAGGTTGCGCATGCGTGGGACCTTCCGGGCGACCACCCCGTCGTGCTGACGGCGTTCAACACGGATAACCCCGGCGGCGTATCGGCCACGCTGACGGTGAGCGTGGTGGAAGCGCCGGTGCACTACGTCAATGCCGCCGGCGCCGCGCCGGAGCCGCCCTACGACA
>Ga0209101_1001378_pt1 | contig 17983 bp, 12 predicted proteins | sample ConPoolayeCmetaG_FD_185481 | JGI IMG/M metagenome (GOLD analysis project Ga0209101, IMG submission 185481) | Hot spring microbial mat communities from California, USA to study Microbial Dark Matter (Phase II) - Cone Pool mat layer C metaG... ...
CTTCTTTTCCGCCATCGCAAGTTCGTCAGCCTTTTCCTTATCGCGTTTTTCCGTAGAGACTTTGATAACGCCTTTCTCCTTTTGCTCTATCATGGTAACTTTATTTTCGAGCGCCACAATCTGCTGTTCGAGTTCGCCATCTTCCTTTTCCCACTTGTATTTCATGTCATTGACATACTTCTTGAGTGCCGCCTCCGCTTCTTTTTCCTTTTGTTCCTGCTCTTTGTCGGCATCAACAAATGATTTAATCTTTGCCTCACGCGCCGCTATCTTTTCATTGAGGCTTTTCTCGATATCTGCAATCTTTTTTGCTTTCGCTTGCCGCAGTTCCTCCATTCGCTTCGCAAAGTTCCGGTGTATTGCTTCGACCTTCTTCATATCGATCATTGAAGGATCTTCATACAGCAAGCGTGCTCTTTTGATGTTCGTGAAGAAACCTTCTTTGTTCCCGAGCGTACGGATCCCCAAGTCGCGCTTTTCTATTTCTTCGATGAGACGCATCGCATCATCGTAACGTTTTTGCTCTACGTACGCTTCGACATCTCTCTTCTTTTGGACAATCTCTCGTATGGCGGCGGCAATCTTCTTCGCCGTCACATCACGTTTCCCTGCTTTCTCGAAATAATTGGATGCGGCGGCGAGATCGCCTTCACGATAGGAGCGGTAACCTTTCTCCATCATTTCTCGAGGGGAAAGATCATCCTCTTCCCTGCTTGCTGAAGAAAGGATTTCTTCAACCTCTTCCTCTTCGGACGGTTTCTTTACTTTCTTTTCTTTCTTTTCTTTCTTTTCTTTCTTTTCTCTCTCTACCCTCGTTTTTCTTCTTTCGCTTGTGCCTTGTTCTTCTTCATCACGATCCCTTTCTCTTTTTTTCTTTACCTCGCTTTTCTTTTCAACATGAGCAATGAATGCCGCTACGAGATCAACTAGTTTATTGGCCGCCTTTTTGGGGCTCATAGGACCTATCTTTTTCGCATCAACCACGGGGCGATCTTCATCGTATATCGAAACCTCGAGCGTTACCTCGTCATCCTCCTCATTGTATTTCGCGACGATCGGAATGACATAGTAATCTGCATCACCGCTTCTTACGACGCGGTGCATGCACGTCACTTCTCCTTCGCACTCACGAATCTCTCGCCGTTCTTTCTTGGAAAGTGCATCTGTGGCGACGCCTTTGATCTCCTCGATCTTGCCCTGCATTTTCCTTTCGACATCCTGCGCCGCTTCTTGCTTTGCTTCGCTGTTCGCTCCTATCGGGAGGATGACCACCTTTAGATTGGGAGCCCCCGTGACAACAGAACCAGCAAGAACAATCGCTAGAACCGCCAGCATTCGAACAACGCTCAAAGTTCTCCTCCTCATCACCAAACTTTTCAATCGCTACAAAATATACTATTCACGGAATGAACGATATTGTCAATTTTTTGGTGCAAGAAACATCAGTTTTATCCGAAACCTCCCTCCGTCGTTTCCTTGACTTTGAGTGCTTTCATGCTATCGTGCCGACGCCATAGACAGTGCCCCAACGCTGATGGCAACAGGGTTATTTGAGGATAGGAGGACGAACATGACTACGACGAAGACAAAGAAGAAAGTCATCATCATGGGCGCCGCCGGAAGAGACTTTCACAATTTCAACATGGTGTATCGCACCTGTACGTCAACAGAGGTTGTCGCATTCACAGCTACTCAAATCCCCGACATCAATGATCGGAAGTATCCAGCAGAACTTGCCGGGCCGCTCTATCCAAATGGCATTCCGATCTACGATGAAAGCGAACTACCGCGACTCATCAAAGAACACAAGGTGGACGAAGTCGTCTTTGCCTACAGCGATGTCTCTTACAAGCATGTTATGAACCGGAGCGCGCTGGTCAACGCGCTCGGCGCCGACTTCAAACTCATTGGTTATGGAAAAACCAAACTCAAGTCATCGAAACCGGTCATCAGTATCTGTGCCGTACGTACCGGTTGTGGTAAGTCACAAACCACGCGCTTCGTCTACGACATCTTCAAGAAGATGAAAAAGAAAGTCGTCGCAGTGCGTCATCCGATGCCCTACGGAGATCTCGTTGCACAGAAAGTACAGCGCTTTGCTGAAATCGCCGATCTCGATCGGTACCGCTGCACCATTGAAGAAATGGAGGAGTACGAGCCCCATATCTCCGCTGGTAACATTATCTATGCGGGTGTTGATTATGAAGCAATCTTGCGCACGATTGAAGAGAAAGATAACCCTGATGTCATCCTATGGGACGGGGGCAACAATGATATGCCCTTCTTCGACAGCGATCTTAAAATCGTCGTCGTGGATCCGCTTCGCCCAGGGCACGAAGAGAACTATTACCCCGGTGAAGCAAACCTCCGCATGGCGGATGTCGTCGTCATAAACAAGATGGATTCCGCCACCACCGAGGGAATAAAGATCGTACGAGACAATATCGGGCGCCTTGCACCGAATGCACAGGTTGTCGAAGCCGACAGCGAACTGTTCGTATCGGGCGATATCAAAGATAAGACTGTGCTTGTTATCGAAGACGGTCCGACGCTGACACACGGTGAGATGAAGATCGGCGCTGCATCGATCGCGGCAAAGCGCTTTGGCGCCAAAAAAATGATTGACCCACGTCCCTATGCTGTCGGAAAGATTAGACACACCTACGAAGTATATCCGAACATCGGTGAAGGAATTCTCCCCGCCATGGGATACTCGGCGGAACAGAAGAAGGATCTCGAGACGACGATCAATAATACTCCTGCCGACGTCGTGCTTTCTGGCACTCCCATAGATCTCTCTCGCCTCATCAAGATCAATAAACCCATTGTCAGAGTGGGGTACGAACTCAAATGCCGCCCCGGGTTCGAACATGTCATCGAGAAGGCTATTCAGGAGAAACTGTTCAAGTTCAAGAAGTAATGTTGAAAAGGTTCCGAGAAAAGGGGGACGGGGACATTGTCCCTCTTTTCTTTTCTAGTCGAAGGAGGCTCCTGTGAGAATTGTGATTGCACTCGGTGGCAACGCGCTCATCAAACCAGGAGAGAGAGGGACTGCCGAGGAACAATTGCGTAATGTGGAAAACTCTGTGGGCGATATTGTTTCGCTCATCACCGCTGGCAATCAGGTCGTCATCACCCATGGTAACGGCCCACAAGCCGGTGCCCGCCTTATACGCAACGAGATGGCGGCGACGGAAGTGTCACCCGATCCGCTCGTCGTTTGTGTCGCCGACACGCAAGGAAGCATGGGGTACATGATCGAGCAGGGCATCGTCAACCAGTTGATCAAGCGCGGAGCACGACCTCGCGTCGCCACCTTGATAACCCAGATCGAGGTAAATCCTGCCGATCCCGCATTCACGAAACCGACCAAGCCAATCGGCCCGTTCTATACGCAAGAAAAGGCTATCGCAAGGATGCGCACCGGCTGGAAGATGGTTGAGGATGCCGGACGTGGGTACCGACGCGTTGTCCCATCCCCGATGCCGCTCCGGCTTGTCAACCCCGAAGCGCTCATCACGCTTCTCGACAACGGTTTTACCGTCATCGCGGGCGGCGGCGGCGGCATCCCGGTATATCGCGACAAAACAGGTCATCTCACCGGGATTGATGCCGTGATTGACAAAGATCTTGCGTCGGTGATGATCGCCAAGACCATTCAAGCCGACGAGGTAGTTATTCTTACCGGTGTCGAAAAGGTTGCCATCAATTTCAAATCAGACAATCCAACATGGATTGACCGGATGACCGTACGCGAGGCAAAGGCATATCTTGCCCAGGGCGAGTTCCCCTCAGGAAGTATGGGACCAAAAATACAGGCGGCGATTGATTTCCTCGAGACATTCCGCGACCGGCGCGTCATCATTACGAGCGAAACGAAACTCGCCGACGCCCTTGCCGGCAAGACCGGCACTGTCATCGAGAACGGCTAAAATGATTACCGTCCTTCAGCGCGTTCGTCAGGCATCGGTCACCGTCGAGAACATCCTCTTCAGCGAGATTGGCCCGGGGCTGCTTCTCCTTGTCGGCATCGAAAAAGGCGACACAGATGAGGACGTGCATTTCACTGTACGGAAGGTGGTCGAACTGCGCATCTTCCCCGATGAACAGGGCAAGATGAACCGCTCAGTGGCCGAAACAGGCGGAGCAATACTCGCGGTGAGCCAGTTTACCCTCGCCGCCAACATTCGAAAGGGACGTCGTCCTTCCTTCGATACCGCAATGCCGCCTGACAAGGCACAACTCCTTTTCGAACGATTCATCACCGAACTTCGATCTTCCGGCCTTTCCGTTACCACCGGCTCCTTCGGCAATCACATGGATGTCGCACTCGTCAACGATGGGCCGGTTACCTTCATTATTGATAGCCGGAAACGGGAACGCTAGTCGGCTTCTCATCTTGGTCTTCCCACCGCTGGCCATCAACACCGACATCCCTTCCTCCACACCAAAACAAATACGCGCCAACCTCTTGACAGAAAACTTTTTGATGTTAGCGTCGGTCATTAGGTAGTGCTTATGTTCATCCTCAAGTTGGAGGTGTTGTATGCGTATCTTTACCTTTTCCCTTTACCTAGCAATCGCCATTTTTATCACACTTTCTTGCGATGATGGGAGCACAAGAAAAAGCGACCAACAGCCGGTCAACGACGAATCATCAACCGACACCGGCGTCGTGACCGATGAGACAACCAGCGACACGGTCATCACCGACGACACCCTGCCCGACGAGCCGTCTGCCTTCTGCGGCAACGGCTTTACCGAAAGCGGCGAGATCTGCGACGGCGACGCAAAGACATGCTCCGAGATACACCCCGGCTATATCGGCGGTGTAGCGGCGTGCAAGAGCGATTGTTCCGGCTACGATACCTCCTCTTGCGTTGCTGACCCAGATGCGGATATCGCCATCACAGATGATATCCAACCTGACGATGGGACCATCGAAGTGGACGATGAAACGGCGATCCCCGACGAAGACACGGCTGTCTCCGTCGATGTCTTCGCATTCGGTCCCTATCAGGTTCTTCAGAAGGACCTCGCGAAGAACGCCGCCGGCAACACGCTCGCAGTGCGCATCTACTATCCCAACGCCGCCGGCACCTATCCCTACATCAACTTTATTCATGGCTTCCAACTCAAGAACACCTACTACGACCAGATACTCACCCATCTCGCGAGTCACGGCTTCGTCATCGTCTCGACCCAGTTCGAACAGAGCCTCTTCGGCGGCGACACGACTATTCAGGAGAAAGAGAAGATGCTCAATTTTCTCGACTCGTGGATTGTGCCACAGCTGGGTAGCCACATTGCACCGGCAGTGCCCGATTTCACCAAGGTCGGTCTTGCCGGCCATTCACGCGGCGGCAAGACCTCGTGGCGTATGATTCTCGACAACCCGAACCGCTTCCAAGCGATCGCCGGTGTAGACCCGGTCCTTGCACCGCCGCCGATGGGAAGCGATCCCAACCCCATCACCGGTCCGGTTTCCTACGCGGCTCCTTCGCTCCTCATCGGCACCGAACTGGGACCAACTGGCATGCAACCCTGTGCTCCCGCTGATGGGAACAGCGCTTACATGTACCCTTACCTCCCATCACCGACATGGCACCTCATCGGCGCTGGCATTGGTCATATGGATATGATGGACCCTGACGACATCTCCTCTTGTGGGATGACCTGCTCGGTGTGCGCCGGCGGTGATGCCAATCAAAAGACAACCTTCCGGACACTTACTGGCGGCCTGCTCACCGCCTTCTTCCGGGCGTCACTCCACGGCGAGACGTCCCTCTACACCAAACTCACCGAGACCGCGGCAATGCCGCATCCCATCGCCAAAGAAGAGCACAAGTAGCCGCTCTTCCTGCCACCCCTTTTGACTTTCAAAACCTTTTTGCTACCTTTATCGCTATGCGCATTCTCTTCATCAACAAAAGCGATAAAAACGGCGGTGCATCTACCGCAATGATGCGGGTAGCCGAGGGACTTGCGCGACACCACGGAACTCACAATTTTTTCATTGTCGCCAAACGAAAGAGCGGGCTACCGCAGGTGTATCGGACCCGCGGTTTCTACGGCTGGCTCATCGAGGAGACACTCGATCGCCTTACCCGCCGCTTCGGCGCCGAAAGTCTCTGCTTCCCCTTCTCCGGCCCGGCGATACGACGGATGGCCCATGCGCTGGGGCCCGACATCATCGTCCTCAACAACCTCCACAGCGGCTACTTCCCGCTTTCGCTCATGCCGGAACTGGCCCGTATCGCGCCGCTCTACTGGCTCGTCCACGACCTCTGGCCCGTCACCGGTCACTGCATCGCGCCACTCGACTGCGCGAACTGGCAGGATGCCTGCGGCAACTGTCCTCATCTTGACACCTACCCATCGTTGGGCACGGATACAACGAGGAAACTCGCCGAACGGAAACGGCGTATCTACGACGAGGCAAAGCCGGTCTTCATTGTCGCTTCGCGCTGGATGGAGGATATCCTGCGCCAAAGCCCGCTTACGGCGCATCACCGCACCGTCCGGATACCGCATGGCATCCCGCCCGACATCCTCAGCCCGCAGGACAAAAGCGCGGCGCGGAAACGGTTCGGCATCGCGGGCGACGGCCCCGTGCTTCTGTTTGCTGCTGAGCGTCTCGACAATCCACTCAAAGGAGGGGATCTTCTGCGTGACATCCTGAAGAAACTCGACGGACAACTCGCTTCCTCGACAGTTCTCATTGTTTCAGGGAAAGGAAGACTCCCCTTCGCGAGCGACTTCCACAAGGTCAAAGTGCGTCATGTCGGTTTTCTCCCCGCCAATGATCTGCCGCTCCTCTACAGCGCCGCCGACATACTGCTGTTCCCGTCGCAGGCAGAGAGTTTTGGGCTCACCCCGCTCGAGGCGGCGGCATGCGGTGCAGTGCCGGTCGTGTTCGGCGTCGGGCCGCTTGCCGAAAACATCGTTGACGGAAAAACGGGGCTCGTGATACCTCCGTTCGACACCGCCTTCTTCGCGGCAAAGGTCGCGGCACTCATCAACGATGCCGATGCCCGCGCCACTCTTTCAGCAGCGGCACGAGAGCATATCACAAATGAGTTTTCACCTGAAGCGATAGCAAAAAGTTACTTCGAACTGTTCGGGAAGTAGAACTTACGGACAGATGTTCGCCGCACCCGGCGTCGGTGTCGTCAGTCTAAAATCGGCACCGTTGTCGTTAGTGTCGTTACCATTCGGACAACGAGAAAGAGACGATACGCTTCCATTATCTGTCGGGGCACTGGCCCCTTCGCCAACGCCCGACATCGTTCCTTCGTAGTGGATACCATCCATGAAGGAGCCAGCAGAAACTATCCGCGCTCCATCAGGAGATCCATTCTGGATGATGTCCTGTGTCAAGGCGGAGGTTATCGTTATCGCCCCGCTGGGCACCGTCCCCGTTACTGCCAACGGCCCAAATACCAGATACTGCCCGGGTGACAACAGAACTACCGATTGATCGTTGAGAACGAGAGGAACCGTTCGGTAGACCTGACCATCGGAACCGTTCACCAACTCAAGTGTTATGTCGGTTAGGTTAAGCGGCATCTCACCAACATTGAGAATCTCAACGAACTCGGCCGTGTCAGTACTTGGTTGGTCATAATCAATCTCGTTGATGACCAGTTTGCCGGGGAGTTTGCAGGTATGGACCGGCTCGTCGCATACTTTGCCACCACTGCAATCTCCATCGTCCACGCACTCCACGCACATATGGTTCACCGGTTCGCAGACGGGCGCTGCGCTGTTGTCGCTGCAGTCGTTATCATCAACGCAGGTGACCGTCAGCTTGCCGGCCCGATCAACCGTATAGCCGTCGGTACTGCCGTTCAGGTCGCAGTAAGTCCATGTCTGGCCGCTATCACCCGAGAAGCGGAAGGCGTAGTCGTAGAGACCGACCGACATGTCGAGAATCGGCTCGGCGAGGTATTCGTCGTCGTTGCCAACATCCACATTCGGCACCGCATCGAGCCAGTGGTCTCCCCAGGTCGCCGGATCGCTGTCGCGCGGACCGGCGCCAACCTGTGCCTTCACCTGCGGCAGGTAGGGGGAAATGGTGTGATCTCCCGTGTTGATGACACTCACATTCGTCACACCATCTATCCACACGCGGCCGTACACCTGCACAGTGGCATTGCGGTTCTGGATCACCGTCGGCGGCCACTGGAGATTGCACCACCCAATGGTAAGCGTTTGAAGACAAGCGCCCTCTTCTTCGTTCCAGTGATAACCGAAGTCACATGCCCACGGACAGGTGTCGGTCGGCGGTTCCCATGAGTCGCCGTCCCATGTCTGAGTCACGGTTCCATCGGGCTCCCCGCTGTACGGGCCGGTGTTCACCCAGTGGGCGTTTCCTGGTTTGCTGTTTGTGCAAGGGACTGTCTGCGAATCAAAGACGCACACACCACTCTCTTCACGATATCCATAGTCACACGCCCACGGACAGGTGTCGGTCGGCGGCTCCCAATCATCGTCGCCAGGACCAACCCATGTCTGGATCAGGTGCCCCAAGCCATCGTACATATCTACCGCCACCCAATGCGCATGAGCGGGAAGAATGTTGGTACACATCCGCCCGATGGTGTTGGTCACACACTTGGCGCTCGAGTTTTCATAGTGGGTACCCGCCGGGCATTCCCACGGGCAGGAATCAGTCGGCGGCTCCCAATCGTCATCACCGGGACCAACCCATGTCTGAATGAGGTGACCCAACCCATCGTAGGGACCGGTCTCTACCCATACCGCGCCGTTCGGCTTCGTATTCGTGCAGAGCCGCCCGATGGTGTTGGTCACGCACTGGGCGCTCGATTGCTCATAGTGAAATCCGGTGTTGCACACCCACGGACAAGTATCGTCCTCAGGGAACCATGTGTCGCCGTTCCATTCCTGTTCCAGCGTGCCATCGCCGTTGTAGGGACCGGTCTGAACCCATTTACTGTTGCTCGCCGGTTTGCTGTTCGTGCAGGGAACGGTGCGCATGTTCGGCACACAATTGCCGCTTCCGTCATCGTGGGCGTCAGGATCGCAGGAACAGGTATAGTAGGGAGGCATATCGCTATCGCTGCACACCGTCTTGTGCGGATCGTGGCAAACAGGGCCACCCGTACACGCACTCTCAACGGTGAAATGGCCATTGTATGCCGGATCATAGGGCTGCGAAGGGGTGGTCCCTATGTCGTAGTTGCAGTATGTCCATGTCGCACCACTGTCACCCGAGAAACGAACAAGATAGTCGTAGTCGCCCAGCGGCATCTCGAAAACCATCCCCAACTGATATTCATCGTTGTTGCCGATGCCCGGAGCAAGTTCGTTGTCGGGGTTGGGCTCCATCTGGACCCACACCTCCGGATCCCACATCGTCGCATCCGTGCCACGGGCACCATAGCCAACCTGCGCAATGAGTTGTGGTGCCTCATCAACCTCGGTCGTGAGATCGGTAAGCCCCGCTACATAGACACGGCCATAGAGCCACGCAACAGCCCCACGGGGCACCAAGAAATCGGTCGGCCACTGGGTGTTGCACCAACCGACGACGAGTGTCTCGAGACAGGCTCCCGCATCTTCGTTCCAATGGTGGCCGAAGTCACACACCCACGGACAGGTGTCTGCCGCCGGTTCCCATGAATCGCCGTCCCATGTCTGAGTCACGGTTCCATCGGGCTCCCCGCTGTACGGGCCGGTGTTCACCCAGTGGGCGTTTCCCGGTTTGCTGTTCGTGCAAGGAACGGTGCGCATGTTCGGCACACATATGCCGCTTCCGTCATCGTGGGCATCGGCATCGCAGGAGCACACATAGAAGGGTTCTTCTGTCGTCACCGTACAGACAGTTCTATAAGGTTCGGTGCATGGATTCGGATTGCAGGGATTTGACGCCGCCTCGATCGTCAGGTGACCATTCTTCGCCGGATCGTACGGATGTTCTGCATCGGTGCCATTGTAGAAAGGTTCATTATTCCCGTTGCAGTAGGTCCATGTCGCACCACCGTCTATCGAAAAGCGGAAGGTGTAGTCATAGAGCCCTGCAGACAAGGGCGCCGATATCGTTGCCATGTACTCATCATTATTGCCGATGTTCGGTGAGCTCGCGTTGTTGGGGTTTCCTTCTGCCGCCACCCAGTCGCTCCACGATGCGGCATCGGATCCACGGGCGCCCCATCCCAGTTCTGCTCGCAAGAGAGGATGGAGATCTACACCACTCGAGAGATCCGTGAGACCAGCGATATAGACACGGCCATAGAAATCCCCGAGCGATTCCCCTTCGACAGCGCTCTTTTCGATGGGCCACTGAAGGTTGCACCAGCCGATAACGAGTGGCTCCGCGTCGGCATCGGGGATCTCGGCATCCCCATCTGGCTCAACGGTTGCATCATCCGGCTCGACCACAACATCGTCATTCTCAACCATCACATCATCGGGCTCGATTATCGCGTCGTCTGTCTCGATGGCTGCATCGTCCGGTTCCACTGGAGCATCGTCCCCGACAATTGGCGCGTCATCTTGGGGAGTGTCGTGGTCGGGTTTCACTACCCCATCGTCAACCACCTCGACATCTTCCTCGTCGGCATCTTCTTCATCAATAGCGATCTCATCAGTGATAATGAGATCCTCATCAGAGAAGAGGATATCTCTGTCGCTCTGGCTCTTCTTTTCTCCCTCACACGCCATGGCGAACACAATCAGTACTGCCATCGCAAACATTAGGTACAACACTCTCATGGATGCCTCCTGCATGAAAAACGGTAAAAACGAAACTATTATACCCTTATTCCCAGTGGTTTGCAAAAAACCTAGGATGGTGAGGTTGGTTCGCCTTTGGATATCGAAGATACCTTTTCTAACTTCTCCCGTAATGTCTTCCGATCAATTCCGAGTATTTTCGCTGCTTGTGTCTTGTTTCCTTTAACACTTTCGAGGACATGGCGGATATACTCTGCCTCTACCTCGGCAAGGCTCCGGTGGAAGCCGCCCCCTAACAACAGGTCGCTCGTTTTCATGCTGGGCGGCAAATCGGAAACAGTAATAGTATCCGAATCGGACATAGCAACCAACCGTTGGATAAGATTTTCCAGTTCTCGCACATTGCCGGGCCACGGATAACATCGGAACTGTTCCAGCACGCGGTCAGAAAACGTAGGGACCGGCCTCCCCATCTCTTCGGCATATTTATGAGCAAAATGGCGGGCTAGTAAGAGAACATCATCCCCCCTCTCGCGTAACGGCGGCAGTTCGATGGAAATCACATTGAGGCGGAAGTAGAGATCATCCCGAAAACGCCCCCGTTGAATAAGGTCAGGAAGGTGTTTGTTCGTTCCTGCGATAATACGTACATTCACCTTTTGGGGACGAGACGAGCCAACCATACACACTTCTTTCTCTTGCAGGACACGTAACAGTTTTACTTGCATTGCCAGGCTCATTTCACTTATCTCGTCGAGGAAAATGGTGCCTCCATCGGCAGTTTGGAAGAAACCGACCCGTGAATCAATGGCTCCCGTAAATGCCCCTTTCAGATGGCCAAAGAGTTCGCTCTCCAATAGAGTTTCTGGGATGCCGCCACAGTTGACCGGCACAAAGGCACGAGAAGCGCGATCACTCTTGTAATGAATGGCGCGGGCGACAAGTTCCTTGCCAGTACCACTCTCGCCGGTAATGAGCACCGTCGCCTTAACCGATGCCGCCTTTTCGATGAGACTAAAAACATGTTGCATGGCAGGAGATTCGCCTATCATCCCTTCCCACGCAGCCCGCGCGGGTACTGGTTGAACGTTCCCTAGTAATCGTTGTCGGCGCTTTTCGAGTACTTCTTCCAATGCTGCAAGTAGTTCCTTTCTAGTAAAAGGCTTAGGAAGATACTCGTCGGCTCCCTGTTTGACCGATTCGACAGCGCTGTCTATAGAGGGATACCCTGTTATCATGACAATACCGATGTCCCGGTAGGTGTCCCGCACATAGCGGATGAGTTCCATCCCACTGACACGCGGCATCTTCAAGTCGGTAATAAGCACATCAATAGAAACCTGACTAAGTATTTCGACGGCTTTTCCCACATTGTCGGCGGTATAAACCACATACCCTAGGGGTTGGAGCAGGCGTTTGACCAAATCAAGAGCATCCAGAGAATCATCAACCACGAGGACAGTAGGTACCGACGAAGAATCGTTACGCGGCATCTCTTCTCCTTACCGGCAAGGTAACAGTGAAACAAGACCCCTTACCCACTTCCGACTCGACGGCGATAGATCCACCGTGTGCGCTGATAATGCCATGAGCAACAGAAAGCCCCAGGCCTGTCCCTTGATGAATGTCTTTCGTGGTGAAGAAAGGAACAAATATCTTCTCCTTTACTTCCGGTGACATGCCAATCCCCGTATCGCGGATCGAAAACGAAACCTCCGATCCGTCTCCCACGGCAGTAATCGTGAGACATCCCCCGTGCGGCATTGCTTGTACGGCGTTCACGATAAGGTTGAGCACCACTTGTCTGATCTGCGATTCATCAGCCGTGATGTAAAGCGGTTCACGAGGGAGATGACACATCACCTCTATGGAGGTGCGCACAAAACGATATTCGAGAAAGCCAACGACATCGCGGATAATAGCAGAGACATCAACTTCCGCATGTCGTGGAGGAATCTGCTTAGCAAACAAAAGTAATTTTCTGACCACCTCTCGGGCATGAAGCGCCGCTGATTCGATACGTTCCACATCACGCCGGGCATGGAGCGGAAGACCATCCGTGTTCTTGAGGAGCTCAGCAAACCCAAGGATACCGGTCAACGGTTCGTTGATCTCATGGGCAACACCGGCAGCAATCTGGCCGATAGTTGCTAGCCGGTCGGTACGTCGGAGATGTTCTTGAAGTTGCTCCTGCTCCAACTCCGTTTGATAGCGCTCCACAATGAGGGAGACTTCCCGCGCCACAGAATCGAGAAGCCGTCTTTCTTCTTCGAGAAAAGGTCCCTCATCAATCACGGGACGCGATTCACGGTACACCACCTCGACTTCTCCGCGTTTCACTCCGTCTACCAGGATACTCGACGATAGGCGTGCTCCAACCGTATCAGTAAATCCAATGGTTTTAGCAGAGACCCCATCCAGCAGAATCCGTGCCTCGGCGATATCAGGGTAGAGAAATGCCGGAGGCAAAAGGGGCACAATACGCTCCATCATGGTTTCTATTCTCTGTCGGTGGACAGCCGCCTCTTGGGCGATTCCATACATACAGGTGAGTTCTTTTACCCGCTCACGCAGTTGGAATTGTGTCCGATTATAAGAAAGCGCCAGGCCCATCGTCCAAGATATCTCCCTCAAGGAATCGAGGGGGAGGCGGTCCGGCGACAACGATGAGCGAAAAGCCAACTTGACGATGCCCCTGCACCCCTTGATGACAGGGAGCAAAAGAATGAAAAGGGTGCGCCACGGGATGGCTGAAGATTCCTTGTCATGGCTCGGGTAGATGACAAGGGAATCCAAGACAGTAAGAGGAGGAGATGCTGTCAATGTATGGATCAGCGAGTGCACAGTATCTTCTCCTGCTTCACGACACAACAGTTTCTTCACCATGTGCTCAAGGGATGCTTCTTCTCCGGAGAATGATTCACAAATGAACCGCGGCAGGTCATCTTTCCGAGCATCGCAATGAAAAAGTTTTTGCTGGGTGAGATAGGCTATGTTGACAAGGTCGCAATCTACAAAATCCATCAGCAAGAAACAGAAATCTTTGAGCAGTTCGGGGGTTATCCTCCCTTTGTCTGCAAGGAGCAACATTTTGCTCGAAAGGAGGAGATACTCCTCCTTCTTCCGGGGAGGAGTTGTCATTCGGTCATCCGTTCATGGCCACTTTTCTCGATGCGCTCTTGTGTAAATACGGTGTAACACAACCGGCTACAAAATCAAGACATTTCCATATCAGTCATTAGGGACAACGTAGCGACATACAGGGATAAGAAAAGTGTAGGACTGCCAAAAGAACTTTCAGGCTCTTCCACGGAGGCGAGCCGCTTGAGCGACACGTTCAATGGCGATCATGTACGCAGCGTCGCGCATGTAAACCTTACGTTCTTGGGCAAGGTCTGCAACACCATGGAACGCTCTTGTCAACGTCTCATCGAGCCGTTTCAACACATCGTCACGTGTCCAGAAGAAATTCATATTGCACTGAACCTGTTCGAAGTAGGAACAGGTAACACCTCCCGCATTGCAGAGAAAATCGGGAATGAGTTGTATGTTACGTGACTTGATGACTTCATCCGCCTCTTGGGTCGTCGGGCCATTCGCACCCTCTGCAATGAGTTTGACTCGCGGGTGAATGCGGCTCACCGTTTCGGCGTTTATCTGGTTTTCCAGCGCACAGGGAATAAGTATGTCTGCTTCTTGCTCTACCCACGCATCACCGGGAAGAACCTCGTAACCAGCATCTTGGGCCTTTTCCTTGTCAATCGAGCCAAACTTGTCGGCAATTGACATGAGAAAATCAGGATCGATACCATCCATACGACGATAGACGTAAGGCACATTGTCCTTATTATCCCAGCAGGAGACGCTCACTACACATCCGCCTAGGTCTCGGAACAACCTGGTGCCATACTGAGCCACATTGCCAAATCCCTGAAACGCTGCAACCATGCCCTTGATATCGAGACCCATCCGTTTGAGTGCTTCCCTCACACAGTATATCACACCAAAGCCGGTTGCCTCGGTACGTCCCAGCGAACCACCCATTCCCACTGGCTTACCAGTGATGAAGCCGGGGTAGTGGCCGCCAGCAAGGGTTTCGTACTCATCGAGCATCCACAGCATATGCTGACCGTTGGTCATGACATCAGGGGCCGGCACATCAAGGACAGGCCCGACATTCCGGAATACTTGCCGCACCCAACCCCGGCAAATCTGTTCTTGCTCCCGGGACGACAACTTGCGCGGATCGCAGACGACTCCTCCTTTTCCCCCTCCCAAGGGGATATCCACTACGGAACACTTCCACGTCATCCATGTCGCCAATGCGCGGACGGTATCCGCCGTTTCTTGAGGATGGAATCGAATACCACCCTTTGCCGGGCCGCGGAGGTCGTTGTGCTGAACACGGAAGCCTCTGAACACGCGGGTCGACCCGTCGTCCATGCGTACCGGAATAGTAAAATGGAATTCCCGCATCGGCCAGCGCAGAAGTTCCCTCACCCCCGGCTCCAGCCCAAGCATATCCGCAACATAGTCGAACTGCGATTGGGCCATTTTGAACGGGTTGAACTCTCTGATAGTCATGGCACACCTCTTCTCTTTCCAACTTCTTTACTCACTCACGCATATTCCTCACAGTGCCACACACCGCTCTGGGGACGCGAGAGTGTACATTGACGACGATTGAGGCAGTTGGCACAGAGACCCAGCAGGGAAAGGTCATGAGAAGCGGCCTCTGGTTCGGGAACGCCTTTCTTCTCGCTGCCGGTATCGGCATTGGAAAGAGAAAGACACTCGTGAAGTTCGCAGGAATGGATCGGCACAGTGGCACGTGCAAGGATGATGCAGCCAGTCCTGTTGACGCAGTTGGAACAGATACTCGCCGAGAGAACCCTCTCGTCCGGTACAATGGGACGCTCTGCGGAGCGTCTAATCTTCTCACTTTGGGTTTTGTTTAAGGTTGACATGGTACCCTCCTTTTGCTTCCTGTTTTTTCATCCCGGTGCGCACAACGCACAACAGGAGACACGGTAAGGAGGGAGCACAGAGTATGCCACAAAGTAAATCACCTATGTCCAACAATGTGTTTCACTGTAATACTTTGATTATATTCGGTTTTCTTTTATGCAAATGCGTATTTTATGAGGCGTCCGGTCGTTTTATTTCATAAAGATAAGCGGGGAAAAATTCCTCGGTGAGTAAAATTTCCCCAGGTTAGGAAGGGGGTTGAAGTCACCGAAACGATTCGGTCGAGAAACCTCGCGATAAGAGACGCCGAGGAGCGTCAGAAGCATCCCATCTCATTTTGGCAGAGAGGTCCCGCGCAATTTGTCGTTCCTCTTCGAGAGAATACACGGAGCGTACTTCACTCTCCGCAAAAAGGTTATATGCCCCTCGCTCGATCAGTTTCTTGACAAAAAAGAGAAACCCCTTGCGGTGACGTTTCACTTCTTCGGCATAGGCGGCAAGCGCACGGCGGTCATCGAGGTAGCGCATTTCTCTCAACCGCCCCGTCGTGTGTGCTATGGCCTCGCTGGAGAAACCCTTTTCTCTCAACTTCCTTTCTAATTCACTCGAAAAATGCTCGCGTCGCGCGAGGAGGCGGAGGGCAAAACGAAGACATTTACGAGATTCCTGTTCAGCCGAGTTCGAAGTCATCGTCCTTTATACCTTTTCCCTCGGCAGCCGGATTCTTCTCGACCTTTTGTCCAAACTGGTTCCCCTTGTCATCGAAAGCGCTCCAATCACCGTCCCCCGATATGGCAACTCCTTTCATGCGAAGGACAAGGTCATCGGGTGAAGTGGCGTTGTCGAGAGCCTCTTTCTGGGTAATGTATCCATCGCGGAAGAGTTGGTAGATAGACTGATCGAATGACTGCATGCCATAGTTCGTGTGACTCCGCTCGATAACGCCGGGCAACTCCTTGAGACGGGCAGGATCGAGAATAATCTCTTTGACGAGTTGGGTGTTAAGAAGCACCTCGACCGCCGGCACCCGCCCACGGCCATCCTTGTTCTTGAGAAGGCGCTGAGAAATGGCGGCAGTGAGAACCGAAGCGAGTTGCTGACGTATCTGAGACTGTTGGTGGACCGGGAAAGCACCGACCACACGATTTATCGTTTCAGCAGCATTGAGCGTGTGGAGCGTCGAGAGGACGAGATGTCCCGTCTCAGCGGCAGTAAGGGCTATCTCCATCGTCTCAAGGTCACGCATCTCCCCCACCATAATGACGTCCGGATCTTCACGGAGCGCCGAACGAAGTGCGCGGGAAAAACTTTTTGTATCTATGCCGACTTCGCGTTGGTTGACGATGGATTTCTTGTCACGGATGAGGAACTCGATGGGATCCTCGATTGTAACAATGTGGCACGTGCGATTCGAGTTGATGTGCTCGAGCATTGCAGCAAGCGTAGTTGACTTCCCCGAACCGGTGGTACCTGTCACAAGAACCATTCCCCGCCGTTGAAGAGCGATCTTTTTGAGGATGCTGGGCAAGAGGAGTTCATCAATCGTCTTGACCGAGAAAGGGATGATGCGGAAAACCATACCAATGCTCCCGCGCTGGCGAAAGACATTGAGGCGGAACCGACCGACGCCGGCGAGACTGTAAGCAAGGTCTATCTCATTGTTTTCTTTGAATGAAATTCGTTGTTCCTCATTGAGCACCTCGGGGATAATAGCCTCGATGTGCTCCGGCTTCAGCGCTCCGAATTCCTCTACCTTGACGAGGTTTCCATTGATACGGAAGACTGGCGGCGAGAAGGTCTTGAGGTGGATGTCTGATGCCTGTATCTTCGCCGCAAGCGTAAGTATCTCCTTGAGTTTCGACGCATCGGTGTTCATAGTCTATTCCCCACCTCTCTTTTTCTTCACCGGCTCGCTTTTTTCCTCCTTTTCCGTCTCCCCCGATGCCGTGTCATCACTCGGGTCACCTTCTCCTTTGAGGTTATGTTTCTCACGCACCTTGGCAACTATCTCCTTAATGAGCGCCGGTTTTTCACGAAGCGTCTGAGCGACATTGCCGAGTCCCTGGCCGAGCCGTTCATTACCGTAGGAGTACCAACTGCCGGACTTCTGGATGATGCCGTCGCGTTCAGCCTGCCCGATGAGATCGCCAAGCCGGTCAATACCCTTGCCAAAGAGAATGTCGAATTGCGCCTCACGGAACGGCGGATACATTTTATTCTTGATGACCTTCACCTTGACCTGTGAACCGATGACCTCCTCGTGTTCCTTGATGTTTGTGATGCGACGGACATCGAGGCGGATAGAGGCATAGAACTT
>Ga0209101_1001379_pt1 | contig 17980 bp, 13 predicted proteins | sample ConPoolayeCmetaG_FD_185481 | JGI IMG/M metagenome (GOLD analysis project Ga0209101, IMG submission 185481) | Hot spring microbial mat communities from California, USA to study Microbial Dark Matter (Phase II) - Cone Pool mat layer C metaG... ...
GGCACGTTGGCTAATAGCGAATTTCAAAGTCGGTCTCGTCGCCACGCGTGGGAACATCCGTGACTTGCGTCTGGCGGATATGACCCGCGTAGCGCTCAGCGATCGCGTCTAACAGGGCCTGAACTTCCCGCAGCGGGCCCTGGACTTCCAATTCGACGCTGCCGTCGCGCAGGTTGCGCACAAATCCGACCAGCGCGCGCCGCCGCGCCAGCTCCTGGGCAGTGGCGCGGAAGTACACTCCTTGGACGTGTCCGGAGTAGATCACGCGACGTCGGACTTGGGCGCCAGTGCTCACGTCGTCTGGCACTTCAACCTCGCTTGCCCTTTTGTAAAACCACCTTGCGCTGGCCGTCGCGCAGCTCCAGACGCGTGGCCTTCAGCCAGGCTGAATAGGAGCGCTGTCCCCCCGCCCGTGGCCGCAAACGCAGCTTCCAGCCGTTGAAGTCGTACTCGCCCTGCTCGTTGTTGGTCAATCCTTCGACCGTGGTAACGGCCGAGAATGTACCGTCGCGACGGAAAGTCACGTTATCCAGGCTGAAGGTCTCGCGATTAGGGATGGCTTCGACCAGGTGCCAGTCACCAATTAAGGCGCCGCTGCAACCTGTCAACCAAAGCGTGCTCAGGCCAGCCCCGGCGAGCAGCTTGGCCCAGCCGACCAGCCGAGCGCGTCTCCGCACACCGGTTGCACCAGTTGCCGACATCAGGGTACTCCCGGATCCCATGGTACGGGCCGCCATTATACCGACCGCTCCACCGCGCCCGCCACGTGGGCCAAGGCGCGTTTCAGCCGTGCCAGCGACCGCTCCCGGCCCAGTAGCGCCAGCGTCTCGGCGATCGGCGGACTAATCGTCGTGCCCGTCAGCGCCACGCGCAGCGGCTGGGCCACTTTGCCCAGCCCGAGGTGTTTCTCCTCTGCATAGCCCCGAATCAGCGCGTCCAAGGCCGGAGTCGTCCATTCCGCCAGAGCGGCCAGTCGGCTCTGCATCTCCCGCACTACCTGAAGGCCGGCGTGTTCGGCTTTGAGAAGGTGTTGCTTGACAGCCTGCTCATCGTATTGCAGCGCCTCATCGGGCGCGAACAAGGCTCCGCACTTCAGCTCCAGATCGGCGAAAGTGCGCAGGCCGCGGCACAGCTCGATCACCTGCCGCAGCGTGCCGTCATCCAGTCCGCTCAGCGGACCATCCTCGTTCACCCGCAAGTAGTCGCGGCAGGCGGCCAGTTTCCGCTCCGGGCTAGCGGCTTCCAGGGCCGCCGTGTTGAAGGCCATCAGCTTCTCGCGGTCGAAACGCGCGTTGGTCTTCCCGACACGTTCCAGACTGAACACGGCGCATAGTTCCTGGAGCGTGAACTTCTCCTGCGGTGTGCCGGGGTTCCATCCCAGCAGGGCGATGAAGTTGACCAATACCTCGGGCAGATAGCCGCTGCGGCGGAAGTCGTGGATGTCGATCTCCGGCACATGCACGCGCAGATGGCGGGCCAGGCGCAGCAAGGCGGCGGCGGGGAGCTGCGTTTCCCCGTTGCGCCAGGCGCTGACCAGTTCGGGGTCGTCCAGGCCGGCCAGCTCGCGAACACGATCGTCATCCAGGTGAGCGGCGGCAGCCGCATCGCGCACCACCTTGTCTTTCTCGCGCTTGCTCATCTTGGTGCCGTTCATGTTGAAGATGATCGGCAGGTGCGCGAACCGCGGTAGGGGATAGCCGAAAACCTCGTATAGGGCCATCTGGTTCGGCGTGTTCATCAGATGCTCTTGCCCGCGCAGCACGTGGGTGATACGCATGGCGGCGTCATCGACCACGACGGCGAAATTGTAGGTCGGCCAGCCGTCGGCCTTCAGCAGCACGAAGTCGCTCAGCTCCGCCGCCCGGATAGTCACATCGCCGAGTATTTGGTCGGGCACCACGAAATCGCGCTCCGGCATCCGGAAACGCACCACCACCGGGCGACCGGCCTGCCGCGCCGCCTGAGCTTCCGACTCGCTGGGGAAGCGCCTCGGTCGCCGATAGCGGAAACCCTTCTCACCCGCGGCTATGGCGGCCTTCCGCATGGCCTCCAGCTCCTCGCGCGTCTCCATGGCATAGTAGGCGTGACCGGCGTCCAGCAGGCGGCGGACGTGTTCCTGGTAGACGGGCAGGCGTTGCGACTGGTAGTACGGCCCATACGGCCCGCCGACCTGGGGACCCTCGTCCCATTCCAGACCCAGCCAGCGCAGATCATCCATCAGCTTGGCGTCCGCATCCGCGACGTTGCGCGTCTGGTCGGTATCCTCGATGCGCAATACGAACTTACCACCCAGGCGTCGCGCCAGCAGATAATTGAACAGCGCCGTCCGCGCTCCGCCGATATGCAAGTAGCCCGTCGGTGAGGGAGCGAACCGCGTGCGAACCGTTTCGTTCATGAACGCCTCGACCATCTAATCTACGCAGCCTCCTGCTGTCCCTGCCGACCGCGTCAAGCGCGGTCGCAGCGCGGCAAGCGCCGAGCCGCCGGACGTTTGGACGTCGCTCGACTGCTGATTATGACGCCGACTTCTGCTGCGGCATAGCATCCCGCTGGATTCGGCCCACCAACAGGTGTCGGGCGCGGCCACGGGCTTGGAGCGTCGGGCGCGTTTGTTCAACGACAGCCGCACCGCCGGCCAGATCGCGGTCGCTCAGGTCTTCCATCCGGCGTCGCGCGCTGCGCTGGCACTTGCCCTCCCGTCCGCGCGAGGCCGGAAGGCGCCGGGCGGATCTTTGTCGGTGCGCGTAGAACACTGCCGTGTCGTGATTCATGGTATACAATCAACTTCACGGTGCGCCGGCGCACCATTGGGAGCAGTGCAGCTATGAGTATGAAACTTGTAATCGTCGGCGGAGTGGCCGGCGGAGCCACCGCCGCTGCTCGTGCCCGGCGGCTGGACGAAAACGCCACGATCGTCATGTTCGAACGCGGCCGCGAGGTCTCCTTCGCCAACTGCGGCTTGCCATACTACATCGGCGGCCAGATCCGCCGCCGCAGCCATCTGTTGGTGCAGACCGAGGCGGGGCTGGAGGAACGCTTTGCCCTCGACGTCCGCACCCGTACCGAGGTCACCGCCATCGATCGGGCGGCGCGGCAGGTCCGGGTGCGCGAACTCGACTCTGGTCGTCAGTACACCGAGGACTATGACTATCTGCTGCTAGCACCCGGTGCCAAGCCGGTTATCCCCCCCATACCGGGCAGCGACCATCCGGCAGTCTTCACGTTGCGCAACCTGACCGACAGCGACCGCATCAAGCAGGCCGTGGATGGCGGAGCAAGCAGCGCACTGGTAGTCGGCGGCGGATTCATCGGGTTGGAGATGGTTGAGAACCTCCGGCGTCGCGGGTTGGAGGTGGCGCTGGTCGAACTCCTGCCGCAGGTCATGCCTCCTCTGGATATCGAAGTGGCCGCACGCCTGCATCGGCAACTTCGTGAGCAGGGCGTGAAGTTGTACCTCTCTGACGGAGTGACCGCCTTGCAGGATCGCCAGGGACGTGTGCTGGCCAGTCTGCAAAGCGGCACTGCTCTAGAGGTCGATCTGGTAATCCTCGCCGTGGGAGTGCGGCCCGATACGGCGCTGGCTGCTGAGGCTGGGCTGGAACTCTCCGAACGTGGCGCCATCGTCGTCGACGAATACTTGCGCACCAGCGACCCGCGCATCTATGCCGTCGGTGATGCCATCCAGACCAACGATTTGGTCCTCAGCACGCCGACCAACGTTCCCCTGGCCGGACCGGCCAACCGCCAGGCGCGCGTCGCGGTGGACAACATATCTGGTCGCCGGACACGCTATCCCGGCGTACTGGGCACCAGCGTGCTGCGCCTCTTCGACCTGACGGTGGCGCTTACCGGGGCGTCCGAAAAGACCTTGCGGCGGCGATCAATCCCCTTCCACAAGGTGTATGTACACCGCGGTCATCACGCCGCTTATTTCCCCGGCGCCCAGCAGATGATGATCAAGCTGCTTTTCGCGCCGCCAGACGGACGGCTTCTAGGGGCCCAGATCGTCGGCGGCGAGGGTGTGGACAAGCGTATCGATGTGCTGGCGACGGCGTTGCGTGCCGGTTTGACGGTACGCGATCTGCAAGAGCTGGAATTGGCCTACGCACCGCAGTTCGGCTCGGCCAAGGATCCCATCAATATCGCTGGCTATGTAGCCGGCAATTTGCTGTCCGGGGACGAGGAGTTCGTCTACGCCGAGGAGCTGAACGGCGCCTCGCCCGACGAGTGGGCTATCTTAGACGTGCGCGAGCCGGAGGAGTTCGCCGCCGGCCATATCCCCGGGGCACTGCACATTCCGTTGGGGGAGCTGCGTCAACGCTGGCAAGAAATCCCGCGCGATCGCAAGCTGGCCGTATATTGCACCGTCGGTCAGCGGGCGTATTACGCGACACGCATCCTGCGGCATCGTGGCCTCAGGCCGCGGAACATCGCCGGCGGCCTGACAACCTATAACCTCTACCAGGTCGAGAGCGGGCGGCGTTGCGCCGGCCCGCTAGAGCTGTCCGCGGCTGAAGATGCCGGGCGTGGCGGTCAATCGTCGTATTCGATGTCTATGTGCCAGCCGCCCCAGCCGGGATAAGCGCAGCAGTCGTACCCGTACCACGGCTCGTAGACTTCTTCAATTACCACGTGCTCGGTGACCCAGTCTCCGGCCCAACGGACCACACCACCCCAGTTTTCGGGCTGGCAGGATATGGTTACGGGCAGCCAAGCGCCGGACACCAGTAGTCCGACCAGTCGCGCCAGTCTCGCCTTGCTCATACTCTTCTCCGACGCCCGAGGTCCTCGACAGCTAGACACGGCAATTCATGGAAAGTTAGCAGCCGTGTCCGGCCTGGCGTTCGCCGCGGTGGGTGCCGTTGGTGTGGGACTCAACCCGCGGCGCGGATCAGCGGGTTCACGTAGTCCCGCACCAGACAATCGAAGTAGCAGTACCAGCGGATGGCCACGTACATCATGGTCACGAACAAGAACCAGCAGCCCAGCTCGGCGATGAAGTGGCGGCGCACCGCCAACAGAATCAGCGAGCTGACACCCAACAGTCCGAATTTGAACAGTACCGCGGTGCGTACCGATTGGCTGAGCACCTTGGCGGCCACCGGGTTGGCCTCGGCGAAGTCGCTGGTTCCCCACTCGGCCAGGGTGTAACCGAGGTCGAAAATGCCAACTACCCACACGGCTGCCAGCGTCAGAAGCACGCGTCGTGAACGGTTCAGCCAGCCACCGAAGCCGAACCGCGCTGGGCCTCGCCCGCGCTGGCGCATGGCGCGCAGCGCCCTCCGCGCGGCCGCCGAAGCGTCATTTGCCGGCGCTGCTGGTTCGCTTAGCCGCGCGCCGGCGCTGGCGTCGCGGCGTGCTGTGACCGCCGGTGGCGGCGCAGCTAGGGGAGACTGTGGCATACTCTCGGAATCGGAAAACAGTGGCCCGACAAGAAATAAGTGGTATTGGCGAGCCGCTTTCCAGCGACTGTCCGTCCGATAATTCTCAGTGCCCAGAAAGTTGTCGTCAGCACCAGGCTGGGGTGGCCTACATGGGCGGACTCCATCTACCTACGCGCTGGACGAAAGGCGTTCACGCGGGCGGCTCGTGGATTGCGTACGGTGCCGGGTCACGCAGGCCCAGTTGCCGGAAGGCTTCGAGGCGCAGTCGACAACTTTCACACCCGCCACAGGCCCGTCCCTGCGCGTCGGGATCATAGCAACTGCGGGTCAGCCCGTAGTCCAACCCCAGAGCCAGTCCACGGCGAATGATCTCGACCTTCGTCAAGTGCATCAGCGGGGCATGAACCCGGACTGGCCGCCCCTCGTAGCCGGCCCTGGTACCCAGGGTGATCAACCGCTGGAACGCCTCGATGAACTCCGGGCGGCAATCCGGATATCCGCTGTAATCGACTGCATTAACCCCTATGTAAATATCCGTCGCCCCGCGCGCCTCCGCCAGGCCCACGGCGTAGGCCAGGAAAACGGTGTTGCGCGCCGGCACATAGGTGGGCGGAATCTCGCCTGTATCTGGCACCCGGTCCTTGGGCACCGGCTGGTCGCCGGTCAGCGCCGAGCCGCGAAAAACACGCGCGTCCAAGTCGATCAGCAGGTGTTCAGAAACACCAGCCGCTAGTGCCACACGTCGGGCGGCCTCCACTTCGACCGCGTGACGCTGGCCATAGCGGAACGTGACGGCGATCAGCCGCGCACCGGCGGCCCGCGCCAGGTACAGAGTCGTGGCGCTATCGAGTCCACCCGACAGCAGCACGATCGCGCTTCGTCTTTCCGCATCGTCAGTATTTGTGACGTTCTCGATCATGATTCGTCGCCCTCCACGTCGCCGTCAGTCGGCGCGCCCGTAGCCGTCAGACAGAGCTAACCGGATAATCCGCTGCATGTCCGCGGTTCTGGTGCGTCTCCTGCCTCCGGCGCTACTCCTGGTCCTTGTGGAGCTGACGTACGCTCCCGGCTTGCAGAACGGCTACGTCGGGTGGGACGACTCCACGTACATCCGCGATAACCCCAACATGCTCTCCGTGGCCGGCTTAGGCCGCATCTGGTTCACGTTCGACCATCCGCAGTATTATCCGCTGACATTCACATCTTACTGGCTGGAATACCGCCTGTGGGGCCCTTGGCCGACCGGCTACTACCTGGTCAATGTCGTCTTGCATGCTGTCAACAGCCTGCTGGTCTTGGCGCTGGCGCGACGTTGCGGGCTGGGTACTTGGGCGGGTTGGTTCGTCGCGGCGGTTTTCGCACTGCATCCCATGCAGGTTGCTTCAGTGGCCTGGCTGGCAGAACGGAAGAACGTGCTGTCCGGATCGCTGGCTTTGGGGGCGTTTCTCTTTTACTGGCGGCACCGGTCGACGAACAACTGGAATGCCTACATCGTCAGTCTCACGCTCTTCGCTGGCGCGTTGCTCAGCAAGACGGCAGTGATGACATTGCCCGTCTCGATGTGGCTCGCCGACCGCCTGATCCGCGGCAGACGTGATTGGGTAGGCCTGTGGCGATTGGTGCCCTTTCTGCTACTGGCCGCTGGGCTCGGATTGGTTACCGTCTTCGTTGAACACGATGCTCCCATCGAGACGATGCCGGTGGCGGTGCGACCGGCCGCCGCCGGACTGGCCTTGTGGTTCTACTGCGGCCGTCTGCTGTGGCCACGAAGCCTGCCGGCGCTATACCCGCACTGGACCATCGATCCCGCCATTGCCTGGTGGTGGCTGCCATTACTGGCGGCTGTCGGAGTCGGTTGGGCGGTCTGGTACTGGCGCCGCCGACTCCCTGGCGCGTCCGTCTGGGGACTGGCGCACTACGTCATCAGTTTGGCCCCTACGCTCGGGCTGGTGCCGTTCGGCTATCTGGCATTCGCCCCCGTGGCCGATCACTTCGCGTACTTGGCCCTGCTTGGACCCGTTCTGGCAGCTTTCGGGGCTTGCCAACGCCGATCGGCGCCCGGCCGCCCCGTTCGGGCAGTCCTCGCGGCGCGGCGTGTCTGGCGCGGCGGGGCAGCGCTGGTCGGCCTGGTGCTCGTCATCGCGATGGCGGTGCGCAGCCACCAGCAGGTACTGGTCTGGCGCGATCCCGGCAGCCTGTGGTCATACACGTTGCGACATAATCCGAACTCACCCATCGCGCACGTGAACCTGGGGCTGTATCTGGAGCAGCAGGGCAACGCGCACGCGGCCCGGTTCCACTATGCCGAAGCCGCGCGCCTCAAGCCGGACTACGCCCAAGCTCACAGCAACCTGAGCGGTGTGTTGACGCAGCTCGGCGAGCACCCGGCGGCACTCTGGCATGCTCGGCGGGCGATCGAGTTGCAACCCCAGTTCGCCGAGGCCCACAACAACCTCGGCTCGGTATTGGGTAACCTGGGCCGGCATGAAGAGGCAGCGGCGGAATTCGCCCAGGCGATCCGCCTCAAACCCAGCTTCGCCAAAGGATATGCCAATCTCGGCGCAGCGCTCATGCAGCTCGGACGCTTCGAAGAGGCTGTTGCGGTTTATCAGGAGCTGCTCCGACGCTATCCGACAGACCCCGACGGCCACCTGAATCTGGGTTTGGCGCTTGCCTCCACCGGCGACATTCCGGCGGCTGTGGCGCACTACCAAACCGCTTTGCGCTACCGACCGGGCTGGCTCGAGGCCGAACTACGGTTGGCCTGGACATGGGCTACCTGGGAGGCAGCCCCGCCGGCGGACGTCGCCCAAGCCGTGCGTTTGGCCGAACAGGCTTGGGCACGCGTGCAACCTGCCAGCCCAGCGCTGCTGGACGTTCTGGCAGCAACGTATGCGGCGGCCGGGCGGTTTGCCGACGCCGTCCGCGTGGCCGAGCAGGCACGCGAGTTGGCTCTGTCCCGTCGGCAAACCGACCTCTTGCCGGCCCTGGACGAGCGGCTAACGCTTTATCGCTCCGGTCGCCCATTCCGTCTCAGTAATGCGCACCGTCCCTGAGGAGTCGAGAGCCTCAATGACCTGACGCAGGCCGCGTCTCCCGCACGCAAGCTTCGACCTGCGCCACGCCGCGGGTGTCGCCGGACTCCGGCAGTCGGTATAGACTGCAGGCATGGGAGCGGCGACCGAGTGCTTGTCATCGGCCTTCTGGGTGCTGCTGCGCTGGCGTGCGGTGCAACTGCGAAACGCGCTCGATCAGCAGTTGCGGGACGCGCCGTTGCGCGCCCTGATCGTGGTCATTCTGCTACTGTTGATTTGGGCGGGCCTCGATTGGATTCTGACGCAGGTACTGCGGCAGGTGGGGCGCTATGAGCTGGTGGCCCTCGTGGCCAAGCAGCAGATTTTCGTGCAGTTCTTCCTGGTGCTGGCCATCATGCTGGCGTTTTCCAACGCCATCTTGGCGTTTGGCAGCCTGTTCGGGCGCGGCGAGGCGGCCCACCTGCTGAGCATGCCGGCACTGCCACGACATGTCGTGTGCGTCAAGTGGCTGGAGGGGATGGTCCTGTCGAGCTGGTCATTCCTGCTGCTGGGCGTGCCGTTGATGTTGGCGGTGGCCGGCAGCACCGACGTCGAGTGGTACTACTATCCGCTGTTCGTCGGCCACTTCCTGGGATTTGTGCTCATTCCCGCCACCTTGGGGCTGCTGGTGGCCTGGGCCGTGGCGCTCTGGGCACCACGCCGCCCCTTCGCCGTGGCCATCTGGTGTGCGATCGGGCTGGTTCTGGTTGGAGGTGGCTGGCTGGCCTCGATGGTTCGCGCCGGTGAGATCACCGATGAATGGTTGCGGACTTTCTACCGGCGCATCAGCCTCGCGCAACAACCCTGGCTGCCCAGTACCTGGTCGGCCCGGGGCGTCTTCGCGGCAATCGAGCGTCGCGTCGATGTGAGTGTGCTGTACCTGGGCGCGGTCTTGGCCAACGGGGCGTTCCTTAGTTGGCTGGTCATCAATCTGCTGGGCTGGACCTGGGGACGGGCATACAGTCGGGCCCATCAGGGACGCACTCGCGCGCCGGCGCGCAGCGGTTGGTTGACGGCCGCGGCATGCGCGCTGCTTTTCCCCTACTTGCCGCAACGCCTGCGGACCCTGATACTCAAAGATGTGCGTAGTTTCGCCCGTGATCCGACCCAGTGGACCCAAATGGTCATCATGATGGGGTTGCTGGTGATCTACGCTGCCAATCTCAAACGTCTGCCGGTGGACATCGCCTACCCCGGCATGCGAGCTGTGGTTGCCTTCCTGAACATCACCACCGTCAGTTTGATCTTGGCCACATTCACCAGTCGCTTCATCTTTCCCCTATTGTCGTTAGAGAGCCAGCAGCTTTGGCTGTTGACTCTGCTGCCGGTGCGACGGGGGCAGGTTCTGTTGAGCAAGTTCGTCTTCGCACTGACGGTCACCGGACTATCTACGCTCTTGGTGATGGGGCTGGCCGTGCGCGCCTTGGACTTGTCGCCCGCCTGGGTACGCCTGCAACTCGGAGCCGGCCTGGCAGTGTGCATCGGCCTGTCCGGGTTGGCGGTCGGACTGGGGGCGCGCTTCCCAGTGTTGGGGCAACGCAATCCGGCGCGCATCGCTTCGGGCTTCGGCGGCACGGTCAACCTTATCGCCAGCATGCTCTTTGTCGGCTTGGAGCTGGCCGGCTTGGGCCTGGCTGGTTTGATCCGCTTTCGCGGCAGCCTGCTGGGCATAGACGAAGCCCAGGTGCCCGCATGGCTTCTGCCGGCCATGCTGATACTGGCGCTGGTCACGGCCGCGACGGCATTGCAACTGGGCGCGCGACATTTTGAGCGTCTCGAGTATTGACCTGCCGCCTGACCAGCGGCCCGACCGGCGCAACCTTGGCCCGCCGAATGCGCTTGTCTGACCGCGTGTAAGGCTATAAGGTAGGAAAGGCGACACTGGTCGGCGCGCCGGCGACTGCGCGTGCATCGGGGCCGCGGAGGTTTCGGCGATTGTCTGGCGGCGTTGCCCCGTGAAGTCCTTTACCATAGGGGTGTCGTATGAAAAAGCAACGGACCCGGCCGGCAGGCGCGCCGCCGGTGGCGGTGCTCCTCGTCTGCATCGGCACAGTCATGCCGAGTATGGCCCAACTGTCTGATGATGATATCCAGGCGCTGCGCGCCCGCGCTGCTCGAGAGGGCTGGACCTTCACGGTCGGCCCGAACCCGGCGACCGCCCGCCCGCTCGAACAACTTTGCGGCTTGGTCGAGCCCTCTCGTGACTGGCGCGCCGCCGCCAAGTACGACCCGTGCACGCCCCGCGAGAGTCTGCCCGCCACGTTCGACTGGCGCAAGCAGGGAGGCCTGACTGCGGTCCGCGACCAGGGACCTTGCGGTAGCTGCTGGGCGTTCGCCGCAATCGGCGTGATGGAAGCGGCCCTGCTGATCAACAACCACGTGAACGTGGACTTGTCGGAACAATGGCTGGTGAGCGCCTGTACGGCGGCGGGCAGTTGTGCCGGCGGCTGGCACACGGAGGCGTTCGAATATCTGCGCTGCGAAGGTCTGACCGACCCGTGCGGCAAGTCCGGCGCTGTTCTGGAGGCCGCTTGCCCCTACCTGGCGCAGAACTCAACTTGCAAGTGCCCCTATACGCACCCCTATTGCCTGGATTCGTGGTACATGGTCGGTAACGGGCTTGGCCCTCCGACCGTCAACCAGATCAAGCAGGCCATTCTCGATCACGGCCCGGTGGCCGCCACTGTGTACGTAGGGCCGGCGTTCCAAGCCTACAAGGGTGGCATCTTCAACGCCTGCGAGCAGGGAATCACCAACCACGCGATCGTCCTGGTCGGATGGGATGATACCCAGGGCAAAGAAGGCGTCTGGATCATGCGCAATTCCTGGGGGCCGGCCTGGGGCGAACAGGGCTATATGCGCATCGAGTACGGCTGCTCAGCCATCGGCTCGGACCCAGCGTACGCAAACTTGCTGCCGCCGGACTGCAACAAGAACGGCATCCCTGATGCTCTGGACATCAGCTCAGGCCACAGCAGCGATTGCAATGCGAATCACGTGCCGGATGAGTGCGAGCCGGGCGGAACGCGTGATTGCAACAACAACGGGATCAAAGACTTGTGCGACCTGGTGGCCGGCGCTGCCACCGACTGCAATGACAACGGCATCCTCGACGAGTGCGATATCGCGGCCCACTCCAGTACTGACTGCAACCAAAACGCGTTGCCGGATGAATGCGACCTGCGCGACCTCTACAGCTTGGATGACGGCACGATCGATACGGCGGTCTCCTCGGATCTGGCGGGGATCATCTGGTTGAATCAGTTCCAAGTGCGGCGCGGCGCGGAAGTCATCGTGGCCATCGAGTTGGCTTGGGGGTGGGTCGCACAGGGCACGCCCACACGCTTGGCCATTTGGACTGATCCAAACAACGACGGCGACCCGCATGACGCCCAACTGCTCTGGCAGAGCCCGCAACCCGTGCCGGCGTACAAACCGCTGGTGCCCGTGTTTACCACCGTCGCCGTGCCGAACCTGCGCGTAGGCAACCCCGGCGACATCTTCTACGTTGGCGCCTATGTGGCGCAGAAGCCCGGCGAATACCCTGCGCCGCTGGATACGGCGTTTTCTTACCGCCGAAGCTGGCTGGCCGAAGGCAGCAACCTGGAGAACCTGGGCGCGAATGCTACTTTGACCCGCATCGACGATCTGATCGGCGGCAACTGGCTGCTGCGCTGTCGCTGCCGCGAGCGCGACTGCAACGCCAACGGCCGCCCGGACGAGTGCGACATCGTTTCCGGCAGCGGGGACTGCAACCAGAACGACACGCCGGACGACTGCGACATTGCTGCCGGTACCAGCAAAGATGTGGATAGCGACGGCCGGCCCGACGAGTGTGAGCCGGACTGTAACGGCAATGCCATTCCCGACGATCACGAGTTGGCTAGCGGCGCCAAGGCCGACTGCAACCACAACAACGTCCCAGACGATTGCGACATCGCCGCGGGAATCGCTCGTGATGCAGACGGCAATGGCGTGCCGGACAGTTGCGAGCCGGACTGTAACGGCAATGGGGTACCCGATCACGCCGACATCGCCCGCGGTGCCGCTACCGATTGTGATCACAACGGCATACCGGACGAGTGCGATCTGGCGGCCGGTACCGCCCGCGACCTTAACCAGAACGGCGTCTCCGACGCCTGCGAACCGGACTGCAACGCCAACCTGGTGCCCGACAGCCACGACCTGGCTGGTGGCATGAGTCGCGACTGCAACCACAACGGCATTCCCGATGAGTGCGACATCGCCGCGCAGAAGTCCCCGGATGTGAACGGCAACGGCCAGCCGGACGAGTGCGAACCGGATTGCAACCGCAACGGCTTCCCGGACCCGTGGGAGGTGTCACAGCGATTGGTCAGCGACTGCAATCGGAACGGCTTGCCGGACGATTGCGAACTGGACAGCGACGGCGACAGGGTAATCGATGTCTGCGACAACTGCATGCGTGTGGCCAACCCTGGCCAGCAGGATGACGATGGGGACGGTCTCGGCAACCACTGCGACAACTGTGTTTGGGTAGCCAACGCCGATCAGCGCGATACCGATGGCGACGGCTTCGGCGACGCCTGCGACAATTGTCCCAACGTGCCGAACCCCTGGCAGGGCGATGCCGACCATGATGGCATCGGCGATTTGTGCGATCCCGATTATCCTAAACCCGGTTCGCAACAAAGTGGCAGCGACGAGCCTGACGAGCCGAATGGGCCGGTCGAACCGAACGAGCCGAACGAGGACACTAACGAGCAGCAGCCGGAGCGACCGACTCCGGGGCTGGCATGTCCTGGGACTGCGGCCGCACTGCTTGCGCTGAGCTTAGGCGGGCTGTTCTGTAGCCGGCGGCGCGGGCGCTAAGGTCGACCCTGCGGCTTGTTCGCCAAGACGCGCAGACCTACCCGCCAGCGACCGGGTGGCGACGTGCAGTAGTGCCGCGCTGATCGCGCTGCTGTTGCGGCCGCTTCTTTATTGTGCACTCGCCGAACAATGGTGCCGCGTCTGCGGCGCCCCAGGTTACCGGTCCAGCTAGGATGGATGTCCGGTAAGACCCGCTTTCACGCCACCTCCCGGCGGACTTCGCTCCCAGAATCCTGGCATATGTGACCCTTTTTCCCCCGGCAGACGATGTACTCAACGGGTGTCCGCAATGGTGCGGAACCCACGCCGCGCTTGAGCTGCAAACGGACTGGGCCGGCTCGACGCTACGCCGGCGACCCAATTTCTGATCGCGCCGTTCTCTGTTGCGGCTCTCGGCGGGGCGAGCGCTCTTTACGGAGAGCCTGGTCTTGAGGTCGGTTCTGACAGTACGGGGCTGCCGGAGCCGGTCGTGGTGGCGCCGCCACGCGCCGGCGGCGCTTACCGTAGCCGTCGGACTGACGTTGTCGGTCACGGCATTCAGTCTGGTCCGCTGGAGGGAAAAGGCGGACGTTGGCGCCAGACTCAACTATGACATCGAGAAGACGCCCTCCCGCGTCCGGGTGGCACTGCTGCACTATGTCGAGACACTCGGCGCACTGGGCGAGCTGCTGCCGTGCGACCGGCAAGTCGCTGGCGCCGAGTTCGAGCGTGTGGCCGTCAGCGCGCTGGCCCACCATCGAGCTTATCGGGCTTTGGCATTCGTGCGCTTCGGCGCGGGCGGAGCGGCGGCGACGACCGGCCGGCCAGACGAGCCCGAGCTGCTTTACCTCGTCCCAGACAGCGTGCTTCAGACGCCGCTCGAAACGAGCCTCGGGCCAGATGCGCCGCTGGGGCAGGCGGTGCGCCAGGCGGCCGCCGGCGGCGCTACGGTGATGAGCGCGCCCCTCCCGTGGGCCGATCAGATTGTGCCATCCGTCGTGGCAGTCGCCGCCCCCCTGTGCCGTTCCGCCGCACGCCCCGCCGACCATGCTGCTGGCCACCAGCCGAGGTGCGGCGTGTTGATCGGGCTGCTGGACGTGACCGCGCTGATTGACGAGATTTTGCCAGAGTCGCACAGCAGCGCAACGTTGTTGGAGATCCATGACGTTACCGAGAGCGGTCGCGCGCCCGTCGTTTACCGACGGGCCGACACGCCGCTGGCGGATTGGGACGTACCAACGGGTGCGGTGGCGCACGCCAATGGCCGATGACAGGTACCGCTGACGGTGGCCGGTCGCCGCTGGCAGGTGAATTTCCACACGCCGCCGACTTTCATGGGCTTCGATAGCCCGTGGGAGCCGCCGGCGACGTTGCTGTGCGGGCTGGTGCTCAGCGTGCTGTTGACGATGTGCGTGGAGTTCGTCACGGGGCGCTCGGCGCGCATCGAGGCACTGGTGCGACAGCGCACCGCCGAGCTTGCGGCCGTCAACGAACGCTTGGCTTCTGAGATCGCCGAGCGCGAGCAGGCCCAGCGCCTGCTGGCGCGCAATCTCGATCGGCAGACGCGCCTGAATCGGCTATTCCAGGACGAACTGCCGCGCGTGACTGGCCTGGACACCAAGCTGAAGTGCATCACCACTGCGGTGGTGGAGGTTTTCGGCGCGGACTTCTGTCGCATTTGGGTTACCGCCCCGGGCGATCGCTGCGATAGCGGCTGCCTGCACGCGCGCGTCACCGAGGGGCCGCACGTGTGTCGGCAGCGCGACCGCTGCCTGCACCTGTTGGCCAGCTCAGGACGCTATACGCACACCGACGGAGAAGTTCACCGGCGTGTGCCGTTCGGGTGCTACAAGATCGGGCGCGTGGCGGCAGGAAACGACCCGAAGTTTCTGACTAATGATGTGCCGAACGATCCACGCGTGCACAACCACCAGTGGGCCCGGGAGTTGGGTCTGGTATCGTTCGCCGGCTACCGGCTGACTGCCACGGACGGCGCGCCCATCGGCGTGCTGGCGCTTTTCGCCCAACACGCCATCATGCCCGAGGAAGACCGTCTCCTGGAAAGTGTGGCGGGGGCCGTCAGCCACATCATCCAGGTGGAGCGTGCGGCCGCCGACCTGGAAACGCGTGTCCAGAAACGGACGGCGGAGCTGGCTCAGCTCAACCGCGAACTTCAGATCGAGATCGCCGAGCGCATCCAGGCCGAGCGGGCCCTGCGGGAAAGCGAGCAGCGTTATCGCCGGCTGTTCGACGACCTCAACGACGCCGCCTTTGTCGCCGACATCGAGACCGGCGTGATCGTAGAGGCCAACCGGCAGGCAGAGGTTCTGCTGGGCCGTCCGCGCGCGGAAATCGTCGGCATGCACCAAAGCGGGCTGCACCCGCCGGACAAGAGCGAAGAGTATCGCCGGCGCTTCGCCGACCATGTCATTCGGGGGAAGGCGGGTGACTACGATGGCGAGATCGTCCGCCAGGACGGCTCGGTCGTCCCGGTGCACATCAGCGCCACGCCGGTGTCGTGGTCTGGGCGACCCGCGTTGCTGGGACTATTCCAGGACACTTCCGATCGTCGCCGCGCCGAAGAGCAGTCGCAACTGTTCGCCCGGCAGCAGAGTGCGGTCAACGCGTTGCTGCGAATCGGGCTGGCCGACGCCCCGCTGGATGAAGTTCTGGAACGTTGCCTGGACGAGATTCTGTTCAACACCTGGCTGGAACTGGCACCACGCGGAGCGATTTTCCTCGTGGACGATGATCCGCAGGTGCTGGTCTTGTACGCCGCGCGCAATCTACCGGACGAGGTCGACCGGAGCTGCCGGCAAGTGCCATTGGGTCGTTGTCTCTGCGGGCGGGCGGCGGCGGAGTGCCAGACGGTTTTCGCCAGGCAGTTGGACGGGCGCCACGAAATGCGCTGCTCCAGCATGGGGGGCTATCCACATTATTGTGTCCCGATTTGCTCCGCCGGCGGGGTCGCGGGGGTGCTGGTCGTGTATTTCAACGCGGGGCATCAGCCATCCGTGGCGGAGCAGGGATTTCCTGGAGGCCGTGGCCGGGGCCCTGGCCGGCATCATCGACCGCAGGCGTATCGAGCAGCGGCTGCGCGATTCCGAGGAACGTTACCGCACCATCACCCAGGCTGCTCAGGACGCCATCATTACCGCTGATGCCAACGGCGTCATCCGCTTCTGGAACCCGGCCGCCGAGCGCATCTTCGGCTACAGCGCGGATGAGGCGGTCGGTCGCGACATGACCGAGCTGATCGTGCCGGCGCGCTATCACGAGGCCAAGCGGCGTGGCATGGCCGAGTTCGCCCGCACGGGGTGCGGCGCGGCCATCGGCAAGACGCTGGAGTTGAGCGCGTTGCGCAAGGACGGCGCTGAGTTTCCGATTCAGATCTCCGTGTCGGCCTACCAAGATCGGCAGGGCTACGTGGCCGTAGCCGTCATCCGCGACATCACTGTGCGCAAGCAGGCCGAGGTCCGTCTGGAACAGGCCCACCGAGAGCTGGTGGAGCTTTCGCGGCGCGCTGGCATGGCCGAGGTCGCGACCGGTGTGCTGCACAATGTCGGCAATGTGCTCAACAGCCTGAATGTGTCCGCGGGCCTGGCGGCCCAGAACGTGCGCGATTGCCAAGTCGCCAATCTGGTGCGCGCTGTTCAACTGCTGCGCGAGCACGAGGCCGACCTCTCGGAATTCCTGACACGGGATGAGCGCGGCCGGCGCCTGCCCCAGTTCCTGTGCAGCCTGGTCGATCACCTGTTGAAGCAGCAGGCGCAGGCGGCCCAAGAACTGGAAGCGCTACTGACGGGTCTGGAGCACCTCAAGAACATCATCGGCATGCAGCAGAGCTATGCCGGGGTGGCAGGTGTGGCCGAAGTAGTCAATCTGCCAGACGTGTTGGAAGACGCCTTGCGGCTGAACGGTAGTGCCTTTGAGCGGCACGCGATCCGCGTGGAACGCGACTATCAGCCCATTCCCCCGGTCCGGCTGGACAAGCACCGCCTGCTGCAAATCCTGGTGAATCTGCTGCGCAATGCCAAGTATGCCTTGAGTGACTCCGGCAAAGCGGACAAATGTCTGACGCTGCGCTTGCGCACGGTCGCGCCCGAGCGGATCCGCATTGAAGTGTGCGACAACGGGATCGGCATCCCGCCCGAGAACCTGACGCGCATCTTCGCCCACGGGTTCACAACACGTAAGGACGGTCACGGTTTTGGTCTGCACAGTAGTGCGCTGGCCGCCAAGGAAATGGGAGGAACTCTCACTGTCCACAGCGACGGGCCGGGGCAGGGGGCCACGTTCGCCGTGGAACTGCCGCTGGTTGCCGCGCAACCGGCCGGCACGGAAGCGTTGGAGGTGACTTCATGACTGTAACGGTTTCGCCCATAGCGACCGGGCCGGGTCCGGGCCTGCCCCCGACCGCTCCGGAGTGCCGCCAGACAGAGCCGGCCTTGTCGCTTGACCAGATCAACCGGCGGATATTGATCGTGGATGACAATAGCGCCATCCACGAGGATTTTCGCAAGATTCTGGCCGCCCCGGATGATGAGCGCGCCGCGCTGGAGAGGGAAGCGGCCGAGCTGTTCGGCGATGCGCCTGAACATGCTGTTCCGGCACCGGTATTCAACGTGGCCTCGGCTTTTCAGGGCGCCGACGGTCTGGAGGCTGTGCGTCGGGCCAAAGCGGAGAACCAGC
>Ga0209101_1001380_pt1 | contig 17974 bp, 10 predicted proteins | sample ConPoolayeCmetaG_FD_185481 | JGI IMG/M metagenome (GOLD analysis project Ga0209101, IMG submission 185481) | Hot spring microbial mat communities from California, USA to study Microbial Dark Matter (Phase II) - Cone Pool mat layer C metaG... ...
AGCCAGCCGCCATCGACCAGCACCTGGCTATCTAGCGCCGCCAGGCTGCGGACGAATCGCTGGCGGTTGCGGCTTTCCACCTGTGCTGCCTGCACCACCAGCCAGGCGTAACAGGGCTGAAATGGGCTGCGGGCGTCCAGCGATGCCACCCGAACCTCTTGCGGCTGGTGAAAGAAAAGACTTCCCGGAACCGACATGCCCTGGAAACACCGATCTCGATCGGGCAGTTGCTCCATTTCCAGACTCAGCGCGTGCGCTGCCGGCAGACTGGCGGGGGCCACTCGTTCCGGACGCAGCAGCACCGGCCGACCCTGGCCGTGATAATGCTGCACGTCCAGTCCCACGCGCAGCAGCGACTCGTACAGGGTAACTCTGCGCGGCAAGGTTGGGCGAAGCTGGTACTGGGAATCAACGCCAGCCAGCACATTGCTGCCGGCCAGATAAACTCGGGCGTCGGGGCGAATGGCCCACAACTGGCTTTGTACCGTGGCGTAGAACTTCGCCAGCGCCTCGGCGCGCCACTGCAGCCATGCCGCCCGACGCGGTCCCAACAAGAAAGCCGCCCGCTCCGCGTAACGCTCGGGGCCCGCCCCTGGCACTTTGATGCCCGTCTCCTGCTCGAATCTGCTGACGGTGCGATCGTCCAGACCCCATTCGGGCGGGGGCAACTGGGCATATCCGCGCGCTGAAAGCTGTATCGCCACGCCGCCAAACGACGGATGATGCCCATAACGCGCAGCCACCTCGCGGATCACCGCTAACATTTCTGCCTGGACGTCGGGATCGAGCAGGTTGTAGTACGGGGCCAGACCGCGATACGGCGGCTCCAACTGCGTAAGCGGTTTTCCTTCAGGGCCGATCCAGCGGAGCGATTCTGCGGCCGCACCGCCGCGGCGCGCGGCCGCTTCCAGCGCGGGCAGCGGGGCTGCGAAATCCAAAGCCGGAATCAGCGTCAACTGTTCGCGGTCGAAAAGGCGAAACAGCATCTCCAGCACGTCTTTGCGTATCGGGTCCTGACCGGTGGCGAACAATGCTCCTTTGTCGTAGCGCGGCGTCGGTTCCAGTAGCGCGCTGGGATAAATGCTGCTGCCGTCGGCCATCACCGAGATCATCAGCCCGTTGTACCCCACGTGATGCAGGTACTCGATCAGCCGCGTGCCGCCTTCGTAGAACGTCAGCCAGTCGTCCAGGCTGTGGCCGCTCCAGCCGTCCAGCGCTTCGGAACCGCCAAAGTTTTCGTGAAACAACGGCCGGTCGTAGTAAGCAGCCAGCAGCCGCCGTCCAGAGCGCAGCGGAGCAGGACTGGCCCGGGGCAGATGCTCCCAGCCGCCCAACAAGCGAATCTTCCCGTACACCGCCGGCAGTCGCGCCTGGCAGTTGGTCATCAGCAACAGCGGACTGCTGGTGCGCGGCCAGAATATCAGCCGGTGCCGCAACCATTGGGGACTGCCGCCGCCGAGCCGCTCCGGTTGTACGTCGATTGCCGAGTCCAGCCCGATGGGCATCAATGCCCCGGCGGCGTTCGGCTCCAGGATGCTGATGCCCAGCGTCTGCTGCACGTCGCTGGGGAACTCCACTTCCAGCACGTGGGGTTTGCCCGGCTGACTGATCGGCAGCGTATAGGCTTCCCAACTGACATCGGCCGATTGCGCGCTTGGCGCCAAGCGCACCAGTTCTCCGAGACTGTGTCGCCACACGTCGCTGTGCCCGCTGCCCAGCGGCGTCTTCCACAGCCGCTGGATTCGGGGCAACTGGGGGAGTTTGCCGACGATGTCCCACCAGCGGGGATTGGCCGGGTCCAGGGGAACCAAAGTTACCAGTTCACTCTGTGCCGCTCGGCCGGCGGCAGGTCGGCTGGCTTGCAACACCAACAGTTGCACGCTGCGCTCCGCCACAGGCTTGCGCCAGGCCAGCGGCTGCCTGACCGCCTGTTGCCAGTGAGGCAACGGCATTGCCGAAATAAGCAGATCGTATGCGCCCTCTTGAGCCGGCAGGGGAACCTCGACCGGAATCGCCCCTGGCTGGCTGGTATCGAATGTTTTTTGCAGCGACCACAGTTCTCGCTGGGTCCGGGCGGGAACCAGTTGAAGCCTGATCTGCACCCGACCTCCCGCAGGCACCGACAGCAACGTCGGCTCTACCGCTATGCGAAACACTTCGCCCGGCGAAAAAATCAGACTGTCGCGCTGAAAATGCACCCGCAGCGCGTCGCCCGGCGCACGATGCACCAGCAACCGATTCCCGAACCGATCCAACTGCTCGTTGCGCAATTGAGCCAGCAGGCCCGACAACGGCATTTCGACGTGGAACGGTTCGGAAGGCTCTTCGGCGGCCGCCAATTGAATCGTCAACTTGGCATCCAGCGGAGCGACGGCAGTAAGATCGACGCCGTCGAACGATCGTGGGCTGCGCTGCTGAATTACCAGTTGCCGGTCGCCGTCTAGCCACATCGAGCCGGGCTCATCGGCTTCGACGCCCAGGCAGCTCGGGGCGGTCAACTTGCCACTGCTTAGGCTTATCGAGCCGTACCAGGTCTTTTCCGCGCCGCCGCCCCAAAGTATCCGCAGCCTGATGGATTCCTCCGCGCAGCAAAGCGGCAACCAGATGGGCAGCACAGCCAACAGCAGCCCGAGGCGAAACAGATGCCGCCAGCCGATGCACGCTTGCCCACGGCGCTGCACTGCGGCCAGCACCAGCATCACCAGCGACCCGAGTGTGGGCACATATACTGTGCGCCTAGCCGCCGGGAGCCGGTTGGCTGGGCCAGCAAATAAAGGGCGTGATGTGCTCGGACTTCCGTGTCCGACCATCTTCGATCCACGTGCTTGTAGGCGTAAAGGGGTTGGCGGCGGCTGCCGTGCCATCCGCGCATCAAGGGAACCATCAAGCTAGGGCGGAGATTATATCGCCTCGGTATTTTGCAAGACCACACCGAATTGACATTCCGAGCCCGCAATTCGATTCAGCAAGCATCATGTGTGACATGCGTGCCACACACAGGAGGGGGTGTTTGCGACTTCTTTGCTGAGGCTTGTCGAAGCAAACCGAGACTAGGCGGCAAGGTGCGCAGCATAGGCAAGATGCGCGGCCCAAATAGCTGGGAGCCGCCAAGAAGGGCTGCCGGACTTGGTTACTATTGCCTGCCACCGGTCGGGTGGATTGCGACCATGGCGCTGCCGCCATCCGCCAATCCCGGTCTCGTACTTCGCCCCCTCAAGCTGGTTATTGACATTATACCTGTTGTCATGTAATAGAAATGGTGTATGACCTTTCCGCCGTAGGTGCAGCGCGACGGCAGAGAAAGTATCCCCTTGGATTGCGGTCTATCGGGTCGCACGGGCACAGTTCCGGCTAGGCATGTGGGCGGCGATTTCCCGCGGATTGAGTATCTTTGGCTACCCTGTCGATGGGCGGCAAGCTACTTGCTTTCTTCAGTGCTAAGCCAGCGGAATTAGTCGATGGCTTGCGCGCAATGTTGAAACGCCGCATCGGCCACGGTGGCCTGGACAACATCGAGTAAGTCCGCCCCAGGGCAGCTTACCGGATGGGTACCTGGTTTGCTGAACGAAAAGGAGCTGAACAGATGCGCCACCTGAAGGTCTCCACACTTGTTATCGGCCTATTGACACCCGCTGTACTTGGCGCAGCAGAGTTATCGTTTGATACATTCGATGCCAATAAAAGCTCTCAAAAAGCGCGAGCGGCTGGGCTAGAGTTCAACGGCAAAGCAGTAACCGAAACTAATGCAAGTTCTCAAAAGCGCGGAGTGCGCGTTTGGCGAGATATCAACGGCCAAGAAGTAATCGAAGGCCGATTCGAAGACATCGTGCATGACACGGTGCACTTGGTGGACGAAGACGGCTTGCGCAGAACGATCAAATTGGAGGAGCTATCCGGGTCAGATCGGGAATTGGTCGACAATATCTTGCGTGCGCGAACCAGGTTTTTCTTCTTCTTGCTTGGCGCAGAAGAAGTGCCTATTGAGGTGCAGGAAACCCTAGTGCTGGCGGGGTTTGATCCATTAACACGGAAACCCGATACGATCCACATCTTGCGCACCAAATACGAAATCAGCGAAACCATGCCCGTCGTGGAGACGCTCGATCAACTCAAGTCCGCCTGTGCCGCGTGGCTGGAGGGCAAAACCCTTCGTTTGTCGGGGCAACTAGTAAGTACCGAGCGACCCCGAAATTCAACGCAACTGCGGATCGATTTCCGTATGGAAGAACCACAACTACGATGGTGGAAAGTAGCGTTCCGGGATCGCATTTTTCTGCCAGCGCGCCTGCTTGATGGGCCAACTGCGGTACAAGTAGGCGATACCGTACAGTTCGAAGGAAGTTTATCGCTGGCGATAGAAGCATGCCCCAGGTGCAAAGGTAAGGGTACGATTGATTGCGTGTACTGCGCCGGCGGGGTAACGCGATCGACGCAATTGCAGCACCGGCAGTTCCCAGACGGTCAGGGCTATATATTTCCAACGGCGAGGCGGGCGCTTTGCCAGAACTGCAATGGCATGGGGCGGGTGCGATGTGACCATTATGTGCCGCCGCAACCTTGGAATCCTTTCGATTCTAAAGATCCCACGCGTTGGGTTATCGCCCAGCTACGGTTCGAAAAAAATCTATCTCATGCTCTTTGTTTTCGCCTGGAAGAAATGTCTGTGTCCTTTGTCTCTAATCTGACAGGTAACACTTTACGGTTGTCCAGGCCATCGCCAGACTCGGCCATCGAAGTGAAGGTTCGGAAAAACTGACCTTAGGAATGGTCGATCGCTCAATGCACGTGATGACGATCTCATACGTTCCTGTTGCCCTTACGGAAGGTTGAACGGCCAAATTTGTGGGTAGGAGTGCAGGTTTCCTGCCGGTGGGTGTCAGCCGCGGGCAAATATCAGCGCCACTGTTGCTATAAGTGCCAGAACTGCCGCCACGGCCGCCAGGATGCGCCAAACCGACAGCGGTTTTTCGCCGGCCACTTTGCCAGTCTGTCCGTTGACCAGAAAACGGTACACACGGTTTCGGTAACGGTAGCTGAGCAGATAGACTGGCAGCAGGACCAGATCGGAATTGACGTGCTCGAAGGTGGTCTCGACTTGCAAGTTGCGGTGCGTGTCGCCGGGCATGAAGGCGGCGCAGGCGGCTCGCTCGCGGGCCAGGAACTCTTGTTGCGAGGCGCGCAGCGCCGCATCGCGGTCGATTGAATACTCCTCGGCCAGCCAGCCGGCCAGATAGAGCGGCTCGTAACGTTTCAGCCCTGCCAGATGGAAGGGCATGATCCGATCTGCCCACCGTTGAGGCAATCCTCGGCTGCCCGAAACCAGATATCCGCTGTAGTAGCTGTGATGCCGGCCGCTGAGCGGCCACCATTCGGTTTCGGTCACGGTCCTGGTCTTTACCACCGTCTTGCCGCCAACGACGGTAGTGTACGTTTCGGTGCGCTGCCAGTGCTCGCCGATAATCGCCGACCAGCGGCTTCGGGCCAGCATCGAAAATGACCAAAAAGGCACATAAACACCTTTGAGTTTGTCTTCCACCTGTGCAGTGTGCAAATCGCCCGGAGAGAACAACGCCCTCCGACCCAACCAGGTGCGGAATTTTTCCAAAGCTTCTTCGGGCGTGACGGCAAAGCCGATGACGAACTCGGGCGGCTGACGGCCGGTCTGCTCGGGCGAGAACTGCACAACATAGGTAGAATCGCAAAAGGCACAACGGTAGCTGCGCTGATCGGGGTCGACGGCCACCTCAGCACCGCAGTTCTCGCAGCGGAAGTATCGGGGCAGTGGGACCGCACCGGGCCGTACTTCGGCAGCAATGGCCTGTTCGGCGCCGCAACTGCGGCAGTAGCGCTCGCCCTGTTCCACGCACGCCCCGCAGCGCTGGCACGATGTGGCATGCACCACAGGCACTTCGCATTGCGCCGCTGGAGAGTCGATCTGCGAGTGGTTCATTTTCCGCCTGCCGTATTACCAGCCGTCGCACCGATACGCCCAGCACACGCCGAGAAAAAGAGTACCGGCGGAGTAAAATAGCGCTCGCCGGGTAGAACACGCGCCGTGCCCGCGGGGCGCCGGCCGTCAGTCGTCCGCGGCCGTTCGCCCGCGGCTCTGCTGGTAAATCGCTGCGATCAGGCTTTGCACGTCTTTGAACTTGCGTTTGGTGGCCAGCACTGCGTCGAGCAGCCGCCGGGCGTCGCTTTCCGTGTGGCCCAGTTTGCGAAGCACCTCGTAAGTTTCCGAAACCACGTCGGGGGCCACATCGGCCGCATATTGTACCTGCCGGGTAACCATAAGGGCAAACTTGGGCACCTTGCGGCGAAGCTTGGCCACGATTCGTTCGGCTGTGGCCGAACCGATGCCCGGCAACGCCGCAAGGCTCTCCAGGTCTTGCTCCTCGATGGCCGTGGCGATGTCGCTTACCGGCCGCACCATGGCCCGCAAGGCCTTCTTGATCCCTACCCCATCGACCGAACAGAACAGCTCGAAAAACTCGCGCTCCACCTCAGTCAAGAAACCTATGAGTCTTGGGGTCATTCGTCCGTGGGCGGGATTTCCGTCCAAGTAATGGATAATAAAAAGGCTAATCTTGTTTCCCACTTCCTGCTGCAACTGGCGGCGAGTAAACTCTGGAACAAGCACTTCGTACTCGAAGGCATCGACGCCCAGCGTCAATGCGTCGTCGCGCAAGTCGAGCAGTTTACCGGTAATCTTGGTGATCAAGGTCGCATCCTCCTTTTGACCTAGCGGTGCGCCGTCCGTCTCTTGGGCGATTGTTGGACGAGGCGGTCAAAAACTCGGCCAATGGCTGTTTTCGATACAATTGTTTGCAGTTCCCGCCTGGCCGAATCGCCTGCTGTGGCCTCGCCCGTATTCTCGTTGACCTTCAAGCCGCTGCCAAGCCAGCCAATCCCCAGCAGCAATGTGCTCTATTACATCGCAACCACCTGGCCGCACACCACGATGCATCCCCGGGAGGCCTTTGCGAGGGCAGTCGGAGCCGGATGCTATGTGAACTTTGGCGGGAGTAGCCGGGGACGGGAACGTGGGCGCCGGGGTGGCCGCTCGTCTTGAAGCACAACGATTGTGGCGATCGGCACGCAATTGGCACGAAACAAAAACCCCAATTATAATTGCTTTATAGGCTGCTGGGCATTGCAACATTGTAGTGTTTGCGCTGGCCGGTGGTGGGGCCATTGTGCTTGATAGTAGTGTCGGCAAGCGGCCGAGGACGCACTAAAGCCGCCTGGGCTGATTTCCGCACATGCGCCAGCGAAGCTATTGGGGGAAGTTTCTGACGGCAGGACGTTGATCTGTGGGGGTAGAACTAAAAAGGTGGGTATAGAAGATAAAAAGGGGTAGTGCCGTGTCGAAGGGTGAGTCTGGCGACGAGTTTGAACTGAAGCGCGTTGACGAGCAGGCCGAGTCCGCCTCCGGTGCCGAGCAACCCTCGGCCGGCGAGCCGGAAATGTCTTTCGAGCCGATTGCCGAGTCGCAGGCGCAGTCGGCAGGGATTTCGGGGGAGCAGCCGGCAGAGATTTCTTTCGAGGACGCGGAAGCAGTGGCTCCGCTTGGCCAAGGGGCACAAACGCCCAGCGACGCAGAGATCGAGCAGCTAGTCAAGACCGGCGAACCGGAGCAGCCGGCCGCCGAACTGTCAGGCGCTGCTGAGCAAATGACCGCCGAGGCGGAAGCAGCCGGCGCGGAACAGGAGCAAGCGGTCGCCGAGGGCGAAGCGGAGCTGGAGCCGGTCAAGCTCAAACAGCAGGCCGTCGAGGAAGAGAAGAAAGAAGAAGAGGAAGAAGAAAAGGAAGCGCGGCCGAGTATCTTCGCACGCATGGCCGAAGCCAGTCCGTACACCGTTTTGTTGGGGGCAGCGCTGGTGGCGCTGCTCGTTGGAGTGATTTTCCTGCTATTGGAGCTGAAGGTGTACGATTTCGACATCCGCGCCAAGAAAGCCAGGCAGGGGGCGATGGACCGGCCGGCCGCGGTGTCGTACCAGTCCAGGATTGTCTGAGCTTCTCCGCAGCCGAAAGGTAGTCTCCGTCAAGCATCCCAAGCCGGTTTTCAGCCGCAACCAAATAGTGTTGGAGGGGCGCGCTGCGGTCGCGTCCGCTGGCGCAGGGTGTACGGCCACGACGGAGCGTAATCCTCCAAATGACTGGCAAACACGCGCAAAAGGCGCGCAAGTTCCGCCATAAGGAAGTAATTGCGCCAGCCGACCTCCCAGCATCTTGCAAGACCCTGCGACACTCGCCCATTGTTCTAAAAACTTGCAAGGGACCGCGCCGATTGCTCGCCCTGCCGTATAGCATGCCCTGCCGTATAGCATGCCCGGCCATATACCATGCGCGGCTGGATTCCATGCGCGGCCTGATCGCTGTACGCCATGCGCCGACTGAGCGCAGTTGTTTCTCGGCCGAGAACACCGGTGTTACAATTGCCTCCATTAATACCTTCGGCCAACTGCGACACACATTGACCAAGCGAGACTTCCCATGGGCAAGTTGCTGAGTTTTACTGCCGTCTGGCTGGCGTGTGCTTGTTCCCTGCCGGTCGGATACGCCGCTGAGCACGTCAAGATGGCCCAGAACCCAATAATCTGGGCCGATGTTCCCGACATGGCCATCATTCGCGTCGGCAATGCTTTCTACATGAGCAGCACCACGATGCACATGAGTCCCGGGCTGCCCATTATGAAGTCGATGGACCTGGTGAACTGGGACTTGGTGAGTTACGCCTACGAAACGCTGGCCGACAACGACGCGCTGACGTTGACTGGCGGGCGGAATGCCTACGGCGGTGGTTCCTGGGCAAGCAGCCTGCGCTATCACAATGGCACGTTCTACGCCACCACCTTCTCCCACACGACCGGAAGGACTTACGTTTACACCACCAAAGACATCGAAAACGGTCCGTGGAAGCAGTCGGCCTTCTCTCCGGCCCTTCACGACCACTCGCTGTTCTTCGACGACGACGGCCGCGTTTACATGATTTACGGGGTAGGCAACATTCGGCTGGTGGAGCTTAGGGAGGATGTTTCGGGGATCAAGCCGGGCGGGGTGCACCAGACGATCATCGAGGATGCCAGCCGGGTAACCGGTGCCCGAGGTGGCCTTCCCGGCGAGGGATCCCAGATGATCAAAGTCGGTGGCAAGTACTACCTGTTCAACATCGTCTGGCCAAGAGGCGACATGCGCACCCAGATCGTCCACCGGGCCGACAATATCACCGGCCCCTACGAAGGACGGGTCGTGTTGCGCGACCAGGGAGTCGCGCAAGGGAGCATCATCGATACGCCCGAGGGAAAATGGTACGCATACCTGTTCCAGGATCACGGTGCGGTGGGCCGTGTTCCCTTCATCGTACCGGTGCGGTGGGAGGATGGCTGGCCGCTGTTGGGCGTCGATGGCAAGGTCCCAAAGACATTGGACATACCGGCCGGCCGGGGTGGTTTGGGCAACATTGTCACGTCCGACGAGTTCGAGCGTCGCCCTGGCCAGCCCGCACTCCCACTGGCATGGCAATGGAACCATAACCCGGACCACCGCTATTGGTCGGTTGACAAGCGCCCTGGCTGGCTGCGGCTTACCACCGGTCGGGTGGACTCCGATCTGCTCCGCGCCCGAAATACCCTGACGCAAAGAACCTTCGGCCCGCAATGCTCAGCCACTGTGGCTATCGACGTTAGCAACATGAAAGACGGCGACTGCGCCGGTCTGGCCGCATTCCAGAGGCGGTACGGTTTCGTGGGCGTCCAGATGGAAGGCAACGTCCGCTACGTCGTCATGGTCAGTGCCGAGTCGGACGCTCCCAAGGTCCTGGAGCGCATGCCGCTGGAGCAACAGACCGTCTTTCTCAGGGTAGAATGCGATTACCGGGAGCGCAAAGACCGGGCCTACTTCTACTACAGCCTCGACGGCAGCCGCTGGAGGGCGATCGGACGCCCTTTGAAGATGACGTACACCGTGCCCCAGCATTTCATGGGCTACCGCTTCGCGTTGTTCAATTTCGCCACCAAGACGCCGGGCGGTTTTGTGGATTTCGACTTCTTCCGGCTCGGCGACAAGCTCACCGGCCAGGACTGAGAGTGTGTTGGTCGATTTTGCAGGTAAGCGTTGATCGGGCGATCGGATGGGTAAATTGGGGAAACACGACCTGTCCGCGGCCTTGCGGCTGCGGCTCGGTTTTGGCGGCCGCGGCCCGGTTTTGACACCTGCGGCTCCGGGGTGATCGGAAAACGGGTAAACACCCTCCCCGAAGCTGACCCAACCAAACTTTCCACCTACAATCGAGATTCACACACCTCGCCGTATTTTTCCCCGCCCGAGTAGCAGCCGACCCAACTAGCGATTAAACTGTAGCGTTTGACGAGCAGGTATCGGCTGGCCAGACTCTCACCCCCAAGCCTACGACCAGCCCAAACAACCCCAACGTTTACTTCGTAGTTTTCTATCGAAAAAGGAGCCAGAAAATGGGGAGAAGCAATGGTGCAGTCACCAGAAGTTGGACCGCCAGGCGGCGTGAATTCTTGAAGCTGGCTACCGCGTCGGTGGCCGCCCCGTGTGTCATCACCTCGGCGGCCCTGGGTGGTGAAGGGCGAGCGCCGGCCAGCGAGCGGATCGTGATGGGCGGCATCGGCATCGGCAGTCAAGGCGGCGGCGATATGGGCGCCTTTCTCGGCCGCGGCGACGTTCAGTACGTGGCCGTGTGCGACGTCCGCCGCGGCGTTCGCGAAGCAGCCAAGAACCGCGTCGATCAGCGCTACGGCAACAAAGATTGCAAGGCCTACAACGACTTCCGCGAATTGCTGGCTCGCCCGGATATCGACGCTGTCCACATCGGCACGCCCGACCACTGGCACGCCATCATGGTTATCGAAGCCTGCCGCAACGGTAAAGATGTCTATTGCCAGAAGCCAGAAACACTCACCCTTAGAGAAGGCCGTTTGATGGTCCAGGCGGCACGGCGTTACGGGCGGGTGGTATCCGGCGGCAGCCAGCGCGTGCTGGAAGATTACCGCAAAGTGGTAGATCAGTGCTGGAGCGGAGAGCTGGGCACGATCAAGTCAATCAACGTCAATGTCGGCCCGCTGCCGATGACTTGCTATCTGCCCGGCGAACCAGTGCCTGAAGGACTCGATTGGGATATGTGGCTGGGGCCTGCGCCCTGGGCTCCCTATCATCCGTACCGCATCAGCGGCAGCTTTGCGATCAACGGTACAAGCTGGCGCTCGTGGAGCGATTACTCCGGCGGCGGCATGACCGACTGGGGCGCGCACCACTTCGGCGGAGCTACCTTCGCCGTCGATGTACGCGAGCTGGAACCTGTGGAAGTCATCTACCATGACGGCAAAGAAGGCCGCTACCTCGAATACCGCTACCCCAACGGATTGCTGCTGTATCATAATCACCCGGGAATGGGCAACCTGCACGTGGTGGGCACGCCGGGCGAAAAGAAACCTCCCAAGCCCGTGCCCACCTACAAGGGCCAAGGGGGAATCTACGGCGATTTCATACACTGCGTGAAGACGCGGGAAAAACCGTTCCGCGACATCGAAATCGCCGTGCACACCATGGCCGTGTGCCACCTGGGGCTGATCGCCTACGCGCTGCGGCGCTCGTTGAAATGGGACCCGGTCAAGTACGAGTTCCCCGGCGACGAAGAAGCTAACCGCTACGTTGACCGTGCGCGCCGGGAACCCTGGGTGCTGTAATTGGGGTTGTCAACGGCATCGGCGGTACTGGTCACAGGATCGAAATTAACACAGCATACTGAAGCGAGGAACCAAACATGCGACGCAAAGTTGTTTCTGCTATCGGGCTTACGGCCGGTTCGGCGTTGATGTACTCCTCTGCCGCGGCGGCAGCCGGTAAACCGGCGGTCGATCCCGCCGCTTTGGCAAAGGCCATCGAGGCCCTGAAGAGCTTCGACTGGGGCGGCGATCGCAAAGCGCTTAATCCCATCGACGACGCAGTGGCGGCAACCCACGGCGACGCGGCCGCTCGCAAAGCGCTGGAAAACCAATTGCTGGATGTGCTCAAAGGCGGCGCTCCGCGCGGCGCCCAGGACTACATCCTGCGCACACTGCGAACGATCGGCAGCGCCGACTGCGTGCCGGTGCTGGCCCCGTTGCTGACCGATAAAGACCTTTCCCACATGGCCCGCTACGCCTTGGAGCGCAACTCGGCCCCGCAAGCAACGGCTGCGCTCCGGGCTGCGTTGCCCAAGACCAGCGGCGCGCTGAAGGTGGGCATAATCAGTTCGCTGGGCGCGCGGGGCGATACGGCCAGTGTACCCGCTCTGGCTGCATTGTTGGCCGATAGCGATCAGGCCGTAGCGGCCGCGGCGGCAGTTGCGCTGGGGTACATTGGCACCGCCGAAGCCGGCGCCGCGCTGGCCAAGGCCGTAAACAAAGTGCCCGAGGCCATCAAGCCCACTGTCACCGACGCTTGCCTGGTGTGCGCCGAAAAATTGCTGGACGCAAACAAGCGTGCGGACGCCGCCGCACTGTACAAGGCAGTCGATACCGAAGGTCAGCCGCGGCATGTTCGCCTGGCTGCCGCTCGCGGTCGGCTGCTGGCTGCCGGCAAGAAAGAGACGCCGTAATCGCCGGTCCCAAACGGCTACAACCGCTTCTGCCAGGCAAGTATCGCCCGGCGCAAACTCATGAAGCGGCCCTCGGCCGCAAGCAAATGGGGGTTATGGAGGGACGCGCTGCTATGGCGTCCGCCAGCATTGGGTCTAGCGCCACGACGTAGCTTAGCCCTTCAAGTTGCGCTGTAATACGCGCAAACTGCGCGCACATCCTCAATGTTACGGGGCCAGCCCTCAGGGCCGCGGGTGCCGGCTTTGCGCCGTGGAACTGCGGGTGGCAGCGATCAGAGTGTATGCTGTCGGATGGGCCACAGCAGGGCGATGATTTCCCGGGCGACTTCCTCGACCGACTTGGCCGTCACATCGACGATCCGCCAGCCGTGCTGGGCGCACAAGCGCTTGGCGTACTGGATTTCCTTGCGGATGACCGGCAGTGCCGAGTACGAACCAATCGGGATCAATTCCGTGACCGCCCGCGCTCGCCGCAACTGCCGCAGTTCATGGGGGTCCATCAGCAGGCAGAAGACACGCTCGGCTGGCAGGGAAAGCAACTTTTCAGGCAGGGGCAGACCGGGCACCAAAGGCACGTTGGCGGCGAACCAGCCCCGATAAGCCAGATACAGGGTCGTGGGCGTTTTCATGGTGCGCGAAGGTCCGACCAAAACCACTTCCGCCCGGTCCAACTCGTCGGGGTTCTGGCCGTCATCGTGGCGGAAGGCAAAGGCCACTGCGTCGATCTCGCGCGTCTTCGCTTCGGACCGTTCCTGAAATAGCCCTGGCATTTCCTTTGGGCTGAGCCGCAAATGGCTGGCCAGCCGTTCCAGCAGGGTACCCAGCATGTCCAGCGAGTCCACGCCGCGCTGTCTGGCTTCGGCGAGCATGAATCGCCGCAGCTCGTCGCTGACCAGCGTGTGCAAAATGATTGCATCTTCGGCAGCAGCAGCTTCCTCGACCACGGCGCGAATCTGCTCTCGGCTCCGCACGTTGCTGCGCCGCACCAGTTTCACTTGTGCCGCATCGAACTGTGCAAGCGCGGCGCGGACCATCCGTTCGGCCGTAGCGCCGGTAGCGTCGGAAACCACTAGCAGCGTGAGCATGACCGCAAGCCCGCACTCGCTGGCAGCGCTTGGGCGATAGAAATCAGGGGCGTCTATAAAACGTCACGCGCGTTGAACACTCTTGGAAACCCTAACGTCGGGACTTCGTGCTTGCAAGCTCCGCAGGCCTTTCGACCACAGGATGTGGCACACCCTTTTTCCCGAAGGCTCGCGTCTGTCGGCTGATGCCGTCGCGCCGCGTCGCGGCGGGAACGGCTTCGCTGGTGGCAATAGCCTCCGGCTTTGCCCTCTCCTGGCGCGAAAAGATTGCACTGAGGGCAGTGGCAGGACATCATGGCACACAGCAACCAATTCCCGTGCAAACTGGAGGATGGTCGAAAATCCGCAAGAGACTTGCTCCGGCAGCCAAAAACGATGCGAACATGGCCTCGACTGCGGGGAATGCCTGCCAACGGCTTTACCGAAGAGGCGCTTTGCCAACTAGCAGTCTCACGAACCGACTTGACTGTTCATAGTCGGTCTTACGGCGTAGCTTGTGCGCGGCTTGCCCGCATGTTTTCAAGTAATCTGGAGGCCCATGCTCCGTGGTGGCCCTGCATCCAGTGCCATCGGACGCGACCGCAGCGCGTCCGGCGGAAAATAAACCAAACGCCCGGCGCGCTTCACTGGCTTGCCCATTGCTGGCAAGGGGTGAAGCGCTGGCCATGCACTTCGGCAAGTTTTTGCAGGCGTTGGACGATGCTGGTCAGTCCCAGACTGCGCGCGTACTGTATCGGCCCGCCGCGGAAATCCGGGAATCCCACCCCTAGCACCATCGCCACGTCGATGTCCGATTCGCGTTGGGCGACGCCTTCGGCAAGCACCCAGAAGGCCTCGGCGATCATGCGGAAAACCAGCCTTTCGGCGATTTCGGGGGCGTCGATCTTGCGCGCCGGGCGGCCGGCGGCTTGACGCACCTCGGCCAGTACCTTTGCGGCAATTGGGTTGGGATTGGGCGTGGAATCGCCCGGCGAATAACTGTAAACGCCCCCGCCGCTCTTTTGGCCGAGTTGTCGCAATTGAACCAATCTGGCGACCGAAAGCGGCAGCGGGCCGTGCCGCGGATATGCCCTGCTGAGCACCCGGTCACTGTCGGCCAGGACATCCAACCCGGCCATGTCGGCCAGACGCAGCGGTCCCATGGGAAAGCCGAACTCCTGGGCCACTGCGTCGATGTCGGCCCCTTCAGCCCCTTCCTCCAGCAGCCAGAAGGCCTCTTTCAGGTACGGCACAAACAGCCGGTTGACCAGAAATCCCGGCCGGTCGGCAACCACCACTGACGTCTTGCCCAACGCCTTGGCCAGCTCCAACACAGCGGCGACCACCTGCGGGGCGGTATGTTGCCAGGGGATCACTTCCACCAGCGGCACGTGGTAGGCGGGGTTGAAGAAGTGCACGCCGATCAGGCGCTGTGGATGGGCCATGCCTGCGGCAAGCGCCGCCAGGGGAATAGTGGAGGTATTCGAGGCGATGATCGTCTGCCGTCTGCAAACTTCCTCCACTCGACTGAGCAGCGCTTGTTTGACCGACTGGTCCTCGAAGACGGCTTCCACCACCAACTGTGCCGGTCTAAGCTGCTCGACGGTGGCAGCCGCCGACAGCCGCTGTAGCATCTGGCGAACCTGTTGGCGGCTGAGCTTGCCTTCCGATGCGCGCCGCTCCAGCGATCCTTCGATCCGCTGCCGCGCTCGATCTACCGCCGATGGCTCCACGTCGTACAGCAGCACCGATATGCCCGCCTGCACCAGCGCCTGGGCAATGCCAGCGCCCATGGTTCCCGTACCCACCACAGCGGCTGTCTGCGGCAGACCGCGCACAGCCGTTCCGCTGTGGACCGCCGGCGGCTTGCTTGCTTGCCGGGCGGCGAAAAACAGATATATCTTGTTGCGTGCTGCCAGGGTCTGCATGCACTCGGCCAGCGACTGCTGCTCCTGCTGAAGTCCGGCTTCGAACGACTTTTCCAGTCCCACCTTTACACAGCGGATTATTTCTCGTGGTGCGATGACTTCAGGCCGCACGGCGGCCAGATGTCTCTGGGCCCAGGTCCACACCGAATCCGAAACACTCGGCCGTGCCGCGGACTTCGACGCCGGTCCGGCCGAGCAAAGCTTTTCGGCCAGATCGAATGCCGCCTCGTACTGGCAAACCGCGTCCACAAGGCCGCACTGCGATGCCTGCTGGGTGTTCCATGTCTCTGCGGTGAGCATCAGTCTAAGCGCTACCTCTACACCGATAAGCCGCGGCAACCGCTGCGTGCCGCCGGCGCCGGGGTTGATGCCCAGGGTGACTTCCGGCATTGCAAAGCTGGTTTCCGGCATGGCGATGCGCACCCGGCAGGCAGCCGCCAGCTCCAATGCGGTGCCGGCCACGCGGCCTGCCAGTATGGCTGCCACCGGGATGCGACTGTCGGCCACCTCTTGGAAGGCCTGCTGGAACATCCGGGAAGTACGCATGCAATCGTCGGGCGACTGCAACTGCCGGAAGATGTTTACGTCGGCCCCGGCGCTGAAATGTTCCGGACTGCCGGTTATCACGATCGCCGCAACGGCTGGTTCGCACTGCGCGCGCCGCACCGCCGCGCGAAGCTGGTCGAGCATGGCAAACCCGATGGCGTTAAGCGGCAGGTCGTTCAGCCGCAACACCACCAGACGGTCGGTCACCCGGTAGTCGATCATGCAGGTGTGCCTTAGTTACTGGCACCGGCTGCCGCTCAAGCCAAGATGTTCCGGCTGGCTTCCGTACGTCTGCGCATCGGTTTGTGCATCAGTGTTGCAGATAGTCTGTGGTGAAGTCTTTCAAGAATTCGCCGGCAGCAAGAACCGCAGTGGACCGCTTGGGCCCGGTGCTACCATGCGAGTTGACAATCACCGCGCGCCCGACGTTTCCCAGCGCACTGTTCAAACTCGGCGGCGATTTTCGGTCTTTGGTTGCGATGCCTGAGATTTTCCGCTCAAGTGTTTCCGAATGCGACGGGATAGTCGATTGCTCCTTGATTCGACTGGCCGCTGCTGGGCAAACGTCGATTGAGCAGTAGCCGCCAGCCCCAGGTGCCGTCCCAGTGGCGCTGGCGTTTGCCGTCTGGGCCAGGCTCCCACTTGTGCAGCTTGTAACGGTATGCCAGCCGCATCCGCTTGTCGGTAACTTGCACTACGAAGAACCCGTTTTCGGTCTGTCCGGTATTGATCACGTCCAGGCCTTTCCAGCGGTAAACGTCGGTGGCGGTATGCCCGTGGAATATCGCCACCACGTTGTATGCTTCGATGGCCTCGCGGTATTGCTGGCGCTGCTGGTCGTGCCACCAATTGGAACCTTGCAGGTCGTAATGGTGCATCAATACGACCGGTCGCCCGCTGCGGGCGACGTGAGTCTCGAGGTCTTTGCGGAGAAACGCCAGCGCGCCCTGGGGATCGTGATACGCGGGGGAGTACTTGACTTCCGAGTGCGGCTTGTCGGCCGGGAAAAGATTAAGCTGCACAAAGTGCACGCCGTCCCAATCCCAACTGTAATGCAGCCCTTTGGGACAGACGTTGGCGATCAACCCCTTTTGCTTCCGAAGCTGGTTGCGCCCTTGCAGTTCGGCCTGCATGGAGAAGCCGTGGCGCTGAAGCCCGGGCGGCGGGCCGTCGTGGTTGCCCCAGCCTTCAAAGACCGGATACTTCAACAGGCCGTCGGTCCCGTCCAGCCCGAAATCGGCCAGGAAGTGCTTCCATTGCAACGCGCCCTGGTTCTGGCCGTTGAGCATGCGGTCGCCGTCGTCGATCAGGTCGCCCAAGATCAGCACGCCGCGCGGGGCAGCGATCGGATCTCCACCCAGTTCCTGCGGCCAGCACACGCTCGCTATGCGATTCATCTGTTCGACCGTTTCGCGGTTGCGCTGATTGCGGTCTTCGTTCTCCAGGGCGTCGTAGTGGCAGTCGGACGTTACCAGGAAAGTTACCTCCGCCCCAGCGGCAGAACAAACCACAACCAATGCCACCAGCAGCCACGCTGCCAGTCGGCGGCCCAGCGGCAGCTGCAAACGCAGAAAACCTTTGCCAGGCATGGGAACCTCCGGGAGCTTGAACCATCAGTGGGGAAGCCGAACGGGAGGCAAGGGCAAGGCGCACCGAGCCACCGCAGCCCGTGCAGCAGGGACACAAGAAGCCGCACGCTGGCTGCACGCCGAACACGGGGAATTGTAACCGCCCCAGCGGCACAACGCTACACATCCGGCATACGCAGAATTACCCCGAAGCAACCACGGAAGCGATTGGACGGGAGAGCGGCACGGGTACCGGAGCGCGTC
>Ga0209101_1001381_pt1 | contig 17954 bp, 22 predicted proteins | sample ConPoolayeCmetaG_FD_185481 | JGI IMG/M metagenome (GOLD analysis project Ga0209101, IMG submission 185481) | Hot spring microbial mat communities from California, USA to study Microbial Dark Matter (Phase II) - Cone Pool mat layer C metaG... ...
GAGTTGGTGAAAAATAACGATTATCTAACATCTAACAACTAACATCTAACGTTAAACGTATAACGTGAAACGTGAAACATTAAACGTTAAACGTTAAAAAAGAAATAAAAAGAAATAAAGTAGAAATTAATAGAGATAAGTAAAGATTAAAAAATATATAAAGACTGTCTTTGAAAAAGACAGTCTTTTTTGAAATATTTATGCGAAATAAAATTATTACTTGCGTTATGATGCCGCGGTCGTGGGTTGATAACGCAATATTTATTGGATGAAGATAGATTTGATAAAGTTTTTAAATAAATGGTATCAGTGTAATGATAATACTACGATTATGATTTTGTAATTAAGACATCTTCAACTTTAAAAATCAAGTAAAATAGGCTAAGATTTTATCTTATAATTTTAGAGATTTATGGAAAGAGAAAAGCGAATCAATTTAAATAATCCAAATAATCCAAATAATCCAAAAACTGCTTTAGCAAGGGCTTTTATTTTAAATGAGATTAATTTTTGGCAAAGCATTTTAGCTGAGAGAAGAGAAAATCAAATTAGGCCCGGGCGTGTTGATCGGCAAATTTTAGGATTTATTGAAAGAAGACAAAAGGCTTTAGAAAGCGAAGAGGTTTTGTGGGAATATATATTACATCGCTATTGCGTTTGTTTGCGAAGATTAAATAAAGAAGATCTTTCTTTTTCTACTAAAGAAGAGCTAAGACAAGCAGTTGATTTTTTTGAACAACTTTTGTTTTAAAATATATATTAATGAAACAAGCGGTATTGTATGAAAAATTGGGGGAGGAGAAAGTAAAGTGTACCGCTTGTTCTTGGTATTGCCAAATCGCTCCAAATCAAGTTGGGATTTGTGCTACCCGTTTGAACCAAAAAGGAAAGCTTTATTCTTTGGTTTATGGTTTTGCTATTGGCCTTCATTTAGACCCGGTTGAGAAAAAGCCCCTTTATCATTTTTATCCAGGAGAAAAGCTTTTATCTTTTGGCACCGTGGGTTGCAATTTTGGCTGTTTATTTTGTCAGAACTGGGAAATGTCACAGATTAACAAATTCGAAATTCGAAATTCGAAGCACGAAACAAATTTAAAATTAAAAATTCAAAACCTTAAAAGATTGATTAAAAAAATGTCGCAAAAGATAACCCCAAAAGAGATTGTTGAAATGGCGGTATCGATGGGTGCAAAAGGAATTGCTTATACCTACAATGAGCCGGCCATTTTTGTTGAGTTTGCTTATGACTGTATGGTTTTGGCCAAAAAGAAGGGATTGAAAAACGTTTTTGTTTCTAACGGTTTTGAATCCAAAGAAAGCTTTAACTATATCAAAGATTATTTAGATGGGATAAACATTGACTTAAAAAGTTTTCGGCCGCAGTTTTATCAAAAAGTTTGTCTTTCAAAAATTGAACCGGTAAAAGAAAATATCAAAAGATATTTTGCTTCCGGCATTGAGGTTGAGGTGACCACTTTAATTATTCCAGGCTACAACGACAGCCAAGAAGAATTAAAAGAAATAGCCCAATTTTTAGCCTCAATTTCAAAAGATATTCCCTGGCATATTTCTGCCTTTTATCCGGCGCATAAGATGTTAGATGTACCACCAACGCCAGTTGAAAGATTGATTGAAGCATATGAAATCGGTAAAAAAACTGGGCTAAAATATGTTTATGTAGGTAATGTTTATGATCCTTCACGTTCTTCAACCCTTTGTCCCAAATGTGGAGCAATGTTGATTAAAAGAGATGGTTATTTAACTTCAATTGTTGATTTAAAAGATGGAAAATGTGGAAAATGCGGGGAAAAAATTTATGGACGATTTGATTAAAAGTTTTTTTAAGATTTTAAAAATGGCTTCTTTTCGCCATCCTGCTGTTGCCGGTCTTTTTTATCAGAGCAACAAAGAAGATTTAGAAGACCAAATTTTATCGTTTTTAAAAAAAGCTAAAAAGAAACAAGAGGGAGAACCAAAGATTTTAATTGTTCCTCATGCGGGAATTATTTATTCTGGTCAAACCGCTGCCTGGGGGTTTAAACAGATAGAAGGAGAAGTTTTTAGTCGAGTGATTCTTTTGGGTGCTTCTCATACGGCTTGGTTTTCTTATGCGGCAGTTGATATTTCGGACTTTTGGGTAACTCCTTTGGGTCAGGTTGCCTTGGACTTGGCCTTTATCAATTCAATTACTGATGAAAAATACTTGACAAAAGATAAACATCCCTTTATAAATGAACACTGTTTGGAGGTGGAACTGATTTTTTTGCAAAAAGTTTTGACTGATTTTAAGATTGTGCCAATTTTGGTAAGTGAGGCAGATGATCTTTTAATTGAAATTTTAGCGGAAAAACTAACGCAAAAGGTTGATGAAAAGACTTTAATTGTTGTTTCTTCAGATCTTTCTCATTATCCTCCTTATGATGTCGCCAAAAAAGCGGATCAAAAAACGATTGAAGGGATTATTTCTGGAAAAAGAGAGATTTTTGAGAAAGTGATTGAGGCGGTTGAAAACAGCGGTTTTTTAGGACTTAAGACGGCTGCTTGTGGTCATAAAGCAATTAGTGTCGCTTTGGCTTTGGCAGAAAAGTTGAGAGTTGATTTTGACTTAATTCATTACTCTAATTCCGGTGATGTTTCCGGTGATCTTTCCTCGGTTGTTGGTTATGCGGCAATTATTGGTTATCTTAGACAAAAAATAAAAAACAGCAAGGAGTCATTTTTAGATGAAAACGCCCAAAAAGAAGCCTTAAAAATTGTTAAGGATGCCTTGCAAAGTTTTTTAATCAATGGTGTTATTCCAGAAATTAAGGTCAAAAGTAAAAGTTTGTTTAAAAATCTTGGTTGTTTTGTCACTCTTAAAAAAAACGGCCAGCTTCGAGGATGTATTGGGGAGTTTGAGTCAGATCAGCCGCTCTATCAGGTAATTCAAAAAATGGCCATTGCTTCTGCTTTTCATGATCCACGTTTTTTTCCCTTAAAAAAAGAAGAACTGCTGTTTTTGGAAATTGAGATCTCAGTTGTTTTCCCTTTAAAAAAAATCGATGATTGGCGAAAGATAAAGCTTAGGGAAGAAGGGGTTTTGATTGAAAAAGAAGGACGGCGGGGTGTTTTTTTACCTCAAGTAGCCAAAGAAACTGGATGGAGTTTGGAGGAGTTTTTAGAAAATCTTTGTTTAGAAAAGGCTGGCCTTCCCAAAGATTGTTATAAAGATTTAAAGACTAATATATATGTTTTTAAAGTCCAAGAGTTTTCGGAAAGATTCGTAACAAATCATCTAACATCTAACAACTAACGTTAAACGTATAACGTGGAACGTGAAACATTAAACAGGAAATTTTTCGGATAAATCGGAAAAATTCAGAAGAATTTGGAAGAATCCGGATAAATCGGAAAAAGTTAAACGTTAAACATTAAAAAAGAAATAAAGTAGAAATACATAGGAATAAATAGGAAAAGAATAATTAAAAAATAAAAAATAAAAATGAAAAATGACAATGAAAAAATAAAAAAAAATAAATAGAAACAAGGTAGAAACAAAGTGGAAATAAGATAGAAATTAATAGAGATTAAAAAACATTATTACTTATTCGGTTAACGTGTTTATACCCGACGTTATTAAAATTGTAAGAAAATGAGTCCGACACTCCGACCGAATCATCGGAGGAACGGACCCCGACTCCAGACAGAATTGTTGGAGTTGGGATATACCCATCTAATCTGCTTTGCTTTTGCAAACCAGAGTAAGATGGGTATAAATTATTTAAAAATCAAACAAATCAGAAGAGTTCGGAAAAGATTGAATCTTGCCTAGGTTTTTTTATCTATTAAAGTCGGGAATATTGGGAAGATTGTTGTTTGGAGAAGTGGTGGTTTGATTGGCTGAGTCTTGGGCTTTTTGTTGAAGATTATTAAGAATATCGTTTAAAGAGCTGTCAACTGTATTTGGGCTTTGTGGTGGAGTTGGTTTTGACTCAGAAGAAGGAAGAGTGGTTGATGGTGTTGGCGGCGGTGGTGGTGGTTGGAGTGGGGTTGGAGATTGGGGTGGAGGTGGTGGAGGCGGAGAGGGTTGAGGTGAGGGTGGTGTGGTTGGTGGTTGGTTGGGAAGATTAACAGTGGAGTTTACCACAGCCACGTTTTGATTGGATAATCCTAAGATATTATCAAGCTCATCTTTGTTATAACCCTTAACAATAACAATCTGACCATCATCTTTTTCGATCTTAGTTACCGGTGTGCCGGCAAAGTTGTTGGAAATAGCCAGCATTTCTGTTAGCCATTCGCGATTCTGCTCTAAATTTTTTTCTTCATAGGTAAGATTATGAGTTTGGAGATACTCTTTTTCTGCTTTAGAGAACTGACAGTCAGAAACAGTGTAGATGGTAATTTTCATATAAAAAAATTATGAAGGAAAAAAAATCGTTTGTCAAGAGAATTTTAGTTTTTTAAAATTAAAGGATGAAAAAGTTTTTTTTCATCTTTATTTTTATTCTAATTTTAGGTGTTTATTTTTTTATTCGTCTTAGTAAAGATAGATCTTTTGATAAAAAAAAATTGATTAAAACACCGATTCCAACGAAGTTTATTCCTTCGCCAACGCTAAAATCAGAAAAAAAGATTAACAAAACAATCCGATCAATCTTTGTTCCTTATTGGTCGTATTTTGATCCGGGTACTTACTCTAATCAAAGATTTGATCGCTATCTTTACTTTGGGATTACCGCAAACCATAGCGGTGTTGATAAAAATGATACCGGTTATTTAAAGATAGATGAGATTGTTAATCAAGAAAGTAATCAGAAAAACTGGTGGTTGGTGCTTCGATTATTAAACGATGGGTTGAATCAAAAAATTTTACAAGACGAAGAACTTCAGGAAAAAATTATTCAAGAAACACTAATTATTTTAAAAGAAAAAGGATTTGACGGTTTAGTTTTAGATCTAGAAATATTTACATTATTTAACTCTGATATAAAAGATAAAATTAATAATTTTGTTGAAAAATTTTATACACAGATAAAAAATAACTATAAGTTATTTTCTCTTTGTCTTTACGGCGATCTTTTTTACCGAAAAAGACCGTATGACTTGGAATTTTTAGCAAAAAACACTGATGAGATTTTTATTATGGCCTATGATTTTAGCAAGACTATTGGTGAACCCGGGCCAAACTTTCCTTTTGATTTAGGGCATAAGTACAACTATTCCTTTAAAAAGATGATTGATGATTATTTAAACTTTGTTTCATCGGAAAGACTAACTGTTATTTTTGGAATGTATGGTTATCAATGGAATGTTGATGAAAATAAGCGGCCAATTAGTCAAGCTAAAGCCTTAAATCTGAAGGAGATTAAAAAGACGTTTTATAAAAACACCTTAGAAACAAACGGACTATTTGACTGTCAGTTAAAAAACTGTTTGATAAAAAGAGACCGATTTTCAAAAGAAATAGAGATTGATTATTTTTTTACCTCCTCCACACCAGATGAAAATGGTATTTATCGCTTAGACTATTATGTTGTTTGGCACGAGGACGAAGAGTCGGTGCGGATTAAAACCGAGTACCTAAAAGAGAAAAGCATCAACTCAATTAGTTACTGGGTTTATGGGTATTTTTAAGTTTTATTTGAAGATTGGATTATTTATCAATCCGATTCTTTTTTACCTTTTTTTTAAAAAAAACCGAAGAATAAAAAAGACCGGGATGATAATGATTGAGTAGACGATTAACCAAATACCAATCGTTGCTAATCTTCGCAGATTAATAATCAATGACCGAACCGCCTGTTTGAAAACTACCTGCGGCCGCCAACTATCGGTTGGGGTATAAGGAAGAGATAGTTCATCGGTGGAAAGATAGATGGTAATCTTGGCTAAATCAGCGCTTTTTTCTAAGTATTTTTTTTGTCCAACTAAGGCATCAATCTGAAATTGAAGATTAATTAACTCTCTTTGGACCTCTAAAATATCTTGGACTTTGGTGGCTTTCTCCATAATCTCTTCAAACTTGGTTTTAGTTTTGTATAGAGTATTAAGCCGAGCTTCAATATCGGTATATTCTTCAGTGAGATCGGTTCCGGAAAGATTCTCCGAAACCACCTTTACCGCTAATTTTTTAAACTCGTTAAGCGCCTGATCAAGTTTTTTTGCTGGAATCCGAACGATGATTGTTGCTGATGCGGCTTCTTGGGGATTGTCAAAATAACTTTGAACCATAAAACCACCTAATTTTTGAGTTTTCTCGACAATTTTTTTCTGTATTTCAACTACGTTTTTAACAACTAAAGAGAGATAGGATTCTTTAATAACTAAACGACTTTGAGTTTCAGTTGGCGGTAGAGAAGAAAAAGAATCTTGAGGTGATCCACCTCCAATTCCTAGTCTTTCATCTTTTGCGTAATGGTTAGATGTTTTAAAACCGGTTGGTAAAAAAAAACGGAGTTGGTTATTTAAAACAAGATAGATTATAACTAAAATTAAAACCGTCATTAATTTATTCTTTTTAATCCAGTTAATTAAAGAGTTCATAGTTTATTTAATATTAATAAACGGCACTGATTGACCACCCATATAAGTAGGGAGTTGACCATCCCATTTTTCAATCGCCATTTTTTGAAGAACTAAGGGATCAATTGATTGACGTAAAAGTTCTTGGGCTTTGGCTTCACCTTCGGCGCGGGTAATATTTTGTTCTTTGATATATTTTTCTTGCTCGGCTTTGTATTCTTCTGTTTTTACCTTTTCTTTTTCAATCTGTTTTTGTTCAACGGCCGAGATATAGTCTTGACTAAACTTTAGTTGACGAATTAAGATTTCATCGAGGATTAGCCCGTTTTCGGCAAATTTTTTAGCAATAATTTTTTGCAGTTTATTTTGAAAGTTAAAAACATCACCGGTGTAAAGATCTTGAGCTTTGTATTCACGGGCAATATTACGAACAACCGAGCGGGTTTCAGTCTTTACCAACCTTTCAATAATCTGGCTTTCCGAACCTAAGTTTTCCGCAATCCAAACCAATTTTTTTGGATCAATTTGAAATCGAACGCTATAACGAATGCTTACCTGCTGTCCGTCTTGGGTGGTTGAGTCAACCGGACTGTCACGGTAATCAGACAAACTTTGATCTGGGTACTCACTGGTTTCATAAACAAGTTTTTGAGTTGAGTAAAAAACCGACTTTTCGATTAAGGGAATTTTGAGATTTAAACCTGGTTGGGTAGTGCGAACAATTTTGCCAAAACGGGTGACAATCGCTGCTTTTCCATAGGAGATAGTGAAAAAGAAAGAGAAACGATTAAGAAGCGGTGGAAGGATAAATAGAAGAAGAATTATAACGATTAATAAAGGCAGTTTTTTTTGGGAATTAATCTTTTCAAAAAAATTGCTCATAATTTAATAATTAAACTATTTTTTTTTAAAAATCAAGTTGATTTTTTCTTAAACACTTCCATCTTCTTTAATTTCCACATAAATAAAGCCCCTTTTTTTCGGGCGTTTGAGTCAATTACAAAACGCAACGCTTCTTCCAAAATGGGTCGGGGGATGGTTTTTGCCAGTTTAATGTATAAACTTTTTCTTCGTGATTCTCCTAATTTTTCAGCCAAATAAATCCCAAACGCCTGAAAGTCACGGGAGATATATTTATCTTCTAAGGGATTAAAGTTTTTTAAAATATCTTTGATGGAGTGCATAGTATTTATCTCAAAACTTAAATCTAAAATGTCAAATCTAAATCTTAAATCTGAAAAACTTATAATCTATTTTTACCTTTTAAAGTTAATAAACTTGAACCGATCATTTTGGCAATTTCTTCAGCTTCTTTTAAAAGAGAATTAATTAGATTAATATTTTCTACCAATTTAGCATCTTTTAAGAGACTTAACCAGTATCTTGTTTCATTGGCTGATTTTAAGGCTATCTCATGAAACTTAATAAAATCTTTTTTAGAGGAAGAAGATTTTGCTTCAATTAAATTAGCACCTATTGAGGTAGCCGCTCTTAAAAGTTGATCGCCAATTATCCAATAAACTTTTTTTTCAGGTAAATTAGAAACAAACTTGATAATCGTTAATGAAAATTGATAGGCGCGATATCTAATATTTGATTTTAGATTTACGTTTTGGTTTTGCGATTTGAGATTTGACATTTGAGATTATATTAGTATTTTATCATTTATTTAAAAAGTCTATCAACTAAGTGGTATATTTCTTTTCGATGGCCGATTAGAACGATAAAAACTTCTTCTTTTGTTCGGCGAAAAACAATTCGATAATCACCAACACGGACCCGATAAATATTTTTAAATCCTTTTAATTTTTCTTCGCCTAAAGAAGGATTGGCGAACAGTCTTATTTTTCTTACGATAGCAATCTGATCAATTTTAGAAATTTTTTTAAGATATCTTTCTGCTTTTTTTCCAATAAGAATTTTCATAAGTTAAGTTTTTTTACCACTTTTTCAAAGTCTTTACCCTTTTCAAAGTTAGTTTCTTCAACCGCTTTTTTATCGATTAAGTCTTCTAAGTAAGAAACCAATTTTTCATAGAGATCTTTGCCAATAATATAAGCCGTCACTTGGTTGCGATTTTCAATCGCCACAGGATAATCAGCGGCTAAACTGATTATCTTTGATGGGTTAACCTTAAGATTAGAAATAGAGACGGTGTTCATATATTAAAATAATACCTGTTAATAGGTCTTTTGTCAAGACTAATTAATATCACACAAATTAACGTGAAAGGGAAAGCGAATTGACGCGAATATGCGGTTTGCGGTTGTTACTGTAAACTATTCTTTTAAGAAAGAGTTTTGGGGTGGAGAAATTGATTAAATAACCAAGTTCATAAGGGCTATTTCTTAAATAAAAATAAAGTTGTTTTTCATCTAACAGGCTATTAAATCGACTAGATTTTATCTCGATAATTATTTTGTTTTCAACAATTAAATCTGGTTGGTAAGCGCCAACAACTTTACCTGAAGATTTTGAATAGATGTTTATTTTTCTTTCTTTTTCAACTTTTAAACCTTTTTCTTTTAATGCTTCTTCTAAAAGTCTTTGATAAACAACTTCTTTTTGTCCAGGACCATATTGTTTGCGAATTTCAAAGACACAACCTTGAATGATATAGCTGAGTTTAGGAGACAGTAAAGCGTTTTCGCGTAGTTTCGCTTTCATATTAGCGTATTTTTAGTGTTTATTTAGGATTTCATAATACACTTTCTCATACTCATCAACCATTCTTTCAACCGTGAAATTTTTCTCCACATGCTCTCGGCAAGCTTTTCTCATTTTTCGGTATTGTTCTTCTGGCATTGAGTAAATCCGCTCCACTGCCTCACAAAGTCCCTCAATCCCTGTTTTTTTGATAAACCAGTCTCCTCTTATATCATCATCTGATGGATTGACAATAAAGCCAGTTTCACCATCTTTTATCACCTCAGGAACGGATCCTCTGGCAAAAGTAATTACCGGCGTACCGGTAGCCATTGCTTCTGTAAACATTAAACCAAATGGTTCCTCCCACATTATTGGAACAAATAAAGCTCTAGCATTTTGATAATAAGAAACTTTTTGATCAAGCCCAATTTCACCATGAAATTCAATATTTGAATTATTTTCAACTCTTTCTTTTAGAGACGCAAAAAAAATTTGATCGGCTTTGTCAATTTTTGCCGCAATCACTAATTTTCTTTTTGTCATTTCAATTGTTTCAATTGCTTCTTTTATTCCTTTTTCAGGAGAAAATCGAGCAAAAAATAAAAGATGATTTTGTTTATCATATTCTTTAAATTTAAAAAAATTTACGTCAACGCCGTTATAGATGGTTTTAATATAGTTTATATTAGATAAATCTTTTCTTTGATTATTTGAGATAGAAACATAGTAACTATCTTTATTATCTAAAAATACTATATTTTGGTAATCAATATTCATTGGTCCATGAAGAGTGGTGATAAATTTTTTTGGTAAAAAAAGCTTTTCAAAAATTAAAAATCGCCAACTGGCATGATTATGAATAATATCAAACTTTTCTTTTATTAAAAATTTTAAGGCATTAGAGATAGCGATAAATTTTGCTGTTTCTCTAATTTTTAAGTTTGATTTATATGGTTCGATTCTTCTTATGCTTTGATTATAAATAGAAATAATTTTGTAATTACCATTTTTTGGGGAGTTTTTAGTAGTTAAAAGATAAACTTCATGTTTTTTTTCTGCTAAGATTTTAGCCAGATAATAAACAACCCATTCAATTCCTCCATATAAAACAGGAGGCACAGTCTCTTCAATTGGTGAAACTAAGGCAATTTTCATATTTTAAGTTTTTAATTTATTATAGAGATTAACTATTTTTTCACTAATTTTATCCCAAGAGTAATGTTCTTTGATAGTAAAAGCGGCATTTTCTGAGATTTTTTTTAGCATTTTTTTATTAGATAAAAGTTTTAAAATTTGATTACCAAGAAGTTTTCGGTCATGACTATTGATAATAAAACCATTTAGACCATCAATAATAATTTCTTTACTACCAGCAACATGAGAAATAAGGGGAGCAGTCCCACAAGCCATTGCTTCCATTGTGGTTAAGCCGAAGGGTTCATAGCGGGCTGGATTAACAAAAATATCGGCATTACGATAATAGGCAGCTACTTTTTCGTGGTTTAGTTGACCAATAAAAGTAATTTTTTGCTCCATTTTGTGTTTTTTTATGATATTGAAAAGATATTTTTTATAATCAATTTCTTCTTTAGAATTACCACCCTCTAGGTTAGCATCACCACCGATATAAAGATGAAAATTAATTTTGTCTTTTATAAAATTTAATGCCTCAATCACGCGATCAATTCCTTTGGCCGGGACAAGGCGACTCATGGTAAGAATTGAGTTATTTTTTAGATTGATTTGATTATCAATTTTGTTTTTTTTGGGATTAAAAATTTCAAGATCAACTCCTGGATAAATAACATGAATTTTTTCAAAATCAACTAAGTAATAATGTAAAAGCTGAATTCGCGTTGTTTCACAGATTACCAAAATTGCATCGGCTTTATTGTAAATTTTTTGTTCAATGGCAATTCTTACATGGAATCGATAATAAGGTTTTAATTTTTCAGTTGGCGCTTCTTCAATTTCCATTTCCAATTTTTTAGCTTTGCCTAAAGTATGAGGAGTGTTGATATGAGCTATATCAAGCATCTTTGATAGGAGAATTCCGGCATATCCACCATCCCAATAATGAGAATGGATAAGATCGTACTTTTTCCTTCTTTTTTCGATATACTTCATAATATTTTCTGTAAACTCAGGCATTAGTTCATAAAGTTTTTCTTTGGCAACAAATTTATTTGATCCACAAGGAATTCTTATTATTTTTAGATTAGGAATAATTTGTTCTTCTTCTTTTTGATATTCTTCAAAAGCACGAGTAAAAATATCAACTTTTAATCCTTTTTTTGCCAGCGCTTTGCTTAATTCTAAAACATAGACAGTTTGGCCTCCAGTATCGGTTTTTCCCAAAGGGGGAGGGTAGGCAACATAACCTTGAGGATTAAGCATGCAGATGCGATTTAGATTTTTCATATTTTTATTTATAAATTATTATATCAATTTTAATTGATAATTTTTTAAAAAACAATTTTTTTAATATTTTATTGGCTATTTTATTTAACTTGGGATAAATCTTCCATTAATTTTGTTAGATATTGCTGTTGTTTATTTTGAATATTTACTTCTTGTTTAACTTTATAAAAATCTCCAAGATTTTGCCAATATATTCGAGCAAATCTAGTTAAAACTTTTAATGCGTATACGATACTTTCTGGTCCTGTTCTTGATGGATTTTTTTCTAAATAAAATCTTTGGAAAGATTCCTCTTTTCTTGTAAATGATTTTAATGGAGTGAAACCTAAAGTGTGTTTTAACGCATCGACCAGTTCAGGTTTTGCTCCACCAACGATAATTGATACATCATTATTTTTTCCTAAAATCATTTCTTTATCATTACCGCTGTCACCAGCAACAATATTGATTTGTGTTTGATATTAAGTAACAATATCTTGAACTGCTTCTCCTTTAGTAATTGGTAAAATATCAAGACACCATTTTTTAGGTTGTCCAGGTTGAATTTGGCGATTATAATTTATTTCTTCACATATTATAACTCTATAATTTGGAAATCTTTTTCTAATTTCATTAATGACTTTAGTTGGATCAGATGATAAAAAATAACAACTTGCTTTAAATGGTTGTTCAGTTATTCCATCTTTTAAGAATTTTTTTTCTTCGGTTGGTTTTTGAAAGACAAACTCAGTTGTTCCTGTCGGAGGTTTATCAATCAATCTTTGTAGTTGTAATACTACATTTTTTCGATCGTATCCAGTTTGTTTCATTTTTTCATTCCAAGATTCATCTCGGATATATCTCTTTTTTCCATCTTGTTCAATTAAAATATAGCGTTCGGTGCCCACTTTACAAGAAATTATATGAAAATATGGCAGTTCACCTCTTTTAATTCTTTCTAAAACCGAAGAAAAATCGCTACCGGTTATAGCATGGATTGGGATATGGTGTTTTTGCAATGCATCGTATAATCCTGAAGAAATATCAATTCTCGTGCCATCTGCCATCTGGAAAGTATTATCAATATCTGTATGAATGATAGTGCGAGGTAGTCCGATTCTATCTTGTTCAGCAAACATAAGTTCAATCTTTGATTTTGGCTTTTCTTTAATTTCTATTTGTGGAATAGGTTCGGTATCCATAGTATAAATAGTTTAAAAGATCTTCATAAATTTTTACAATGATTTTTAAAATAACTTTAATTAAAAATTCTTATGATTGTAAGTTGATAATTAAGTTTTTTATATTCTTACCACAAAAACCTATACCCATAAGAATTGATGATAACTTTTTTGATTTTTAAAGGTATTTTTGGGAAGCGGGGTTTTTGAATGGTAATTTGCTAAGAAAAAAGATAATTTGGATATCTTGACAAAATTTTAATCTTTTTGTAAAATATATCAAAGCCTTGATTGAAATTTATGAAAAAATATATCAAAAGGGAGATAGAAAATAAAATATGGGAGGCAGTTGCCTCAGGATTTATTGTTGCCCTTTTGGGAGCAAGACAAGTAGGCAAAACCACACTTCTTAATCATCTTTCGTTTGAACTTCAAAATAAAGGAGTGCCAAAAAGCAACATCTTTTTCTTTAATTTGGATGATGTGATTTTAAGAGGAGAGATAGTTTCTAACTTTTATTTTATTCGCAACTTTATTGAGGAAAGATTAGGAAAAAATTTAAAAGATTTATCATCGCCGATTTATCTTTTTATCGATGAAGTTCAAAAAGCGCCGTCTGTTTTTGAGCTTTTAAAAATTTTATATGATAATTTTTCCGAGAAGTTAAAAATTATCATTTCTGGTTCTTCCTCGTTAGCGATTCAAAAAAAAAGCGCGGAAAGTTTGGCAGGAAGAATAGTGAATGTTTATCTTTATCCTTTATCAATAAGAGAAATATTTAGCGATTATTTCAATCTTTCTTTAGGAAATGGGTTGTTTGAGGTGTTGATTGAAGGTAAGTGTTTTGATTTGGATTTTTTATCGTTTTGTCAAGCTAAAGTTTTGAAACAAGATTATGATCAAAAAAGACAATTCGATCTTCTTCTAAAGCAAATTCTTCTTGAGGGAATGTTGCCGGCAGTTTTTACCAAAGTAAAAGAAAAAGAGTATCTTTTTAAAAGCTTGCTTGAGACATATTTAGAAAAAGATATTCGTCGTCTGGAAGAGGTTGGAAGTTTGGATGATTTTTCTCGTCTTATTTATCTTCTCTCTTTTGAAATTGGTAGTACTTTTAATATTGCTTCTTTAACTCGGGATTTGGGAATAGCCGTTAACACCGTTAAAAAATATCTTTCTGTTCTTCAGGCAACTTTTATTTTAAAAAAACTTTCCCCATTTTTTATTAAGATGAGAAAAAGATTGGTAAAAAGCCCCAAAATTTATTTTTTTGACGTGGGTTTGGCTAATTTTTTAGCCAAAAGATATTATTGGGAAAATATTGTCGAAAAAAAAGGTGTTCTTTTTGAAAATATTTTTCTTAACAGTTTTGAAGCTTTTAACAACAATTTTTTAAAACCAGCCACGTTTTCTTTTTGGCGTGATTATCAAGGTCACGAAATAGATTTGGTGATTGAAAATTCAAAAGAGATAGTGCCTATCGAGTTTACTTTGGAGAGTGATTTTTCTTCTTTAAAAAAACAGAATTTTATTCATTTTTTAAAAAATTTTAAAAAAGTTAGTTTCGGGATAGTGGTATACACGGGCAAACTTGAGAAAGTTTCGTTATTGGGAAAGGAAATTTTTCTTATTCCCTGGTGGCTTTGGTGGTAGGGGAGAAAGTCTTTTAACAATTTTTCCAAAAACCTCATTTTCCAAAATTTCTCTTTCTTGCGGTAAAAAATCTTGCAAAACGTAAGTTTCACCATCAATCCAGCCTAAATTTTGGCGGTTGTCAACACCGATTCTTATTCGCCAAAAGTCTTTAGTTTTTAAGGTTTGTTCGATTGATTTTAAACCGTTATGAAGCCGAGGTCCTTTGCCAAAGTCAATCCGAAATTTACCTAAAGGAATATCCAAGTCATCATGAACAATGAATAAATCGTGTAACGTGTAACGTGTAACGTGTAACGTTTCTAAAATCTTTTTTACTTCTTTACCGCTTTCATTCATAAAACAGTTGGTTTTAAAAGCTTTTAGATTTAAGTTGTAGTTTTGACTTTTGACTTTTGAGTTTTGAGTTAAATAATCAATAAACATCTTTCCCACATTATGTCGATTATTTTCGTATTTTTTGCTGGGATTGCCTAAACCGATGATAATCATGTAACTTGTAACCTGTAACTTGTAACCTTTTAATTGGTTCTGTTAATATTATCTTATGAGAAAGAAAAATAATCAAACAAAATTTCATAATGAGCTTAAAAAAAACATGGATGAATTTGTTAATTTTATTTATGATGTTACGGAAAGATTTCCTAAACAACAACTTTATGGATTAACCTCACAACTTCAACGGTCATCTTTATCAATTATTTTAAATTATATTGAGGGGTATGCGAGATTAGCAAAAGGTTATTTAAAAAACTTTCTTGAAATCTCATATGGTTCTTTAAAAGAAACAAAATATCTTCTATACTTTTCATATAAACGCAAATATTTGAAAAAAGAAGATTATGAAAAAGGATTGTTAATGGCAGATAATATCGGCAAAATGCTTTGGGGTATATTAATAAAATTAAAATAATGTTATCGGGTTACAAGTTACATGTTACAAGACTAATGTCTAAATACGTCCCAGATATTTCATCGCGTCGCTGGGTGATTATTTCTCCCCAGCGGATTGGTCGTCCACATCAAAAACAAGAGAAGTTTATCTGTCCTTTTTGTTCAGGAAATGAGGGGATGACAACTGGTGAGGTGATGCGCGTGGGAAAAGGAGAACCAAACCAACCAGGATGGGAGATTCGCGTCATTCCCAATAAATATCCAATTACTGATTTTCATGAAGTAATCATTCATACCCCTGACTGTCAAAAAGATTTAGAGCATTTGGGAGAATCTCATCTTAAAAAAATCTTTCAAGTTTATCGACAACGATTTAACTTTTACCGGCAAAAAGGTCAGGTGATGATTTTTTGTAATCACCGAGAAAACGCTGGCGCATCACTTAAACACTCTCATTCGCAGCTTGTTGTTCTTCCATTTCAGATAAATTTGGATACTTTAGCTCGAGAGCCGATGAACAATATTATTGAACAAAATAAATATTTTGATGTTTACTGTCCTGATTTTTCCCAATGGCCTTTTGAGGTTTGGCTTTCGCCAAAAAAACAAAATACCTATTTTGGTAATATTGAAGATAATGAAATTGAAGATTTGGTAATGATTTTCAAAAAAGTTTTAAAAGCTTTGGAAAGGATTTATTACAGATATGAATTTTCTACTTTACCTTTTGCTTATAACTTTTACATTTATCCCAAAGAAAACTGGTATTTGCGGCTTATTCCTCGTTTTGTTAATCGGGCTGGTTTTGAATTGGGTACGGGGCTTTCGGTCAACATCGTTGACCCAAAAGATGCGGCGGAAGAAATAAAAAATCTTCTAACAAATAACGTTTAACGTTAAACGTGTAACGTATAACGTGAAACGTTAATAATATAATTCAAATCTTAAATCTCAAATGTCAAATGTCAAAACTAAAACTTAAATCTTAAAACTAAAATAAAAAAATTATTTTAATCAAAGTTTTAAGTTTTTAGTTGTCGTTTTGAGTTTTGCGATTTGAGTTTTGAGATTTATTTATTACTTTTTTTGTTTACAAAAAAGAAGATTCCCATCAAAAAAAGATGAATAATAATTGAGATAAAAAGATAAAAGTTTACCTTTTCCAAAAAAAACCTTAACCCATTAATAATTTCTTTTAAGCGATCAAAAAAGGAAAGGTTAATCAAGGGTTGAAAAACATAGTAAATCCCGGCAAGAAAGACAAGCAACGGAATTAAGTAAACAATATCAACCAAGTCCTGTTTTGAGGAAAACATCACCGATGAGACAGTAAATATAAGATAAATTAGAGCAATATTAAGCCCTAAAATTTTATTGGGAAAAAGTTTAAAAATACCCAAAATGAAAAAGAACAAAAGCGCGCCAAAAAAAGGGGCAATTCCAACTAAAATCCCTCGCAAAAAATCTTTTTTAACATACAAAACATGGCCTAATTTTATCTGTCCCTCTTCAAATTTAGGAAAGATCTGGATATCTTTAACCGGCAAAAACAAAATCATTGCCGTAAAAAAGTGAGAGAATTCATGGATGATGGTTCCTGGTAAAAATAATAAAGAAACCAAAGCATAAACGGTTTTTTCGTTTTTAAAAATTCTTCGAAAAAGATAAAAAAAATTGTTAAAGTTTTTGCGGGATAAAAAAAATATGGTTAAAGACTGGATAAATAAAAGAGTAATTAAAAATAAAAGATTTTGGGTCATTTTTTAATTTTAATAAATTTTTTCGGTTTTTTTGTATTTTTTATTTAAATCAGTTACGCGATCGCGGAGTTGATTTAAATGAGCATCTGAATTTAGATTGTTAAATTAATTTATTTTTTATTTATCTTTTTTATTTATTTTTAGTTATTTTTGATTGGTGTTTGTGGGAGGGGCATAAAATGGTGAATAAAAATTCTATCTTGATACAACTTCATTCTAAATAGAAAAATTTTTTATTTTGGGTCTAGATTACTTTAGAGGGGTTTTTCTCTAAAGTTTTTTAATAATAACTTATAAATATTTTGTCTGTTGTTCCATCTGAATTGTGATTCTTTTAAGTGTAATAAAAACTTATCTTTTCTTATTCCGTTGAATTTCAATAATCTTCTTTTAGTATAACTCCAAAATGATTCAATTCCATTAACATGATTTTTGCCTCTGGCAAATTCATTTTCATGATGGTGGATTCGGTAATGTTTGTAGCCGTTAAGAACAAGTCCGTCATAACTTTTCCAGCCATCTGTGTAAATAGTTGACTTCTCAAGTATTTTGCCTTTAATGATAGGCATAAGTTTATGCCTTTTACAGTTTTCTACAATTTGAGTATATACCTTACCGTTTCTTTTTAAAAGACCAATAACAGGAACTTTTCCTTTAGCTTCTCGTCCACGTTTTCCACGAATTCGTTTAGCGCCGAAATATGCCTCGTCTATTTCAATTTCTCCGTTAATCTTATTAGATTGATTTTCTTCTTCTATTTGATAGATTCTTACCCTAAATTTATGATACAATTTATTTATTGTTTTTCTTGACAAATTGGTTAATTGAGAACATTTGGTTGCATCAAAATCAGAGGCAAAATATTTTAAAACTTTTCTAAATTTTGCTTCTGAAATATGAGCGTTATTTAGATATT
>Ga0209101_1001382_pt1 | contig 17947 bp, 15 predicted proteins | sample ConPoolayeCmetaG_FD_185481 | JGI IMG/M metagenome (GOLD analysis project Ga0209101, IMG submission 185481) | Hot spring microbial mat communities from California, USA to study Microbial Dark Matter (Phase II) - Cone Pool mat layer C metaG... ...
TGATGTTCCAACCCTTGGCTTTTGAGGTAGAGCACCTCCATCTTTTTCTGAACTTTGGGATCGGGGTGATGGTAACGTTCATATTCGAGAGCATCAATTTCTTCGGACGTGAATTCGATCTTGATCACGATTGACCTCCGTCTGGTTGAAAGCTCGCTTACGGAGACCAGTATAGCAGAATCAAAGTCCAAATTCAACCCGTTTGGAGTATAAAGTGCTATGCGCGAGCACAATGGTCAGTTCGAGCGCGCCGCTGGGATGTGTCAGGGTGCGATAGTCGCGGAAAGTAAAATGACGTGAACTGTTCAGGGCTTGGCCCTCCAGTTCCATCGCGAGTTCCATGCTTTTGCCATCGCGCGCCAGCCATTCTTTGCCGGTCTGTTTGTTCAGCAGACTGATGAGACGAAACCCCGCCTCGGGCGTGTAATGCATTTGCCGGCGCATACTTGCGGTGCCGATTTCCCAGATGTGAGTTTGCTCATCATAAGCGACATAGGCATCGTCGGATTTTGCAATCACTTTGCCCGGCGGGAGAAGGGTTTGCGCGTGAGCGGGGGACGCGAGGAGACCTAACGTTAGAAGGAAGATTACTCCCCGCGCAAGAGAGATGAGCGGTAGTGAGAAATTGGCGTGATGTGTTCGGTCCGTCATAACGCCAATTATAGCACAGCCGGTCTGCTGAATGAAATTCGCAACGTAACCGTGTAACAACCGTTCAGCCGTATCTGTCATTGCCAGCGGTTTTTGCAAAGCAATGCGCAAAAACACAAAGCACCTGCCGCGTCAACGCGCGCGCACGCGCGTCAACCGCAGGTGCTTTGACGTTCCACGGCTGGTGCCAAATCACGCCAAGACCCATCAGGTCTTCAGGACCTGACAGGTCTGCTGGGATTCCACCATCATCTTCTTCCGAACACCTAACTCGAACAAGCCGCAACTGAACAGGTTATCCGCGAATCACGCGAGTAACCGTTCAGCCCGCTCTGTCATTGCGAGCGATTTCTGCGAAGCAATCCCTAACGTTGCCCACCGCAGATCGTCACGCGGAGATTGCTTCGTCGCAAAAAACGCTCCTCGCAATGACACCTGAACGGTTACTCACGCGAATCGCGCGAATAGGTAGCAGTGGCTTGCAACGCTCTATTTTTAACACTATTCTAACGTGCAACCCAAAATCCTTATATCTGTTTATCAAAATTTCGTTACCGTGTTTCGTTGAAACGTGAATACGGTAAACATCTTGCGACCGTCGTCGGTCTTCCGTCGTCGGTCATCTTGAGGGTGGCTATGATTAACAACAACCTCACCATCCGCATCGGCGGCGAAGCCGGGCAAGGAATGGACACGAGCGGCGCGGGGTTTGCGCGCGCACTTGTTCGCGCCGGCTTGCATATTTTTGCCCATTCGGATTTTATGAGCCGCATTCGCGGCGGTTACAACTTTTATCAACTCCGCATCAGCGATCAACCCATCTACGCGCCGGACAATGTGGTGCATCTCCTCCTCGCCTTCAGCCCCGATGCCATCACGCAATCATTGAACGATCTGGCGCCGGGCGGCGCGGTCATTCACGACATTTCACTCAAGGTGGATGCTGCCGCGCTCGCCGCGCGCAACCTTCGCGCGTTCGCGTTCCCCTTCGAAGCCAAAGCGCTGGAGATTGGACGCCCCGCCGGGATGGATCCCAAGCGCGCGAAATTGATGACCAACACCGCCGCGCTCGGCGCCACCGCCGCGCTCACCGGCTTTCCCTTCGAGCGCATCGCTCAAGTGGTTATGCAAAACTTTGGCAAGAAAAAAGGTTCCGCAATTGCAGATGCCAACCTGGCGATGGCGCGCTGGGCGTTCGACGAAGCATCGCAATACGCCGACCAATTCGCGTGGAAACTCGTACCGCCCACCAATCCGACGAATCGAATGATTCTGACCGGCAATCAGGCGATCGCGCTCGGCGCGATCGCGGCGGGGTGCAAACTCATCGCCGCGTATCCGATGACGCCGGCGACTTCGATCATCGAGTTTATGACCGCGCAATCCAAACGATTCGATCTCGTGACCAAGCAGACCGAAGACGAGATCGCCGCGATTCTGTACGCGATTGGCGCGAACCAGGTTGGCGTGCGCGCAATGTGCGCGACCTCCGGCGGCGGTTTCTCGCTGATGGTCGAAGCGCTCGGAATGGCGGGGATGACCGAGACGCCACTCGTCGTCGTGGATTCGCAGCGACCGGGTCCTTCGACCGGAATGCCCACGCGCACCGGGCAAGGCGATTTGCTGTTCGTGATGCACGCGTCGCAAGACGAATTTCCGCGCATTGTCATCGCGCCCGGTGGAATCGAAGCGTGCTACTTTGAAACTGCGCGCGCGTTCAACCTTGCCGAAAAATACCAGTGTCCCGTGTTGATTCTCACCGATGGTTTTCAGGCGTTTTCGACGCGTTCGGTCGGCGTCGAAGAGTTGCCGTTCGAGGAATTCAAAATCGAGCGCGGCAAGACGTTGACGGATGCCGAACTCGATCAACTCCAACCCGGCGAATACAAACGCTACGCGCTCACCGACGATGGCATTTCGCCGCGCGCGATTCCCGGTCATCCCAACGCGGTGTACACCGCGACGAGTGACGAGCATACCGAGTACGGTCGCATCGAAGACGAAGACGCGGCGAATCGTATCGCGCAGCACAGCAAGCGAATGCGCAAAATCGAAACGATGAAACGCGAGATGCGTATGCCCGAGTGGTACGGTCCCGCTGATGCGCCCTTTACCCTGATGGGCTGGGGCTCGACGCGTTACGTGATTCGGCAAGCGGTGGACGAATTGAACGCACGCGGCATCATCGTGAACGCGCTGCATTTCACCGACATCTATCCGCTCGATGAGGCGCGTCTGGCGCGCGAACTCGATAGGGCGCGTTATCTGATTGACGTCGAAGGCAACTATGGCGCGCAACTTGCGCGGGTTGTGCGAATGTACACCGGGCGCGCGGTGGACAACAAAATTCTGAAATACGATGGACGACCGTTCACGAGCGGCGAGATCGTTGATGCGGTCGTGGAGATGACGAAAGACGAAGGACGAACGACGAATGCCTTTGTCTTTAGTCATTCGTCTTTCGTCACCCAACAGGAGACGCTGAAATGACTGACACACCCTTCACCCCCAAATCCTACGAAGGCGAACGCGAAATTACGTGGTGCCCCGGTTGTGGCGACTATGGCATCATCGCCGCGGTGAAACAAGCGCTCGCGCAATTGCAAATTCCGCCACATCAGGCATTTTTCGTTAGCGGCATTGGGTGCGGATCGAAATTGCCGGACTATCTCAAGGTGAACGGCTATCTCGGTTTGCACGGTCGCACGTTGCCGATTGCGCAAGGCGTCAAGATTGCGAATCACGATTTGAAAGTGATCATCACCGTTGGCGATGGCGATAGTTTTGGCATTGGCGCAGGACATTTCTTGCACGCTTTGCGTCGCAATCCTGATGTGACGATGATTGTTCAGGATAACAAGGTGTACGCGCTGACCAAAGGGCAGTACTCCCCGCTTAGCACCAAGGGGTGGATTTCTTCCACCACGCCTGATGGTTCGATCGAAATTGAACTCAATCCTGTACTTCTGGCAATCACCGGCGGCGCGACATTCGTTGCGCGCACCTTTTCCGGTGATCCCAAGCATATGGCGCAGATTTTCGCCAGAGCCATCACGCACAAGGGATTCGCGTTCGTAGATGTGCTGCAAATCTGCGTCATCTACAATCACGTCAACACGACCGAGTGGTATCGCGCGCGTCTCTACAAACTGGATGACGACGCCACTTATAATCCGCGCGATTACGAGGCCGCCGTCAAAAAAGCGCGCGAGTGGGGTGACCGCATCCCCATCGGTGTATTTTACGTGGACGAACGTCCCACGTACGAAGAGCAGATTCCCGCGCTCGCGCGCGGACCGCTCGTTCAACACGCGTACGCGGGTTACAGCAAAGAGACGTGGGACGAATTTCGAGCGACGATGATGTGAAAAAAGGTAGGGGCGCAAGCACTCACTTGCGCTCCTACACGCGTTCAGATGGGCGCAGGCACATTACCTTCAACGTTCGCAAACTTTCATTTTGGTTTGCACAGTACGGTTTGACCCCACTCATCCCCCCTGCCCCCTTCTCTCCCCGCAAAGCGGGGAGAGAAGGGGGAGCTGGTGAAGGGGGTGATGGCGGGCGGCGAAGCCGCCCGCCATCACCCCCGTTGTTTGACTCCCCCTCCCCGTTGGGGCGAAAAATTTTTCACCCCAACGGGGAGGGGGCAGGGGGTGAGGCTATGCGTTTGCCAAAGTGCAAAACGGAGGCTGAGAAACTTGCCCCCAAACTGAAATACACCCCTTTTTACAGGGCGTGTGCAAAGTCGCTTGACAGATTGTCGGGCGACTCAAGTCGCAGCAACAAGCACTGCCAGGTCGCCCTGCGGCGACTCGAGCAGCCGACGCAGGTCGGCTTTGGTTGTTGCGGCGGTTTCAACCGCTCGTGCCTGACTTTGCACACACCCTGCCCCTTTTTACATCTGTGTTGACGTCGCAGGTGATTTCGAGTATCATACACACGCACACGCCGCTCCGATACGGATAGGCGGTCCAGAAAGGATGTCGCGATGTCTCGCCTGCCGGTTCATATCACCGCCTTTATCGTCATCATCACTCTGTTTTTATTGTGGGACCTGGGTCAGCGCGTTATGACGAGTCTGCGCTTGATGCAACTGGAACAGACGTACGAGCAACAACTGGCTGAAGCGGAAGCACGTAACCGCGAGTTGCAAAAACTCAAAGAGTATGTGCAAAGCGACGAGTATGTCATTGATTATGCGCGACGTCACTGGCGGTGGGCCTTCCCTGGCGATACTGTGGTGATTCCTCAAATCACTCCCGTGCCGACGCCGACTCCCTCTCCGGCGACGCCGACACCGATACCGACGCGAACGTTCCAGCAAAAGGTGTTCGATTTTCTTTTGGGTCCCTAGCGAATGAACATTCGATCTCTCACCGCTTTTCTTGCGCGCGATGCGCTGGACGAAACCCATTTTCGCGCGCTGGGCGATCTGGTGACGGCGGCGCGCGCCGCGTTGCCGATTCAAACCGCGCGCGTGGCGCTTGCTGCTCCCCCTCCACTGCCGCTCTCCGATTTGATGCGCTGGGCGCGCGATCTGTATGCACGGTGTCAGGCGCAAGGCATTGATTACGTGTCGCTGGGTATGTTCGATGCGGCGCGTCTGGAGGAGATAGCACCCTTGCTCAGTGCGACCGAAAACGTGTTCGCGTCCGCGCAGATTGCCACGCGCGCGCGCGAACTTGATCTCGGCGCGATACGGCGCGTGGCGCGCGTGATTCGGCACCTAGCGGAGACGACGCCGCAGGGTTTCGGCAATCTACGCTTTGCGGCACTGGCGAACGTGCCGCCGCATTCACCGTTCTTTCCTGCCGCGTATCACGATGAGGGTGCGCCCGCGTTCGCTTTTGCCACCGAGGCGGCCTCACTGGCAGTCGCCGCGTTTCAGAACGCCGCCAGTCTCGACGCGGCGCGCACACATCTCATTCAGAGCATCGAACAGACCAGTCGTACGCTTGTGCAGATCGCCGACGAACTGGTCGCGCGTAGCGGTTTTCGATTTGTGGGGATTGACTTTTCGCTGGCGCCGTATCCCGATGCGGCGCGCAGCATCGGCGCGGCGATCGAGCACGCACTTGGCGCGCCTTTTGGCCATCACGGCACGCTATTGGCTACCGCTGTGCTGACCGATTGTCTCCAGCGCGCGCGTTTTCCGCGCACCGGTTTTTGTGGGGTGATGTTTCCCGTGTTGGAAGATGCCACGCTCGCCGCGCGCTCGCCCCGGCTGACGCTTAACGATTTGTTGCTCTATGCCAGCGTCTGTGGCACGGGATTGGATACCGTGCCCCTTCCCGGCGATACCTCGGAAGACGCGCTCGCGGCTATTCTACTCGATCTGGCGGCACTGGCGATCAAGTTGAACAAACCGCTCACCGCGCGTCTGATGCCGATTCCGGGCTTGTCCGCCGGTGATATGACCTCTTTCGACTTTGAGTATTTCACGCCGGCGCGCGTGCTGGCTGTCCACGCGCAGCCGCTCAAAATTTTCGATACGGATTCCCATCTTCGATTCGTGACGCAAGACGAATGACGCACCGTCGCGTCCGGTGTTTTGCGTCCGCCTGTCAAGGACAAGGATGTCTGACCAAACGATTCTCATTCTCGGTGGCGCGGGGCTGGTAGGGGTTCAGGTCGCGCGCCAGATCGCGCGCGACATTCAGCCGCGTCGTATGATCATCGCTTCGCTGTATCAAAGCGAGGTGAACGATGTGCTGGCATCGCTCAAAAAAGAATTCCCCAGGATCGAGTGGCGCGGCGTGTGGGGCGATGTCTTTGTGCGCGCCGATTTCACGCACGAAAAGCGCGCTATGCTACTTGCCAGTCCGCGCTCGCGCGCCGCTCTGTACGACGATCTGCTCGGCGATTTCGAGGCGGCGTATCAGCGTTCGCGCCTGGTGCAATTGATTCTCGAACACAAGCCAGCGGTCATCGTGGATAGCATCAACACCGCGACGGCAATCAGTTATCAAGATGTGTACTCTGCCTCGATTGTCGCCAAACAAAAATTAGACGAACTCTTTGCGCGGATTGACTATTTGAACGAGACGGTGCATCCGCCCGGCGAAACGCGCGGCGTACCCGTACGCACACGTGAAGAACTCCACGCAGGCATTGCCGAGATGGCGCGCTTGCGCAAAGAGGCGGCGCGCGCCTTCGAGGTGCTGCTCCTTTCTCAGGCGGTCCCGCAGTTGGTTCGCCATAGCGTTCTGATTTTGCGCGCGATGGAACAGGCGGGCACGCGCTTGTATCTGAAAATCGGCACCACGGGCACCGGCGGAATGGGCTTGAACATCCCCTACACGCACGGCGAAGACAAACCGTCGGCAAAACTGATGGCCAAGACCGCCGTGGCGTTCGCGCACACGGGACTGATGTTTTTGATGGCGCGCACTCCCGGCGCACCTATCGTCAAAGAAATCAAACCTGCCGCAATGATCGGTTATGCCGATATTACCATGCGTTCGATTACTGAACGCGGCGAACCGGTGTTTGTGTACACCAGCAAAAATGAACCGCTGGGCGACACCCTGACTTTGCGCGACGATGCCGCAGGTTACCACAAACAAGGCAAACTGCAAATGGTGGTGGTGGACACCGGCGAGAATGGCTTGTTCACCAAAGGTGAGTTCGAGGCAATCACCGCGTTGCGGCAAATGGAATTTCTGACCCCCGAGGAGATTGCGCGCAAGGTGGTGCTGGAAATTCAAGGCGCCAACACCGGCACCGATGTCATCGCGGCGATTGACGGCGCCATCTACGAGCCTACCTATCGCGCCGGCTATTTGCGCCGCGCCGCGCTCGACGAAATCGAACGGCTGGAAGCCGAGACCGGTGTGCCGAGCATCGCGCTGGGACAACTGGGACCTCCCGAACTCTCCAAGTTACTGTACGAAGCCTACTTGCTCAAGGTGCGTTATCACACGCTCAAGCGCGTTCTCACACAAAAACCGCGCCAGATGGCCGACGCCCTGTTGCGCTATCTTTTGCGCCATCCCGATTTGCGCCACACGATTACCTCGGTGGGGGTGCCCATTCTCACTCCCGATGGTCAACACCTCTGGCGCGGTCCGTTCATTCGTATCCCCGAACGCGCCGACACCAACGTCGTACCGCTGACCCCCGAGGCGGTGGATCAGTACGCGCGCAAGGGCTGGGTGGATTTGCGACCGCAGAATTTTGTTGTGTGGAAAGAACGTTTTGAAAAGATGCGCCGCGCGCAACAACAATTGCGTGGCCGCGGCAGCGCGGCGGTCACGATGGAGGCATACCTCGACGAGGAAATCCGCATCGGCGATGTCGTCGCCTGGGTGTTTAACAATGAAAAGATGGGGTATCGGATCAAGTAGTGGATAGTGTTCAGTGGACAGTGGGCGGTAGAGGGGGAAGATGAAAGTTGATGTGAATGTGCTGTTTCACGATTTGCGCGAGGTGGCGCCGCTGGTGCGCGCGGCGGAACAGGTGGGATTCGATGGTCTGTGGACGAGCGAGACGCAGCACGATCCGTTCTTGCCGCTCGCGGTGGCAAGCACCCACACGTCGCGCCTCCAACTGGGCACCGCTATCGCAGTCGCCTTTGCGCGCAGTCCGACCGTGCTCGCTCATATCGCGTGGGATTTGCAACGTGCCACGCAGGGACGCTTTATCCTCGGGCTGGGGACGCAGGTCAAAGCGCACATCGAGCGTCGTTTTGGAATGCCGTGGGAAGCGCCGGCGCCCAAACTGCGCGAGATGATTCTGGCGATACGCGCGCTGTGGCGCGCCTGGCAAGGGGATGGGCAGATCAATTTTCGCGGCGAGTTTTACACAATTACGTTGATGTCGCCTTTTTTCAATCCCGGCCCCATCGAGCATCCCGACATTCCGATTTTCATCGCTGGCGTGAACGAGCATCTGTGCCGCGTCGCGGGTGAGTTGTGTCAGGGTTTTCATGTGCATCCGTTCCACACCGTCGAGTACATTCGGCAGATTGTTTTGCCGAACATCGAGGCGGGCGCCGCCAGAGCGCAGCGCACTCGCGCCGACATCGAACTATCGTCCACGATTTTCGTCGCCACCGATGAGGCTGAACGCGAAGCCGTTCGCGCGCAAATCGCGTTCTACGCTTCGACCCCCTCTTACAAATCCATCCTCGATGTGCACGGTTGGGGTGACATCAATCAAGCGCTGGGGCGTCTTGCCGCGCGGCAAAAATGGGACGAGATGCCCGCGCTGGTCAGCGACGACTTGTTGAACGCCGTCGCGATCGTCGCGCCGTGGGAGGAATTGCCCGCGCGCATCCAGCAACGCTACGCTGGCCTTCTGGATCGCGTTGCGCTGTATCTGCCGTTTCACGCGGACGAACTACCGCGCTGGCGTGCGTGGGTTGACGCGTTCCAAGCGCGTCCTGAAAAATCGAAAGGAGAAAAACATCTATGACCGAACGAATGTCTAAATCTGCCGTGCTGGAACATCTTGCCAGCCAGACCGGCTTGAACAGAAAGCAAGTGGCGGCGGTGCTGAATGAACTTGCACGTCTGGCTTATCGTGAAGCCAGGAACTCGTTTCAGATTCCCGGTCTGGGCATCATTACGCTGGCAGAGCGTCCCGCGCGCCAGGTGCTGATGCGTTTTGGTCCCCGCGCCGGGCAAACGATTACGGTACCCGCTAAACAAGTCCTGCGCTTTCGTTTTACCAAAGCGGCAAAAGATGCCATTCTGGGAGTCAAGAAAGACGATCTTGAAATCATCGAAGGGGTTGGACCCAAAATTGCCAAAGCGTTGTATAGCGCTGGCATTCTGACGTTCCAACAACTGGCGGACACACCGATTGAAAAGTTGCGGCAGATTCTGGACGAGGCGAACTACATTGCCGATCCCACCACCTGGTCCCAACAAGCGCGTCTGGCAGCCGAAGGGAAGATGGCGGAACTGGAACAACTCCAAGCCACACTGACGGCTGGACGCGTGGCGTAAAGGTAAGGTAAACCAAAAATCGCATGCCTGAGGGCATGCGATTTTGTAATTACGCGGCTGTACCAGCCATCGTGAATAGTCCCACCCCCTTGCCTCATATGCGTCAACTTAACCAGTGTCGGCGATGGGAACTATACCTTCAACGGTCGCAAACTTTCATATTGGTTTGCACAGTACGGGCCTGACCCCACTCATCCCCCTGCCCCCTTCTCTCCCCGCTACGCGGGGAGAGAAGGGGGAGATGGGAGTGGAGATGAGGGCGGGTGGCGAAGCCGCCCGCCCTCACCTCCCTACCTCAATTCCCCCTCCCCACGCCGCTCTGCGGCGTGGGGAGGGGGCAAGGGTGGGGTTTGACACCCCTACGTATCAACTTAAGCAGGGAATGCCGCATTACAACCCTCCCCTCTCCCAAATTCAGGCGAAGGAGGGGCTGGAAATGGAGTAAGTGCCAGCCTTAAGTTGACGCATATGCCCCCTTGCCCCCCTCACAAGTGTAGGTTTTTTGACTGGGAAAGCCATCGGGCGGTTGAAACCGCTGCAACAACTATGCAAAGCCGACCTTCGTCGGCTGCGCGAGTCGCCGCAGGGCGACTTAGCGTGCTTGTTGCAGCGACTTGAGTCGCCCGATGCTCCTCTCACTAAAAAACCTACACTTGTGAGCCCTTGCCCCCTCCCCGTTGGGGCGAAAAATCTCTCCCTGTTTGGGCGAAAAATCTTTCGCCCCAACGGGGAGAGGGAACAAAGAGACGGGATAGTGGCGGGTGGCTTTGCCATCCGCCCTCACCCCGCTCCCATTTTCCCCTTCTCTCCCCGCTTTGCGGGGAGAGAAGGGGGCAGGGGGATGAGTGGGGTTGTTCCCGTAGGGGACGAGAGATTTTTTGCCCGTACAACGACGGCGACATTCAGGCACAGCCATCGGTTTGCGTTAGCCGTCGGTTTCTAACCGACACCAGAGTCCGGGACGGAGTAGTTATGCGGTTTTTTGCTGCTCAATGGTGTTGGCGACGGTGCGCAACGCGCTTTCCGCATCCATTTGTTTGCTTGCCGCGTACGCCGCCAGCGCGAACAACACCTCGCCCAGCGCGCGTTCGCGCTGGCGGGCGCGCGCGAGTTTTTCTATCGCCGCGTGAACATCACGCAGGGTCACACGCATCTTGTGCCGTCGCGCGATTTTCTGCGCGCGCGCGAGCGCGGGCAGGGCGCGCGGTAATCTCGCAGGATGCGGCGCATCGTTTTGCTCACTTTGCTTGATGCGTTCCCAGTTGGCGATAATGTCACGCGTGCCGCGCACCTGCACATCGCCAAAGACGTGCGGGTGACGTCGCACGAGTTTCGCCGTAATGTCGGCGATAACGTCGGTGAGCAAAAATTCGCTGGACTCGGCGGCGATTTGCGCTTGCAAGAAAATGTGCAACAACAAATCGCCCAACTCTTCGCGCAGATGCGCGATATCGTTGCGGTCGAGCGTGTCCAGCACCTCGTAACACTCTTCCAGAAAATCCTTGCGCAGCGATTGATGGGTTTGCGCGCGATCCCAGGGGCATCCTTCGGGCGCGCGCAAATGTGCTACCACCTGCCCCAGAGCATTGAATCCGCTGGGGCGTGCGAGCGGCGGCACATACCACGTGGTCAACAAACCCGCGTCATCCGCGTGGTCTATCTCAGCCAGCGGACACGTGACGAGGCGTTGCTCGGGTGTGCCTGCCGCATCCACGCGCGTGATGGTGTGCTCGGGGGGATACAGCACCAGCAGCGTCAACTTGCAAGCACTCGCCACGGCGCGGCTGTACACCTGCGCGATGAGCGCGGGCTGGTCAGGATCGAGACGCGGAAAATACAGGCGCGCCAGGTCGGTGGCATCGGTAATTTGCAACCCGCGCGCGAGCGGATCGAGTTCCAGCGCGCTGCACACCGCCTCGATGAAACTGGTGCCGGCGACCAGACGCGTGGGGATGTTTTGCGCGCGCGCCCGCGCCAGTAGGCGTTGCGTACTCGTCTCCCCAAACAGCGGATGCCCCGGCACAGCGTACAGCACATCGCCGCGCGTGGCGTGCTCCATCAGCGCATCGGCAATCGCCGTGTACACCGCATCCAGACTCTCCAGCGATTCGTAAAGGTAATCGAACGAGTGAACACGCAAGTGGGGAGGCAGCGCGGCAACGGTGGGATGTGCGCGCGTCCGCACAAAAATTTCGCGCGCGCGCTGCAACTCGTCGTGGGCTTGTAACGTCAGCGCGCGCGGATCCCCATAGCCCAGACCCAGAATGGTAATCGTCATTGCGATCCTTCGTTACGTTGCGGGCAACGTCCACAACACCATCACCAGCGTCAACGCGAGGACGGCAATGCCCGCGCCGAACGCTATCGTCGCGACGCGGAGCGCGCTCGATTTGCGCTGGAGGATTTTCTCGAACGTCTCGATTTCACTCGCGGGCTGCGCGGGGTTAAAAATCCAGCGGCGCGGTAACACCACCGCCAGCGCCGCAAGCAGCGCGAACAACAGCAAGACGACATCCACGCTGCCCAGCGTCCGCACGAGCGGGTCGCTCAGATACTTGGGTGGCGGATTGCTTGCGACAGTGAGCACGCCGAAGAGCGCGCCGAGCAAACCCGTGACCAGACCGATGATGAGCCGCGCAGCTTCGTCCAGCGTATCGGGTGAGGCGAGCGATTGTTTTTCAAACCACTCGTGCCGCGCCCGTTCCGCCGGCGTTTCGGCGCGAATCTTTTCAACGACGTACTTGGTCATCGTTCGCCTCCTCGCGCACGGTGACGATGTTGACCGTGCCGCACCTGGGGCAAGGAATGCGAAAATCGCTGGTGGTGCTAACCGCCTTGTAGATGACCGATTGCCGCATCGCTTTTAATTTCTCGACATCCTCTTGCCATTGATGTTGACAGACAACGCACGTGATTGTGATGAGTGAATCGGACATTGTCACCTCATCAAAGTATACCTGGAACGGGCACAAACTTTCATTTTAATTACTCAGCCGTGCTGTCTATGGCGTCAAGCCCTACCCCCTTGCCCCCTCCCCACGCCGCAGAGCGGCGTGGGGAGGGGGAATCAAGGGAGGGTGGAGGTGGCGGGCGAAGCCGCCCGCCACCTCCACCCCCTCACCCCCTTCTCTTCCCGCCACGCGGGGAGAGAAGGGGGCAGGGGGATGAGTGGGGTTGTTCCCGTGGCACGACGGCGAAATTCAGGCTCAGCCATCGGCTTGCGTTAGTCGTCGGTTTCTAACCGATAGCGAGCGAACCCGGGGCTGAGCAGTTACGCACGCTCTCGTAATTGTCAATCAACAACAAGCCGTCCCAATCGCGCAGGAATCGCAGAATCTCGCGCGTCTGCGTCTCCGCGTCCGCATCGGCAAACTGTTGCGCGCGCGGCTCGCCCTCCAGTTCGCGCAACAGCGCCAGCCGAAACGTTTGCGCGTCCACCACATCGCTGGCGAAACTGACGCAGCGGACGCCTTCCGCCCAGCGCCACGCAAAGCGTTCGGCAAAAGTGGCGGCGAGCGCGGTCTTGCCGATGCCGCCTGTGCCGGTGATGGTGACGACCTTGTGCCCCCGCGCGTAAATCTGCGCGAGCGCGTGCAGTTCGCGATTGCGCCCGAGGAGCGGACGCGGCGGCTGCACCTCGCTCGTGAGTTGCGCGTTCCCCGGCAGCCCCAGATTGCCGACGTTCGGCTGTCCCGGCGTCAGCGGCAGCGCGCCCCACGCCTCGCGCGCGGTGTAGCCGACCGGCAAGCCGACCTGCGCGGGATGATTCGCAAGCGCCTGCCGCGCCTGCCGCAGCGCTTCTGCCAGCGAGTGTCCCGCGAGGAGCGTGTCGTACAACGCGACGGCGAACGGCTCGCTCAGGTCATCGAGGAACTTGCCCTGCATTCCAATCGCAAACGGGACGCCGCTTGTCACGAGCAAGCGCGCGATATCCGAGTCGCGTCCTTCGGCGGTGTGGCACGCGCTCAGCAACACTAGGCGCAAAACGCCGCGCGGCGGCATCGTCGCGAGGAGATTGCCGCGCAGCAGCGCGTCCTTGCCGTTCTCGTCCTCCAGATGCACGACCGCCATCGCGCCAGCGTCGGTGTGAATGATGTCGCCGTGACAGGTGAGATGCAAAATCGCGGGACCGCGCCGCAGCGCGTCCTGCAACGCGCGTTCTGTCGGCGGAACGCGCTGGGCGTCCAGCGCGATGCCGCTCTTTCGCAGGGTACGCTGGATGTCGCGCCATTCCTTTTCGATGCCGAGACGATGACCCTCGCGCGGGTTGCCGCTCTGGTCCACCAGCGGATCCGCGCCGAGAAAGACAAAATTCAGCGGCGCGTTCGCGGGCGCGGGCGGCGCGCTCGTGTTCAGCACGCGCAGCAGACCGAACCGCACCGCCAGAAAGGTGTCATCATCGAGCGCGGCAAATTCCCACGCGATCGCGTCCGCGCGCGCGTCGCAATCGAGCAGGAGCAATCGGTCGGCATCGTTTTCGAGTCGTTGCACGAGCGATGCGCCGCCGAGCGCGTCCATCAACCTCCTGCCGATGTGCGCCGCATCGGCTTGAAGCATTGCAAGCGAAGGAAGCGCGTCCAGCGGCGTCGCACTCAACACCTGACCGTCGAGCGAAGAAATCAGGCGCCCCGCGTCGTCCGTGCGAAGCGAAAGCATCACTGTCATCATTCACCTCACTGCCCCACTGCCCCACTGTCCACTACTCGTACCGCAACGCCCTGATAATCTCCATCTGACTCGCCTGCCGCGCGGGCACGAGCGCCGCCAGCACGCCAAAGAGCAACCCCACCGCCGTCGCCGCGAGAACGCCGGTGAACGGAAGCGAGTACGTCATCTTGAAAATGCCCGTCGCGCTCACTCCCTCCACAATCACGTAACTCAGATACAATCCCGCGAGGATGCCGAACGCGGTGCCGAGCGCGGAAAGGAGCAACGCCTCCAGAACGATGGTGCGCCACACTTGCCCGCGCGTCGCGCCGATCGCGCGCAACATTCCGATTTCGCGCGTCCGCTCGATGACGCCAATCGCCAGCGTGTTCAAGATCGCGATGAGCGAGGGGAAGGCGAGAATCGCGAGCAGAACGTAAAAGCCGTTGAAGATGGCGTCGTACTGCTGGCGAAACTCGGCGAGGTACTCGCGCCCCACCACCAGACGAAACTGCGGATAATCGTCCACGATGGCGCGCAACCATTGCTCCACCGTCGCGACATTCGCGTTCGGCGCGAGATTAATCTGGTAGAAAATATCTTCGCTCTTGTGAAAATCCACCTTCATCACCGCTTGCGAAATGTACGCCGTGTTGATTTTCATATTCAACACATCGCCCGCAATCGCGACGATGCGATACTGTTGAATCCCCTCGGGCGTGGCAAGCGGAATGATGTCACCGACGTTCAGCCCGGCTTGCGCGGCAAGCACACCGTTGACGATGATGTTGCGTTCCTCGCGCGCGAGCGCGGCGTACGCCTCTTGCGGATTCCCCTTTTGAAAATCCATCAGCGAAATCTTTGGATACTCGATGGGGTCAATCCCCAGCACCGCGACTGTCGTTTCGCCCGCACCCTTGACCGATGCAGATGGGATGTACGATTGGGCGTATCGCAGCGTGCTGACCACACCCACACCCTCAATCGAACGAATCTTGTTCGCGAGTCCCTGCCCCGCGCCCACATCGCCTTTCCAGATGGCGACCGAGGGCGGCAGCAGCAGGTAATCGCTCCCCAGCGATTTTTCGAACAGCTCAACGACAGTATCGGTCAGCGAGAACATCATCCCGCCCACACCAACGACAATCGCGATGCCAATCATCGTCGCGCTCGCGGTGATTGCCGCGCGCGAAGGTTGCCGCGTGAGATTGCCCTGCGCGAGTTCGCCGATGCCCTGACGCGCGAACAGCCACGCGCTCAGCGCGCCAAACGCGCGCGCGAACGGCTTGACGAGCGCGGGCGCGACCAGCACCAGACCGACGAGAAACATCAAGCCGCCGAGCGCGACGAGTTCAAAGTTGCGCGAAAGCAAACCCACAATCGCGATGACAATCATCCCCGCGCCAGCCATCGTGCTGATGCGACCGATGCGTTGAACCGTCGCGCCGACGGACGGACGCAGCGCTTCGATGGGCGTGACGCGGCTTGCGGTGAACGCGGGCAACAGTCCCGCAAACAACGTGACGCCCACACCCAGCACAATCGAAACGATGACGAGCGTCGGCTCGACGATGATGCCGCTGCTAAACGTGAGGTTCATAAATTGTTTCAGCATCGGTTCCGAGAGGCGCGTAAAGCCGACGCCAAAAAGATAGCCGAGTGCGAGACCAATCGCTGTGCCAGCGACCCCTTGCACCAAACCCTCGGTGAGAATCAAGCCGATGATCGTCGCGCGGCTCGCGCCAATCGCGCGCAACATTCCAATATCGTGCCGCCGTTCGGCGACGATGGTGCGGAACGTGTTGAAGATGATAAAGCCGCCCATCAGCAGCGTGAAAAAGCCGAACATTCCGAACATCACGTTCGCCATTTGGATCGCGCCAAAAAATTCCGAGCCACTCACCAAACCGCCCAACGTGTAATTCGCGCCGAGTTCGTTTTTGATTTGCTGGACGATGGCTTCGACTTGTGCCTTGTCCGTCGTCACCAGATTCGCTTCGATGACGTTGATGCGGTTGGGCATAGCGAGCAGTTTTTGCGCTTGCGACAAGGTGACCAGCACCGGCTCGTTCCCGATGAGCGCGCGGCTCGGCATAATGCCGACAATCGTCAACTTGACGACGCCTTCGGTCGTCGGCACTTTGAGCGCGTCGCCCGGTTTCAACTTGAGCGTGTCCGCGAGGCGCTGCGAAATCACCGCGACGTTGCCATCGCCCTGTCGCAAGAATCGTCCCTGCGTGATGGTGTAATCGCGCAGTTGCGGCGCGAGGTTCGGATCAATGCCCACGATGCTGATGCCGGCAATGTCCACATCGCGCCCGTAAAAATTCGGCGGCAGGTTGATGGCGCGATCAATCGAACCCGCGATGACGCGAATGCCGCCAATCGTCTTGACGCGATTCAACACGCTCACCGAAAACGCTTCGCCGGTCTTGTGCGTGATCATCACGTCGGTTTGCCCCGACGCGGAGAGCATACTTTTCTGGAACGCGTCCATAAACGTCGGCAGGTAAATGCCGGTGCCCATAATCACCATCACGCCAATCACGATCGCGAGCGTGGTGAGAAATGAGCGAAGTTTGCGACCCCAGAGATAGCGCGCCGCCAGAGTCAATTGCAAGTTCATCGTACCCTCATTTCCATTTTCGATTTTCGATTGCCGATTTTCGATTGGCTGTTCAAATCGCAAATCGCAAATCTAAAATCGAAAAATTCATCCGTTCCGTTTGTCTTCCACAATTTTCCCATCGCGCATCAACACGATGCGTTCCGCGTACGCGGCGATGTGCGGATCGTGTGTCACCATCAACACTGCGCGTCCCCATTCCTTGGCAACTTGTTGCAGCAGCGCGGCAATCTCATCCGACGATTTCGTGTCGAGGTTGCCGGTCGGTTCGTCCGCGAGGACGAGCACAGGTTCGGTGATGAGCGCGCGCGCGATCGCGACGCGCTGCTGCTGCCCCGCCGAAAGTTGATCGGGACGACTGTGCAAGCGCGCGCCCAGCCCAACTCTGGTGAGCCACTCGACCGCTTTTTGTTTTGCCTGCGCGGGATTCACGCCATCGAGCAAGAGCGGCAGCGCGGCGTTCTCGACCGCGGTCAAAATCGGAATGAGATTGAAGAACTGAAACACGAAACCAATTTTGCGACGACGCAGTTTCGAGAGCGCGTCGTCAGACAACCTGGCGAGTACCTGTCCATCAATCTGCACACTGCCTTCGGTCGGACGATCCAATCCGCCGATGAGGTGCAGCAGCGTGGACTTGCCGCAGCCGCTGGGTCCCATCACCGCGACGAATTCATTTTCTTCGATGCGTAGATTCACGTGGTCAAGAGCTGTAATCGCGGTTTCACCACTGCCGTAAATTTTGGTAAGATTCTCCCCCTGAACGATAGACATTGTGCCCTCAATTTCCGCTGTGAGATTTTCGACGTACCTGTGCTTCAATGTTACTCCCCTATTCCCCAAATGTCAAAGGGGAGCATTTCAGTTTGGAGGCACATCCGCTTGAGGCATACATTTCGCCGCCGTGCTCTTGAGCCATCCCCTCTCATCCCCCTGCCCCTGCTCTCCCCGCGTCGCGGGGAGAGCAGGGGGATGACGGGGTGGTGGCGGGCGGCGAAGCCGCCCACCACCACCCGTCCTTTGACTCCCCCTCCCCGTTGGGGCGAAAAATTTTTCGCCCCAACGGGGAGGG
>Ga0209101_1001383_pt1 | contig 17946 bp, 15 predicted proteins | sample ConPoolayeCmetaG_FD_185481 | JGI IMG/M metagenome (GOLD analysis project Ga0209101, IMG submission 185481) | Hot spring microbial mat communities from California, USA to study Microbial Dark Matter (Phase II) - Cone Pool mat layer C metaG... ...
GTCCTGGGCTATGCCTTCCTGGAGAATTCGGACGACACCCGGAACTCGCCCAGCGCCGCCCTGGTGCGTCGGCTGCGGGAACTGGGAGCGGAGGTCGTGGTGCATGACCCCCATGTGCCCGAGTACCGGGGCGACCTGGGGGAGTGCCTTCAGGGTTGCGATGCGGCGGTGGTGATGGTACGGCATGAGGAGTACCTGCGTCTGAAGCCGGAGGAGGTGGTCGGCCGGCTGAACCCTCCCCCCGTGGTGGTGGATGGGCGGCACCTTTTCGCCGCCGGAGCAGCCCACTCCATCTATCTCGGTGTGGGGGGGCCGGTACGGTTTGAGAACTGGTCTGAAAACAGATGATTTCCGGGGAAAGGAGAGATGAAGGGCAACAGGCGGCTGCCTGAGGCAGAAATGCTGGCCGCGCTGCATGACACGGCCCTGGACCTGGCCGCGCAGCGGGCATTGCCAGACCTGCTACGGGCCATCGTCTCCCGCGCGGTAGAACTCCTGGCAGCCAGAGGGGGCGGCATCTACCTCTACCGGCCTGAAACCGATGACCTGGAGTTTGTCCTGGCCTACCGGTTGCACCCCGACTTGACGGGGGTCGTGCTCCGGCGCGGCGAAGGGCTGTCCGGCAAGGTGCTGGAGAGCGGCAGGCCGCTGGTTGTGGCCGACTATAGCGGTTGGGAAGGACATGCGGCCCAGTTCGAGGGGGCCGGCTTTACAGCCTGCGTGGCCGTGCCCATCCGCTGGGGCGACCGGCTGCTGGGGGTGCTGGACGTGCTGGACGACGCGCCACGCACCTTCTCGGCAGACGACGTGGCCTTGCTGGAACGCTTCACCCCGCTGGCAGCGGCGGCTATGGAGAACGCCCGCCTGCTGGCCGCCGAACGGGAGCAGCGTGTGCTGGCCGAGACGCTGCGCGAAGTGGCCAATGTGCTGAACAGCAGCCTGGACAGCGAACAGGTTCTGGCTTTAATCCTGGACCAGTTGGCCCGCGTCGTCCCCTATGACAACGCCTCGATCATGCTGATCGGTAATGGAACGCTCAGGCTGGTAGCTGGCCGGGGCTTTCAGGCCGAAGAGCCGATCCTGCCCCCCTTGCCTGTCGAAAGGTTGCCCCACGTCCAGAGGGTGCTGGAAAGCCGTCAGCCGGCCATCATCGCCGACATCACCGCCGATCCAGACTGGCTGCACCGACCAGAAACGGGCGATGTGCGTTGCTGGCTGGGCGTTCCCCTGGCCGTCCAGGGCCAGGCGATCGGGTTGCTCAACCTGGGCCACAGACAGCCGGGGTTCTATACCGGACGACAGGCCCAGATCGCTCAGACCTTTGCCGATCAGGCTGCCAGGGCCATTGCCAACGCCCGGCTATACGCCGATCTACAGCGACAGATGGAGGATCTGAAGCGCACCCAGGCCCAGCTTATTCAGTCGGCCAAAATGGCCGCCGTGGGCAGTCTGGCGGCCGGTGTGGCTCACGAACTGAACAACCCCCTGACCTCTATCCTGGGCTTTGCCGATCTGCTGTTGTGGAACACAGCTCCCGATGACCCGCGAAGAGAGGACCTGACGGTCATCGTGGCCGAAGCACAACGGGCGCGGGACATTGTGCGCAATCTGTTGGACTTTTCTCGCCAGACCGAATCTTCCTACCAGCCGGCCGATGTCAACCATCTGTTGCAGCAAACCCTGTCCCTGCTCCGCTGGCAGATCGAAAACAGCCATGTCAACCTGAAGGAGAGTTACGCCGAAAAGCTGCCCCTTCTCCCGCTGGCAGCCAACCGCATCAAACAGGTTTTTCTCAACCTTATCACCAATGCCCTGCATGCCATGCCCTCCGGTGGGACGCTGATTGTGAGCACCGGGCAGGTGGGAGAGGAAGTCATGATCCAGTTCAGCGATACAGGGACCGGGATACCGGCCGATCACCTGCCCCGCCTCTTTGACCCCTTTTTCACCACCCGACCGGCGGGCCAGGGCACAGGATTGGGACTGTCGGTCAGTCTGAGCATCGTCCAGGAACATGGGGGGCGTATCACGGTGGAGAGCCAGGTGGGGCAGGGGAGCAGATTCACCGTGTGGCTGCCTGTACCGGCGTCGGACGAAAGGGGGCAGCATGGCCCACGAAAAGATCCTGGTCGTTGACGACGAGCCGCATATCGTCCAACTGTGCGTCCAGATTCTGACGGAGCTGGGCTACCGGGTGCAGGGGACCAGCAACGAGTCTGAGGCCCTCACCCTCCTGGAAGCCGAGGCCTTTGACCTGCTGGTGACCGATGTGCGGATGCCCCATCTGGACGGCCTGGCCCTGCTTCGCCGGGGGCTCGAGCTGGATCCCAACCTGGCCGCCATTGTGATCACCGGCTACGCCAGCCTTGAAGGGGCCATCGAGGCGCTGCACGCCGGAGCACGGGGCTTTGTCCTCAAGCCGTTCAGCTTTGAGGAATTGGCGGCCACGGTCAAAGAAGCCCTCTATCGGCGACAAAAGGAGCTGGAACGGCTGCGCATGCAGGCCCAGTTGCCCATCCTGGAGATCGGCCAGACCCTGATGACGACAGGCGATGTCGAGTCGCTGGCCCGGCGCCTGCTGGGGGTGGTGGTGCGGCAGATGAAGGTGGATCGGGCTGCTCTCCTGTTGCTGGATCGGGAACGGGAGGAGTTGCGCGTCACCGCGGCGGTCGGCCTGCCAAAAGAGGCCCCCAACGACAGACGGATACCGGCTGGGCAGGGGATCGTGGCCCAGGTACTGAATCAGGGAAGCCCGTTGGTGCTGGAGGGTCGGTCGCAGGCAGGCCTGGAACCGCTCCTGGGGTTGCCGGGAATGGAGCCGGGTGCGGCCGTTCAGATCCTGGTGCCCCTGCGCACGGCCAGAAATCGTGTCGGCATTCTCGCCCTGGAGCACCTGGTCTCCGAACGGCCTGTCCCCCTCCTTTCACCGAGTGAACGGAATCTGCTGTCCATCATGGCTGCCCAGATCGCCATCGCTCTGGAGAATGCGCAGATGTATGCTCTGGAGCAGCAGCGGGCTGCCGTTCTGGCCCGCGCGTTGGAGCGGCAACGCGAGCTGGATCGCCTCAAAGATCAGCTCATCCGCAACGTGTCCCATGAATTCCGCACCCCGCTGGCCATCATCCTGGGATATGCCGAGTTTCTGGCTTCCGGGCAGATCGGTGAGATGCACGCCGAGCAGGCAAAAGCGGTAGAGGCCATCCTGGAACGGGCTACCGCCCTGAGCAATCTGGTCGAAACCATCACCGCTATCCTGGACAACGAGACTCGCGAGCCGATCCGCGAACCGGTGTTCCTGGACGAGATAGCAGTCACCGCCGTCGCTCACTTTCAACTGCTCGCCGGCCAATCTGGCCTGAAGCTGCACGGGGAGATAGGCCGGGTGCCGCCCGTGCTGGGCAACGCCCAGCACCTGCGGAATGTGGTGGACAACCTGATCGCCAACGCGCTCAAGTTCACACCGCCAGGGGGCACGGTCACGGTGAGCCTTGGGCTGGAGGACAACCAGGTTGTGCTTCGGGTATCAGATACCGGCATCGGCATCGGGGCCGAACATCTGGATCGCATCTTTGACCGCTTTTATCAGGTGAATGGGACGATACGGCGCCGGTATGGCGGCAGCGGCCTGGGCCTGGCCCTGGTCAAAGAGATCACCGAAGCGCACGGCGGGGTGGTCACAGTCGAGAGCCAGCCAGGGGTGGGAAGTACCTTCTCGGTCTGCCTGCCGGCCGTCGTGGACGGAGAAGGGAAAAGAGCGCAACGTGGCATTGATTCCGCGCCCTCTCGGCCGGGCTGCCCTCAGGACCCGGCGAATCTATGACCTGTCGCCCAGACCGGCTTTGTGCCAGGGTGACAGGCAGCTTATCTGGAGGAACCTATGCGACAGCCAGTCATCGTTGAGGCAGTGCGTACCCCCGTCGGGCGGCACGGCGGAGCCCTGGCAACAGTCCGGCCGGATGACCTGGCCGCCCTGGTCATCCGGGAGGTCGTGGCCCGGGCGGGCATTGAACCCGGCCTGGTCGAGGATGTATATCTGGGTTGTACCAACCAGGCCGGTGAAGACAACCGCAACGTGGCACGCATGGCCCTCCTGCTGGCCGGCCTGCCCTTTCACGTGGCCGGGGTCACCGTCAACCGTCTGTGTGCTTCGGGGTTGGAGGCGATCAACCAGGCTGCCCGCGCCATCCGCTGCGGCGAGGGGGAGATTTTTGTGGCCGGGGGGGTGGAGAGCATGAGCCGTGCCCCCTGGTCGGTCCCCAAAGCGGAACGGGCCTTTCCCTGGGGCCATGTGACCATGTATGATACGACCCTCGGCTGGCGCTATCCCAATCCCCGGTTGGAGCAGCTCTTTCCCCTGGAGAGCATGGGCGAGACCGCAGAGAATATTTATGCCGAGACCGGCATCAGCCGTGAGGAGCAGGATGCCTTTGCTCTGGAGAGCCAGCGACGGGCAGCGGCGGCCATCGAGGCCGGACGCTTTCGGGATGAGATCGTCCCGGTGCCGATCCCGCAACGCAAGGGGCCGCCTCTGGTGGTGGACACCGACGAGCACCCCCGCATCCGGGTTGACCCTGATGGCCGGGTGCATCTGGACACCAGCGCGGAAGAGCTGGCCAGATTGCGCCCCGCCTTTCGCGCCGGGGGCACGGTGACGGCCGGCAACGCCAGCGGCCTCAACGACGGAGCGGCCGCCCTGCTCTTGATGACAGAGGAGAAGGCAAAAGAGCTGGGCCTCCAACCGCTGGCCCATTGGGTAGCCTCAGCCGTGGCCGGAGTGAATCCGCGCACGATGGGATACGGCCCCATTCCGGCCACCCGCAAGGTCCTGGAGCGGGCCGGGCTGACCGTGGATGACCTTGATCTGATCGAACTGAACGAAGCCTTTGCCGTCCAGGCGCTGGCCTGTATGAAAGAACTGGGCCTCGATCCCGCCCGGACCAATGTCAATGGCGGAGCGATTGCCCTGGGGCATCCCCTGGGCTGCACCGGCGCCCGGCTGATGGTCACCCTGCTGCATGAGATGCGACGGCGAGCGGCAGCCGGGGAACGAATGCGCTATGGCCTGGTGACCATGTGTGTCGGCGTCGGTCAGGGATGTGCCACCCTCGTCCAGCGCCCGTCATGAACCCCCTGGCCCCAAAGCGGGGCCATTTTTTCAAATTTTCAAAAACAGGACTTGACAACGGACAAAAGATATGGTATACTATTGACAACGCTGTCGTCAACGTAGTCGTTATCGGTGTCGTCATCGTTGTCAGCCGCCCAGAGGCCAGACAAGGCCGGGGCCAGGTGCGCACGGGGGGATCATTCTGTGGCTGTCACCATGCGGGATGTTGCGCGAGAAGCTGCCGTCTCCATCAAAACCGTTTCTCGCGTGGTCAATAACCAGGGAGAAATCTCCGATGAGACCCGTCAGCGGGTGCTGGCCGCGATTGAACGGCTGGGCTACCGGCCGAGCAAGGTAGCCCGGGCCCTGGTCACCCAGCGCACCGACACTCTGGGCCTGATCGTGGGCGACATCTCCAACCCCTTTTTCTCGGAAGTGGCCCGCGGGGTCCTGCAGACCGCCCAGGCGCAAGGCTACGATGTCTTTCTCTGCAACTCCGACTATGATCCCCAGCAGGAGATCCATGCCCTCTATTCTCTGGCCGATCACAACGTGGATGGCATGATCATCTTTCCCTGTTGGGAGAACGAAGAGGAGCTCAAGATCTTTGCCAGCCAGTACAAACCGCTGGTGGTGGTCAACCGCGTCTTTGACCGCCATCCGGGCATGGGGCTGGTGTTGAACGACATCCGGGGCGGGGCCAGGATGGCAGTGGAATATCTGATCAGCAGAGGCTACACCGCCATCGGGATGCTGGCCGGGCGGGCAACCCCCTTGCACTTGATGGAGCGCGTCCAGGGGTTCCGTGAAGCGCTGCTGGCCCATAACCTGCCTGTCGTGGAGGAATGGATCCTGACCGGCGCCACCAACCTGGATATGGACCGTGGCTATGAAGCGGCCCGGCAACTCCTCACCCGCTATCCCCAGGTACGGGCTATTCTGGCCTACAACGACCTGATCGCCGTAGGAGCCATCCGTGCCTGCCAGGAACTGGGGCGCCGCGTGCCGGAGAGTCTGGCCATCGTCGGTTTTGACGACATCCCCCTGGCCGGGATGATCGCCCCGCCCCTGACCACAGTGCATATAGACAAGTACCAACTGGGACAGCAGGCGGTGCTCCGCCTGGTGGAGATGCTCAACGATCCGGCAGCCGATCTCCCTCCCGTCCATCTGGAGGTGAAGCTGGTGATCCGCGAGTCGGCCTAGAGGCTGCTTTCTGGCCCCACCTGCCCGGCAGGTGAGCCAGGAGAGCTCGTCAGAAGTGAAAGGAGGTGATCGAAGGACGAGAGACCCCTGAAATCTTGTGTCCACGGTACGAGCAACATTCAAAAAGGAGAGAAGAAAAGGGAGGTAGAGATGAAAAAGGTTGTTTTCCTGGCAATGGCGTTGATCATGGTGGTCCCCATGATCGCCGGCTGTGGGCCCGCCCCAACAACTGCCCCGTCGGTCGTCAAAGAGACGGTCGTGGTCACGGCCACACCGCCCCCTGAGGAAAGAAAGCTGGAGATCTTTCACTGGTGGACCGGTCCAGGTGAGCGCGAAGCAGCCGATGCCATGTTCAAAGCGCTCAAAGACAAATATCCCGACATCGAGGTGGTCGAAAACCCGGTGGCCGGCGGGGGAGGGGTGAGCCACCGCGTCGTCTTGCAGGGCCGCATGGCAGCCGGTGTGCCACCCGACACCTTCCAGACGTTGGGGGGTGCAGAGCTGAAAGCCTACGTGGATGGCAACGCCCTCGAGCCGCTGGACAATCTGTACGCCGAACTCAAGTACAAGGATGTCATCCCCGGCCCCCTGTACAACGCGGTGACCATCAACGGCCACCCCTACGTCGTGCCGTTGAACATGCACATTCAGAACATCCTCTATTACGACAAAAAGCTGTTCGACGGCATGGGGCTGAAGCCACCCAAGAGCTTTGACGAACTGATGGCCGTCTGCAAGGCTATCAAGGAAAAATACCCCAACAAGGCGCCCCTGGGTCTGGGCACCACCGAGAACTGGGAGGCGGCCTTTGTCCTGGACAGCATCATCGTCGAGGAAGGGGGGCCTGAATATTACGTCAAGCTGTTCAAGGGTGAGGTGGATGTCAAGACCGATCCGACCTTCAAGGCCTCGCTCCAAAAGCTGGCCAAACTGATGGAGTATGTCTACCCCTACCACTCCAACCTGACCTGGGACCAGTCGGTCGGCCTGGTTGTTTCGGGTGACGCGGCGATGGTCCTCATGGGCACCTGGGCCATCGGGGCGTTCATCAGCAACGGCTGGACGCCGAACGTAGACTTTGGGGCCGTGACCTTCCCGCAGGTGCCGGAGCGGATTCTGCTCTTCCACCCCGATACCTACGGCCTGGCCAAGGGTGCTCCTCACCCGAAGGCAACCATGGATTGGCTGCGGGTCGTGGCCTCGCCTGAACTGCAGATCCCGACCGACGTCACTCAGGGCGGGATGTTTGCCCGGATTGACATTGACCCCACCAAGTTCCCCGATCCGATCCGGCAGGAGATGCAGGCTTATGTCCGTGACAACCCGGGCAAGCTGATCCTGGACCAGCACGGCAGCATCGCCCCGGCTGCCTTCTCCAACGAGTACTGGATCGTCATTGCCGGCTTTATGGCCGCCGAGCAGCCGGACATCAACGCCACCATCAACCAGGTAGCGACCCTGTTCCAGACCTACGACGTCAAGAACAAGTCCGCCTGGTATCAGTGGCCGTAAACAACCAGCCGTCATCACCCGGAGCCTTGCGGAGGCCCTGACCTCCGCAAGGCTCCTGCTCCAACGAGGCAGTGGAGTGAGCGCAACCAGCCGGTCCCTCAAACACAGATGGCTCCGCAGAGACCGCCGGGCGGGGTGGACTTTCAGGGAGTTCCTGATCTTTTTATTTCCCCTGCTGGTGTGTGTGGTTCTGCTCTACTACATGCTGATCCGGACCTTTTGGGTCTCCTTTTCCAACTGGGAGGGGGTCGAACCGAACTATACCCTGATCGGCTTCAAATGGTACAAGATGATGTTCGACCTGGCCCGTTTCCAGGCCGACGTCAGCAACAACCTCAAATGGCTGATCCTGGGGGTGCTGCCCACCGTCATCGTCGCCCTGTTCATTGCCTACCTGCTGGAGATCCGCTCCATCCGGGGAACCGAAAACTACACCAGAACCCTGATCCTCTACCCGGTGGCCATGTCGTTCATCGTCACCGGCACCATCTGGTCGTGGATGTATCAGCCGGACAAGGGGGTCTTTAACACTCTCCTCCGGGGGTTGGGATTAGGTTTTCTTGAGGGTCGTTATGTCACCGACCCGGCCACCGCCACCTATTGGCTTATTGTCATCTTTGTCTGGCAGTACCTCGGCTTCTCGGTCATCATCCTCCAATCGGCCTTCCGCACCACGGAGCTGCAGGAGATGATCGAGTCGGCCCTGCTGGATGGGGCCTCGCGGTTCCGCATCCTGCTCCAGGTGATCGTGCCCAACATCCGGGGTGGCATCCTCGTCCTGGTGTCGCTCCTGCTCATCTCCTCGCTCAAGGTCTTTGACATTGTGTACGTGGTGACCTTTGGCGGCCCCGGCTTTGCCACCGACGTGTTGGCCTTCTACATGCTGGTCGCCACCTTTCAGCAACACCTGGTCTCCCTGGGGGCCGGGATCGGGGTGATCATCTTCCTCCTGGCCTGTATCATCGTCGTTCCGTATACCATCTATGCCTTCAGGAAGTGGTTCGAATGAAGATCAAAAACCCCGGCCTGACGATTCTGGTGCTGATCACGCTGCTGATCCTGACCATCGCCTATGTCCTGCCGATGTACGTGGCGGTTGTGACCTCGCTGAAAAGCATCGCCGAGATCACCCAGCGACGCTACCTGATCCCCAGCCTCAGCCTGCAGTTTGAGAACTATACCCAGGCGTTCAGGCTGATCTTCCCGGCGATGAAAAATTCGACGATCATCTCCTTCTCGGTCACCTTTCTGTCGCTGCTATTCGGCGGTCTGGGGGGATATTACCTCAGCCGCGCCAGGACCCCTTTTGCTAAGGTCCTGTTCGTCCTGGTGGGGATCTCGATCTATCTGCCCTATCAGGTCATCCTCATCCCCCTGACCCAGATCATGGCCTCGATCAAAATCCCGCCGGTTACGATCGGGACCTGGAGCTTTGGCGGGGTCCCACTGACCAGGACGCTGTGGGGCCTGATCGCCAGCTATCTGATCCTGAATGTCCCCCTCGCCTCCCTGCTGATGGGCACCTTTTTCACCGCCATCCCCAGGGAGTTGGAAGAAGCGGCCGAGGTAGATGGCGCCTCGCGGCTTCAGAACTTTTTTCGGGTTATCACCCCGGTGGCCCTGCCCGCCTATGCTTCTACCGCGATCATCATCTTTACCCAGGTATGGAACGAGTTCTTGCTGGCGCTGACCTTTGCTACCCCCAAAACCCAAACGATCCAGATGAAACTGGTGGAGATCAAGGGCAGCTTTGTGGCCAACTATCATCTGCAGATGGCGGCCGCGGTCATCACTCTGCTTGTGCCGCTCCTCTTCTTCCTGGTCCTGGGGCGCTACTTTATCCGGGGCATCCTGGCCGGGGCTTTGAAAGGGTAACCCCCTGGCGTTGCGCTCGCCCCGTTATCACCGCCCACACTCCTGAGCGGAACAGGTCCGGCAGGCCTTTTGTCCTCCCCGCCCAGGCCCCCTTGCCGGATGGGCTCTGGCAGACCGGCAGGACCGATCCGGAAGGACCGCCGGGTCACAGACACGGCGGGAGCGCCTGAAAGACCTCCCAGGCCTGATGATCCCCCTGATTTTTGAAGTCCGGCAAACGCGGCTTGACGAAATAGATGAACTATGGTATGTTTTCTCCGACTAACCTGCCAGCGAGAGGGGGACAGGCTGAATGAAGATCAATTTTGCTATGTGGAAGACCGCCCTGTGGACCCTGGTCAAAATGGACAGCAAAGAGGAGTGGGATCGGCTGGACGTCATCTCCAAATGGCTGATCGCCACCCGCTCGGCTGTGACCACAGTGACCCTCTATTCCTGTATCATCGCCGGGCTGCTGGCCTGGCGCGATGGCTACTTTAGTCTGCTGCCCTGGTTGATCGTCACCCTGGGCCTGTTTATCGCCCACGGCACAAACAACCTGCTCAACGACTATACCGACTACAAACGGGGCATAGACCAGGACAACTATTTCCGCACCCAATACGGCGTCCACCCTCTGGTCCAGGGGTTTTGGACCCTCAACCAGCAGAAGCGCTGGTTTGCGGTCAGCGGCATCCTGGCCGTCCTGTCGGGCCTTTTCGCCCTGTTCTACACCCACTTTTCGCCGCTGGTCATGGCCCTCTTTGCCTTTGGTGCCCTGGTGTTGCTGCTGTATACCTGGCCCCTCAAGCACCTGGCCTTGGGGGAGCTGTTCATCTTTTTGATCTGGGGGCCGATCCTGGTTGTCGGGGTGTATGTCGTCCTGGCCCAGGGCTGGACCGGGAACGGGTGGTATGTGGCTCTGACGGGGGTGCCCTTTGGCCTGAGTGTAGCCAGCATCAATGTCGGCAAGCACATTGACAAGCTGGAGGAGGACAGGCGCAAGGGGGTGGGCACCCTGCCGGTCCGGATCGGAGAAAAGGCCGCCCGCATCCTCAACATGGCCGCGTTGCTGCTCCTCTATGCTGTCATCCTGTACCTGATCTTTGTGCCGCGCTATTTGACCCCGGTCATGCTCCTGGTCTTCCTGGCCGGGAAGCGGCTCTGGGTGGCGCTCCGGGTGCTGAGCAGGCCGCGCCCACAGCAGCCACCGCCAGGCTATCCGGCCTGGCCGACCTGGTTTTCGGGGTTCGCCTTTTATCACAACCGTCTGTTCGGCGGCCTGTTCATTCTGGGCCTGATCGCCGACACGCTTCTGCGCCTCCTGGCGAGCGGTTTCTGGCCGATGCGATAGCAGGGGGAGAGAAGCAGATGGATCCGATTCTTCTGTCACGATGGCAATTTGCCCTCACCACCATCTATCACTTTTTCTTCGTGCCCCTGACCCTTGGCCTGGTCTGGTTCGTGGCCATCGCCGAGACGATCTATGTCCGGACAGGCCAGCAGCTCTACAAACAGATGGCCCGCTTCTGGGGGAAGCTGTTCCTGATCAACTTTGCGATGGGGGTGGTGACCGGCATCGTCCAGGAGTTCCAGTTCGGCATGAACTGGTCCACCTATTCCCGCTACGTCGGCGACATCTTTGGCGCGCCGCTGGCGATTGAGGGCTTGCTGGCCTTTTTCCTGGAGTCAACCTTCCTGGGCATCTGGATCTTTGGCTGGGATCGGCTGTCAAAAGGTCTGCATGCGGCGACGATCTGGCTGGTGGCCCTTGGTTCGAACCTGTCGGCGCTGTTTATCCTGCTGGCCAACGGCTTTATGCAGCACCCGGTCGGCTATCGGATCAATCCGGCAAGCGGCCGCGCCGAGCTGGTGGATTTTGGCGCGCTGGTGACCAACCCGCGCGGCTGGTTGCTCTTCCTACACACCATCCCGGCGGGCCTGGCCACGGCTGCCTTTTTTGTGCTGGGTATCAGCGCCTATCACCTTGTCCGCAGGCAGCAGCTCGAGTTCTTTAAAAAATCGTTCCAGATCGCAGCCATCATCGGCCTCATCGGCTCCGTGGCGGTGGGGGTGGCCGGCCATTTCCAGGGCATCTACCTGCTGGAGGTTCAGCCGATGGCCGCCGCCGCCTCGGAAGCCCATTGGGAGACCGTCTATCCGGCACCGTTCAAGGTGGTGGCACTCTTTGACCTGACCGGCAAACGGGAGATCTGGAGCCTGCAAATCCCCTACGCGCTCAACTGGCTGTACCTCCCCAAAGATGTCGGCGCCATCCCCGGCATCAATCAGATCCAGGCGGAATATGTAGCCAGGTATGGGCCGGGAGATTATGTGCCCCTGGTGGCACTCGATTTCTGGATGTTCCGCATTATGGTCGGCGCCGGGTTGTTGATGATCGCCCTGGCAGCCTATGCGCTGTACCTGCCCCTCAGCAAGTGGCCGGAGAGATGGACCAGAGGGCTCCGATGGATGGGATGGGCGATCGCACTGCCCTACATCGCCAACACCTCCGGCTGGATCCTGACCGAGACCGGTCGCCAGCCGTGGATCGTTCACGGCCTGCTCAGGACTGAGGAGGCCCTCTCCCCCACCCTGGGCGCGGGCACGGTGCTGTTTAGCCTGATCGGCTTTGCGCTCGTCTACGCCGCACTGATGGCTGCCGATGTCTATTTGCTGGTCAGGTATGCCAGAGCAGGCCTCGCAGCGGCGGAGCAGGAAGCGGTGGACCCCGCCCTGCCGGTTGCCCGGGCGCAGAGGTAAAGGAGGAGGGGGCATGTCCACGGAATTGCTACAAACCCTGTGGTTCGTCCTGATCGCCCTGCTGTGGATCGGGTTCTTTTTCCTGGAAGGTTTTGATTTCGGCGTGGGGATGCTGCTGCCCTTCCTGGGCAAAAGGGATGAGGAACGCCGGGCCTTCATCAACACCATCGGCCCGCACTGGGACGGGAACGAGGTGTGGCTGATCGTGGCCGGCGGCGCGACCTTTGCCGCCTTCCCTGACTGGTACGCCACCCTGTTCAGCGGTTTCTATCCGGCTCTGTTCCTGCTGCTGCTGGGACTGATTGTGCGCGGCGCGGCTTTCGAGTTCCGTTCCAAGGATGCCCACCCCCGATGGCGCAGTTTGTGGGACTGGTGCATCTTTGCCGGCAGCCTGTTGCCCGCCTTGCTGCTGGGCGTGGCCTTTGCCAACCTGGTCAGGGGGGTGCCGATTGACGCTGACAAGAACTACACCGGCAATCTGCTCACCCTGCTCAACTTCTATGGCCTCCTCGGCGGCGTGGCCACCGTGGCCCTTTTCCTGTTGCACGGCGCAAACTTTCTCAGTCTCAAGCTGGCCGGCGACCTGCATGGACGCACCCGCAGGCTGGCCCGCCGGTTGTGGCCGGTGGCCTTCGCCCTGGTGACTATCCTGATGGTGGCTACCTGCTTCTTGACCGATCTGTACTCCCGCCTGGGCCTGGCTTCAGGCGTCATCCCGCTGAGCGCGGTGGTGGCCCTGCTGCTGGCCGGTTCCTTCCTGGGACGCGGGCGGGAGGGCTGGGCCTTTGCCATGGCCGGGCTGGCCATTATCCTCATCCTGGTCACCTTCTTTGTGACCCTGTTCCCCCGCGTCATGATCTCCAGCACCAACCCCGATTACAGCCTGACCATCTACAACGCTTCCTCCTCACCCTACACCCTCCGGGTGATGAGCCTGGTGGCCCTGATCCTAGTCCCGATTGTCCTGGCCTATCAATTCTGGTCCTATCGGATCTTTCGCCAACGGATCAAGGCTGATCCCAGGTCTCTGACATATTGACAGCCTGGCAGCGATAGCGGGTGAGCAACCGTACCGGGAAGTAGCACTCCTCATAGTGGAAAGGGGCGGGGAGGTCGCGCCCCAGGCGCAGCCGGTCGGCAGCGACGAAGGCATCAATAGGGTCGCAGTGGCCCAGGTCCACACAGGTCCGCTTGAAGTTGGCCGTCAGGCGGGCAATGAGAACTCCCCCGGCTGTGGGGATGCGCCCTGGGTCTGCTGCCTCAGGCCACAGCAGGTTGCGAACAAGACGCGAGAAGTACCTATCGGGTCGAGGGGCGCACGCTGTGACAAAAGTCACCCTGCCAGGTGCAACAAGGAGATGCAGCGCTACTCTCTCTGGGCCAGCCCCCAGGATGCCAGAGGTCCCCGATCTTGCCAAGTAGACAGCGGGCTGGCGCCCCCACCAGGCACATATTATACGACGAGGTGCGAAATGAAAAGCAAATGGACCCTTTTGGGAAGCCTCCTGGCGCTGCTCCTGCTGGCGCTGGCGGTGGGCCTGGCCCGTGCCCAGGGGCCAGCCCCCTCCCAACCGGTAGGGGTCCAGGCCGCCCTGGGCACCGCCTTCACCTACCAGGGCCAACTCAAAAAGGACGGCAGCCCCTATAGCGGCAACTGCGACTTCCGGTTCAGCCTGTGGGATGCGGCTACAGGGGGGACGCAGATCGGCAGCACACAAACCAAGACCGGCGTTAGCGTGAGCAACGGCCTCTTCACCATCGCTGACCTGGACTTTGGCAGCGGTGCATTCACCGGCGACGCGCGCTGGCTGCAGATCGCTGTACGGTGCCCGGCCGGCAGCGGCTCCTACACCCCCCTCTCCCCGCGCCAGCCGCTGACGCCCGCGCCCTATGCGCTGGCCCTGCCGGGGCTGTGGACGCAACAGAACGCCACCAGTCCCAACCTCATCGGCGGCTACAGCGGCAACAGCGTGACGGGCGGCGCCGTGGGCGCGACGGTTGGCGGCGGTGGGGCCAGTGGCAACGTGAACCGCGTGACCGACAACTACGGCACTGTGGGAGGCGGATCCGACAATCAGGCAGGCGACAACGTTGGGGCGCCGGATGATTGCTCCTTTTCCACCGTCGGCGGGGGGGATGGCAACACCGCCAGTGGCTGGGCTGCCACCGTCGGCGGGGGGCATAACAACAACGCCAGTAACAGATATGCCACCGTTGGCGGGGGCCGAGATAACACGGCCACCGGTCAGGAATCTACCATATGTGGAGGGCGGGGAAACCAGGCCAACAGTATACAGGCTACTGTCTGCGGAGGTTGGGAAAACGCGGCTTATAACGCCAACGCCACCGTGTGTGGTGGCCAGGGGAATCTCGCCGGCTACTATGCCACAGTTGGTGGAGGCTTTTACAATAGAGCCAACGGTTCCTACGCTACTATTGGCGGGGGAGCCCAGAACACGGCGAGTGGTGCGGGTGCATATGTCGGGGGTGGTGGGGTTGATGGCACAACCGTGAGCGGGAACCAAGCCGATGGCAATGCCTCCACCATCGGTGGTGGCACAGGCAACATTGCCAGCGGTTCCTATGCCACCATCGGTGGTGGCACAGGCAACATTGCCAGCGGCGATTCATATGCCACCGTTAGTGGAGGGATCAGTAACACAGCCAGTGGCATTACGGCCACTGTGGGCGGAGGTTGGGGCAATATCGCCAGTGGCGATACCGCCGCCACCGTCAGCGGCGGCGTAGGCAACACAGCCGGCGGCGACTTTTCCACCGTCCCGGGTGGCTACAACGCTGCAGCCTCGCACTACGGCGAAATGGCCTACGCCGGCGGGCGGTTTGCGAATCCCGGCGACGCCCAGACCTCCCTCTATGTCATGCGCATCGAGCAGACCTGTAGTGTGGGCACCTGGTACGACCTGTATCTCAATGGCAATGAAGGTGGTTCTTTTGGGTACCTCACCATCGCTCCGGGCCGCACTGTCGCCTTGGATGCCCTGGTGGTGGGGCGCACTCAGGCGGGCGAATCCGCCGGATACTATATCCGGGGGGTCGTGGAGAACGTCGGCGGAACGGTGAGTTTCATCGGTGCACCGTCGGTCACCGTCCTGGGAGAAGATGACACCGCGTGGAACGTCCGCGCTTTGGCCAGCGACACGTATGACGCACTCTTTATCCAGGTCCAGGGCAACGGTGAGACCATCCGCTGGGTGGCCACGGTGCGCACGGTGGAGGTTTCCTGGTAGGAGGCGGCGATGAACGGCTCACGCTTCACGCTTCACGTTTCACGCCTCCTGCTCCTGGCCGCCCTGCTCTCCCTGCTGGCCTCCGTCGCCCTGGCCCAATCGGGCGGTGGCTACGACCTGACCTGGAACACGATAGACGGCGGGGGGTACACCTGGAGCGAGGGCGGCCCCTACTCCCTGGGCAGCACGGTCGGCCAGCCGGATGCGGGGGTGCTCTCCGGCGGGGGCTACACCCTGGCCGGCGGTTTCTGGCCCGGCGGCGCGGCGGCCCGCTATGGCGTCTACCTGCCGCTGGTGCTGAGGAACTACTGAGACCTCACCCCTACCCCTGGCGGCTCTGCGGCGGCACCCTCCCCCTCTCCCGACTCCCTCCCCCGCTTCGGGGGAGGGCCGGGGAGGGGGTTGGAGAGGGAAGGGGATTTGACTATGCGCGTTATGTATGGTAAAATGGCAATTGGTAGTGCGATTTATGAATCAATAGGAGGAAAGTAATGGAAACGGTGACAATTTCACCCAAATTTCAGGTGGTTATTCCAAGCCGGGTTCGGGAATTGCTGGGTGTGCGACCCGGGCAGAAGGTCAGGGTCATCCTGTATGACAATCGCATAGAGCTGATCCCTGTCCGGTCAATAAAGGAGGCGCGAGGGTTTCTAAAGGAGATAGACACAACCGTGGAGCGAGAAGGAGATCGGGTATGAAGGTGGTGGATTCGAGCGGATGGCTGGAGTACTTTGGGGAGGGACCGAACGCCGATTTTTTTGCGCCGGCGATAGAGGATGTGGAAGAATTGGTGGTGCCGACGCTGAGTCTATACGAAGTGTTTAAGCGAGTATTGCAGCAGCGAGGAGAGGGGGAGGCATTGCAGGCGGTAGCGGTGATGATGGAGGGGCGAGTGGTAGAACTGACGGCGGAGATCGCGTTGGCTGCGGCGCGGTTGTCGGTGGAGATGGGGCTGCCGATGGCGGACAGCGTGATGCTGGCGACGGCGCGCGCATATCAGGCGGAGTTATGGACACAGGATGCAGACTTTGAGGGGAAAGCAGGGGTGCGCTATATAGCGAAGCGAGGGAAAGCCAATGCGTGAGAAAATAGCCCCTTTATGTGGGGCACAACTACCTGTGGGTAGCCCGGCGGTGAATGCGGGCACAGCTAACGACGCGCCGACGATGAACCTGGAGAACCGCCTCTGTGACGCCCAAGCGGAACCATTGACCTCACCCCCTCCCCGGCCCTCCCCTCTCACCGCAGAGGCACAGAGAACGCGGAGGAATCACCGAAAACTCGGCGGTCTCTGCGTCTCTGCGGTGCAACCCATGCCTCTTTTCTTGACCCTGCTTCTTGCCCTTGCCCTGGCCTGTACCATGCCGGCCGTTTCCACTCCGGCCGCCCCCGTGCTGGGCGAGACCCCCGCGCCGACCGGCGCCCCGGCCGCGCCCGCGCCTTCTGGCGAAACGCCGGTCACTGCTGCCGGCAACGTCTACTACGTCGCCCCGGACGGCGACAACGCCAACCCCGGCACCCGCGAGCAGCCCTGGGCCACCCCCGGCTACGGCTCCCGCCAACTGGCCCCCGGCGATACCCTCATCATCCTGGGCGGCCGCTACGTCCTCCGCGAGTACGACGCCGACGTCCTCACCCCGCCCTCCGGCACCGCCTCCGCCTGGATCACCATCCGGGGCGAAGAGGGCCACCGCCCGGTCCTGGTCGGGCGGGATAACCTGCTGACGGCCATCAACCTGAGCGGCGTCCGGTACGTCCGCATCCAGAACCTGGAGATCACCCACGACGATACGGCCCAGGGCGAGGTGCTTTACTTCCGCGAGGGGGTGGAGATCCTGGGCGCGCCCGCCGCCCACATCGTCCTCCAGGACCTCACCATCCACCACATAGACGAATACGGGATGAACATCCAGGACGTGGAGGACCTGCAGATCGTCAACTGTCGGATGGAGTACTGCGGCTTTGGCGCGCTGGGCGGGCCGGCGGGGGAGCAGGGCGGCTGGCGGGACGTCACCATCCGCGGCTGCTCCCTCTCCTGGAGCGGCCACTACTACCAGGGCGGCGATGGCTCCAATCGCCCCTACGACCGGCCCGACGGCTTCGGCATTGAGCCTGCCCAGGGGCCGATCCTGATTGAGGACACCCGCGCCGAGCACAACTACGGCGACGGGCTGGACTCCAAGGCGGCCAACACCGTCATCCGCCGCTGCGTCGTCGCCAACAACTCCTGCGACGGGGTCAAGGTCTGGGCCGACG